>VFQS010000106.1_pt1 | contig 113571 bp, 110 predicted proteins | sample 3512361 | NCBI WGS metagenome assembly VFQS01 (sample SAMN10412375, study PRJNA504923) | tailings metagenome | isolation source: Relicate 1 Philex TSF3 active mining | place: Philippines | reverse complement strand
TTGACGTTGTAGTCCACCACCCGCTTGACGGGAACGAGAATTTTCATGACTTCACTCCAATGAATTTGTGGGCTGCAAGAGGGGGTCGCTCAGGCTGTGCGCAGCAGCTCGCGGCCGATGATGATTTGTTGCACCTGCGTGGTGCCTTCGTACAGGCGCAGCAGGCGGGCGTCGCGGTAAAAACGTTCGACCGGGTATTCGTTGATGTAGCCCGCCCCGCCATGGATCTGCACACCGCGGTCGGCCACACGGCCCACCATCTCGGTAGAGAACAACTTGGCGCAGGACACCTGCATGGAAATTTCAGGGTCGGACACGTGCGGCGGCTTCAGGTCAAAACGTGCGGCCACGTCCTTGACCAGCGACCAACCCGCCAGCAGTTCGGCCTGGCTGTCGGCCAGCATGGCCTGAATCAGCTGGAACTCGCCAATCGGTTTGCCAAACTGTTTGCGGTCGCGGGCGTAGGTGCGGGCTTCGTCGAGGATGCGCGAGGCCAGTCCGCAGGAGACAGCCGAGATGTTCAGACGGCCACGGTCCAGCACTTTCATGGCGGTCTTGAAACCCTGGCCGGGCACGCCGCCAATGATGTTGGCGGCGGGCACGCGCACATTCTCCAGAATCACGTCGCAGGTCTTGGTGCCGCGTTGGCCCATTTTTTTGTCGGGCTTGCCCAGCTTGATGCCCGGCAAATCGGCCGGCACGATGAAGGCCGACACGCCACCGGCCCCCGGGCCACCGGTGCGCGCCATCAAGGTGAAGGCGCCGGCACGGGGTGCGTTGGTGATGTAGCGCTTGGTGCCGTTGAGCACATAGTGGTCGCCGTCGAGTTCGGCACGGGTCTTGAGCGAGGCGGCGTCGGTGCCGACATCGGGCTCGGTGAGCGCAAACGACATGATCAGCTCGCCACTGGCCACACGGGGCAGGTAGGCGGCTTTTTGCTCGGGCGTGCCGTCCATCAGGATGCCCTGCGAGCCGATGCCGATGTTGGTGCCAAAGACCGAGCGGAAGGCGGGCGCGGTGCGGCCGAGCTCGTAATTGACCAGCACCTCTTGACTGACCGACAGACCAATGCCGCCAAATTCCTCGGGCACCGTCAAGCCAAACAGGCCCATGTCCTTCATGTCCTGAACGATGTCCAGTGGCACGTCGTCGTGCTCTTCGAGGTGGTTTTCGGCCGGGATCAAGCGCTCGCGGATGAAGCGCTGGAGGGTGGGCAGCAAGAGTTCAAAGGATTCGGTGTCGAGGGCCATGGTGGTGAAGGGTCAACGGTGCTGGAAAACAGGTTTGCGCTTGTCCAAGAAAGCGTGCATGCCTTCATGGGCGTCATCGCTGGCAAAGCGGGCATGCAGCGCACGGCGCTCGAACAAGATGCCCTCGCTCAAGCTGGACTCGTGCGCACGGTTGACCGATTCCTTGATGGCCATCAGCGCAGGCAGCGAGTAGCCCGCAATTTGGGTGGCCAGCTTCAGGGCAGTGGCTTGCAACTCGGCATCGGGCACCACGCGAGAGACCAGGCCGTAGCGGTCGGCTTCTTCGGCATTCAGCATGCGGGCCGAGAGGCACATGTCCATGGCCTTGGCCTTGCCCACGGCACGTGGCAGGCGCTGCGTGCCGCCTGCGCCGGGCAGCATGGCCAGCTTGATTTCGGGCAATGCAAACTGAGCCGATTCGGCGGCGATCACGATGTCGCAGGCCAGTGCCAATTCACAGCCGCCGCCCATGGCATAACCCGCCACAGCAGCGATCACCGGCTTGCGCACCTGTCGGATGGTTTCCCAATTGCGGGTAATGAAGCCGCTTTGGAACACGTCCATGTAGGACCAGTCGGCCATCACGGCAATGTCGGCGCCAGCGGCAAACGCCTTATCACTGCCGGTGATGACGATGGCGCCAATGTCCGGGTCTGCATCCAGGCCCAGCAGTGCCTGACCCAGTGCGTCCATCAAGGCGTCGTTGAGCGCATTGAGCTGGGCGGGCCGGTTCAGGGTGATGACACCGACACGGCCGTTTCGGGTGGTCAGGATGGGGGACTCGGACATCGCGCGCTCCTGCTTACTCGACGGTGATTTTCTGGTCGCGGATCAGAGCGCCCAACACTTTGCCTTCGTTGGCCAGCAAGGCCTTGAATTCGGCCGTGTCCAGCGCCACGTTTTCGCCCCCCAGGTCGGCGTAGCGTGCTTTCAGGGTCGGCGACGCCAAGGCTTTGCCCACCTCACGGTTCAAGCGGGCGATGACGTCTGCCGGTGTGCCATTGGGAGCCCACATGCCAAACCAGATGTCCAGATTGGCCCCTTTGAAACCTTGTTCGGCCACGGTGGGTACATCGGGGAAGAAGGGCGAGCGCTTTTCGCTGACGATGGCCAGCAGCTTGACCTTGCCCGTGCGGATGTGCGGGAAAGCAATGCCGGGGTCGCACACCATGTCGGCTTGACCTGCCAGCACGTCTTGCAGTGCCGGTGCGGCCCCTTTGTAGGGCACATGCAGGATGTTGGTCCCTGTGGCTTGCTTGAACAATTCACAAGCCAGGTGCGGTGGCGTGCCTGCACCGGCCGAGGCGTAGGCCATTTTTCCGGACTTGGCCTGTGCGACCAGTTCGCGCACATCTTTGGCCGTGCTTTGTGGCTTGGTCACCAAATACATTTGCGACTTTCCGATGCCACTCACAGGGGTGAGATCTCGGGAAGGCAGCAAATTGGACTTGATCAAATGCGGGTTGACGGTTTCGACCGATGTGGGCGAGATGAACAAGGTGTAACCATCGGGGGTGGCGCGGGCCACCTCTGCTGCAGCAATGTTGCCACTGGCACCTGGCTTGTTGTCAATGACCACGGACTGGCCCAGGCTCTCGGACAAGCCTTGTGCAACCAGCCGTGCCATGGCATCGGTTGTGCCACCGGGGGCAAAACCCACCACGATGCGGATGGGTTTGCTGGGCCAGCTTTGTGCGTGGCTGATGCCGCTGACGCACAGGCCAAGCAAAGAAAGGCTGGCGACCGCCAAAGTGCGACGCAGTTGAAAGCGTTTTGTGGATTTCATGGTTTGTCTCCTGATGTGGTGTTAGAAATTGAGCGCTTTGTCTTAAGCTGCACCGTGGCGCAAATCCTCGCGCAGCTTGAATTTCTGGATCTTTCCGGACGGGGTCGATGGCATGCTCTCGCGCACCTCCAGCCGCTCCGGGATGTATTGGATGGCGACCTTCTGTTCCTTGAGATAGGCGACCATGGTGGGCATGTCGAAGCTCTGACCGGGCTTGGGCACCACCACGGCGCAAGCGCGTTCGCCCAGGCGCTCGTCAGGGTAGGCCACGATGGCGGCCATGGCCACGGCGGGGTGCTTGTAGAGCAGCGATTCGATCTCGACCACCGGGATGTTTTCGCCGCCGCGGATGATCACGTCCTTGCTGCGGCCGGTGATGCGCACGTAGCCTTGTTCGTCGATGCGGGCCAGGTCGCCCGTGTCGAACCAGCCTTCGGCGTCGGTGCCGTTGAGGTGGGGACGCTTGAGGTAACCGCCAAAGTTGGAGCATGCACGCAGATACAGCTTGCCCTGTGTGCCTGCAGACAGTGCCGGGCCCGAGGCGTCGGCTTCCACCACCTTGAGTTCTACCCCGGGCAGTGGCAGGCCGTCGGTGGTGAAGGCGCGTTCGTCCGGGTCATCCAGCTTGATGAGCGTGACGGCGCCGTTCTCGCTCATGCCCCAGGCCGAGACGATTTTGGTGCCCAAAGCCGCGCGTGCCTGCTCGACCAGCGGGCCAGGGATGGGCGCACCGGCACACAGGAAGGTCTTGAGCGTGGGCACCGGTGTTTTGTTTTCGGTCACGGCGCGGGTCAGGTCGGTCAGGAACGGCGTGGAGGCCATGGTGAAGCTGGCTTTTTCGGCGTTGATGACCTCGATCGCCTTCTTGGGTTCCCAGATGTCCTGCAGCACCGCGCTGGCCTTGAGCATGATGGGCATCATCAGGCCGTACATGAAGCCGGTCTGGTGCGCCATGGGCGAAGCCATCAGCACCACGTCTTCGGAGCCCAGCTTCAGGCGCTCGGCATAGGGAATGATGTTGGCCATCACGGTATTGGCCGAGTGCATCACGCCTTTGGGTTCACCGGTGGTGCCGGAGGTGTAGATCAGCTGCGTGATGTCGTCCGGGCCAGGGCGGTGTGCGCTCAGGATGGCGGCGGCATCGGGCTCGTTTTCCCAGGCGGGACCACTCAGCAGGGCTTCGAAGCTGTTGGGGCCTTGGCCGTCGATCGCCACCACATGTTTCAGATGCGGCAGACCGGGCTGAATGGCGCTGATCATCTGCTCGAAGTCAAAACCCCGGAAGCTCTTGGGCGCGATGATGACCTTGGCCTCTCCGTGCTTGAGCATGAAATTGAGTTCACGCTCGCGGAAGATGTGCATCAGCGGGTTGATGACCGCACCGATGCGCGAGCACGCCAGATAGGTCACGGTGAACTGCCACCAGTTGGGCAACTGGCAGGCCACGATGTCGTTCTTTTGCACGCCCAGGCGACTCAGGCCCACGGCCACGCGGTCGGCCATTTGCGCCAGTTCACGGTAGGTGAAGCGGCGCACGTCATCGGCTTCCACGCGGTAGGCGGTGAGCGCCAGCTTGTCGGGGCAGGCCGCCACGCAGGCGTCCAGGTCATCGTTGATGGTGCGGTCGTGCCAGAGGCCTTGCGCAATCATGCGTGCGCGGCGGGCGGGCAATAAAACGGCATCAAATTCCATGGTTGTCTCCTTGAAAGTGGGATGAAATGTTTTTGTTTTTCTGAAACTCAGGCGGGCACGTTTTTGCGGCCCGCACGGGTGCGCGCGATAATGGTTTTCATGATCTGCGCCGTGCCGTCACCGATCTGGAAGCCCAGCACATCGCGCAGGCGCTGCTCCATCAGGCCGCGGTCGTAGCCGCCATGGCCAAAGCACAGCAGGCACTGGTGGATCACGTCGTAGGCCAGCTTGGGACCCCACCACTTGGCCATGCCCGCCTCGGCAGAATGGGGCAACCCCTGGTCCTTGAGCCACAGGCCTTGCAGGCAGACCAGGCGGGCACCTTCGACCTCGGTGTCGTACTGGGCCAAGGGGTGGGTCACGCCCTGAAAAGCCGACAGCGGCTGACCAAAAGCCTGGCGCTGGGTGATGTATTCCCAGGTTTCTTCGAGCGCCACACGCGCCACGGCCAGGCATTGCAGGCCGATCAGCGAGCGCGAATAGTCAAAGCCGTGCATGACCTGCACAAAGCCCTTGTTCTCATCGCCCAGGCGGTGGCTCACAGGCACGCGCACGTTCTCGAAAAAGATCGAGCCGCGACCGATCGAGCGCTGACCATGGCAATCAAAACGGCTGGTGGTCAGGCCCGGCGTGTCCATGGGCACCAGCAAGGCGGTGACGCCATGCGCGCCCGACTCGGGTGTGCCGGTGCGGCCAAAGACCACGGTGATGTCGGCCTGGTCGGCGGCCGAGATGGAGGTTTTCTCACCATTGATGACGTAAAAGTCGCCATCGCGCTCGACCCGCAAACGCAGGTTGGCGGCGTCCGAGCCGCCGCGCGGTTCGGTCAGGGCGATGGCGCAAATGGCCCGGCCCTCGCGGATCTTGTCGAGCCAGGGGCGCACCACATCAGGGTTGCCGTATTTGTAAAGAATCTGGCTGTTGAGCGAAGCCAGCAGGTTGAGGTAGGAGAAACTCAGGTCGGCGCGGGCGATTTCCTCATGGATCACGCCTGCGGCCACACAGCCCATGCCCAGTCCGCCAAATTCTTCGGGGACTTCGGGGCAGATGAAACCCAAATCGCCCATCTCGCGCAACAAGGCGCGGTCAAACTCGCGCGTTTTGTCACGCTCCAGAAAACCGGGTTTGATTTTTTCATCGGCAAAGCGGCGCACGGTCTCGGCCAGTGCCTGCAGGTCTTCGTTGATGTAGGGATTCGGGTTCATCTGACGTCCTCTGTCTGTGTGTTTACTTGGCGTACTTGCGGAAGTCGGGTTTGCGCTTTTCCTGCAAAGCCTTCACGCCTTCGCGCGACTCTTCCGTGTCGTAGTACAGCTTGAGCGCGTACATGCCCATGCCCGCGATGCCCGATTGGTGGGCGGTGTCCATGTTGAAGCTGCGCTTGGCAATGGCAATGGCCGTGGGGCTGCGCTCGCAAATGGTTTCTGCCCATTCCTGCACGGTGGCGTCGAGTTGCTCGTGGGGCACGCAGATGTTGGCCAGCCCCATGTCCACGGCCTCTTGACCGGAATAGCGCTTGTTGAGGTACCAGATTTCGCGGGCCTTCTTCTCGCCCACCACACGCGCCAAAAAGGCGGTGCCGTAGCCGGGGTCGACCGAGCCCATCTTGGGGCCGACCTGACCGAAGATGGCTTTGTCGGAACAGATGGTCAGGTCGCAGATGGTGCACAGCACGTTGCCGCCACCGATCGCAAAGCCCTGCACGCGGGCGATCACGGGCTTGGGCACGTCGCGGATCGCGGTGTGCAGCTCTTCCATCGGCAGGCCGATGGTGCCGCGGCCGTCGTAGTTGCCGTCGTGGGCCGACTGGTCGCCGCCTGTGCAAAACGCGCGGTCACCGGCACCGGCCAGCACGATGCAGCCGATGTCGCGGTCGTAACCGGCTTTGTTCAGGGCCTTGATGATTTCGTCGCAGGTCGTGCCGCGAAAGGCGTTCATCTTGTCGGGGCGGTTGATCGTGATCCAGGCCACGCCGTTGCGGTTTTCGTACAGGATGTCTTCGTATTGCATGTGTTTCTCCGATTGAATAGGGGTGATGGATCAGCCGTGCATGGTCAAGCCGCCCGAGACGCTCAGGACCTGACCGGTGATGAAGGCCGCATCGGCGCTGCTCAGGAAGACGATGGCACCCGCGAGGTCATCGGGCTGGCCCAGGCGACCCAGCGGGATGGCCTTCTTGAAAGCGTCCATGAGTTTTTCGGGGTTGGAAGCGCCTTCGGCAAAGCCAGCCAGCAAAGCAGTGTCTGTGGGGCCGGGGCACACCACGTTGACGGTGATGTTGTGGCGGGCATGCTCGCGTGCCAGGGTTTTGGACAAAGCGACCAGGCCGCCCTTGCAAGCGGCGTACACCGCTTCGCCGGACGAGCCGCCACGGGCCGCGTCCGAGGCGATGTTGACGATGCGGCCAGCGCCGCGTGCGGCCATGCCGGGCAATACGGCGTGGTGCATGTGCAAAGCGCCTGTGAGGTTGATCGCGATCAGTTTGTCCCACTCGGCGGGCACGGTTTTGGTGAAGGGCTTGAAGATGTCCCAGCCCGCGTTGTTGACCAAAATGTCAATGGGGCCCAACTGAGCCTCTGCGGCTGCTACGGCCGCATCGACTTGGGCGCGGTCGGTGATGTTGCACTGGAAGGCCTTGGCCTTGCCGCCTGCGGCGACGATGCCGTCGGCTACCTTTTGGGCGGCTTCCAGGTTCATGTCGAACACCGCAACCTGAGCGCCTTCTTCGGCAAAACGGCGGCAGGTGGCCCCGCCAATGCCGCCACCGCCACCGGTCACAATCGCTGTTTTGCCTTTGAGGTCTTTCATGACTTTCTCCGTGAATTGAAATGGTTTGGAAAATTCGGAATGTCGAACATATGACAACATGTTGACTTATTCTAGGGTTTTCCACCGTTCCCCCTCAAGTCTTTTTCGTGTTCAATAACCTATCGTTTTCCCTATGTCACAAGCCAAAGAAGCGCGCATGGAACTGGCCAATCGAATTTTCTTCAAGCTATATCAGTGTGCCAATATGTTGCATAAAACTGGCAGCCGCGCAGTGCAAGACGAAGGCTTGACCACGCAGCAATGGGCGGTGCTGGGGGCGCTGTCACGGCCCGAGGCGGCCAAGGGCATGGGCGTGGGCGAGCTGGCGCGATACCTCATGGTCAGCCGCCAAAACTTGTCAGGACTGATCACCCGCATGACACGCGACGGGCACATCGAGATGAGCACCGACGGACGCGATCGCCGTTCACGCTTGGTGGTGATGACGGAATCGGGGCGCCATGTGTGGATGGACCTGGCGCAGCCCAAGATCAAGGCCTACTACGAGCAGGCCCTGCAGGATTTTTCGATGGGCGACATGGCCCACACCCTGCATTACTTCCTCAAACTCCTGGACAACATGGAGAAGATCGACCACGCTGCGCCGCAAGAGGAAGCATCGTCAGAAGATCTGAATGCAGAGGATGAAGCCCAACCTCAACACAATCAGCGTATGGTTCGGTAGGTTCATGCTGGCTTTGATGTATGCGTCATCTTGCGCAAAGCCAAACAGGATTTTTCATGCAATTTTTAACTTGAAGTTAAAAATTGCATGGATTCAAGGCGTCGAGTTTTGCCGTCAATCACTCCACCGTGACCGACTTCGCCAGGTTCCTCGGCTTGTCCACATCCGTCCCCCGCGCACACGCCGTGTGATAGCTGAGCAACTGCAGCGGCACCACATGCAAGATCGGTGACAACACGCCATAGTGCTCAGGCATGCGGATCACATTGACGCCTTCGCTGCTTTCGATCTTCGTGTCGCCGTCGGCCAGCACATACAGCACACCGCCGCGGGCGCGCACCTCCTGCATGTTGCTTTTCAGCTTTTCCAGCAGCTGGTCGTTGGGGGCCACGGTGACCACGGGCATGGCGCTGGTGACCAAGGCCAGCGGGCCGTGTTTGAGTTCACCCGCCGCATAGGCTTCGGCGTGGATGTAGGTGATCTCTTTGAGTTTGAGAGCACCTTCCAGCGCGATGGGGTAGTGCGTGCCTCGGCCCAAGAACAGCGCGTTTTCCTTGCTGGCGAATTCTTCGGCCCACGCGATGATCTGCGGTTCCAGCGCCAACACGGCTTGCAGCGCGGCGGGCAGGTGGCGCATGGCTTTGATGTGCTCGGCTTCCTCTGCCTCTGACAAGCGGCCTTTGGTCTGGGCCAAAGCCAGCGTGAGCAAAAACAAACCGGCCAGCTGGGTGGTGAAGGCTTTGGTGGACGCCACACCGATCTCAGCCCCGGCGCGGGTGACGTAGGCGTGTTTGCATTCGCGCACCATGGCGCTGGTGGACACGTTGCAGATGGTCAGTGTGTGCGTCATGCCCAGGCTTTGCGCGTGGCGCAGCGCGGCCAGGGTGTCGGCGGTCTCGCCGCTTTGGGTGATGGTGACGATGAGGGTGCCCGGGTTGGGCACCGATTCGCGGTAGCGGTATTCGCTGGCGATTTCGACCTGACAGGGCACTTTGGCGATCGCCTCGATCCAGTACTTGGCCACGCACCCGCTGTAGTAGCTGGTGCCACAGGCCAGAATCAACACGTTGTCAATCGCCTTGAAGGTGCTGTACGCGCCGTCGCCAAACAGCTCGGGCGTGATGCCTTCCACGCCTTCGAGCGTGTCGGCAATGGCGCGGGGCTGCTCGAAAATTTCCTTTTGCATGTAGTGGCGGTAAGGGCCCAACTCGGCCGCACCGCTGTGGGCGTGCACGGTTTTCACGGCGCGGGTCACGGCCTTGTGGTCGCGGTCCACCACCCAGTATTTGCCCAGCTGGATGTCGACCACGTCGCCTTCTTCCAGATAGACGATCTGGTCGGTCACGCCCGCCAATGCCATCGCGTCGCTGGCAAGGAATGTTTCGCCCTGTCCCACACCCAGGATGAGCGGCGAGCCCGCACGCGCACCGATGACGCGCTGCGGTTCGTCTTTGTGGAACACCGCTATCGCATACGCGCCGTGCAGTTGGCGGATGGCGGTTTTGACGGCTTCAAACAGGTCGCCGTCGTACACGCTGTCGACCAAATGGGCGATGACCTCTGTGTCGGTCTGGCTGGCAAAGACATAGCCCTTGGCCTGCAGAGCGGCGCGCAGTTCTTCGTGGTTTTCGATGATGCCGTTGTGCACCAGAGCAACCTTGCCCGGCTTGGCGTCTGCTGCGCCCGTGCCGTGGCTGAAGTGCGGGTGCGCGTTGTGCACCGCTGGCGCGCCGTGGGTGGCCCAGCGGGTGTGGGCAATGCCGGTGCCGCCTTCGATGTGGTCGGCGCTCACCTGGTCCATCAGCTCGGCCACACGCGAGGTGCTGCGGGCGCGCTGCAGCCCGCCCGTGCCGCCGCACAGGCTGGCCGCGTGCACGGCCACGCCGCAGGAGTCATAGCCCCGGTATTCGAGACGTTGAAGGCCCTGAACGAGAACAGGAACGATGTTGCGGGAAGAAACGGCGCCGACGATGCCACACATGAAAGGCTCCTCAATTGGGGGAATGGCAGCGATGGTAGGGATGCCCTGTAAAAATATCAGATCAATATTTTTATATTTACGGTTTTTTATTTCACGAAACGACTGAAGTGGAATTAAATTTCACTAAAATTCAATATATGGAATCAAACGAACTCGACGCCATCGACTTGCAACTGCTCGACAGTCTGCAGCGCGACGCCAGCCTGAGCAATGTGGCGCTGGCCGAAAAAGTCAATGTCTCGCCGCCCACCTGCCTGCGCCGCGTCAAACGCTTGGTCGAGGGCGGCTGGGTCGAGCGGCAGGTGGCCGTGCTCAGCACCGACCGGCTCGCCGCCACGCTCGGCCACGGGCTGACCGCCTTGGTCGAAGTGTCTTTGGACCAGCAGGGCAGCGAACACCTGGACGCCTTTGAAGTCCGCGCCGTGGCGCACGACGCGGTGCAGCAGTGCTGGCGCGTGTCCCCCGGGCCGGACTTCATGCTGGTGGTGCAGGCGCGCGACATGCCGCATTACCTCGCCATCAGTCAGGCACTCTTCACGCAGGATGCGAATGTGCGCAATGTGAAGGCGTTTTTTGCGACCAAACGGGCCAAGTTCACCACGACTTGGCCGCTGACGAAACCGCCTGTTGTTTAAAAATCCGTTCGCAGCCATCCACGAGTCGGGCTTCGTGGGAGCGAGCCCCTGCTCGCGAATGTTTGCGGGACTCTTCAGGCGTTCAAGCCAAACAACCCTTCGGCCGCAGGGGCAGCCTCCCACAAAAAACCGGTCAGGCTGCGACCCCACCCCCCTTGAACAGCTTCAGGCTTTGGGCTTTTTGGTGGGGCGCGCCCAGTTGGCGATGCTGATCTGCTTGCCGCGCGCCACGCTCAGCGAACCGGGTTCGGTGCTCTTGGTGATGGTGGAGCCGCCGCCCACGGTGCCGCCTGCCCCAATCGTCACCGGGGCCACCAGCACGCAGTTGCTGCCGATGTGCACATCGGCCTCGATCACGGTGCGGTGTTTGTTGGCCCCGTCGTAGTTGGCCGTGATGCTGCCCGCGCCGTAGTTCACCCGCTCGCCCACGGTGGCGTCACCCAAATAGGCAAGGTGGTTGGCTTTGGCACCCTGGGCCAGGGTGGAATTTTTCACCTCGACAAAGTTGCCGATGTGCACTTCTGCCCCCAGCTGCGCGCCGGGGCGCAAGCGGGCAAACGGACCGATCAAGGCGCCCTCGCCCACGCTCACGCCCAATTTTTCGCCGTCGATGTGGGTAAAAGGGTGAATCACCGCGCCTGCGGCGATGGTGCAGTTGGCGATGACGCAGTTCGCGCCGATCTTCACGCCGTCGCCCAAGGACACCTGACCTTCAAAAACGCAATTCACATCGATCTCGACGTCTTGCGCGCAATCGAGCTGGCCGCGCAGATCAAAGCGGGCGGGGTCTTTCAGGCGCACGCCTTGTTCCATCAGGCGGTGGGCTTGGCGCAACTGGTGGGCACGCTCCAGCTCGGCCAGTTGCACCGGGCTGTTGATGCCGGCCACCTGCAGCGGGTCGGCGATCTTGTGCGCCACCACAGGCACGCCATCGGCCACGGCCAGCTTGACCACGTCGGTCAGGTAGTACTCACCCTGGGCGTTCTGGTTGTCGATGCGGCCCAGCCAGCCTTTGAGCAGCTTGGCGGGCACGGCCATAATGCCGCTGTAGACCTCCTGGATCTGGCGCTGCGCATCGGTCGCGTCTTTGTGCTCGACGATGGCTTGCACGGCTTCACCCTTTCGGACAATGCGGCCATAACCCGTGGGGTCAGCAAAATCGATGGTGAGCAGCGCCAGCTGGTCGCCACCACATTGGGCAATCAACGCCTGCAGGGTGCCCGCCTGGGTCAAAGGCACATCGCCCGACAAGATCACCACCACACCATCGTCGGCCAGCACGGGCACGGCCTGCTGCACAGCGTGGCCTGTGCCCAGCTGCGGCTCTTGGCGCACGCACTGCACCGCCAGGGCTTGGCCCGGGGCCAGCAACACGGGCTCCACCTGGTCAGCGCCGTGCCCGGTGATGACCACGGCCGAACGGGCATCCAGCTGCGCGGCCGTGTTCAGCACATGCTGCACCAAGGGCACACCCGCCAGCCGCTGGAGCACTTTGGGCAAGCGGCTTTTCATGCGGGTGCCTTTGCCAGCGGCCATCACGACGACATCGATGGGAAACGGGGTATTCAAACTCATGGAAATCTTTCAAAAGCGGGGCCGGGTTCGGGGCGCGGCGCACTCCAAGATTATCGCCAGACTGAAACCCACTCCCTGCCACTTGAGCCCGGTCAAGTCACGGGTTTGGCCTTGGGTGGACAATGTCCTTGGGTATTGGCCGCCAAAGCCGGTTCAAGCCCCATACATTTCGGAGTTTTGCATGCGATCCATGAAAGTTGAAGGCCTGGAATGACCCGCTACCTCCTTGCACTGCTGGCCTTTCTCGCCTTACAAGGCTGCAGCGCCATCAAGCTGGGCTACCAACAGCTTCCCACGCTGTCGTATTGGTGGCTGGACAGCGCGATCTCGTTCAACAGCGAACAGTCCTTGCGCGCCAAAGAGGCGCTGGAGCAACTGCACCAATGGCACCGCCGCGAAGAGTTGACCAGTTATGCCGACTTCTTGAATCGATCGGCCCAGTGGAGCCAAGGGACCGTGGAGAGCACCCAGGTGTGCAGCGCCTTTGCCGAAGTGCAAACCCGGCTTGACCGTCTGATGCGCGAGGCGGTGCGTCAAGCTGCCCCGGTGGCCATGATGCTGGGTCCACGCCAACTCAGCCACCTGGCGCGACAGTGGGACAGCAAGAACGAAGAATGGGAAAAAGACTGGCTGCGCGGCGATGAACAGGCACGCATGGAGCGTCGGGTGGAACGGGTGGTGAACCGTTACAAGGATTTTTATGGCGGACTCCAGGCTGAGCAAACCGCCTTGATCAAGGCCCATCTGGCACAGTCACCGTGGACCGCCGAGTGGGGCCGCCAGGACCGCCAGCGACGCCAAAAGGATTTGCTGGCCACGCTGCAGCGGGTGTCACAAGGCCAGATGCCCGTGGCCCAGGTCGAAGTCGAGTTGTGGAACGTGTGGCAGCGCTGGCTCAAGCCACCAGACGCTGCAGGTGCGGCCTTGATGCAGGCCATGTCTCAGCAGGCCTGCAACAACTTGACCCAGCTGCACAACACCACCAGTGCTGAACAGCGCCAGCGTGCGGTACGCCGCATCCGTGCCTACGAACGCGACTTGCGCGACCTGATCCTGCCTTGAGGCGCTGCCCCAGTTTGCCCCGACTGCCTGCGCTCCGTCAGCTTTGCAGCGCCTTCCACATCTCCATATCGCGCTCGGCGGTCCAGATGCGGGGGTTCTTGATGCCGCTGGCTTCGTCATAAGCGCGGGTCACGTCGAACGGCAGGCAGTGCTCGTAAATGAACACATGACCGAAGACGGGGTCCATGGCCTTGCGGGTGTGGGCCATGGCGGCTTTGAGGTCCATCTTGGCGGCCACGGCTTCCTTGCCCGCCTTGTAAAGCGTTTCGACCCAGCGCTTGGTGTAGTCCAGCGCCTTGTTGACGTTGGCGTTGCCCTTCATCGCTTCGCCGCGGCCGGGCACAATGAACTCGGCCTTCAGGGCGCGCAAGGCTTCCAGCGTGGCGGGCCACTCTTCGAGCTGGGCGTCGCCCGTGTAGACCCCGGCTTCGTACTCGACCAGGTCACCACTGAACAGCACTTTTTCTTCTTCCACCCAGGCGATCGTGTCGCCGCGGGTGTGGCCAGGACCTGGATGCCAGATCTGCACCACCACGCCGCCCAGGTTGATGCTGAGCTTGCCGGGGACTTCGCCTTTTGTGGGATTGCCACCGCCGACCACCATGGTGGGCCAGGTCAGGCCGGGCACGCTGTCGGCACCACGGAACAGGCGCGGGAAGCGCTCCATCTCGCTCTTCATGTCCTGCGCACCGCGCTCCTTGATCAGGTCCAGCGTGCCTTCGCTGGCGATGATCTCGGTCGCGCCTTCGGCGGCGTAGGCGTAGGCGCCCAGCACGCGCACCGCGTGGTAGTGGGTCAGCAGCACATATTTGATGGGCAGGTCGCTGACGGTGCGGATCTTTTTGATCAGGTCTTGCGCCATGGCCGGGGTGGCGGTGGCGTCGCTGACCATGATGAACCGGTCACCGATGATCACGCCCGAATTGGGGTCACCCTCGGCGGTGTAGGCCCAGCAGTGCTGGCTGAGTTGCTCGAAAGTGATCTTCTTCTCCTCCAGATCGGCTTGGCTGGCGAAGGCTTTTGTAGGGGCGTTGGACATGGAAATTTCTCCGGTCAATGAATGGACTGATTTTACCTAAACGAAATGCGTTACGCATTGGTAAATTTCAATCATCAATGTCTTTGCAAAGAGCTGTCTTGTGGGAGGCCACCCCTGCGGCCGAATGCGTGAACGGGCTCCGGCCAATATTCGCGAGCAGGGGCTCACTCCCACATGGAAGTCCCCCCAAAAGATGGCATGAAACTCAGCCCAGCCCCTTTTCCAGCATGGCAATGACCTCTTCGGCAAAAGCCGCGTAGCTGATCGGTCCACCCGGGCGCAGCCAGGTGAAGGTCCAGTTGATCATGCCCAGCAGCATCATGGTCAACGCCGTCTGGTTGGTCGGGGTGAGCCGATCGGGGTAGGCCCGTTTCATGAAACGGGTCATGGCCGCGACGATGTCACGCTGGCGGTTCAGGATCAACTCGCGCGGCGAGACGGTGCCGGAGGGCAAGGCCGCGTCGGGGGCATCACTCAAAAACTGCGTGTCATTGAGCAAGGCCGCGTGCCGGGTTGCCGAGGTTTCGTATTCCTGCAAAAACGCCCGCACCAGCTCATGCAGCGTGGCGCGCTCGTCCAGATTTTTTCGCTGTGCAATCGCCTCGGTCTGCGCAATCAGCGCCAGCAAACGCTGGGTGTGCCGATCCAGCAAGTCAAACAGGATTGCTTCCTTGCTTTCGTAATAGTGGTACAGCCGCGCCTTGGAGGTGCCGCAGGCGGTGGCGATCTCGTTCATGCTGGCCGCAGGGTAGCTGCGCTGCGCAAAGCATTGCGCGGCGATGTCGAGGATCGCGTCGCGCTTGATGTCGTGGGTTGCTGATTTGGGTCGGGCCATGGTTTTACTGCTGCTCGCTCAAACCGGCCAGACCACGCCGTTGTCGTTCAGGATGGCATCCAGCGGCTGGTCGTGGTCTTCGGGTTCCAGGTCGTCCACAAAGCCGTGGGTGAAACCCAAACCGACGGTGAAGGGCTTGGGCTGCAGGGTGGCCAGGGTTCGGTCGTAAAAGCCGCCGCCGTAACCCAAACGGTAACCGCCCGTGCCATAGCCCACGCACGGCACAAACAGCAAAGTAGGGACGATGACTTCGGTGTCTTTGGGTTTGGGGATGCCGTAGGCGTCTTCTTCCATCGCACAGCCGGGGTACCAGGTGTGGAAAGTCAGGGTTTTGTGCAACTTGTTGACCACAGGCAGGCCGATGCGGCGGCGCTGGGGCTCGCCGTTCAACTCACCGTCTTCCTTCCAGCGATGCAGCACCGGTAAAGGGTCGAACTCGCCCTTGATGGGCCAATAAGCGCCGATCACGGTGTCCGGGCGGTCAAACAGCCAGATGCGCATGACGCGCTGCAAGGCTTCGGCCCGGGCCAGGCGGTCCGGCAGATTCAACCTTTCTTCAATCAAGGCTTTTCTCAAGGCGCGTTTTGCTTCGGCTTTGTCCATAATCGACCCATGAAATTCACTCAGATTCTGACACTGGTTTGTGCACTGGCCGCGACAGGCCTTTGGAGCCCCCACGCCCAGGCCCAAGTCCAGGCCCCCAACAAAGGCGATCAGGTCATCCTGGAGATGCACCAGGCCTTCAGAAAAGGCGACAAAAACCGCTTGGCCGCGCTGCTGCCTCAGGCCCGTGGCCATGTGCTGGAGCCCTTGGCGGCGTATTGGGACATGCGCGTGCGCCTGGACACCGCGCCCGAGTCTGAAATCCGCAGTTTTTTGAACACCTACGCGGGCAGCTACTACGAAGACCGCCTGCGCAACGACTGGTTGCTGCAGCTGGGCAAACGCCGCGACTGGGCCACCTTCACCGCCGAATACCCGCGCTACCGCATGCGCGATGACCGTGAATTGCGCTGCTACGCTCTGGCCACCGAAGCCATGAACAGCAAAGCCGATGTGGCCGAGGAAGCCAAGCGCCTGTGGTACAGCCTGCGCGAGGCCGACGACGGCTGCACCTACGTGGCCGACCACTTGCACTCAGGCAAACAAATCAACGGTCTGGATCTGTGGCGCAAGGCGCGCATCGCCATGGACGCGAACCGCCCCCGCGCAGCACAAGCGGCCGTGGACATCGAAGCCCTCCGCCTGTCGGAACAAGTGGCCCTGATTCACGCCGATCCGGCAAAATACCTGGACAAACGCATCATCGCCATCACCAAGAGCCGCAAGGAACTGGCGGTGCTGGCCCTGATCCGGCTCGCCGCCAAAGACCCGGACGAAGCGGCCGATCTGCTGAACAGGCGCTGGGCCATCCAGCTGAGCCAGGAGGAACGCAACTGGACCTGGGGCGTGATCGGCAAACAAGCCGCCCAAAAACTGCAGGACAGCGCCGCCAGCCACTTTGCCAAAGTGCAAAAAGACAGTGACCTGAACGACGATTTGCTGAGTTGGAAAGTGCGCGCCGCCTTGCGCCAGGGCCAGTGGCGTCAGGTGCTCTCGGCCACCCAGGCCATGAGCCCGGAATCGCAAAAAGACCCCGCCTGGGTTTACTGGCGAGCCCGCGCCCTGATGGCCACCGCACAGGACACGGCCCAACGGCAAGAGGCGCAAGGCCTGCTGCGCAGCATCGCCAGTGTGAAGGGCTTTTACGAACAACTGGCACTGGAAGACCTGGGCCAGCCCATCACCGCGCCTGAACGCCCCATGGCGCTGACGCCCCAAGAGAAAGCAGCCGCCCTCACCAACCCCGGTCTGCAACGCGCCCTGTACGCCATCCAGATCGGTCTGCGCCCCGAAGGCAACCGCGAGTGGAACTACAGCACCAACTTGCACACGCCCGGCGGCATGAACGACCGCGAACTGCTGGCCGCCGCCGACCTGGCTTGCCAGCGCCAGGTCTGGGACCGCTGCATCAACACCAGCGACCGGACCAAGGACGTGATCGACTTTGACCAACGCTTTCCCATGCCGCTGCGCGAGATCGTGGTGCGCCGCGCGGGCGAGATCCAACTCGACCCGGCCTATGTGTACGGCCTGATACGACAGGAAAGCCGTTTCATCATGGACGCCCGCTCGCATGTGGGCGCGTCAGGCCTGATGCAGGTCATGCCTGCCACCGCCAAATGGACCGCCAAGAAAATTGGCTTGAACAATTTCACCCCGGACCAGATCACCGACCGGGAGGTGAACGTGGCCATTGGCACGGGTTACCTGAAACTGGTGCTGGACGATTTTGAAGGCTCCATGCCCATGGCCACGGCCGCCTACAACGCAGGCCCCAGCCGCCCACGCAATTGGCGCAACGGCCCGGTGCTCGAAGCCGCCATCTGGGCCGAAAACATCCCGTTCCAGGAAACGCGCGATTACGTGAAGAAAGTGCTGTCCAACACCACCAACTATGCCGCCATCCTCACGCGCCAGCCGCAGTCACTCAAGGCGCGTCTGGGCCAAGTGGGCCCGCGCAACTCCCCCATGGCCGAGGTGAACAAGGATTTGCCCTGAAAGAGCGCCGGCACTTGATGTGTCACCCTTGAATCGATCGAGGGTCCATGCCTGCGATGGGGATGGATACCCGGTCAAGCCGGGCATGACAAATGGAGGCACAACCTCCTGTCTCATCACTCCTCTCTCGTCACCCCCGACTTGATCGGGGGTCCATGCCTTCGGCTGACGTGGATACCCGCCTGCGCGGGTATGACAAGGGGAGCTTGTTGTCCTCGACACTTGATTTGTCTCTCCCTCCGATTCGATCGAGAGTCCATGCCTCCGATCGCTGTGACTACCCAATCAAGCTGGGCACGACCCAAAAAGGTGGAATCCGAACTCAGGCCTCGGGCCCTAACAACTCATCCAGATTGGCCCGGATTTTTGCTTCGATCTTGCCGCTGTAGGCGCCCAACAAAAAACCCAGTTTCAGCTGCAGGTCAAAACGGGTGTCGTTCACCCTCAACTCGCCACTCACCCCACTGCGCTCAAAGCGCATGCGGTCTTGTGCCTCACCAGGCTCAAACACGCAGGCCATGCCCCAGTCTTGCTCGGCCTGTTCGCGCCAGCGGTCGGCCACGGCGCGTGCACCCGCCAGGCCCAGGGTGTGTTCGCGTTCGATCTTCAGTTCAGGCATGGTGCGTTTCCTGGACTTGGGGATTCGTGCCTTGGGCGGCGAATGCGGTGTCCAAAGCCACCTCCACCAAGCAGTCGTAAAACACGGGCGCTCGGCCCAGATCGGTCAGGTGCTGACTGGTCAGCTCGTTGACGTTGGTGCCGTTCAGGCCCAGCTTGCGCCACCAGATGCCCAAGCCGTTGACCACGCCCGGCCGTGCACGTTGGTTCACCCGGGCCTTGCAGTGGTAAGTGCCCCGGTCGTTGAACACACGCACCACCGCGCCATCGGCAATACCCCGAAACGCTGCGTCTTGCGGATGCATCTCCAGCACCGGCTCGGTCTCGATGTCGCGCAGGCTTTGTACGTTGACAAAGGTCGAGTTCAAAAAGTTGCGCGCAGGCGGTGAGATCATGGCCAGCGGGTAGCGGCCACCCGGCGCGGCCAGCTCGTAGTTGGGCAGGTGGTCGGGCAGACCATCCAGGCCCTGGTCGGCCAGGCGTTGGCTGAAAAATTCGCAGCGGCCCGAGGGCGTGGGAAAACCACCCTGCGCAAACGGCGCATCGGGCACGGGCAAAGAGGCAAAGCCGTGTGCCAGCAGTTGCTCAAAATCCTGCGCATCGCCAATGGCGCTGCGGCAGAGGCTTTCGTCGCTCTCGGCAAAACACGGGTCGTCAAAACCCATGCGCGCAGCCAGCGCCCGGAAGATGTCGGTGTTGGTGCGTGCACCGCCCACAGGGGCAATCGCCGGGCGGTTGAGCAGCACGTCGGTGTGGCCGTAGCTGGTGTGGATGTCCCAGTGCTCCAGCTGCGTGGTGGCGGGCAAGATGAAGTCGGCGTAGTCGGCGGTGTCGGTCTGGAAATGCTCCAGCACCACGGTGAACAGGTCTTCGCGGCCAAAGCCCTGCACCACCTTGCCCGACTCGGGGGCCACAGCCACCGGGTTGCTGTTGTAGACGATCAAGGCTTCAATTTTCGGGCCAAATTCGGGCGATGCCGGGCGAAGCAAATCGTCGCCAATGGTGGCCATGTTGAGGGTGCGCGGGCGTCTGTCGCCCAACAAATCGGGCCGCTGCAAAGCCGCCCGCCGCACCGGGAAATGCCCCGAGCTGCTGAGCAAGACCCCGCCCGCGCGGTGCCGCCAGGCCCCGGTGAGCGCAGGCAAACACGCAATCGCCCGCACCGCATTGCCGCCCCCGCGCACCCGCTGCATGCCGTAGTTCAAACGAATGGCCGCGGGTTGGGTCGTGCCCCAGTCGCGGGCCAGTTGGCGAATTTGCTCCACCGGCACACCGCACACCTCGGCCGCCCGCTCGGGTGACCATTGCAGGGCCCGGGCCTTCAAAGCGTCCCAGCCCAGGGTGTAGCGGTCGATGTAGTCCTGATCGAGCCAGCCATGCACGATCAGCTCATGCATGAGAGATAACGCCAGCGCGGCGTCGGTGCCGGGGCGCAAGGCGATGTGTTCGTGGCATTTTTCGGCCGTTTCGCTGCGCCGGGGGTCGATGCACACCAGCTTGGCCCCATTGCGCTTGGCCGCCTGGGCGATGCGCCAAAAATGCAGGTTGCTGCCAATCGAGTTGCTGCCCCAAATGACGATGAGCTTGGATTCGGCAAAAAACTCGTTCTTCATGCCCACCTTGTTGCCCAGGGTCTGGGTCAGGGCTTCGGCCCCGGCCGAGGCGCAAATCGTGCGGTCCAGCAGCGATGCACCCAGCTGGTGGAAAAACCGCGCCGCGATCGACTCGCTTTGCACCAGGCCCATGGTGCCCGCGTAGCTGTAAGGCAAGATGGCCTGCGGGTCGCGAGCGGCGATGGTTTTCAGGCGGGCGGCGATCGCGTCCAAAGCCTCGTCCCAGCCCACGGGCTCAAACTGGCCCGAGCCCTTGGGGCCGACCCGGCGCAGGGGCTGCAGCAAACGCTCGGGGTGGTAAGTGCGCTCGGTGTACCTGGAAACCTTGGTGCACAGCACGCCGTCGGTGGGCGCGTGCGCCGGGTTGCCCTGCACCTTGACGGCACGGCCATTCTCCACGGTGGTCAGCAGGGCGCAGGTGTCGGGGCAGTCGTGCGGGCAAGCGCCGCGCACGGTCTGGGGGGCCAAAAGGGTGTCGGTCATGGGCTGGATCTGCGGTGGGGCTAGGGGCGAAGATTCGGTCTGATTGTGGCCCAAACCCGCAAGGTGCCGGGGGACAAGCTTGTCCCCCATGTGCACAGGGGTGTTGGCAATCCCCCTCAAGTGTGGCTAGACTGTACCTATGAAAATCATCGACTCCATCCTCACCGACGCGGCCAGCATCGCGGCCATTCGCAAAGACATCCACGCCCACCCCGAGCTGTGCTTTCAGGAAGTGCGCACCGCCGACGTGGTGGCCAAGCAGCTGACCGACTGGGGCATCCCCATTCATCGCGGCATGGGCACCACCGGCGTGGTCGGCATCGTGCACGGGCGTGACGGCGGCGCTTGCGGTCGCGGCATTGGTCTGCGCGCCGACATCGATGCCTTGCCGATGCAGGAGTTCAACACCTTCGCCCACGCCAGCAAACATCAGGGCAAGATGCACGCCTGCGGCCACGACGGGCACACGGCCATGCTGTTGGCAGCCGCCAAGCATTTCTCCAAACACCGCGACTTTGACGGCACGGTGTATTTGATTTTCCAACCCGCCGAAGAAGGCGGCGGCGGTGCCCGCGAGATGATCAAGGACGGCCTGTTCGACAAGTTCCCCATGCAGGCCGTGTTCGGCATGCACAACTGGCCCGGCGCCCCGGTGGGCACCTTTGCTGTCAGCGCAGGCCCGGTGATGGCGTCGAGCAACGAGTTCAAGATCACCATCCGCGGCAAGGGCAGCCACGCCGCGCTGCCGCACAACGGCATCGACCCGGTGCCTGTGGCCTGCCAAATGGTGCAGGGTTTCCAGACCATCATCACCCGCAACAAAAAGCCCGTGGACGCGGGCGTGATTTCGGTCACCATGATCCACGCAGGCGAAGCCACCAACGTGGTGCCCGACTTCTGCGAACTGCAGGGCACGGTGCGCACCTTCAGCATCGAGGTGCTGGATTTGATCGAATCCCGCATGAAGCAGGTGGCCGAGTCGATCTGCGCCGCTTTTGACGCGCAATGCGAGTTCGAGTTTGAGCGCAACTACCCGCCCACCATCAACAGCGCCGCCGAGGCCGACTTTGCCCGCCAGGTCATGACCGGCATCGTGGGGGCCGATCAGGTGCTGCACCAGGAGCCCACCATGGGCGCGGAAGACTTCTCGTACATGCTGCAGGCCAAGCCGGGCGCTTATGTGTTCATCAGCAACGGCGATGGCGCGCACCGCGAAATGGGCCACGGCGGCGGGCCCTGCACCTTGCACAACCCCAGCTACGACTTCAACGACGACCTGATCCCGCTGGGCGGTACGTATTGGGTGGAATTGGCCACGCAGTGGCTGGCTCAACCCACACAAACTGCTTGAGCGAATCCCTCATGAACGACCTCCAAAGCGGCTTTTCCAAAAGCTACGCCCAAGCGCGTGAGAAGTTCCTGAGCGCCGCCCAAAGCGCTGGCCTGCAGGTGGATTCCAACATTCACCCTTTGCCTGGGCGCGATGGCGAAACCCTGGCCATGGACGTGGTGCTCGACGGTGCGCCCGATGCCAAAGCGTTGCTGGTCATCAGCAGTGCCTGCCACGGCGTGGAAGGCTACTGCGGCTCCGGCGTGCAGATCCATGCCCTGAAAAACCGCGCTTGGCGTGAAGCGGCCCGTGCACGGGGTGTTGCTGTGCTCTACATCCATGCGCTCAACCCCCATGGCTTCTCGCATGTGCGGCGCGTGACCCACGAAAACGTGGACATCAACCGCAATTTCCAGGACTTCTCCAAGCCTCTGCCCGACAACCCGGCCTACCGGGAAATCCAGCCCTTGCTCCTGCCCGAAGTCTGGCCACCTGACGCGACCAACGCGGCAGCCACCGCCCAGTACATTGCCGAACGCGGCATGAAAGCCTATCAGGCAGCCATCTCCAAAGGGCAGCATGAGTTTCCTGAAGGTCTGTTCTTTGGCGGGAAAGCACCGACCTGGAGCAACCTCACTTTGCGCTCGGTGCTGCAAAAATACGGTCAGTCTTGCCAAAAACTGGCCTGGATCGATCTGCACACAGGCCTGGGCCCCAGTGGCGTTGGCGAGCGCATTTTTGCCTGCGCCGACGATGCAGCGGCCTACCAGCGTGCCAAAGCGTGGTGGGGCCAAGGCATCACCTCGATTTATGACGGCTCCTCCAGCTCCCCCATGCTGACGGGACTGATGTGGATGGCGGCCTACCAGGAATGCAGGCAAGCCCAATACACCGGCATCGCCCTGGAATACGGCACACAGCCACCGGACAAGGTGCTGTACGCCTTGCGCGGTGACCACTGGTTGCAAGGGCACCCCGAAGCCCCCGAGGCCTTGAAAAAGCAGATCAAACAAGACCTGATGGACGCGTTTTACGTCGACACCGACGAATGGCGCACCCAGATCGTTGATCAAGCGATGGAAGCGATGCACCAGGCTGTCACGGGTTTGGACACGCCATGAGCACCCCGCGCGTTCTGGTGCTGGGTGGCAGCGGCTTTGTCGGTCGCCATGTGTGTGAGCAACTGAACCGCCTGGGCTGGCAGATCACGGTGCCGACCCGCCGCGCCGTGAATGCGGCCAGCGTGCAAAGCCTGCCCGGTCTGACGGTGATCGAAGCCTCTGTTCACCAGGAAGCCGATCTGGCCCGGCTGATGCCTGGCCACGACGCGGTGGTGAACCTGGTGGCCGTGCTGCATGGCAACGAAAAGCGCTTCGAACAGGTGCATGTTCAGTTGCCCGGCAAAATCGCCAGCGCCATGAAAAAAGCGGGCGTGCAACGGCTGGTGCATGTCAGCGCCCTGGGCGCCGACCCGCAAGGCCCTTCGATGTACCAGCGCAGCAAGGCGCGGGGCGAGACGGTCTTGCACAACGCGGGGCTGCAGCTGACGATCTTGCGCCCCAGTGTGATTTTTGGTGCCGAAGACAAATTCCTCAACCTGTTTGCCGATCTGCAGGCCGTGGCCCCCTTCATGCCCTTGGCAGGCAGCGGCACACGTTTTCAGCCCGTGTGGGTGGCTGATGTGGCGCGGGCCGTGGCGGTCTGTCTGCAAAAACCGGACACCATTGGCCAGACTTACGAGCTGTGCGGCCCGGATGTGTTGACGCTGGGCGAGCTGGTCAAAAAGGCTGGCCAGTGGGCGGGCGTGAACCACGGCCGGGGTCGGCCGGTTGTCGGTTTGCCGATGTGGGTGGGTTGGCTGCAAGCTGCGGCTATGGAGTTGGCCCCGGGCGAGCCGCTCATGAGCCGGGACAACCTGGCTTCGATGAAGGTAGACAACGTGGCCACGGGCCAGCTGCCGGGTCTGGCGGCGCTGGGCATTCAGGCGGCCAGTGCTGCAGGTGTGGCCCCAGGATACCTTGACCACCGCGGGCCACGCAGTCGCTTGAATACTTGGCGGGAACGCGCCGGACGCTGAACCAGCATTCGCGAGCAGGGGCTCGCTCCCACGAAGAGGGCCGCTTGTGGTCCTTATAGGAGGCTCCCGCTTGTGGTCTCTGTGGGAGGTCGCCCCTGCGGCCGAATATCAAAACCGCTCGAAGGTTTGCAAAGCGTTTAAGTGCGGTGAGCCATGCCTTTGAGACCCCCAACCCAGTCCCGTTAACATCTCCTTTCTGCCACGGGAGATAAAACATGATCCAGCTCTACATCGCCAACAAGAACTACTCGTCCTGGTCCATGCGCCCCTGGGTGTTGCTGCGCCAAGCGGGCATTGACTTTGAAGAGGTCTATGTCCGCTTTGACAGCTTCGCGCCCGATTCCCAATTCAAGGCCATGCTCAAAGACGTGAACCCGGTGGGCAAGGTGCCCGTGCTGGTGCACGATGGTCTGGCCGTGTGGGACACCCTGGCGATTGCCGAATACGTGGCCGAGCAGTTCCCTGAAAAGCAGCTGTGGCCGACAGACCGTGCCGCCCGGGCACGCGCGCGCAGCATCTGCGCAGAGATGCACAGCGGCTTTGTCGGCCTGCGCAGTGCTTGCCCCATGAACATCGAAGCACACCTGCCCCAGATCGGCGCTTTGGCGCTGCGCGACAAACCCGCCGTGCGCGCCGACCTGAACCGCATCTGCAGCCTGTGGAGCGGCCTGCTGCAGGAACACGGTGGCCCCATGCTGTTTGGCCCCTTCACCGTGGCCGACGCCTACTTTGCCCCGGTGGTCATGCGCCTGAAAACCTATGCCCTGCCCGTGCCTGCCGATGTGCAGGCCTACATGGACCGCGTGTGCGCCCTGCCCGGCGTGAAGGCCTGGATCGACGAGGCGCTGACCGAGCAGGACTTCATCGACTTTGAAGAGCCTTTCCGGCTCCACCGCTGAAAGCCGCCATGGGTGTTTTTGTCGTCGGCGGTGCGGTGCGCGATGCCTTGATGGGCCAGCGCGTCAACGACCGCGACTGGGTAGTGGTGGGCAGCACGCCCGAAGCCATGACTGCACAAGGCTTTGTGCCTGTGGGCAAGGACTTTCCGGTGTTTTTGCACCCGCAGACCCGCGAGGAATACGCTCTGGCCCGCACCGAGCGCAAGACGGCGCGGGGCTACAAAGGCTTTGCGGTGCAGGCCGCGCCCGACGTCACACTCGAAGAAGACCTGGCCCGGCGCGACCTCACGATGAACGCCATGGCCGTGCCCGAGGCGCTGGCCCACCAAGCCCCCACCACCTGGGCAGGTCAGATCGTCGACCCCTACGGCGGTCAGCGCGACCTGCAATCCAAGGTGCTGCGCCATGTCACCGAGGCCTTTGCCGAGGACCCGGTACGCATCCTGCGGCTGGCACGTTTTGCGGCGCGCTTTGCCGACTTTTCTGTGGCGGGCGATACCATGGCCTTGATGCGGCAGATGGTCGAGGACGGCGAGGTGGACCACCTGGTGCCCGAGCGCGTCTGGCAGGAACTGGCCAAAGGCCTGATGGCCCCCAAGCCCTCTCGCATGTTCGCGGTGTTGCGCGAATGTGGCGCACTGAAAGTCTTGCTGCCTGAACTGGACCGCCTGTGGGGTGTGCCCCAGCGCCCGGAATACCACCCCGAAATCGACACGGGCGTACACATGATGTTGGTGATGGACATGAGCGCCCGCCTGAACATGCCGCTGCCCGTACGCGTGGCCTGCCTGATGCACGACCTGGGCAAAGGCACGACACCCGCCGACGTGCTGCCCCGCCACATTGGTCACGAAGGGCGCAGCGTCAAACTCTTGCAAAAGGTGTGCGAGCGCCTGCGCGTGCCCACCGATTGCAAAGAACTGGCCGAGGTGGTGGCGCGTGAGCACGGCAACATCCACCGCAGCGCCGAGCTGGGGCCGGAGGCCCTGATGCGCTTGCTGGAGCGTTGTGACGCGATTCGCCAGCCCGAGCGCTTTGAGCGGGCGCTGCAAGCCTGCGAGTGCGATGCACGGGGACGGCTGGGGTTTGACGATGCGGCTTACCCCCAAGCCGATCGCTTGTTGAAAGCCCAACAGGCCGCGCTGTCCGTCGAAACCGCGCCGATTGCCCAGGCTGCGGCAGCCCAAGGCCTCAAAGGCCCCAAGATTGGTGAGCAAATTGCCAAAGCCCGAATCCAAGCCATCGCGCTGGCATCGCTGTAAGGCTGTCTTTGTAGGAGCGAGCCCCTGCTCGCGAATGCGTGTGATGGCTGTGCAGGCATTCGGCGGCAGGGGCAGCCTCCCACAAAGTCAACACCTCAGCTGGAGGAATCGCTGAACCACCCGTCTGCACTCAAAGGTGCGAACGCGTCCAGTCGGCAATGTCTTGCGCGGTGCGAAACGCACCCGCCTGACGGGCGACTTCTTTGCCGCCGACAAACAAGGCCAGTGTGGGGATGCTGCGGATGTTGAAGCGGGCGGCGATGGCCTGCGCTTCTTCGGTGTTGAGTTTGGCCACCCGCACCTGGGGCTCCAACAGGCCAGCGGCCTGTTCGTAAGCCGGGGCCATCATGCGGCACGGACCGCACCAGGGGGCCCAAAAATCGACCAGCACCGGCACATGGCTGCGGCCAATGTGCTTGTCAAAACTGACACCGTCCAGCGCCAGCGGGTGACCGTCAAAAAGGGCTTGGTGGCATTGTCCGCAATCGGGGGCGTTGTGCAGATCGGCCACACGCACTCGGTTGGTGGTGTGGCAGTGCGGACAAACAATGTGCAAGGCGTCTGCAGAAGCGGTCATGGATTCCCCTGTGTTGCAATTCACGTGGGGATCATGCTCGGCGATTCAAGAGCCTTGCGCGTTGACTCAGGTCAACGCAAAGAACCAACGCGGGTCAGCGTGTTGGGGGGCGACGAGGTGCCATGGGGGCACGGCCAGCCAGGTGACGGAAGCTGATACGGCCTTTGCTCAGGTCATAAGGCGAGAGTTCGAGCGTCACACGGTCACCCGCCAAAATGCGGATGTGGTTTTTGCGCATCTTGCCGGCCGAATAAGCAATCAGTTGGTGGCCGTTGTCCAGGGTCACGCGAAAACGGGTGTCGGGCAACACCTCGTTGACCACGCCCATCAGTTCAATCAGTTCTTCTTTAGCCATTTAAAACGTCTTTCTCAAAGCAGGATCGGTTTCGTCGTCTGGCGCTCCACCCACAACTTGCCTTCATCGAGGGCGTATTGGCTGGCGGCGGCCGGTGTGGCGAATTCGGGCACAAACCGCATCACGCGGTCGGTGCTGGCGCTGCCGCGGCCACTGGCCACGGACACTTGTGCGCCAAATGCGCCATTGGGCAAAGCCCTGGCGCACGGCTGAATTCGGAATTTTCCCATGGAGATGGGTTGGTGTGAACAATGTGAAATGGTCATGTATTTTAACGAAGGGGGTCGAACCGCTTTTTTCGGCCCTCTTGGGGGCTGTGCGGCGGCACGGGTCTTGGCATGTCCTGCTGCCAAAAAAGCGCCCCCATGAACAGCCCTGAAGGCCTGCCCAACAACAGCACCGTGCAGAGGTGCGTCAAAAAGGAAGCAAAAAAATCGTCTGGGCCCAGCTTGGAAAAGCATGGCGGGCGATGTGCACAGTGGAGGACAAGACTGGCATCCCTCTGCCGGGATGCGCTATCGGCTCGGCTAGAGCGAGATGGGCATAAGTCGCCAATGGCGTGCCGCACTGTAACACGTCCGGGCCTGACCTGCTTGGGCAGGTCTTGCCGCTCACAACCAGCGCGCGATCCCGGCCGCCACCATGCTCAGCAGCAAGGTGCTGGTGATGGGGATGAAAAATTCGCGGCCAAACAGGCGAAATCGAAAATCCCCGGGTAGGCGACCAAAGCCCAATTTTTGCAACCACTTTTGCAGGCCGCTGAAAATGATCAGGGCCAGAAACACCACAATGAGCCAGCGCAGCATCGTTTGCCTCGGTGCCGGTTACAGGCGGTGCGAGCGGTCGCCCCGGGCAAAGCCCTGGGCCGACCAGTCGGTGGCGGTGGAAAACCCGATCACCTTGAACAGCTCGCCCATTTCGTGTTCGTTGACCAGGCGCTGGGCCTGGCTGCGCTCGGCCAAGCTGGCGGCGGCCATGCGCTCAGCCAGACCCAGGTTCAACAAAAACCAGGCTTGGCTGGTGTAACCCAGAACCTCCAACCCGGCGTTTTGCCCCGCCAGCGCCACCCCGGTGAAGTTGACATGGGCCGTGATGTCTTTTTGGCCCACCGCCACCAGGGGGTTGTCGTCGGCCTGGTGCAGTTGGTGGCACATGACGGTGCCCATGTGGCGCTGCGGGTGGAAGTATTCGGCCTCGGGAAAGCCGTAATCCAGAAAAAACGCCGCCCCGCCCCGCCCGGCCAGCAGCCGCTCGGCCAGGCTGGCCACAAAGGCCTCGGCCTGAGGGTGGATTTCGGTCAGGTAATCGTGCTCGCCTTCGATCTCGATGGGCGGGCGCAAGTCGGTGATGCGGTCTTGCCAAGCGAAATCTTCGCCAGAACTGACCACCCCGCGCTCGTGCCACACGCCCTGCGTGCGCTGCAGCAGCTGCACCGGCATGGCGTCCAGCACCTCGTTGCCCACCACCACGCCCTCGATGGCCTCGGGCCAGGCGTCGAGCCAGCGCACTTTGCCCGCGTGTTGCAGCAAGGTGTCGGCCTGGCGGGCGCGCAACGTGCCTGACAAATCGATGATGGTGTAACGCTTCACGGCGTCGCCCAGACTGTCCAGCAACTGCAAGGCCAGCGCCCCGGTTCCCGCACCAAACTCCCAGACCTCATCCGTGCCCGTGGCGCTCAATGCCTGACCCACCTGCACCGCCAGAGTCTGCCCAAACAGGGGCGACATGCCCGGCGCGGTCACGAAATCGCTGCCCGAAGACGGCATGGCGCCAAACTTTTGCAGGGCGTTGGTGTAGTAGCCCAGGCCTGGCTCGTACAGGGCCATGGCCATGAAACGGTCAAAACCCAGCCAGCCGCCCGCTTGGGCGATGGCGTGGTGGATGCGCTGGGTCAGCTCGGCGGGGGACTGGAGATTGGGCGAGGTCACGCGGCGATTGTCGCCGAAGGCGTGCAGGGGTTTGCCGGAGCACCGGGAGACGAATTCATGGCTTGGCCGATAATTGATGGTTTCCTTGTAAGGCTGTCATGCCGGACTTGATCCGGCATCCGTGGTTGTGCCAGCATGGACCCCGGATCAAATCCGGGGTGACAAACCTCCATAACCACCCCTTCCTGACAGACCATCATCGCTCGAACCACAAGCAGCTCACATTCATGAAACAAGTTCTGGTCACCGGAGGCGCTCACCGCCTGGGCGCCGAGATCGTCCGCCAATTTGCGGCGGCGGGTTGGCGCGTATGGTGCCATTACCAACGCTCAGCGGCGGCGGCACAGGCCTTGCAGGCCGCGCTGCGCTCACAGGGGGCGCACATTGAACTGGTGCAATCTGACCTGGCACACAGCTCGGAGGTCGAGCGCATGGTGGCGCACATCACGCAAAGCCATGGGCCGCTGGATTGCCTGGTGAACAACGCCTCGCTCTTCGAGCCGGACGAAGGCACCCAAATGGACCTGCCCGGTGCGCGCCAGCAACTCGAAGTCAATTTGATCGCGCCCATGCTGCTGGCTTCGCTGATGGCCCGGCAAGCCGCGCCAAACGCCCTGCCCGGCCAGCGCAGCGTGGTCCACATCCTGGACCAGAAGGTGTTCAACCTGAACCCGGATTATTTTTCGTACACCGTCTCCAAACTGGCGCTGGAGCGTGCCGTGGCCTTGCAGGCCCAAGCGCTGGCCCCTTTGCGGGTGTGCGGCGTGGCCCCGGGCCTGATGTTTTTAAGCGGCCCGCAAACGCAAGAGAACTTTGACCGCGCCAGCCGGGTAAATCTGCTGCGCGAGCCCATCGACCCGGCGCAGGTGGCGGCGACCTGCCTTTTCTTGGCACAAAACCCCTGCATCACCGGCACCACGGTGTGCGTGGACAACGGGCAGCATCTGGTGCCGCTGGAGCGCGATGTGATGTTCTTGGCCGAGCCGAAAGGTGCTGCATGAGCGACCTGATGACCGATTTGGCGCTGAACTGCCGCCGCCTGTTTTTGCGCAACCACACGGTGGACGTGCGCATCGGCGCACACGACTTCGAAAAGCTCGGCCCCCAGCGCATCGTCTTCAATGTGGAGCTGTTCGTGCCCTACAGCGCGTCCACCCCCACGCAAGACGATCTGGCCGAGGTGGTGGACTACGACTTCATCCGCGAGGTGATTGCCCGGCGCGTGGCGCAAAGCCACATCGTGCTGCAAGAGACTTTGTGCGACGACCTGATGCGCGAGCTGATCGCGCACCCGCAGGTGCAGGCGGTGCGCCTGTCCACCTGCAAACCCGATGTGTACCCGGACTGCGAAGCCGTCGGGGTTGAAATTTTCCAGATCAAACCCGCGCCATGAAAACACCCGCAGGACACCAAACCCTGGAGCTGACCGGTTTGCGCTTTGACGCCAACCTGGGCATCCTGGAACACGAAAAAACCGACCCGCAACCCATCCAGGTCGATGCCGAGCTCAACCTGGGCACACAGCCCCTGCTGCCCAGCGACGATGACATCAACGCCGTGCTGGACTACCGCAAGGTGCGCAAGATCATCATCGACGAATGCACCGCCGAGCACATCAACCTGCTCGAAACCCTGATCGGCAAACTCTCGAACCGCCTGATGCAACTGCCGGGCGTGTTGGGCGTGCGCGTCAAGATTGCCAAACTTGAAATTTTTGAAGACTGCGAAGTGGCCATTCGCATGGAAACCGGACAGTGGTGAACCCCATGAACACAGCAACTGAAAACACCTGGGTCGATGCCGAAGCGGCCGACGCCGCCAAAGCCGCCAAGATCGAGCGCGAAACCCACAAGCTTGAAAAACGCCTGTGCCGCCAGATGGGCCAAGCGATTTCCGACTTCAACCTGATCGAAGCGGGCGATCGCATCATGGTCTGCATGTCGGGCGGCAAAGACAGCTACGGCATGCTGGACATCCTGCTCAAGATGAAGGCCCGCGCCCCGGTGGACTTTGAGCTGGTGGCGGTCAACCTGGACCAGAAGCAACCCGGTTTCCCGGACCACATCCTGCCCGCTTACCTCAAAGAGCTTGGCGTGGAGTTCCACATCGAGACGCAAGACACCTACTCGATCGTGAAGGACAAGATCCCCGAAGGCAAGACCATGTGCAGCCTGTGCTCGCGCCTGCGCCGCGGCATTTTGTACCGCGTGGCGCGGGAGCTGAAGTGCAACAAGCTGGCGCTGGGCCACCACCGCGACGACATGCTGCAGACCTTCTTTTTGAACATGTTCTTTGGCGGCAAGCTCAAGGGCATGCCCCCGAAGCTGGTCAGCGACAACGGCGAGTTCATGGTGATCCGCCCGCTGGCTTATGTGGCCGAGGCCGACCTGATCCGTTGGGCAGAGCACCGACAGTTCCCCATCATCCCGTGCACCCTGTGTGGCAGCCAGGAAAACCTGCAACGCCTGCAGGTGGGCAACATGCTGCGCGAGTGGCAAAAAAAGTACCCTGGCCGGATTGAAAACATGTTTGCCGCCTTGCAAAATGTGGTGCCTTCGCATTTGATGGACCCCAAACTGCACGGCTTCAAGGACCTGAAGATCACTGGCATCGAATCGGATGAAGGCGACAAGGCATTTGACGAGGAAGAGTTCAAAGAGCCGTCTTTGCCGGGCATTCAGGTCATCTCGATGTGAACCTCAAGGGGACAGCGCATGCGCACAGCAACTCGTCAGCTCACACGGTGGTTTTCGATGGCCTTGGCCGCCTTGGCTTTGACCGGGTTGACGGGCTGCGCCTCCATGCGCCTGATCGACAGCGATGTGGTATCCGTGGCGGCGGTGCCGCCGGGCATGAGTTTGCAAGGCGCCAAATACCGTTTTGAACGCCTGCCCTCCCAAGTCAACAACCCCGAGGCCGGACTGGCTGAACAACAAGCTCAGGCCGCCATGACCGCCGTGGGCCTGGTGCGCGACGACGCTGCAGCCAGCCTGAGCGTGATGGTGGGCTTCAGCGGCACGCAGTACCTGGCCGACCCCTGGGGCCGCCCGATCGGGCCGGGCTGGTCGCCTTACGGCAGCGTGGCCATCGGATCAGGTTTTGGCTCGCACATCGGCCTGGGTGTGGGCATGCGCTTTCCGCCACCCACGCATTACCGCCGCGAGGTCAGCCTCATCATGCGTGACCTGAAATCAGGTCAGGTGGTCTATGAAACCCGCGCCAGCCACACCGGACCCTGGAGCGACAGCGTGCCGATTTTTGCCACCCTGTTCCAGGCCGCGCTGGCCAATTTCCCCCATCCACCGCTTGGCCCGCGTCGGGTCAACATCGAGCTGCCGCGCTGAGACCCAAGGACCGCATGGAACCGACCCGCATTCTGGCCATTCGCCATGGAGAGACCGCCTGGAACGTCGACACCCGCCTGCAAGGCCATCTGGACATCCCGCTGAATGACGAAGGCCTGCGCCAGGCCCAGCATTTGGCGCAGGCCCTGGTGCAAAGGGATGCCATCGATGCGATTTACGCGAGTGACCTCTCGCGCGCCCACACCACCGCCTTGGCGATTGCGCAGCGGCTTGGCCAAACCGTGAAAACGCATAGCGGCCTGCGCGAACGCCATTTCGGCGCGTTTCAAGGCCGCACCTTTGCCGAGATCGAAGTCGAACTGCCCGAACACGCCTGGCACTGGCGCAAGCGCACGCCCGACTGGACGCCACCAGACGGCGGTGAGTCCTTGATCGCCTTGCGCGAACGGATTGTGACCACCGTGGATGAGCTGGCAGCCCAGCACCCCGGCCAGCAAATCGTGATGGTCGCGCACGGCGGCGTGCTGGACATCCTGTACCGCGCTGCTACCCGGCTGGACCTGCAAGCGCCGCGCACCTGGCAACTGACCAACACGGCTGTAAACCGGCTGCTGTGGACACCGCAAGGCCTGTCGCTGGTGGGCTGGGGGGACACCTCGCACCTGGAAGCGCTGGGCAAGGACGAGACGACCGCCTGAATTGGCGAGGGCTCACACCCACCAACATGCAAACCTCTTGACGCTGTGGGAGGCCGCCCCTGCGGCCGAATGAGGGCTCTCGCTCAACGGCGATTCGCGAGCCGGGGCTCGCTCCCACAAAGACACAACAGCTTCGGTCTTTAAATCCGTTCGCCAAACGACTTGGGCGGCGTCACACCCAAATGCCTGAAAGCCGCCAGCGTGGCCATGCGCCCCCGCGGGGTGCGCTGCAAATAGCCTTGCTGAATCAAATACGGCTCGATCACGTCTTCGATCGTGTCGCGCTCCTCGCCAATGCTGGCCGCAATGTTGTCCAGACCCACCGGACCGCCGTCGAAGCGGTGAATTACCGCTTCAAGCAACTTGCGGTCCATCAGGTCGAAGCCTTCCGGGTCCACGTCCAGCATGACCAGGGCTTTTTGCGCGATGCCTTTGTGGATGGTGCCGTCGCCCTTCACATCGGCATAGTCACGTACCCGGCGCAGCAGGCGGTTGGCAATGCGCGGCGTGCCGCGTGAGCGGCGGGCAATCTCGAACGAACCTTCCGGTTCAATCGGCGCCTTGAGCAAACCGGCACTCCGGGTCACGATGCGGGTCAGCTCTTCGGGCGTGTAGAACTCCAAGCGCGACACGATGCCAAAGCGGTCGCGCAAAGGGTTGGTGAGCATGCCCGCCCGGGTGGTCGCGCCCACCAGCGTGAAGGGCTGCAGGTCGAGCTTGATGCTGCGGGCTGCCGGGCCCTCGCCGATCATGATGTCGATCTGGTAGTCCTCGAGCGCGGGGTACAAAATTTCTTCGACCACAGGCGAGAGGCGGTGGATCTCGTCGATGAAGAGCACATCGTTGCGCTCCAGATTGGTCAGCAACGCCGCCAAATCTTTGGGTTTTTCGAGCACCGGGCCGCTGGTCTGGCGCAGGTTCACGCCCAGCTCGGCTGCGATGATGTGGCTCAGCGTGGTCTTGCCCAAGCCAGGCGGGCCAAACAGCAGCACATGGTCCAGCGGCTCTTCGCGCATCTTGGCCGCGCTGATGAAAATCTCCAGCTGCTCACGCACCTTGACCTGCCCGACATATTCGTCAAGCAGCTTGGGGCGCAAGGCCCGCTCGATCGCTTCTTCCTGGTGCGACACGGGGGCCGCCGAAATGACCCGAGGCTCGGGTTGGGGGGCGAAATCGTCGGTGCGGATGCTCATGGCTCAGTTCATTTTCATTTGTTCAGGGCTTTGAGCGCCAGCTTGATGCCCTCGCTCACGCCCACGTACACGGGCAAGCTCTTGAGGGCCGCGGCGGCCTCCTTGTCGCTGTAGCCCAGCGCCAGCAAGGCCTGCTGGATATCGCTTTGCGCGTCGGGGGTATTCACCGCAAACAGGCCCCCGATGTCGCCACCGAGTTTGCCTTTGAGCTCCAGCAGAAGACGCTCGGCGGTTTTTTTGCCGATGCCGGGCACCTTGACCAAGCGCCCGACTTCTTGCGTGGTGATGGCCTGCGCCAAGTCGGTCACGCTCATGCCCGACAGCACACTCAAAGCGGTGCGAGGGCCGACGCCGGAGATTTTGATGAGCTGGCGAAAGGCCTCGCGCTCGCTCAAGGTGGCAAAGCCGTACAGGATTTGCGCGTCTTCGCGCACCACAAAGTGCGTGACCAGACTGACTTTTTCGCCCGTGGCGGGCAAATTGTAGAAAGTGCTCATCGGCACATTGACCTCGTAGCCCACGCCGTGGCAGTCCACCACCACCTCGGGGGGGTTCTTGTCGCTCAGGATGCCGGTGAGTTTGCCAATCATGGAGAGGGTGCCTTCAAATGCCTATCATGGGGGAAAATGCACGGTTTTTGACCACTCGTCACCGCGCCCATTCAGGATTATCAACTTGATCGTCAGACACACCTTCACGCCGCACAACAACACCCGCCTGTCGCACCTGTGCGGCCCCATGGACGCGCACCTGCGCACCATCGAAGCAGGCCTGCAGGTGAGCATCGCGCACCGCCATGAACAGTTCAAGGTGGACGGCCCCAAGGCCGTGGCCCTGCGGGCGATGGAGATTTTGCAAGCGATCTACGAACGCGCCGACCGCCCGATTGCGCCCGACATGGTGCAGCTCATGCTGGTGGGCGACAGCGGGGGCGAGGAAGCCGACCTGCCCGCCTTGCAAACCCGCCGCGCCGACCTGAAGGCCCGCACCCCGGTGCAGGCGGCGTATCTGGAAAGCATCGCCACACACGACATCACCTTCGGCATCGGCCCTGCAGGCACGGGCAAGACCTACCTGGCCGTGGCCTGCGCGGTGGACGCGCTGGAGCGCGCCAGCGTGCAGCGCATTGTGCTCACGCGCCCGGCGGTGGAAGCGGGCGAGCGACTGGGCTTTTTGCCGGGCGACCTGTCACAAAAAGTCGATCCGTATTTGCGCCCGCTTTACGACGCGCTGTACGACCTGATGGGCTACGACAAGGTGCAAAAGGCGTTTGAGCGCAACGCCATCGAGATCGCGCCGCTGGCCTTCATGCGCGGGCGCACGCTGAACAACGCGTTTGTGATCCTGGACGAAGCGCAGAACACCAGCACCGAGCAAATGAAGATGTTTTTGACCCGCATCGGCTTTGGCGCCAAAGCCGTGGTCACGGGCGATGTGAGCCAGATCGACTTGCCCAAGGGCCAGTTGAGCGGTCTTATCGACGCCGAGCGGGTTTTGAAGCGCGTCAAGGGCATCGCCTTCACGCGGTTTTCGAGTGCCGACGTGGTGCGCCACCCCCTGGTGGCCCGCATTGTGGACGCGTACGACGCACAAGGCAGCGCCGCCATGCGGGCAGGTGTCACCACCCGCCGCAAGCCTTTGCCCACAGACGATTGACACCACCGAATCTCATCCCATGGCCCTCCAACAACTCCAACTGTCCCTGCAATTTGGCGACTTCCCTCACAAAGCCCGCCACCGCGCCGCTCTGCCCCGCCACGCGGTCATCCGCGCCATCCGCCATGCCCTGGCCGATGACGCCGAAATCACGGTGCGCATTGTGGGCGAAGAAGAAGGCCGCGAGCTGAACAAGAGTTACCGCAAGAAGGACTACGCCACCAATGTGCTGACGTTCGACTATGCGCAAGAACCGGTGGTGATGGCCGACTTGGTGCTGTGCGCCCCGGTGGTCGCGCGTGAGGCCAAGGAGCAAGGCAAGACGCTGGCGGCGCACTACGCGCATTTGCTGGTGCACGGCACTTTGCATGCACAGGGCTGGGACCATGAGACCAGCGAGGCCGATGCCGAAGAGATGGAGGCCTATGAGGTGGCCATTTTGGCGGGCTTGGGGTTGAAGAACCCTTACCTCTAAGTTCTTTTGCTCTGGCTTGTTCGGTGAGACCTTGTATGGGGTGGGGCCGGGCTCCTCATGACGGGGTACCGAAAATCGTCACCCGGCCCCACCCCATACAAGGCCGTTGTGCATTTTTAAAACCCAGGGAGCATCAAAAGCACGTCGAACCTACAGACCTCTGAGCGAAAAGCAGTCAGCAACAGCCGATCTCTTGCTCGAATGACCACTCAGGTGAATGGGGCGATGCGGCGGGCACCGATTTTCGGTACCCCGTCATGAGTTGACCGCCGCATCGCCCCATTCACCGCTCTCAAAAAAACAATCAAAGCAAGCGAACCTTCACGCTCTTGCCCTTGATCTTGCCGCGCGACAGCTGCGACTCGACTTTTTTGGCCAAGTCCGCCTGCACTGCCACATAGGTCGAAAACTCGTTGACGTTGATCTTGCCGACCTGCTCGCGGGTCAAGCCGCACTCTCCCGCCAGCGCACCCATCACGTCACCCGCGCGGATTTTTTCCTTGCGGCCACCGACGATCTGCAGCGTGCGCATGGGGGGCTGCAGCGGTCCGCCTGCGGCAGGCGTCAGGCCAGACAACGGCTCCCATTTGGACTCGCGGCCTTGCATCACCTCGATCTTGCCAACCGAGCCCATCTCGTCCATGCTCGCCAGCGTCAGCGCCAGGCCTTCGGCGTCGCCACGGCCCGTGCGGCCAATGCGGTGGATGTGGATTTCCGGGTCGGGCGTCACGTCCACGTTGATCACGGCTTCCAGGCCCTCCACATCCAGCCCGCGTGAAGCCACGTCGGTGGCCACCAGCACCGAGCAGCTGCGGTTGGCAAACTGCACCAGCACCTGATCACGTTCGCGCTGCTCCAGCTCGCCAAACAGCGCCAACGCGCTGTAGCCCTGGGCCTGCAGCACCGCCACCAGGTCGCGGCACTGCTGCTTGGTGTTGCAAAACGCGAGCGTCCGCTCGGGGCGGAAATGTGCCAGCAAGCGGGACACGGCGTCCAGCCGTTGGGTCTCGCTCACTTCATAAAACACCTGGCGAATTTTGTGTGCGCTGTGCTGCGCCTCCACTTTCACGGTCTGCGGCGAACGCATGAATTGCGCCGCCAGCTTGGCAATGCCTTCGGGGTAAGTGGCCGAAAACAGCAGGGTCTGGCGGTCTTTGGCGCACTGGCGCACCACCTTGGCGATGTCGTCGAAAAAGCCCATGTCCAGCATGCGGTCGGCCTCGTCCAGCACCAGCGTGTTCACACCCGCCAAGCTCAGCGAGCCGCGCTCCAGGTGGTCCAGGATGCGGCCGGGCGTGCCCACCACCACATCGGCGCCGTGCTCCAGACTCAGCGTCTGGCCTCTCAAAGCCACGCCGCCGCACAAAGTGACAACTTTCACGTTCTGGCGGGCGCGGGCCAGGCGTCTGATTTCCTGCGTGACCTGGTCGACCAACTCGCGGGTAGGACACAGCACCACGGCCTGAATGGCCGCGCTGGGCGAGCCCGCCGTTTGCAAACGCTCGATCAAGGGCAGACCAAAGGCGGCGGTTTTGCCGCTGCCTGTGCTGGCCTGGGCGATCAGGTCTTGCCCGGCCAGGGTCAGCGGCAAGCTGGCCGCCTGGATGGGCGTCATCTGGGTGTAGCCCAGTTGTTCAAGGTTTTGAAGGGTGGCGGGTGCCAGCTGAAGCTGGTCGAAGCGCGCGGATGTCGCGTCTTGGGGTTTTGCAGTCATGCGCCGATTATCGGCGGCGATCCCTGTCGGCACTCAAGCGCTCATGCGCATCGGGATGGTGATGGGGCCGTCGTTCACCAAGGACACCTTCATGTCGGCCGCAAACTGGCCCGTTTGCACGACCGGGTGCGCAGCTCTGGCCTGCGCCACAAAGTGCTCATACAAACGTCGACCGTCTTCGGGCGCAGCCGCCTGGGTGAAACTCGGGCGGTTGCCCCCTGCGACATCGGCGGCCAGGGTGAACTGGCTGACCACCAGCAAACCACCGCCCACGTCCTGCACGCTCCGATTCATCTTGCCCGCCTCGTCGCTGAAGATGCGCAGCTTCAAAATTTTCGCCAGCATCTTGTCGGCCAAGGCTTCGGTGTCGCCTTTTTCGGCGCACAGCAGCACCAGCAAGCCTGCATTGATCTGGCCGATCACCGCCCCATCGACCCGGACACTGGCCTCACTCACCCGTTGCAGCAGCGAGATCATTTCAAATCCCGGGCATCATCAAAGTGCGCTTCCACATCGCTGGGCAAGAGCTGGATGGTGGCCCTCAAACCGGGCACCTCGCTCATCAGCGCCTGCTCCACACTGGCGCGCAAGGCGGCAGCCCGGCCCAGCGTCCAGCTGGCGGGCATGTGCATGTGCACATCCACAAAACGGCGTTGCCCGGCCTTGCGGGTGTTCAGGTGGTCAAAACGGATGATCTCGGTCTCGCCGCGCTGGTGCGCGAACCCGGCCAGCACCTTCTGTACATCGGCCAACACTTCAGGCTCCAGCGCCTCGTCCATCAGCCCCTGCGAAGACCGCCAGACCAGGCTCCAGCCTTCTTTCAAAATGTTGAGCGCCACCCCGATGGCGACCACGGCATCCAGCCACAGCCAGCCCGTGGCGCTGACCAAGGCAATGCCCACCACCACCCCGGCCGATGTCCACACATCGGTCACCAGGTGCCGGGCATCGGCTTCCAGCGCCAGCGAGCGGTGCTGCCGGGCGGCGCGAAACATCAGCCAGGCCAGAAAACCGTTCAGGGCCGAGCTGCCCACCGACAAGGCCAGGCCCCAGCCAACCTGTTCGATGGGTTGAGGATCGAACAAGCGCCCAAGGGCCACCCAGATGATGCCCAAGGCCGCCACCAGAATCAGGATGCCTTCAAAGCCGGAGGAAAAATACTCGGCCTTGTGGTGGCCATAAGGGTGGTCATCGTCGGCGGGCCGTGCGGCAATGGTGACCATCATCAGGCCGAATACCGCGCTGGCCAGGTTGACCAGCGACTCCATGGCGTCCGACAGCAAACCGACCGAGTCGGTCAGCCACCAGGCCCCGGTTTTGAGCGCGATGGTGACCAGCGCCACCATCACCGAAGCCCACAGCATGCGCTGGGGTGTCATCCAGGCGTCGAATTTTTTCATCGGTTCAGCTTACCCCCGGAGGATGACCTGTCCGTGCGCCAGCCCCCGATCAAGCCAGCGTCACCTTGGCAAACTTGCGCTTGCCCACTTGCACCACGTAGGTGCCCGCTTCGAGTTTCAGGCCCTTGTCACTGACCACGCTGGAGTCCACGCGCACACCGCCGCCGTCGATCAGCCGTCCGGCCTCGGTGGTCGAAGGGGCCAGGCCTGCCGATTTGAGCAAGGCGCCAATGCCCATGGGCGCACCCGACAATGACACTTCAGGGATGTCGTCCGGCACACCGCCCTTGCTGCGGTTGATGAAATCCTGCTCGGCCGCATCGGCCGCCGCTGCGCTGTGAAAACGCGCCGTGATTTCCTTGGCCAGCATGACTTTGGCGTCCTTGGGGTTGCGGCCGCCCTCGACTTCTTTTTTGAGCGCCTCGATCTCGGCCATCGACTTGAACGACAGCAGGGTGTACCAGCGCCACATCAGGGTGTCCGAAATGCTCAGCACCTTGGCGAACATGGTGTTGGGCTCTTCGGTGATGCCGATGTAGTTGTTCTTGGACTTGGACATCTTGTCCACGCCGTCCAGCCCTTCAAGCAGCGGCATGGTCAGGATGCACTGCGGCTCTTGGCCGTACTCGGCCTGCAGGTGGCGGCCCATCAGCAGGTTGAACTTCTGGTCGGTGCCGCCCAGCTCCAGATCGCTCTTGAGCGCCACCGAGTCGTAGCCCTGCATCAGGGGGTACAGGAACTCGTGCACCGAAATGGGCGTGCCGGCCTTGAAGCGGTCATGGAAGTCGTTGCGCTCCATCATGCGGGCCACCGTGTACTTGGCCGCCAGCTGGATCATGCCCATCGAACCCAAAGGTAGCGACCACTCACTGTTGTAGCGGATCTCTGTTTTCGTGGGGTCCAGCACCAGGCTGGCCTGCTTGTAGTAGGTCTCGGCATTGGCCTTGATCTGCTCGGGCGTGAGCGGCGGGCGGGTGCTGTTGCGGCCCGAGGGGTCGCCGATCAGGCTGGTGAAGTCCCCGATCAGGAAGATCACCTGGTGCCCCAGGTCCTGCAGCTGGCGCATCTTGTTGAGCACCACGGTGTGGCCGATGTGGATGTCCGGCGCGGTCGGGTCCAGCCCCAGCTTGATGCGCAGCGGCACCCCGGTGGCCTCCGATTTGGCCAGTTTTTGCAGCCAGTCTTCCTGCGGAATCAGCTCTTCGCAGCCCCGTAAAGTGACCGCCAGGGCCTCCCGGGTCTTGTCCGTGACCGGGTATTTTGTAACAAGCGCTTGATTCATAAGGGTTTTTTCTAAAGTCAAATGGGTATAGACCAGTACAATGGCCCGATTACTCCAAGCCGCCCATTTTAGAGGCGGCCTGACTGTGCAGATCGTGCCACCCCATCGCCTGAACGGCAGGTGGCGCGAAATACCCCCGAATTGATGCAATTTTTCGCTCTCATCCAGTCTCGGCTGGTGTCTTTGCTTGTTGGCTTCCTGTTCCTGTGCACTGCCGTGCTGGGCGCGGTGTTGATGGCTGTCCAGCGTACGCTGGCCTGGCTCGATGGCCAACACCCGCAACTGACCCAAGCGCTTCAGGCGACTGCGCGCTGGTTGGCCCGTCATCCCAAAACCATCAGCGCCACTTTGGCCTCTGTTCTGCTGGCTGGTGGCGGCGGTGCATTCGCCATCGCCAATCTGGGACCGGACATCGCCGAACAGCCCGTGGTCACGGTCACCGTGCCTGTTGAAATTGCCAAGCTGGAAGAACAAGCCCAATCGCTCGACCTGATCCAGATGAGTCTGATGCGCACAGACAGCACCCGCGCCTCCGACACTCCGGAGAGTTTGCTGCGTCGCTTGGGCCTGGTTGACCCGGAGGCGGCCGCTTACCTGCGCAAGAACCCTTTGGCCAAGCAAGCGCTCAAGCAAGGGGGCCGCTCCGTTGTGGCCGAAGCCGACAGCCAGCAGCGTCTGCTCAAACTCAATGTGCGCTGGCTCAACAACGAGACCGACACCTTTTTCCAGCGTCTGGCGATCCAACGCACAGCCGATGGTCTGCAGGCCGCCCTCGAAACGTCCCCCATGAACACCAGCCTGCGCATGACAGGCGGCACCGTGGCCAGCTCCTTGTATGACGCGGCAGACGAGGCCCGTTTGCCGGATGCCGTCATCAGCCAGCTGACGCAGATTTTCTCCAACCAGATCGACTTTCACCGCACCTTGCGCAAAGGCGCTCGTTTTTCAGTCGTCTACGAAGTGCTGGAAGCCGACGGTGAGCCCGTGCGCACTGGTCGCGTGTTGACCGCCGAATTCAACAACGGCAACAAAACCTACGAAGCTGTGTGGCACCAGGAGCCAGGGCAAAAAGGCAACTACTACAGCATGGACGGCAAAAGCCTGAGCCGCACTTACCTGGCATCGCCTGTGGCTTTCTCGCGCAAGACCAGCGGTTTTGCCATGCGCCTGCACCCGATCTTTCAAACCATGAAAGCGCACCTGGGCGTGGATTACGCGGCCCCGACCGGCACCCCGGCTCAGACCGTGGGTGACGGTGTGGTCGAATTCGCAGGCGTTCAAGGTGGTTATGGCAACACGGTCATTGTTCGCCACGGCAACAACCACTCCACCGTCTATGCCCACCTCAGCCGCATCCAGGTGCGCAAGGGCCAGACTGTTCAAAAAGGCCAAACCATTGGTGCGGTCGGCTCGACGGGCTGGTCCACAGGCCCTCACCTGCACTTCGAATTCCGCGTGAATGGCACCCACGTTGACCCCCAAAAAGTGATCCAGCAAGCCCAGAGCGTGCCGCTCAGCCCTGCCGCGATGTCGCGCTTCAAAGTGGTGGCCGAGCAGGCCAGAGCACAGCTGTTGGCTGCCGCGCAAATGCGAGAAGTCACCGCGCAATGATCTCAAGGGCCGCAAGGCCCTTTTTTCATGCCATCCCCACGGACGCTTTGACTGCCAGATGGCCACCGAAGACCACAACGCGCACATTTTTCATCCATGCAAACGATTGAGCATTTCATAGGCCTGATGTCGGGCACCTCCTTGGATGGTGTCGATGGCCTGCTGGCCCGCATCAACGCACAAGGTCGTGTGGAGGTTCAATCGCATGCCTTTGTGGCTTTCGAGGCGCCCTTCAAAGCCGAGCTCCTCGCCCTGAATCAGAGCGGCCCGGATGAATTGCACCGCAGCGCCTTGGCAGGCAACCAGATTGCCCGCCGCTATGCCGAGGTGGTGCACGCCTTGTTGCAGCAAAGTGGCTTACAAGCCCAGGACATCACAGCCATCGGCGCGCACGGGCAAACCGTGCGTCACAGGCCCCTGGAGTTCGATGGCGACGTTGCAGCCGGCCATGGGGCTGTGGGCTACACCTTGCAACTCATCAACCCGTCCTTGCTGGCCGAGCTGACCCGCATCGACGTGGTGGCCGATTTTCGCAGCCGCGATCTGGCAGCAGGCGGACAAGGTGCACCGCTGGTGCCCGCTTTTCACCAAGGCGTGTTCGGGCGCATGGATGCGACTGTGGCGGTGCTCAATGTTGGTGGCATTTCCAACCTCAGCGTGCTTCGACCAGGGGGCGAGGTTCTGGGCTGGGACTGCGGCCCGGGTAACGCGCTCATGGACCATTGGTGCGCCAAACACACCGGGGCCGCATTTGACCGCGATGGCGCCTGGGCGGCCACAGGCCGCGTCTTGCCCGATGTGCTGGCCGACTTGATGACCGAAGACTTTTTGCACCGTGCGCCCCCCAAAAGCACAGGGCGCGACCTCTTCAACCCTACCTGGCTGCATGCACGCTTGCCCAAGGCGGCTTTGCCTGCACAAGACGTGCAAGCCACTCTGACGGAATTCACAGCACGGGCTTGCGCCAAGGATGTTTTGCGCCACGCGGCCGATGCGCAGGCCTTGATTGTCTGTGGCGGTGGCGCCTTGAACCGCGATTTGATGCGCCGCCTGGCCCACCATTTGCCAGCTTTGCAGGTGATCGGCAGCGATCAACGGGGTTTACCGCCCTTGCAAGTGGAAGCCGCCGCCTTTGCCTGGCTGGCGTTCAAAACCGTGCGACGCGAGACATCGAGCTTGCCAAGCGTCACGGGCGCCCAAGGCGCCCGTGTCTTGGGGGCCATTTACCCCCGGTGATGCGGCCAGCTCAGCTGGCCCCCTCGCCAATCAGGTCGAGAAAGAAGAACCGCAGCCGCAAGTCGATGTGGCGTTCGGGTTCTTGATGACAAACTGAGCACCCTGCAGATCTTCTTTGTAATCGATCTCGGCACCAATCAGGTACTGGTAGCTCATGGCGTCGATCAACAAGGAGACGCCATTTTTGCTCATGGTCGTGTCGTCTTCGTTGGTGATTTCATCGAAGGTGAAACCGTACTGAAAGCCCGAGCAGCCGCCGCCTTGCACAAACACGCGCAGCTTCAAATCAGGATTGCCCTCTTCGGCGATCAGGTCGGCCACCTTGGCGGCCGCGCTGTCGGTGAAGACAATCGGTTCGGGCATTTCGGTCTGGATATTTTCAGCAACAGCACTCATGGTGTTTCTCCGGTTCAATGCCAAATAGTATAGCGCGCTGGTCGGGAATTACCGGCCATCCTCTGCAGTAACGCTACTGGCCTCATGGGCTTTTCAAAGCCCATGAGGCCAAACAAAAAGCCGCTGCGGCGAACCGGAGCGGCTTTTTGATGAAGCAGAAAAGCGGATTAACGCTTGGAGAACTGCTTGCGGCGGCGAGCGGAGTGCAAACCGACCTTTTTACGTTCGACTTCACGGGCGTCGCGGGTGACAAAGCCAGCTTGGCTCAGCACGGGCTTGAGCGATGCGTCGTAGTCAATCAGGGCGCGGGTGATGCCGTGGCGCGATGCACCGGCTTGACCGGATTCGCCACCGCCGTGCACGTTGATCATGATGTCGAAAGTTTCGGCATGGTTGGTCAACATGAGGGGTTGCTTGGCGATCATGATCGAAGTCTCGCGGCCGAAGTAGGCTTGGATGTCCTTGCCATTGACCGTGATCTTGCCAGTGCCTTTTTTCAGAAACACGCGGGCGACGCTGGATTTGCGACGGCCTGTGCCATTGTTCCATTCACCAATCATCTCAAGGCTCCTTAGATGTCCAGCACTTTAGGCTGTTGGGCGGTGTGTAGGTGCTCTGCGCCGCCATACACCTTGAGTTTCTTGATCATGGCGTAGCCGAGTGGGCCCTTGGGCAGCATGCCCTTGACGGCCTTCTCGAGTGCGCGGCCAGGGTGCTTGGCTTGCATGTCGCGGAAGTTGGTGGCAGTGATACCGCCGGGATAGCCCGAATGACGGTAATACACTTTGTCCAGTGTCTTGGTGCCAGTCACTTTGAGCTTGGCAGCATTGATGATGACGATGAAGTCACCGGTGTCGACGTGAGGCGTGTAAATGGCCTTGTGTTTGCCGCGCAAACGGAGAGCAACTTCGCTGGCTACTCGTCCGAGGACCTTGTCGGTCGCGTCAATCACAAACCACTCGTGCACGACCTCAGCGGGTTTGGCGCTGAAAGTTGTTGTCATGAGTTTTCTCTTTGAAGAAAGGTTTGTTGAGCCCTTTTCCACGGTCGGTGTTCCTCTGTTGGGAACCTCTTAGGTGGGAGTTTGCTTGCACCTTTTCAGGTTTGGGCGTCTTCGCCGCGGGGCCACAAAATCGCTGCGAAGCCTGCCATTATACGAAAAATCAAGGACTTGCAGAAGTTATTGGTTACCATCGACGCATGTTCAGTTACCGACACGCTTTCCACGCGGGCAACCATGCCGATGTGCTCAAACACATCACCTTGCTCGCCACCATGCGCCACCTCATGCAAAAAGAGGCCGGCATCACCCTGATTGACACCCACGCCGGGGCCGGTTTGTACCGTTTGGACGGCGATTACTCGCAAAAAGGGGCCGAAGCCGAGGACGGCCTGTTCAAGCTGCTGGCCGCCGCCGAAAAGCTCGACGCCCTGCCCGAACCCGTCCAAGACTACCTCGAGCAAATTGCCAGCTTCAACCCCAATGGGCAAGCCAAGATTTACCCCGGCTCGCCGTTTTTGATGCAGCGCCTGATGCGCCACGCATCGCGCGACCGCTTGCGCCTGTTCGAGTTGCATCCCACCGACAGCAAAGCCCTGATGTCCAACATCGCCCAGCTCGAAGCCGGACGCACGGTCACAGTGAGCCGCGAAGACGGTTTTGAGGCCCTCAAAAAGCTGCTGCCGCCACCGCCTTCTGCCACCGGCTCCAAGCGGGCGATGGTGCTGATCGACCCCAGCTACGAAATCAAGTCGGATTACAGCAAGGTCGCCAGCGTCATCCAGGAATACCTCAAGCGTTTCTCGACGGGCACTTATTTGGTCTGGTATCCGATCATCCCGCGCCCGGAAGCGCATGACCTGCCCAAACGCCTGCGCACCTTGGCCAACCAGTCACAAAAGCCCTGGCTCAACGCCACCCTGGCCATTGGCCGGGGCCCTGGCGACGAAGGCGGCTTGGTGGCCAGCGGCATGTTTGTCATCAACCCGCCCTTCACCCTGAAAGACCAGATCCGGCAGGCGCTGGATGTGGTCGGCCCCGCCTTGGCGCGCGGGTCCGGCAAAAATTGGGCGGTCGAATCGTCTTGAACGGGTGGAGCCCCCTCCAAAGGGCTCTCGAACGGGTATTTCAAGACGGAAAACACGGCATCAGGGAAATACCTGAGTGCAGGGCATTGAAATTAACCGACCGCACGGTCGGTTAATGGTTATACTGGCACCCGCGCCGCGATCATCCCATCCTGTTTGGCGCAGGAGAAGCCCATGTACACGCAATCTTTCAGCGTCCCGGATTCCACCGAAGACGCCAAGTCGGCCGGTCTGAAGGCCGTCCCCAAAGCCCTGAGCGCACAAGACGCCGCCCTGCAAGCGGCCTTTGACGCCCGCATCGATGCCGATGGCCGCATCGAGCCCCGCGAGTGGATGCCCGAGGCCTACCGCAAAACCCTGGTGCGCCAGATCAGCCAGCACGCGCACAGCGAAATCGTGGGCATGCTGCCCGAAGGCAACTGGATCAGCCGCGCCCCGAGCCTCAAGCGCAAGGCCATCCTGATCGCCAAGGTGCAAGACGAAGGCGGCCACGGCCTGTACCTGTACAGCGCCGCCGAGACTTTGGGCACCAGCCGCGACCAGATGCTGGATGCATTGCATTCCGGCAAGGCCAAGTACAGCTCCATCTTCAACTACCCCACGCTCAACTGGGCCGATGTGGGCGTGGTCGGCTGGCTGGTCGATGGCGCGGCCATCATGAACCAGGTGCCCCTGTGCCGCTGCTCTTACGGTCCCTACGCCCGCGCCATGGTGCGCGTGTGCAAGGAAGAATCCTTCCACCAACGCCAAGGCTACGAAGCGCTGTTGGTGATGATGCAGGGCACGGCCGAGCAAAAAGCCATGGTGCAAGACGCCGTCAACCGCTGGTGGTGGAAGTGCCTGGCCATGTTCGGGCCGCCCGACGCCGACAGCCCCAACAGCGCGCAAGGCATGCGCTGGGGCATCAAGCGCATCAGCAACGACGACCTGCGTCAAAAGTTTGTGGACGCCACCGTGCCGCAAGCCAAAGTGTTGGGCGTCACTCTGCCTGACCCGGATTTGAAGTGGAACGAAGCGCGTGGTCACTACGACTACGGCCAGATCGATTGGGACGAGTTCTGGGCCACCGTCAACGGCAACGGTCCTTGCAACAAGGAACGTTTGGGTGCCCGCGTCAAGGCCTGGAACGACGGCGCCTGGGTGCGCGAAGCGGCCCTGGCCCACGCCAAGAAACAACAGCAACGTCAGATGAAGGAAGCAGCATGAGCACCGCCGCATTGAAAGAATGGCCTCTGTGGGAGGTTTTTGTCCGCTCCAAGCAAGGTCTGGAGCACAAGCACTGCGGCAGCCTGCACGCCTCGGATTCCGAGCACGCTTTGCAAATGGCGCGCGACGTGTACACCCGCCGTCAGGAAGGCGTGAGCATCTGGGTCGTGCCCTCGGCCAGCATCTCGGCCAGTGAGCCCAACGACAAACCCGAATTCTTCGATCCCGCCAGCGACAAGGTGTACCGCCACCCGACCTTTTACGAAATCCCCGAAGAAGTGGGCCACATGTGAGCGCGACCATGAATGCCCCCATCGATTACCTGCTGCACCTGGCCGACAACGCGCTGATCCTCGGACAGCGCAATGCCGAATGGTGCGGACACGGCCCCATCCTTGAAGAAGACATCGCCCTGTCCAACAACAGCCTGGACCTGATCGGCCAGGCCCGCATGCTTTACCAGCACGCGGCCGAGCTGCAAGGCGGCGGTGCCACCGAGGACACACTGGCGTACTTCCGCGACGTGCCCGACTTCAAGAACTACACCCTGTGCGAATTGCCGCACATGCCTCTGATGTCGGCCACAGCCCAAGGTGACCGCGACTTTGCCATGACCATCGTGCGCAACTTCCTGTACAGCAGCCTGATGGTGCTGGTGTGGGACCAGTTGCAAAACTCCAAAGACGCGCATCTGGCCGCGATTGCCGCCAAGTCGCTCAAGGAAGTGCGCTACCACCTGCGCCACTCGCGCGACTGGCTGGTGCGCATGGGCGACGGCACCGACGCGTCCCACGCCAAGGCGCAAGCGGCGCTGGACCAATTGCTGCCCTACACCCAGGAATTCTGGGCCAGCAGCCCGCATGAAGCCGCAGCGCTGGCCAACGGCACAGGCATCGAGATGGCCGCTTTGCAAAACGACTGGAACCAGATCGTGGATGAGGCCTTGCAAGAGGCCACCCTGCAGCGCCCGGCCGATGGTGGCTTTGTGCCCACAGGCAAACAAGGCATCCACTCCGAGCACCTGGGCTTCGTGCTGGCCGAAATGCAAAGCCTGGCCCGCGCCCACCCGCAAGCCACCTGGTAAATCCAAGACATGACCACCCTCACCTCGCAGCCCAGCGCCGCCGATGTGGCCCGCGCCTGGACACTGCTCGACAGCTTGACCGACCCGGAAATTCCGGTGGTCACCTTGCGCGAGCTGGGCATCTTGCGCGACGTGCGCGCGGGTGAGGCGGGGCTGGAGGTGGTCATCACGCCCACCTACAGCGGCTGCCCCGCCATGGGCGTGATTGAGGACGATGTGAAAGCGCTGCTGCAAGCCCACGGCCTGCAAGGCCGCGTCGTCACGCAACTGGCCCCGGCCTGGACCACCGACTGGATGAGCGAAGCGGCCAAAGACAAACTGCGCGCCTATGGCATCGCCCCGCCACACGCGTGCAGCAGCGCGGGTTCGGGTGCGGCCAACGTGGTGCAGTTTGCTGCGCGTGGCGCCAAGCCCGAGGTGGTGAACTGCCCGCAATGCGGCTCGGCCAACACCACCGAAACCTCCCATTTCGGCTCGACCGCCTGCAAGGCCCTTTACCGGTGCCTGGCCTGCATGGAGCCTTTCGACTACTTCAAACCTTACTGAGCGGCCTTGCCGCCCTGAAGCACCATGTCCGCACCCCGATTTCATGACCTCCCGATCGCACGCATCAGCCCCGAAGCGGCAGGTGCTGTGGCGATTACCTTGAACGTGCCTGCCGATCTGCGCAGCAGCTTCGATTTCCAGCCGGGCCAGTTCCTGACCTTACGCGCCGACATCGACGGCACCGATGTGCGCCGCAGCTACTCCATCAGTTCGGCCCGCAGCCAGCTGCAAAAGCAAGGTGTGCTCGAAGTGGGCATCCGCCCCGTCGAAGGGGGCGTGTTCTCCAACTGGGCGGCCACCCAACTGAAAGCGGGCGACACGCTGCGCGTGATGCCGCCCGATGGCCGCTTTGTGGTGCAGCGCCCCCGAGCGATTCACCGCGTGGGCTTTGCCGCAGGCTCGGGCATCACGCCCATCCTGTCCATCCTGGCCAGCACCCTGGAAGAGCAACCCGAGAGCAAATTCACCCTGGTCTACGGCAACCGCCGCATGGACAGTGTGATGTTCAACGAAGCCTTGCAAGACCTGAAGGACCGCTACCCGGACCGCCTCACGCTGATCCACATCCTCTCGCGACAGGCACAGGAAGTCCCCCTGCTCGAAGGCCGCATCGATGCGGCCAAAGTGCAAGCCATCATCGACGCCTTCTTGCCCGTGGGCAGCATGGACGAGGTGTTTGTGTGCGGGCCCGAGGCCATGATCGAAGCCACCGAGCAAGCGCTGCTCACGGCTGGCGTCAAACCCGAGCGCATCCGTACCGAACGCTTCAGCTCGCCCACACTCGATGCGCTGACCCCTGAAGCCCGCGCCCAAGCCGTGCTGGGCCACCCTGCCACCCGCGAACAAGGCGAAGTGCAGCTGACCGTGGTGCTGGACGGCAAGCCCTACAACATGCCCATGAACCGCAACGAGAAGATCCTCGACATCGCCTTGTCGCTGGGTCTGGACCTGCCGTATTCGTGCAAAGCCGGGGTGTGCTGCACCTGCCGCTGCAAGGTCATGGAAGGCACGACCGAGATGGAGAAGAACTTCACCCTCGAAAAGCCCGAAGTCGAACAAGGTTTCATCCTGTCCTGCCAGGCCCGCCCCACCAGCGAACGTGTGGTGATCAGTTTCGACGAACGCTGACCCGCTGCGCAAAGCACCCGATCAAAAACGCCCTGCATTGCAGGGCGTTTTTCATGGCGGGTGCCCGCACATCAGAAGCGGTAACCCAGACCCACGCCCACCAACAGCGGATCGAGCTTCAAGGTCCCCTGGTTCGCGCCATCGATGAACACATTGGAGCGGATGTACACCTTTTTCACATCGAAATTCAGCGACCAGTTTTTGTCCAATGGGATGTCCATGCCCACCTGCAACGCGCCACCCCAGCTGTCGTCTTCCAGATCAGCACGCCCACCCAGCAGATTGACGCTGGTGATGCGGGTGTAATTCACGCCCGCGCCGACATAGGGCTTGTAAGCGCCCAAACCGGTGAAGTGGTATTGCAACAGCAAACTGGGCGGCAAATGCTTGAAAGTGCCAATCGATGCGCCGCCCAAATAGACAGTCTGTTTTTGGGGCACCGTCAAAACCAGCTCCGCAGCGATGTTCGGGGTGAAGAAATAGCTGACATCCACTTCCGGAATGGTCTTGTTGTTGACCGACAAGCCCAAACCCGTGCCATCTTTGTTGGCCATGTCGAGGTGCACAGCGCGCGCACGCACCATCCAGGGGCCTTCGCCCGAGGCTTGCGCCATGGCGGCAGTGACAGAGCAAGCAGCCAGTACAGCTGCAACGATGGTTTGTTTTTTCATGTTGACTTTCCTTATGAACGAAGAGCTTTCTGCTCAGTCCTATTGAAAGTCTCAACCACCTGCACGCGTTTGCGTTTTGTCAAATGCCCGCGCACCGCGGCCTGCAACGGCCCCCGCACTTGTGATGGATCAAATCCATCCAAGTGCCTTCATCGTTCGGTGCGTTTCACAACCGACGCCAGATCTCCGTTGTGGCAGCACTCTGGTTCATCGTGTAGAAATGGATGGCAGGCACACCACCGTTGATCAGCTGTTCGCAAAGGTCAGACACAACATCCAGACCGAAAGCCTTGATCGACTCGACATCATCGCCGTAGGCCTGCAGGCGCAACCTGATCCAGCGCGGGATCTCAGCGCCACACGCGTCCGAAAAACGCAGCAACTGCGACGAGCTGGTGATGGGCATGATGCCCGGCACGATGGGCACATCCACGCCCAGCTTGTAGGCGTCGTCCACAAAGCGGAAGTAAGCATCGCTGTTGTAGAAGTATTGGGTGATGGCCGAATTGGCGCCCGCCTTCACTTTGGTGGCAAAGGCCTGCAAGTCGGCTTCGGGCGATTTGGCTTGCGGGTGGATTTCAGGGTAGGCCGCCACTTCGATGTGGAAATCGTCACCGGTTTCAGCACGGATGAAAGCCACCAAATCGCTGGCGTAATGGAACTCGCCGCCTGCGCCATAGCCGCTGGGCAAATCACCGCGCAACGCGACCAAGCGCTTGACGCCCATGGCCTTGAGCGTGGCCAGTTCTTCACGCACCGAGGCCTTGGTGGCCCCAATGCACGAAAAGTGCGAGGCCGCTGCCACGCCCTCGGCCTGAATCGCTGCCACCGTGGCAAAAGTGCCTTCCTGGGTGGAGCCGCCCGCCCCGTAGGTCACCGAGCAAAATTCAGGCTTCAAAGCGTACAGCTTCTCGCGCACGCCGCGCAGCTTCTCTGCGCCCTCAGGCGTTTTGGGTGGAAAAAACTCCAGGCTGATGGGCAATTTAAAACCAGACATCACAACACCTTCAAAAATTCAATACTCGTTGGCCTTGGCATAGGCCTTGGCGGCCAGATCGGCCTCGTGCGCCAGGCGCGCTTTCTCGCGCGCGGGCAGCACCGCTGCCGGGTCAGGCCAGCAGGCCTGCACAAAAAATTCACGGTTGCCGTCGCCACCCTCAATCGGGCTGTCCAACCAGGCCGTCACCTGCATGCCCAACTCGGTCAGGGCTGTGCGCAGGCGGTTTTCAATGAAGGGGTAGAGGCTTTCGTCTTTCACAATGCCGCCCTTGCCCACCTGACCCGGCTGCAACTCAAACTGCGGCTTGACCAGCATCAAAAGCTGCCCCGTAGGCTTGAGCAAATGCACCACGCCCGGCAAGACCAGGGTGAGCGAGATGAAGGACACATCGCCCACCATCAGGTCAAAGCCTTCCAACGCTTCAGGGACGCGCTCATCGCCGGGCTCCAGCTCACGGGCGTTCACGCCTTCGATGCAAACCACGCGCTCGTCCTCGCGGATACGCGGGTGCACCTGGGCATGGCCCACGTCAATGCCCACCACCTGCGCTGCGCCGTGCTGCAGCAAGCAGTCGGTGAAGCCCCCTGTGCTTTGGCCCACATCCAAGCAGCGCAAACCGGCAACCTTCACACCCGTGGCCTTCAAAGCCCCTTCGAGCTTGAGGCCCCCACGTGACACGTAGCGCGACTCGGCGTCGTCGAGCAGCTGCAGGGCAGCGCTTTCGGGCACCTCATCGCGGTTTTTCACCACCGCACGCCAAGTCCCGTCCGACTGCTGCCACTGCACGCCCCCGGCAATCAGTCGCTGAGCCTGGGAGCGAGAAGCGGCCAGGCCGCGCTCGACGAGAAGTTGGTCAATGCGCATGCGTGGTTTTCAGTAGCGGTAAGTGTCGGCTTTGTAAGGACCGTTTTTCGACACACCGATGTAAGCCGCCTGCTCGTCGGTGAGTTCGGTCAGCTGTGCGCCGACTTTCTTCAGGTGCAAACGTGCGACCTTCTCATCGAGGTGCTTGGGCAACACATAGACCTTGCCGGCTTCGTACTGGTCTTGCTTGGTGAACAGCTCGATCTGGGCGATGGTCTGGTTGGCGAACGACGACGACATCACGAAGCTGGGGTGGCCGGTGGCGCAACCCAGGTTCACCAGGCGGCCCTTGGCCAACAAGGTGATCTTCTTGCCATCGGGGAAGATGACGTGGTCGACTTGCGGCTTGATCTCGTCCCACTGCAGTTTTTCCAGCGATGCAACGTCGATCTCGTTGTCGAAGTGACCGATGTTGCAGACGATGGCTTCGTCCTTCATGGCGGCCATGTGCTCGTAGCGGATCACGTTCTTGTTGCCGGTGGCCGACACAAAGATGTCGCACTTGTCGGCGGCGTACTCCATGGTCACGACCTTGAAGCCTTCCATCGCGGCTTGCAGCGCGTTGATCGGGTCGATCTCGGTCACCCAGACTTGGGCGCTCAAGGCGCGCAGGGCTTGGGCCGAGCCCTTGCCCACATCACCGTAACCGGCGACCACAGCCACTTTGCCCGCGATCATCACGTCGGTCGCACGCTTGATGGAGTCCACCAAAGATTCGCGGCAGCCATACAGGTTGTCGAACTTGCTCTTGGTCACCGAGTCGTTCACGTTGATGGCGCGGAACATCAGGCTGCCCTTGGCGGCCATTTCGTTCAGGCGCAACACGCCGGTGGTGGTCTCTTCGGTCACGCCGATGATCTGCGCACCCTTGCGGCTGTACCAGGTGGGGTCCACGGCCAGCTTGGCCTTGATGGCGTTGAACAGGCAAGTCTCTTCTTCGCTGGTAGGGTTGGCGATCAGGCTGGCGTCTTTTTCGGCGCGCTTGCCCAGGTGCATGAGCAGGGTGGCATCGCCGCCGTCGTCCAGGATCATGTTGGGGCCTTCGCCTTCGGTGCCGGCTGGGCCAAAGTCAAAAATGCGGTGGGTGTAATCCCAGTAATCGGCCAAGGTCTCGCCCTTGATGGCGAACACGGGCGTGCCCTTGGCGGCGATGGCTGCGGCAGCGTGGTCTTGGGTCGAAAAGATGTTGCAAGAAGCCCAGCGCACGCTGGCACCCAAGGCCTGCAGGGTCTCGATCAGCACGGCCGTCTGGATCGTCATGTGCAGCGAGCCGGTGATGCGGGCGCCTTTCAGAGGCTGCGCCTTGGCGAACTCTTCGCGGATGGCCATGAGGCCGGGCATTTCGGTCTCGGCGATTTTGATTTCTTTGCGGCCCCAGTCGGCCAGGCCGATGTCGGCGATCACGCAATCGGCGTTCACGGCGGTGTTCAAACGTGCATTCATTGTCAGCTCCAAAGCAAATGTGAAGAAGCCACACGTGTGGATGCCGGCACTGAATGGAAAAAACAGGCTCACCGCACGTCGTGTGGATGAGCGTCGTTGCTGTTGAAGTGTTCCGAGCCTCACGCCCCGCTGCCGACTTGCGGACAAGTCAGGGGGCGCTGCAACGCTCCTCGGAATGCCGCATTCTAGCGCAGTCCGCCCTTGGGCGCTTCGCCAGGCCTTTGACCACGCACTCCGCCCGCCACTAGATCCGGTATTTGCTAGACTGAACCCATGCACCCCGACCTTTGGACCCCATGCCCGAACTGATGCGCCACCTCGCCCACTATTGGCATGTATGGACGGTGTCCGCCGTGATCGTGCTCATTGCCCTGGATTACGTGCGCCAGTTCATTGGACCGGCCATGGAACTGAAGAAACACTTGGCCAGGGTCAATGCACAACTGGCTGTGTTGGCCCAGTCGGGCCCTCAGCCCCACATCGACCTGACTCGGCTCAAGACCGAGGTGATGGCCTCCGCCCCCTTGCAGCACGCCTGGCTGCAATACGCCAACACGCTCCAGCTGCAGTCACAAACGGCCCATGAGGGTCCCGTCGGTGCAGCCAGGCAGCGGGTCAGCCAGCTGTCCAAAGCATTTTTCTCGCGTCTGGACTTGAACGCCCAAGGCAGCCGAATGGACCTGTCCAACCTGGAACAACTGGCGCAAAACGATCCCAGCCTGGCCAAACTCTGGGCCGAATACAACCAGGCCGTGGAAGAACTCCAGCGGCTTGAAATGTCCACACCAAGCACCACAGCTCAGTGGCAAGCCCACACACATGCCGAGCACTACTTCACCGAACAGGCCTTGGTGGATTCACCGCTGCAGTCCAATTTTTACAAACACACACCCGGCATCCTGACCGGCGTGGGCATCATCGGCACCTTCACCGGCTTGATCGCGGGCCTGGTCGGTTTTGACGTGTCCAACCCCGAACGGGTGCAGGCCGAATTGAGCCAATTGGTCCAAACCGTGGGGCACGCGTTTCTGGTGTCGGCCTTGGCGATCACTTTGGCCATGGTGTTCACCTGGATTGAAAAGTCCGTGCTGACTGGCCGCTACCGGCAAGTTGAAGAACTGCAGCAGTGGCTGGACACCCTGTTCGCCCCTCAGGCCGGGGCTCAATGGATGGAGCGTCTGACACTGGCCACTGAAATGCAGACGGCCCTCTCCTACAAAATCCTGAGCCAATTGCGCCCATCAGGCCCACGCACCCAGCCGCATTGAACGCGCATGTTCGGCTCTAGACTACCGCCCGCCAAAAGGTCCCGGGACGAAGCAGAAAAACCCTTCTGGATTTCGTTCTCAGACCTGATGACCGCCCTGATGGTGCTGTTTTTGGTGGCCATGGCAGTCGCCCTGCTCAGCGTCACGACAGGTTTGCGCAAAATGGACGAAGGCCGCGCCAACCGGGACCAGGCCATCTCGACCTGCCTGAACAACATCCGCCAGATCACCCAAAAAGCCGAATACGCCGGGATGACACTGCGTGGGCAAACCCTGGAGCTGGGCACCTTGGCCGAATTTCCGAAAGACAGCCATGCCCTGGCCCCTGACCGTGCGGTGTTACTGCGCAGCTTTGTACCCCGGATGTTGCACATTGCCCGCACGCCAGATTGTCAGAACTGGCTCAAACGCTGGGTGCTCGAAGGCTACGCCAGCCCGGAGGGCTCCTACCTTTACAACCTCAACCTCAGCCTAGAGCGCTCCCAACGGGTGCTGTGCGTGCTGCTGGACGCCAACGCCCCGAACGCTCTTGGCCAGGAAGACCGCAAGACGATCCGCGAACTCTTCTTTGTGGGGGGCTCGTCCTTCAACTCGGCCATCCTGAACCAACCCGAAAAAAGCCGTCGGGTCGAACTGCGTCTGGAGTTCAAGGAGCTGCGCAACCGCTGCGAAGCCAACGCACCTGACTGTGAAATCGACGAGGTGCGTCCCATTCCCTGGGACGACGACTTCAAATGCCCCATGGACAAGCGCTGAGCGCTGCATCGTCCGCTGGCATCCCATCCAGAGGGCGGGCCCGGTAAAATCGCTGTCTTTCGCCAGCCCATGACGGGCTTGGCCACCACGGGTGCTGCTTGCCACCCGCACGAATCAGGACCCCTTGTGACCTACGCCAACGAGACCCGGCGCCGCCGGACTTTTGCCATCATTTCCCACCCCGACGCGGGTAAAACCACGCTGACCGAGAAACTGCTGCTGTTCTCCGGCGCGATCCAGATTGCCGGCTCGGTCAAGGCTCGCAAGGCCTCACGCCACGCCACATCGGACTGGATGGAAATCGAAAAGCAGCGTGGCATCTCGGTGGCGTCGTCCGTGATGCAGATGCTCTACCGCGACCACGTCATCAACCTGCTCGACACGCCCGGCCACAAGGACTTCAGCGAGGACACCTACCGCGTGCTCACCGCCGTGGACTCGGCCCTGATGGTGATCGATGCGGCCAACGGTGTGGAAGCGCAGACCCGCCGCCTGATCGAGGTGTGCCGTCAGCGCGACACGCCCATCATCACCTTTGTGAACAAGATGGACCGCGAAGTGCGCGACCCACTGGACATCCTGGACGAAGTCGAGCGCGAGCTGGGCATGCCCTGCGTGCCCATGACCTGGCCTGTCGGCCAAGGCAAGAGCTTTGGCGGCATCGTCAACCTGCGCACGCAGGCGATGACGGTGTTCGACTCCGGCAGCGAACGCCTGCCGCAAGACTTTGAAACCATTCCGCTGACCGAGCAAGCCCAACTGGCCGAGCGCTTTGGCCTGGAGTGGCAAACCGCCATGGACAGCATGGAACTGGCCACCGGCGCATCGCCCGCGTTTGACGAAGAAGCCTTTTTGGCAGGCAAACAAACGCCCGTGTTCTTCGGCTCCGGTGTGAACAACTTCGGTGTGATGGAGGTGCTCGACGCCCTGGTCGACCTGGCCCCCGCACCCAAGCCCCGCACCAGCAACCTGATCGTCAACAAGCAGCCCGTGGTCAAAGAGATCCAGCCCGAAGACAGTGCGTTCTCGGGCGTGGTGTTCAAGGTGCAGGCCAACATGGACGCCAACCACCGCGACCGGATTGCGTTTGTGCGCATGGCGTCCGGCAAATACACGCCGGGCATGAAGCTCAAGGTGCAGCGCACCGGCAAAGAGTTGCGCCCCACCAGCGTCGTCACCTTCCTGAGCCAGCGCCGCGAAGCGGTGGACGAAGCCTATGCGGGCGACATCATCGGCTTCACCACCCACGGCGGCGTGCAGCTGGGCGACACCATCACCGATGGGGCCAACCTGCAATTCACCGGCCTGCCCTTCTTTGCGCCTGAACTCTTCATGACCGTGATCCTGAAGAACCCCCTGCGCACCAAGCAACTGCAAACGGGCCTCGACCAACTCGGCGAAGAAGGCGCGATCCAGGTCTTCAAACCAGAAATCGGTGGCCCCATGCTGCTGGGCGCGGTCGGACAGCTGCAGTTTGAAGTGGTACAACACCGCCTCAAAGCCGAATACGACTGCGATGTGCGTCTCGAAGGCTGCCAGTACACCGGCGCCCGCTGGATCACCGCCGACACCCCGGCCGAGCTGCGCGAATTCACCAACGCCTACCCACAGCGCATGGCGCTCGATGCGGCTGGCACCCTGGCGTATTTGTGCACCAGCCCCTACGACGTGCGCCTGGCGCAGGAGCGCTTTCCCAAGATCCACTTCCATCCGCTGCGCGAGCATGCGGGTCTGGCGTTGGGCAGCGCGGGCTGACCACAGACATGCAGCTGCTGCGCCACTGGTCACCCGGCCACATCGTCGGCGTCTTCACCGACATCGACGACACGCTGACCACCGAAGGGGCGATCACTTCTGACGCCTTGCAAGCGCTGGCGGATCTGAAATCGGCAGGCCTGCATGTGGTGCCGATCACCGGGCGACCTGTGGGCTGGAGCGAACCCTTCGCCCAAAGCTGGCCGGTCGACGCCATCGTGGCCGAAAACGGTGCCGTGGGGCTGCAACACTCGACCACACAAGGCCTGCGCAAGTTGTACCAACAAGACGCCCGGACACGCCAAGCCAACTTCACCCGCATGCAAGTGGTGCTCGACCAGATTGAAAAAGAGGTGACTGGTGCTCGCCGTTCACAAGACAGCGCAGGCCGGGAAACCGACATCGCCATTGACCACAGCGAGTTCACGCATCTGCCACAACACGCCATCGACGAAGTGGTGCGCGTGATGCAAGGCGCAGGCATGACCGCCACGGTCAGCAGCATCCACATCAATGGCTGGTTTGGCACGCACAGCAAACTCACAGGCGCCCGCTGGATCGTGCGCAAGCTGTGGGGCCGCGATCTGGATACCGAAATCGACCGCTGGGTTTATGTGGGAGACTCCACCAACGACCAGGTGATGTTTGAACACTTCCCGCACAGTGTGGGGGTGGCCAATATTCGGCGCTTTGAGGCGCTACTCACGCACCCGCCGCGCTACATCACCCCCAGTGAACGCGGCGCAGGCTTTGCGGAAATGACCCGGCACTTGCTGGCAAAACCGAGCTGAAACCAGCACCCACCCAGTCACCTCTTCGCGGCAAGCTGCGCGATGCACCGCCCACACCGACAGGATTCGCGCATGAACACCACCCCCCTCTTGACCTGGTCTGAAAACGACGCCCCACGCTCTGCCCTGTGGCGATCCGACCAGGTACTGCCCAAGCAAGTGGTGCTGGCCGACGACACCATGACCGCCGACACCGCATTTCGCCTGGCCTGCGCCGGTACGGGCCTGCTCTGGCGCAGTGATTTTCAAAACGCACGACAGCTGCTGCAAGCGCTGGCCCGGCGCATCGACAAACCCAAAAAGGTCCGCACCAAAAAACAAGACCCGAACGCCCCCGTGATCCCCGGTGCGGCTTTCCACACCCACCGCCAGGCACAAGCCCAGCGCACCCGCATCCTGAGCCAGTTGCTGATTGAGCTGGATGGCGACTACGGCATTGCGCTGCGGCGCGCACCCGATGTCAAAGCCGCTTGCACGCAGGCCTTTGGTCCAGCCAATGGACAAACTTCGGTGATCTCGCTGCGCAGCCTGCAAGGGGTGATCGGCGCATTCGAGTGGCGCAAAAACGGTGTCGAGGTCCCGGCCATGGGCGAGGCCTTGCGCATCTACCCCCACTACGCTGTGTTCTCACCTGTTCGCGGTGAATATGTGGCACTGGTGGCCAACGCCCCATTGCCCGAAGCCTTCAAAACCCACCCCGTGGCTTTTGACATCGGCGTGGGCACCGGGGTGCTGTCGGCCGTGCTCGCGCGGCGCGGTGCCACGCAGGTGGTGGGGACCGACATGTCGGAACGTGCTTTGGCCTGCGCGCTGGACAACCTGCAACGCCTGGGTCTGCAAAACCAGGTGCAGCTGCTTCAAACCGACCTCTTCCCGCCCGGTCAAGCAGCGGTGGTGGTCTGCAACCCGCCATGGCTGCCTGCACGCCCGACCTCACTTTTGGAACAGGCGGTTTATGACGAAGGCAGCCAAATGCTCCAAGGGTTTTTGAAAAACCTTCCCACACACCTGTGCGAAGGCGGTGAAGGCTGGTTGATCCTGTCCGACCTGGCCGAGCACCTGGGCCTGCGCACCCGTGAAACCCTGCTGGGCTGGATCGCCAATGCAGGCCTCAAAGTGTTGGGCCGCACGGATGTGAAGCCCGAGCATGCCAAAGCCCAGGATGCCACCGACCCGCTGCACGCCGCACGCTCGGCCGAAGTGACTTCACTGTGGCGGCTCGGTGTAGCAGACTGAGCATCAGCCCAGCGAATGACTGCCCCTGTGGGAGCGCGCCCCTGCTCGCGAATGGCTGAACCACCGCAAGCACTCGAAGCCAGCCTCAGCGCCGAACCACCATTCGGCCACAGGGGCAGCCTCCCACAAAACTCGCCATCACACCCTCGCCAGCACCGGGCCCAAGGCCTTGCCGGTATGAGTACCCAAGCGCACCAGCGCCTCGGGCGTCATGGCAGCGACGATGCGTCCACCGGCATTACCGCCTTCTGGCCCCAGGTCAATGACCCAGTCGGCCTCGGCGATCACATCCAGGTCATGTTCGATCACGATCACGCTGTGACCCGCATTCACCAAACGGTGCAGCACACTGATGAGTTTGTCCACGTCGGCCATGTGCAGGCCCACGGTGGGCTCGTCCAGCACATAGAGCGTGTGCGGGGCCTTGTTGCCGCGCTTGCCCACGTCGTCGCGCACCTTGGTGAGTTCGGTCACCAGCTTGATGCGCTGCGCCTCGCCGCCGCTGAGCGTGGGTGAGGGCTGGCCCAGGGTCAGGTAGCCCAAGCCCACATCTTTGAGCAACTGCAGCGGGTGCGCGATGCTGGGCATGGTGGCGAAGAATTCCACCGCTTCGTCCACCTCCATCTGCAGCACATCGCCAATGCTCTTGCCACGCCAGGTGACCGCCAGCGTCTCGGGGTTGAAGCGGGCACCTCGGCAGGTTTCGCAAGGCACTTTCACATCGGGCAAAAAGCTCATCTCGATGGTGCGCATGCCCTGCCCTTCACAGCTAGGGCAACGGCCTTCGCCGGTGTTGAAGCTGAAACGCCCAGCCGCATAGCCACGCGCCTTGGCCTCCAGCGTTTCGGCAAACAATTTACGGATCGTGTCCCAGAAACCGATGTAAGTGGCGGGGCAGGAACGCGGCGTTTTGCCAATCGGGGTCTGGTCGACCTCGAGCACGCGGTCAATGGTCTCAAAACCTTGCACATCGCTGCAAGCGGTCAGGGCCACGCGCTGGCCGGCATCTTGTGCGGTGCGACCTGCCAAGGTCGAGCGCTGGCTGACCAGGGCCTGCACATTGGCCAGCAAGACATCGCGGGCCAGCGTGGATTTGCCGGAACCGCTCACGCCAGTCACAGCAACCAAACGCTTGAGCGGCACTTGCACATCGACCTGGCGCAAGTTGTGCAGGTTGGCGCCCGTCAGGGTGAGCCAATGCACGTCCGAACCACCCGCAGCTTCTTTGTGGGGCGCTGGCGTGGGCGCCGATTTTGGCGTACCCCCGCCGTATGAGGCGCCCGCGCCGGCGCCCCGCAAAGAAGCATCCACGAAACGACGCGACTGCATCGGATGCTTCATCGCATGCAACAAGTAGCGCCCGGTCTGCGAATCGGCAGACGCCGTGATGTCGGCCACCGAGCCTTCGGCCACCAGACGGCCGCCACGTTTACCGGCACTCGGGCCGATGTCGATGATGTGGTCGGCGCGGCGGATCGTGTCTTCATCGTGCTCCACCACCACCAGCGTATTGCCCTTGTCGCCCAGCTTGTGCAGGGCATTCAGCAAAATCTGGTTGTCGCGGGCGTGCAGTCCAATGGTGGGCTCGTCCAACACGTAGCACACACCTTGCAGGTTGCTGCCCAATTGCGCGGCCAGTCGAATGCGCTGCGCTTCGCCGCCCGAGAGCGTGGGTGCGCCCCGGTCGAGCGTGAGGTAGCCCAAGCCCACTTCTTCCAAAAATTCCAAGCGGCTCTGGATCTCGGGCACCAGATCGCGGGCGATGTCGGCATCGCGTCCGGTCAGCTGCAGTTTCTCGACCCACTGCCGCACATCGCTGACCGACAGGCTGGCGATGTCGGTGATGCGCCAGCCCTGGCCGGGCGCTGCGCCCAGGCGCACAGCACGCGCCGTGGCGTTCAGCCGGGTGCCCTCGCAACTGGGACAGGCCACATCGGCCAGGTCTTCGATTTCCGGCTCGGCAAAGGTCTGTTCGCGGCCCTTGTCCTTGTCGTCCTGCACCGAGTCGTCGAACACCTTGCGCTCGTCCTTGCTGAGCTTGACGCCCGTGCCCACGCAATCGGGGCACCAACCGTGCTTGCTGTTGTAGGAGAACAAACGCGGGTCGAGCTCGGCGTAGGACGTGGCGCATTGCGGGCAGGCGCGCAGCGTGGAGAACACGCGGTGCTGGCCAATGCGCGCAGTGGATTCGCCGTTGAACATGGCCTCGCGCAAACCGCCCAGATCGCTCAGCACATGCACCACGCCTTTGCCGTGCTCCAGTGCCTGCGTCAACGCCTGGCGCAAGGCTGTTTCGTTCGACGGCAGCACGTCGAGACTGGCCACCGGCAGTTCGATGTTGTGTTCCTTGAATCGATCAATGCGCGGGAAACCCTGCGTGGGCAAAAACTCGCCATCGACGCGCAGGTGCGTGTAGCCGCGTGGACGCGCCCAGTCGGCCAGCTCGGTGTAAACGCCTTTACGGTTGGTGACCAGTGGTGCCAGCAGGCCGATGTGCTGCCCGCGGAACTGGGTCATCAGCTGCGCCACGATGCTGTCGGGCGTTTGCGGCTGCACCGGCGTGTTGTCGTGCACGCAGTGCTGAATGCCCAACTTCACATAGAGCAAGCGCAAAAAGTGCCAAACCTCGGTGGTCGTGCCCACGGTGGATTTGCGGCCACCGCGTGACAAACGCTGCTCGATCGCCACCGTGGGCGGGATGCCATAGACCGCATCGACCTCGGGGCGGCCTGCCGGTTGCACGATGGATCGGGCATAGGCGTTCAGGCTTTCCAGATAGCGGCGCTGGCCTTCGTTGAACAGGATGTCAAACGCCAGCGTGGACTTGCCGGAACCGCTCACACCGGTGACCACGTTGAAGCGGCCACGCGGGATGTTGACGCTCAGGTTTTTGAGGTTGTGCTCTTTGGCGTTGACGATCTGGATGTTGTTGTTGGGGACCGCTTTTTTCCTCTTGTCATCGGCGATCTTTTTGACTTTGTCATCCTCGGGCTTGACCCGAGGATCCATGCCCCCGGTTTTCAAGACCGCCAAATAGGCCGCAGCCCCCTCTTGTGCCCCATGCACCTCGCCCATGGACTCGGCGTACTCGCGCAGCGCCTGCCCGGTGTGCGAAGTGGCATGCTGCCGCACATCTTCGGGTGTACCCTCGGCCACGATCAGCCCGCCGGCATAACCACCTTCGGGTCCGAGATCGATCAACCAGTCACTGGCGCGGATCACGTCGAGGTTGTGCTCGATGACGATGAGCGAATGCCCCGCTTCGAGCAGCTTGCGCAAAGCCCGCATGAGCTTGGCGATGTCATCAAAGTGCAGGCCGGTGGTCGGCTCGTCAAACAGGAACAGCGTGCCCTTGCGGGCCAGACTCTGGCGGCTCTTGGACGCGCTCTTGGCGGCTTCGGCCAGAAAACCCGCGAGCTTGAGCCGCTGGGCCTCACCACCCGACAAGGTGGGCACAGGCTGACCCAGGCGCACATACTCGAGGCCCACATCCACAATGGGCTGCAGGGCCCGGATGACTTCGCGGTCTTGCGCAAACAAAGCCGCAGCTTCGCTCACGGTGAGCTGCAGAATGTCGGCCACATTGAGGTGCCGCACCGCACCCCCGATGGCCTGACGCTCGATGGTGATCTCCAGAATTTCGGGGCGGTAGCGTTGACCATCGCAGTCGGGGCAGCGCAAGTACACATCGCTCAAGAACTGCATCTCGACATGCTCGAAACCCGAGCCGCCGCAGGTGGGGCAGCGGCCGTCGCCACCGTTGAAGCTGAACTTGCTGGCGGTGTAGCCGCGCTGACGCGACAAAGGCGCGGTCGCAAAAATCTCGCGGATCGCGTCCCACGCGCCCACATAGCTCACCGGGTTGGATCGGGCGGTTTTGCCAATGGGCGACTGGTCCACAAACACCACATCGCTCAGGTGGTCGGCCCCCAGCAATCGGTCGTGTGCGCCCGGGGTTTCGGTGGCTTTGCCAAAGTGGCGCATCAGCGCCGGGGCCAGCACATCCTGGATCAAACTCGATTTGCCCGAGCCGCTCACGCCGGTGATGGTCACCAGGCGTTGCAGCGGGAAGTCCACGCTGATGTTTTGCAGGTTGTGCTCGCGTGCGCCTTCCAAAATCAGGCGCGGCGTGCTGTCGGTGACCATGCGCTTGAAGCCCAAGCCCACTTGTTTGCGTCCGCCCAGATACGCGCCGGTGAGCGTGTCGGCGTTGCGCAGGTCGGCGGTGGTGCCGTCGAACACAATCTGCCCGCCACGCTCGCCGGGGCCTGGGCCCATGTCGATCATGCGGTCGGCGGCCAGCATCACGGCCGGGTCATGCTCGACCACGACCAGTGTGTTGCCCGCATCGCGCAGGCGGTGCATGGCCTGGGTGATGCGGTGCATGTCGCGCGGGTGCAGGCCGATGCTGGGTTCGTCCAGCACAAACAAGGTGTTGACGAGGCTGGTGCCCAGGGCGGTGGTGAGGTTGATGCGCTGCACTTCGCCGCCGCTGAGCGTGCGGCTTTGGCGGTCGAGGGTGAGGTAACCGATGCCGACATCGCACAGGTATTTGAGGCGGGTGGTGATTTCTTCCAGCAGCAGTTGCAAGGCTTTTTGTTCGGCGCTTGGGCCTTGGTTTGTTTCTTTCGTGGTTTCTTCGGAGGGGCGGTCTGCATCAGAGCGGGGGGCGGGCTCCTCATGAGGCGGGGGTACGCCAAAATCGTCGCCCGCCCCCCGCTCTGACGCAGACCTTGTGGTCGATTGATCGTCTCGCGACATCTCTGTCGCTGTTGTTGCATGTGGGTTTCCAACCGCCCCCACGGCTTCTGCCGGAGCCTCCCCAGCCCCCAAGGACGCATGCCCCGAAGCGGACAGACGGTCAAAAAACAAGCGCAAGCGGTCCAGCGGCATGATCATCATGTCGTGCAGGCTCAAACCCGGCAGCGCCTCCAACTGCGCACGGGTCCACTTCACGCCTGCAGGCATGAAACGCTTCTCCACGGGCAAGACCCCATCGGCATCGGCGTGGCTGCCAATGCGCCAGAGCAAACTCTCGGTCTTCAAGCGTGCGCCATGGCAAGTGGGGCATTCGGTGTAACTGCGGTACTTGGACAAGAGCACACGGATGTGCATCTTGTAGGCCTTGCTCTCCAGGTACTCAAAAAAGCGCTTCACGCCATACCACTGGTGGTTCCAGCGCCCCTTCCACTCGGGCGAACCGTTGATCACCCAGTCTTGCTGCGCTTTCGTCAGCTTGTCCCAGGGTGTGTCACGCGGAATGCCTGCGGCCTCAGCGTGGCGCATCAGGTCGTCCTGGTTTTCTTGCCAGGCGGGCGTTTGCAGCGTCTTGATGGCCCCGGCCCGCAGCGTGAGTTTGGGGTTAGGAATGACCAGGCCGTAATCGACGCCGATCACCCGGCCAAAACCCCGGCAGGTTTCGCACGCGCCCACCGCCGAGTTGAAGGAGAACATCGACGGGATCGGGTCGGTGTAGCGCTGGTCGCTGTCGGGGCAATGCAAGCCGGTGGAAAAACGCCAGATGTCGAAGCTAGGCTCGGAGGTGGCGGACAAATCAGGATCTGACCCCGATGTCTCCACATACACATTCAGACGGCCGCCGCGCTTCAGGGCGACTTCGATGGCTTCGACAACGCGGGCTTTTTCGGCCTTGGCCAAACGAAAACGGTCGGCGATCACGTCCAGCACTTTGCGCGGACCGGTGGGGGTGGCGACTTCGCGTTCGGCCTGCACCTTGGTGAAACCGCTGGCCGAGAGCCACTGCTCGACCTGTTCGGCGCTGGTGTTCGCGGGCAGCTCGACCGGAAAAGTCAGGTACAGGCGCGGGTCACCTGCTTGCGCCGCACGCTGGGCCAGCTCGGCGTAAATCGTGTCGGGGTTATCGTGGCGCACGGGTTGTGCGGTATCTTTGTCGAACAGCTGACCCAATCGGGCGAACAACAACTTCAGGTGGTCGTTCAGCTCGGTCATGGTGCCCACGGTGGAGCGCGAGCTGCGCACCGGATTGGTCTGGTCGATCGCAATCGCCGGAGGCACGCCTTCTACCTTGTCCACCGCCGGTTTGTCCATGCGGTCCAGGAACTGGCGGGCGTAGGCGCTGAAGGTCTCCACATAGCGGCGCTGGCCCTCGGCGTACAGCGTGTCAAACACCAGACTCGACTTACCCGAGCCGCTGGGGCCGGTGACCACGGTCAATTCACCCGTGCGGATGTCCAGATCGATGTTTTTGAGGTTGTGCTGACGGGCACCACGGATGCGGATGAGACCTTGTGACATGCTTGGCTTTTTCGGGTGAAGGCCAAACATTCTAGGGCGCAGACCGTGACATTTCTGGCCTCCAAAAGAAAAGCCACGCACAGGCGTGGCTTTGGAAGGCTCGCCCGGGTCAAGCCCGGGCGAGCGCGGCGCTGGCTTACTTGGCAGCGCTGGCGTCGGCAGCCGGTGCGGCAGCCGGTGCAGCTGGCGCATCGGTCTTGGCTGGTTCACTGTGCACCGCATCGGCACCGTGTTTTTCACCGCTCATGTCCAGGCTGTCGCCACCTTTACCGATCACGTACAGGGCCAAGGCCGCAAAGACCGCGAAACCCACAGCAATTTTCCACATCATTCATCTCCATTCATGAAAAAGGCCCTCCACAGAGGGAAGGCCTTGAATTTAGCACCCGAGTCACCCCGGGTAGCTTACAAAGATCAGTCGTCAGCGTAGATGTCGACGTCTTTGGTTTCCTTGATGAACAAGCCACCGATCACGACGGTTGCACCGGCGATGATGATCGGGTACCACAGACCGTTGTACATGTTACCGGTCTGGGCCACGATCGCGAAGGCGGTGGTGGGCAGCAGGCCGCCAAACCAGCCGTTACCGATGTGGTAAGGCAAGGACATGGAGGTGTAACGGATGCGGGTGGGGAACATCTCGACCAGCATGGCAGCGATCGGGCCGTACACCATGGTCACCAACAACACCAGGTAAGACAAGATGATGATGACGGTGACTTTGTCGAACTTGGCCATGTCAGCCTTGGCAGGATAGCCAGCAGCTTTCAGGGCTGCGCCGAGGTTGCTGCCCAGCAGGGTGGCACCGGCGGTCTTCTCGTTGCTCAGGTCCTTGACGGCCTTGTTGGCAGCTTCGAGGGCCTTGGCATCCTGAGGTTGAGCGGCAGTCAGTTCGGCCACTTTGGCTTCGGCCTTGGCCTTGGCTGCAGCGATGTCCTCGGCGCTGTACTTCACAGGCACCACGGTTTCACCGATCTTGATGATGGCGGGTGTGCCAGCAGGTGCCGCTTCGTTGGAGTAGCTCACCGAAGCGCCAGCCAGACGTTGCTTGGCGATGTCGCAAGAAGAAGTGAACTTCTTGGTGCCAGTGGGGTTGAACTGGAACGAGCACTCGGCAGGATCGGCCACCACCACCACCTGCGACTTGGCTTGGGCTGCGGCCAGATCAGGGTTGGCAGCCTTGGTCAATGCCTTGAACACAGGGAAGTAAGTCAAAGCGGCCAACAGGCAACCAGCCAAGATGATCGGCTTGCGGCCAATCTTGTCAGACAGCGCACCGAACACGATGAAGAACGGTGTGCCGATGATCAGGGAGATCGCGACCATGATGTTGGCGGTAGCGCCGTCGACCTTCAAGGCCTGGGTCAGGAAGAACAAGGCGTAGAACTGACCGGAGTACCAAACCACGGCTTGACCGGCGGTCAAACCGACCAAGGCCAAGATCACGATCTTCAGGTTTTTCCACTGGCCGAAAGACTCGGACAGAGGAGCTTTGGAGGTCTTGCCTTCGGCTTTCATTTTCTGGAAAGCAGGCGATTCGTTCATGCTCAAGCGGATGTAGACCGAAATGATCAACATCACGATCGAAACGATGAACGGCACGCGCCAGCCCCAGTCGGCGAAGGCTTCTTCACCGATGGCGATACGTGTACCCAGAATCACCATCAGCGACAAGAACAGACCCAGCGTCGCTGTGGTCTGGATCCAAGCGGTGTAGGCACCGCGCTTGCCGTGAGGGGCATGCTCGGCTACATAAGTGGCGGCACCACCGTATTCACCACCCAAAGCCAAGCCTTGCAGCAAACGCAGGCAGATCAGGATGATGGGAGCGGCCACGCCAATGCTGGCGTAGTTGGGCAAGATGCCCACGATGAAGGTCGATGCCCCCATCAACAAGATGGTCACCAGGAAGGTGTACTTGCGACCGATCATGTCGCCCAGGCGGCCGAACACCAAGGCGCCGAAAGGACGCACGATGAAACCGGCAGCAAACGCCAGCAGCGCAAAAATGAAGGCAGAGCCTTCGTCCAGGCCGCTGAAGAATTGCTTGGCAATGATCGCTGCCAACGAACCGTACAGGTAAAAGTCATACCACTCAAACACGGTGCCCAGAGAAGAGGCGAAAATCACCTTCTTCTCTTCCGCCGACATCGGGCGGGCTTCTGTTGTAGCCATAAAGCTGTCTCCAAAAAAGAGTCTCCGACACGGAAACTTGGCGCAATTCTTGGACCCGGCACTTGCCCGCGTCTGACAGCGAACCAACACATACTTACAGAACGAGTAGAAACCCTTGATTTTTTTGCCGCGATGTGAAATCAAGCGGAATCTCGCGGGTAATCCCTAGCCTCATCGGTGCCGATAATGCGAACAGGATCACGTGATTCGGTCACTTCCCCTTTGTGAAAAGAGGCTCCGCCATGTCCACCCGTCAAAAAATTCGTCTGTTTTCTGGCGTGCTGCTGCTGTCATGGTCTCTGGCCGCGTTCGGCTGGGTCTGGTTTGCCAGAGACCTGAACATCAAAATCGGCGAATGGCCGATCAACTTCTGGATGGCCGCGCAAGGCAGCTTGCTGATCTTTTTGGGGATCACCATCTTGAACGCCTGGTACTTCAACCGCCTTGAGAAAGAAACGACCGAAGCCGAGGACCCAGCGCCCAACACGGCGCCTTGAGTGTTTCAGGCGTCGAGGTCTGCCAAGCGTTCAAAGGGCAGGCTCTGTTTGACCAGAATCACGGTGCAAGGGGCCTGCATCGCCACCTTGATCGGGACGGTCGCCAGCACGCGCTGCATGGACAAGCCATGCGTCGCCGCCCCCATGATGACCATGTTGACCTGGTTGCCTTCGGCATAGCGCAGCAAGGCCTGCGCCACGTCACCCGACTCCAACACATGAAAGGAAGTCTGGTGCCCGTTCAGATCGAGGGGTTGCGCCCATTGCTGCAAGCGGCTCAGGTGCCACCGATGCACTTGGGTTTCGCCTTTGTATGCCTCGGTGGTGCTGGTCTGGCTCGGTGAAATCACGGTCACACAGGCCAGACGGGCACCCGGGCGAATGCCCAGCGAACGCGCCACGGCTTCGCGCAATGAATACAAGGTGGCATCGCTGACGTCGTGGTGCGGAACCGCCACCATGATGATGGGCACTTGCTCAATCTGCCGGACTGGGACGGGACTCGGCGTGTAGGCCATGCCACTGGCCCGAACCCAGCGTTTGAAATGCGTCCAGAAACCCGTGCCCTGCGTGTTGCGGCCCCGCTCGGTGACCCTCACCTGCTCAGGATGGGTCAGATCAAAGGCCAGGTGCGAGGCCGAGGGGTAACGCTCTGCGGCCACCGGTGCCAGGCAGCGCAAGATCACTTCCTGCAGCCACTCGGGCAAGTCCGGGCGGTGCTTGCGCGGCGGGACCGGGTCCATCCACAGACGTTGACGCAGGCCCGCGGCGGTTGCAGGTTGACCAAATGGCAACTCGCCCGTGGCCAGTTCGTACAGCATCACCCCGATGGCGAACACATCGCTGCGCGGATCGCCCCGCACCCCCACCACCTGTTCAGGGGATATCCAGACGGGCGAACCCACGGCTTTGCGCAGCTCTTCGGCCAGCAAGTCCGGCAAATGCGCGTGGCAAGACAAACCAAAATCCAGCAACACCGCGACACCATCGGGGCGGATCAAAACGTTGGCAGGCTTGAGGTCCAGGTGGCAAACATTTTGCTGGTGCAGACTGTGCACCGCACGCGCCATGGCCGCACCCAAAGCGGCCATCCTGGACACGGTCAGGTCCTGGCGCTGATCGAGCCAGTGCTGCAGTGTCTGGCCCTCGACATACTCCATCACAAGATAGGGCAAACGGGACAGATCGCCTGCGGCCACAAAGCGCGGCACATGGGGCCCCTTCAACTCGGACAGGATTTGCGCCTCGACTTCAAAGCTGACGATGTTCTCAGCGCCATCGGCCGCTGTCATGCGCGGAATTTTCATGGCCATGGGGAACTCGGCCTGCCGGCGACTGCCATCGGCCAGAGGGGCATACACCACCTTGTAAATGTGCGCCATGCCGCCTGCATGCAAACAGGCTTGGATTTCAAAGCCGTCGATCAAGTGTCCAGGATTGAGAAGTTTCAACGTCCAAGCTCCAGCCGTTGTGCAAAATATTCAGGCAAATCAACCCGGCGAATCGCTGCAGACGCTTCGGCATGGTTGTAAGGCACCCGGTGAAACGTCATTTTCTGAAGCGTTCGGTCGTACACCGCATACATGGCACGCGGGTCGCCATCGCGTGGTTGACCACATGAGCCCACGCAGGCCACCATGGGTCTGCGCAAAGGCGTGGGCACAGGGATGCCCGGCGTCGGCTCAAACCGCATCAAGTTGCGCCCGGCGCCTTGGTAGTACAAGGTCTGGTGGTGCACATGGCCCACCAGAACATGGGGACCTTGTTGTTGCGCCAAGGCCTGGTCCAGGCATCGCCCAGCAGCGCCCTCGCCGTCCACATAACGCCAGGACGCCGGCCGATCTGCACTGGCGTGCACCAGCAAAAACCCGTCACCGGACACCGTCAGCGGCAAATCGGCCAAGAATGCCCGGTGCGCCGCACCCAATTGCGCGTGGGTCCAGGCCGCGCCTTGCGCGCCCACGCTGGCATCTGCGGCCAAAGACGCGGGGGGGTTCAAGGCCATCTCGTCATGGTTGCCGCGCAACACCCAGGCCCCTTGCGCGACCTGTGTCATCACCTCATCGAGCACCGCCACCGGGTCCGCACCATAGCCCACCAAATCGCCCAAGAAAGCCAGCTGATCTACCCCTTGCTGACGCGCATGCGCCAGGCAAGCCTGCAAAGCCTGCCAATTGGCGTGGATGTCTGAAATCAGGGCCAGCTTCATCGGGTGTCTCCAAGCGCATGATGCCAGCACAGACCGGGGCCAAACTTGTCACACATCAAGTTGGTGGTTCGACCCTGGCTGAACGTGGCAGATCAGGGCGGCGAGCGCTTCACACTTTGCGCTGAATGCCCACTGGCAACTGCCCCGCTGCAGACCATTCGGCGGACAGGAACCAGGGGTCGCCCAGCAAATAGGCGCGCAGCATGGGCAGGGCGTCGTTGCCCCAGAAGACTTGCCCATCGACCACGAAACTGGGCACACCAAAGAGGTTCAAGGCCAGGGCCTCATCGGTGTTGCGCTTCAAGGCCTGCTTGACGTCTGCGCTGGTCGGATCCTTGGGGGGTGCCAAATCGGCCGTCAAGGCAGCCAGGCGCGGCGCATCGGCCGCCTCCAGACCACTGCACCAGACGTGCCGGAAAATTTTCTCGCAGACCCAGCGATTGGGCTCGCCTGCGGCATCACACGCGGTGGCCAGGCGCAACAAGCCCAGCGAAGAAAAGGGGTGGCTGGCAGGCAGCTGCAAAGGCGTGCCTTGTGCCCGCGCTTGCCATTGCACCTGGCGATACGTCCAATCGCGCTTGGCGGGAATCTCTGCAGGCCCCAGCTGCCCATGGTGCATGAGCATGGCCCCGAAGACCACCGGTTTGTGCACCACCCGGCAACTGATGCCCTGCAAAGTCTGAGGCAAGGCGTCGAACGCCAGCCAAGCGTAAGGCGAGATGAAGTCCAGGTAAAAGTGAATGGTTTTCATGGTCAGTTGCGATGTGAACAACAGTGCGCACTCAGCGCGCCATCGCCTGCCGCTTGCGCAGGCGCTCCGGAATTTGCACCCACACCGCCCGTTTTTCTTCCTCGCTGGCACGGCTCCAGCCCCCGATTTCGGACAAGGTACGCAAGCACCCATCACACCAGCCAGCGCTGGGGTGCATCAGGCAAAGGGACACGCAAGGTGAAGGCACCGAATGGGGTTCGGGTGGCAACGGCTGCGCCAACACCTGAGCAGCGCGTTCACCCAGCTTTTTCCAGTAATGTTCGCTCATGCACGGGCCTCTTGCAGGGTTTGGACCACATCCACCACGGGCGCGCCGGTCAGGCGCTTGAGGTCTTCGGGCTGCAACTGGAACACGCCATGCGGATGCCCGGCGGCGGCCCAGACCACGTCAAAACGCCACAGGTCCTGATCCAGCAGGGTCACGGGCGGATTCAGGTGCGCCACAGGCGAAACGCCGCCAATGCTGAAACCGGTTTGTGTTTTCACAAAGTCGGCGTCCGCACGGCCCACCTTGCCCACCAAAGCCGAGACTTTCTTCTCATCCACCCGGCGGTCACCCGAAGTGACCACCAGCACGGCCGCACCGTCCTCTTTGCGTTTGAAAATCACGCTCTTGGCGATCTGGCCCAGCTGCACACCCAAGCCGTCGGCGGCTTCTTGCGCGGTGCGGGCGGTCTCATTGAGCATGACCGGCGCATGGCGGTGCCCAGCATCCTGCAGCACGCGTGAGACACGTTGGACGCCTTCAGGCAAAGCATGGAGTTCAGCGCCGCACATGGTTCAGCCCGCCCGCTTGTTGAGGATGGCCTTGGCCACGTTGGAGTTGGGTTTGCGGCCCAGAAAATCGCTGATGAACACCCCCGCATCGACCAGCTTGTCGAGGTCAATGCCGGTGGCAATGCCCATGCCGTGCAGCATGTACACCACATCTTCGGTGGCCACATTGCCGGTGGCGCCCTTGGCATAAGGGCAACCGCCCAGACCCGCCACCGACGACTGGAAGTTCCACACGCCCATCTGCAACGCGGCCAAGGTGTTGGCCAGCGCCTGACCGTAGGTGTCGTGAAAGTGGCCGCAAATGTGGTCGATGTCGAAGTGCTGCAGCGTGGCCTCGATGGCGCGCTGCACCTTGAGCGGTGTGCCCGTGCCAATGGTGTCGGCCACGTCCACACGCTGCACGCCGATCTGTTTCATCAGACCCGCCAGATGGGCCACGCTGGCCGGTGAAACTTCGCCTTCGTAAGGACAACCCACGGTGCAGCTCATGGCCCCGCGCACCGCGATGCCCGCCGCCAGCGCCGCTTGCACCACAGGCGCAAAGCGTTCCATGCTTTCTTCGATGGAGCAGTTGATGTTCTTCTGACTGAAGGCCTGGCTGGCGGCACCAAAGACCACAATCTCGTCGGGCTTCGAAGCCACCGCCGCCTCAAAGCCCACCATGTTGGGCGTCAGCACCGAGTAGCGCACACCCGCTTGGCGCGCGATGCCCGCCATCACGACCGCGTTGTCAGCCATCTGCGGCACCCACTTCGGGGACACAAAACTGGTGACCTCGATCTCGGTCAGGCCCGCCGCCTGCAGACGGTGCACCAAACCGATTTTGACCTCGGCCGGGACCGGCTGCTTTTCGTTTTGCAAACCGTCGCGGGGGCCGACGTCGATGAGTTGAACGCGTGAAGGAAGGGTCATGGAGTTCTCTGAATGTTCAATAACCGCGCTGGTGGTCCACCACGCCACGGATGGGCTCCCCGCGCTGCAGCGCCTGCATTTTGCCCACGATTTGCGCGATGCTTTCTTCGCGCAGGGTACGGGCCGAAGTGTGCGGGGTCACGGTGATTTTCGGGTGACGCCAAAATGAGTGATCGGCAGGTAGGGGCTCGGTGCGGAAGACGTCGAGCGTGGCGCCAGCCAGATGGCCGCTGTCGATCAGGGCGATCAGGTCTTCGTCCACCAAATGCTTGCCACGGGCCACGTTGATGACATAGCCGCCTTTTTGCAGCTGCGCGAGGGTGGCCCGGTTCAGGATGTTTTCGGTCTCGGGCGTGAGCGGCATCAGGTTCACCAGCACACGCGTGGCCTGCAGGAATTCGGGCAGGCTTTGCGCCCCGCTGAAGCAGCGGACGCCGGGCAGGTCTTTGGGGCTGCGGCTGTAGCCGTTGACCGGAAAGTAGAACACCTGCAGGGCTTTGGCCACGCGCTCGCCCAGCACACCCAGGCCCATGACGCCCACCGCAAAGTCGGCGCGGCTGCGTGGTTTGCGGTAAGACCATTTGCCCGCTTGCGTGTCGGCGTCGTAGCCATCGAACTCGCGAAAGTGCCGGATCACCGCATGGCACACGTATTCGGCCATTTGCACCGACATGCCCGCGTCGTCCAGGCGCACCACCTTCAGGCTGGACGGCAGTTTCAGCTTCAGCAAGGCGTCCACACCTGCACCGATGTTGAACAGGCTTTGCAGGCCCGGCTGCTCGTCGATGAACTGCTGGGGCGGTGCCCAGACAATGGCGTGATCGGCAGGTGGTGCACCGGGGACCCAGGCCGACACCGTGGCCTCCGGGAAGGCTTGTTGCAGGCCCTGCACCCAGGGGGCAGGGTCGAGCTTGTCAAAGCAGATGGTGATGTTCATGGACCGATTTTGTCAGCCCAGCTTGAGCAGCTCTGCCCCATCGGCGACTTGGTCACCGGGCGCGTACAACAGCTCGGCGACCACGCCGTCTTTGGGCGCGCTGATGGTGTGCTCCATCTTCATGGCTTCCATGACCGCCAGCGGTTGACCAGCTTTGACCTTGTCGCCCGCCTTGACGGCAAAGGACACCACCTTGCCGGGCATGGGGGCTGTGAGGCGTCCGCCTTCCTGCGCGGCTTCGCCCGCGTGGGCCAACGGGTCGAGCACGGTGATGCGCGTCGCGCCCTGGGGCGTGAAGAGGTGCGCGGTTTCGCCTTGCCAGTCGAGCTGGCTGAAAACTCGCGGAGCGCTGCCCCACTGCACCCACAGGCCTGCACCATCGGGAGCATACGTCAGCACGCCAGATGCGGCTCCGTCGCCTTCCAGCGACAGGCTCACAGCACCGTCGTGCAAATAATTCAAACGCGCCGAGCGCGGCTGGTCTTGCCAGACAAATTCAAAGCGGCGCTGCGCCAGGCCGTGCGACTGCCAGCCATCGCGGCGGCTGAAGGGGTCTGCGCCCTGCAGGGCTTTTTCGGCGTGCAGGGTGTGCGCCACCACCGCAGCTACGGCGACAGGCAAGCCCACGGTTTCCTGCTGGAACAGCACGGCGGCCTCACGCTGAATGAGTGCAGTGTCGAGCTTGGCCGTGGCAAAGGCATCGCTGCGCACCACATGGCGCAAGAACTGCACATTGGTGTTCAGGCCCACGATGTGGGTTTGCGCCAAAGCGGTATCCAGCCGCGCCAGCGCTTGCTCGCGCGTGTCGCCATGCACGATGAGCTTGGCCACCATGGAGTCGTAAAACGGGCTGATGGTGTCGGCCTCGCGCACGCCGTCGTCCACACGCACCGTGCCGCGCTCGAAGCTGGTGGCTTGCGGCTTGCGGTAGACCTGCAGCGTGCCGGTGGCGGGCAAGAAGTTGTTGTCGGGGTTTTCAGCGCAAATGCGCGCCTCGATGGCATGGCCCTGGATGCGCAGCTGGTCCTGACGCAAAGGCAGCGGCTCGCCACTGGCCACACGCAACTGCCACTCGACCAGATCGAGGCCGGTGATGGCTTCGGTCACCGGGTGCTCCACCTGCAAGCGGGTGTTCATTTCCATGAAATAGAACTTCATCGACTCGGGCTGGTCATACGCCGTCTGCTCGACGATGAATTCCACCGTGCCCGCGCCCACGTAGTTCACCGCTTTGGCTGCGGCCACGGCTGCGGCACCCATTTGTGCACGCAGGGCTTCGGTCATGCCGGGGGCCGGGGCTTCTTCCAGCACCTTCTGGTGGCGGCGCTGCACCGAGCAATCGCGCTCAAAGAGGTACACACAATTGCCTTTCGTGTCGCCAAACACCTGGATCTCGATGTGGCGCGGGCGCTGCACATACTTTTCGATCAGCACCGCATCGCTGCCAAAGCTGTTGATGGCCTCGCGCTGGCAGCTGGCCAAAGCCGCCGCAAAGTCCTCGGACTTTTCGACCACCCGCATGCCCTTGCCGCCGCCACCGGCGCTGGCCTTGATGAGGGCGGGGTAACCGATGCGGTCGGCCTCGCGCTGCAGCAGCGCGGGGTCTTGGTCGGCCCCGTGGTAACCGGGCACCAGCGGCACACCGGCTTGCTCCATCAAGCGCTTGGACTCGGCCTTGAGGCCCATCGCCAAAATGGCCGATGCGGGCGGGCCGATGAACACCAAACCCGCTGCGGCGCAGGCCTTGGCAAAGTCATCGTTCTCGCTCAAAAAGCCGTAGCCGGGGTGCACGGCCTCAGCGCCCGTGTCTTTGGCCGCTTGCAAAATCCGCTCCCAGCGCAGGTAGCTGTCTTTGGGGGCCGAACCGCCCACATGCACGGCCTCGTCACACGCTTGCACATGTTTGGCCCCGGCGTCGGCGTCCGAATAAACGGCCACGGTCTGGATGCCCATCCGACGGGCGGTGGCCGCAACGCGGCAGGCGATTTCGCCACGGTTGGCGATCAGTATTTTTTTGAACATTTGAAGATCCTTCGATTTCATTCAAGGTTTCCAGACCACATGCTCATCCACCGCATACAGCAGACAAGGTGATTTGGAGTTTTTCTGACAGTTGGTCAAAGCGCTGGCAATGGGGTCATCTCCCCCATTGGCCCAACCCCAAGCCCCGGAGCTTGACAGCGCGAACGCCCTTGGCAATGGCTTTTCGAGAAACACGCCGTAGCCTTTTCTCCCTCCATCCTTCAGGTGCGGAATTTGATCAATCGCTTTCAAATCAGCCCATTGAGTCGGCTCCGGCTTGGGTGTTTTTCCAGCTGTTGCGTATTGAGGGAAACTCAGCGAGGTCGGCATACCGTACTCAAGCAGTTTGGCTTCAACTTTCGGCCACCAAATCGGGAGTCCGCCAGGACTTGCAAACATGCCGTGTGCATCGGCACCAAATGCACCAAAAGCCACCATTTGAGCCTTCCCGCCAGCCTCCACAAACGCTTGATGCGCGGGCTTGATCACCTCGGGCGGGAAGAAGCTGTCGTTGGCGCCGTAAAACCAAAGTGAATCCACTTTGACCTTTTGACCATACGATCTGAAAGCGTCTTTCAACGCCAGCTCCCACTGGCATCCCTGGGTGTATTTGAGCCCGCCCGCAAAGTTCACGACGAACCGGATGCCAGGGTGTGGATCTTGCGCGTAAGCCAGCGTGGTCAGGCCGCCATGGGATTGCCCCATCATGATCATCTTTTGTGAATCTGCCCACGGCTGCTGCACCACCCACTTCATCACGGCCTGAATGTCGTCCGCTTGCGCTTCGCCATTGCCCGCGATGTTGCAACCTTCACCGACTGCCGCCCCGCCGGAATTGGAGAATCCCTGACGCATAGGCAACACGACCGCATACCCTCTTTGCATGAATTGCCGAGTCGCCACAATGGCGCGCTCACGTCCTTGAAGACGGTTATTCCCAAAACTTTTTCCATGGTTGATGATCACCACAGGAAATGGCCCGTCCCCCTCTGGCTTGAACACCGTTGTCTCCAAATTCACGGCCCACAAGCGGTTGTTTTTGATGGTCACAATCGACTCACCCAAACCAGTCAACGGAACTTGAGCCTGTGCAAAACAGGTCCACAGCGCGGCCGCCATTGCCCAAATGAATGTTTTGGAATTCATCATCTTCACAGCAGCCAGCCGGGTTTGCGTTTTTGCAAGAAGGACTGCACGCCCTCCTTGCCTTCGCTGCTGGCGCGGATGTCAGCAATGCCCTCTACCGTCTGACGCACCAGCGCGTCGTTGATCTCGCGCTCGGCCACGTCCTGCACCAGCTTCTTGCAGGCACGCACGGCGTGGGGGCTGGCGTTGACCAGCGCTTGCGTCAACTCGGCCACTTGCGCGTCCAGCGCATCGGCGCTGACCACCTCGTGCACCAGGCCGATGCGGTGCGCCTCGGCCGCGCCAAAGCGCTCGGCCGTCAAGAAGTAACGGTGCGCTGCGCGTGGGCCCATGGCGCGGATCACATACGGGCTGATGGTGGCCGGGATCAAGCCCAGCTTGACTTCGCTCAGGCAGTAGTTCGCCGTGTCCACACTCACCGCCATGTCACACGCCGCCACCAGGCCCATGCCACCGGCATACACATCCCCCTGCACGCGGGCGATGGTGGGTTGCGGGCAGGCATAGATGGCGCGCAGCATGGCGGCCAGCTCGCCCGCATCGGCCAGGTTCTCTTTGCGGGTGTAGTCGGCCATGCGGCGCATCCAGTTCAGGTCTGCGCCTGCACAAAACGCGGGTCCCTCGGCGGCAAGCACCACGCAGCGCACCGTGCTGTCCTGGGCCACTGCCAGAAAAGCGTTTTTCAGCTCGGCAATGACTTCGTCGTTGAAGGCGTTGCGCACGTCGGGGCGCGACAGCGTGATGGTGTGCACGCCGCCTTGGGTGGAAATGTTCAGTGCTGTGCTCATGCTTTGGGGGTTTGTTCTGCCAAAAGGAAATAAACCATGTCGAGTTCTGGGCAAGGCTGGCCCATGGCCGTCAAGGCTGCCGTGATCTGGCCACGGTGGTGGGTGGCGTGGTTGAACACATGCGACAAGGTGGCCGCAAAGGGCAAGGACAGGGGGTCGCCCTTGCTGGTCCGGTAGTCCAGTTGGCCATCAAAACGCTCGGCACTCCAGCTGGCGATCAGGGGTGTCCAGTTGGCCGATCCGCCCTTGAGCGCCTGCGCCAGGCGTTCGCGATCGGGTTCAATTTCACTGTTCAGCGCCAGCACCGGCGATGCGCCTTTGGCAAAACGCGGATACCAGAGCAAGTGCTCGGCCACCAGCATGTGGTTCAGCGTGCCGTGGATGCTTTGGAAGAACAGGCCCACGTCGCGCCGATAGTCTGCATCGGACACGCGCGAGACCGCTTCGAGCAGGCGGTGCGTGGCCCAGACGTGGTAGCGGGCCATGCCGCCGAAGTGGCGGTGCCAACTGGAGGCGTTGTTCGGTATGTCCATGAGTACAGCCCTCTCAAAGTGTGTGCATGAAAAAAGGCATCCCTATCACATACGGAAAAGTCCAAATTTCGTCTCTGGAATCGGGGCGTTCAGCGATGCGCTCAAGCACAGCGCCAGCACGCGGCGGGTGTCGGCCGGGTCGATGATCCCGTCGTCCCAGATGCGGGCGGTGGCGTAATAGGGGTGGCCCTGGTCTTCGTATTGCTGCTTGATCGGGGCCTTGAAGGCTTCTTCTTCCTCCATGCTCCACTGGCCGCCCTTGGCCTCGATGCCGTCGCGCTTGACGGTGGCCAGCACACTCGCGGCCTGCTCGCCGCCCATGACGCTGATGCGCGCGTTCGGCCACATCCACAAGAATCGGGGGCTGTAAGCGCGGCCGCACATGCCATAGTTGCCCGCGCCAAAGCTGCCGCCAATGATGATGGTGAACTTGGGCACTGCGGCGGTGGCCACGGCCGTGACCATCTTGGCGCCGTTGCGGGCGATGCCTTCGTTTTCGTATTTGCGCCCGACCATGAAGCCGGTGATGTTCTGCAAGAAGACCAGCGGCGTCTTGCGCTGGCAGCACAGCTCGATGAAGTGCGCACCCTTCAAGGCCGATTCGCTGAACAAGATGCCGTTGTTGGCGATGATGCCCACCGGCATGCCTTCGATGCGGGCAAAGCCGCAGACCAGGGTGGTGCCAAAGCGCGACTTGAATTCGTCGAACTCGGAGCCGTCGACGATGCGGGCGATGATTTCGCGCACATCAAAGGGCTTGCGCGTGTCCGTGGGAATCACGCCATACAGCTCTTGCGCATCGAACTTCGGGGGCACAGGCGCGTGCGTGGCGATGTTGGGGGCCTTTCGCGCGTTCAGGTTCTTGACGGCAGTGCGGGCCAACGCCAGCGCGTGCAGGTCGTTCTGTGCCAGGTGGTCGGCCACGCCACTCAAGCGCGTGTGCACATCGCCACCACCGAGGTCTTCGGCGCTCACCACCTCGCCAGTAGCCGCCTTCACCAACGGTGGGCCACCCAAAAAGATCGTGCCCTGGTTCTTGACGATGATGGTCTCGTCGCTCATCGCAGGCACATAGGCGCCACCGGCCGTGCACGAGCCCATGACCACGGCGATCTGTGCGATGCCCAGTGCGCTCATGTTGGCCTGGTTGAAGAAGATGCGGCCGAAGTGGTCGCGATCAGGAAAGACCTCGTCCTGGTTGGGCAGGTTGGCACCGCCCGAATCCACCAGATAGATGCAGGGCAGGCGGTTTTGCTGCGCGATCTCTTGCGCACGCAGGTGCTTCTTGACGGTCATGGGGTAGTAGGTGCCGCCCTTCACCGTGGCGTCGTTGCACACGATCATGCAATCGACCCCGCTCACGCGACCAATGCCCACGATCACGCCGGAGCTGGGCGCGTCGTTGTTGTACATGTTGAGCGCCGCCAGCGGCGCGATTTCCAAGAAAGGCGTGCCGGGGTCGAGCAACATCTGCACACGGTCACGTGGCAGCAGCTTGCCCCGGGCGGTGTGTTTGGCGCGGGCGGCTTCGCCACCACCTTGGGCTACGCGCTCGAGGTGGGCACGCAGGTCATCGACCAGGCCGCGCATGGCGGCGGCGTTGTGCTGGAAATCGGCAGAACGCGGGTTCAGTTGGGAGTGCAAAACGGTCATGGGGCTTCCTTGGCTAGCGCCGCAGTGCTTGGCCTGGGCGCATCGAACGTGCAATGCCCTCCAGCTTAAAGGCGGCTGGGCAAGAGTGGGGTGTCAAATGGGTTGCAAATCGTGCCACAATTTATGCCACCATGAATCCTGCTGCCGCTCCCCTTGCCAGCCTCGGCACGACCGGTCGTGCCGAGACGCCCATGGCTTTTGTCCAAGCCATCGTGGCGGCCTATGCCCAACGGGGACTGGACCCTTTACCAGCGCTGTCCTCGGCACAAATTGCGCCAAACTTACTGGACCAACCCGATGCGCGCATCACCGCTTTGCAAATGGAATGGCTCTCGGCCAGTGCCATGCGCGAGTTGGACGACGAGGCCCTGGGCTGGTTCAGCCGCCGCCTGCCCTGGGGCAGTTACGGCATGCTGGTGCGCGCCTCGCTGACCTCCCCCACCCTGGGCGTGGCGCTGGCGCGATGGTGCCGGCACCACGGCCTGCTGACCGACGACATCCAATTGCAAGTCAGCCAGAGCCAGGGCGTGGCCAGCATGCAATTGACCGAGCAACGCGAGCTGGGCGTTTTGCAGGAATTTGCCGTGGTGTCGGTGCTGCGCAACGCGCTGGGCGTGGCCTGCTGGCTGACCGACTCGCGCATCCCCTTGCTGCAAACCACCTTGCGTTTTGCCCCGCCGCCGCACGCGGCCAGCTACCGGGTGCTGTTTGATGGACCAACCCAATTCAACGCGCCCGAGCACAGCCTGCAGTTTGACGCGGGCTACCTGAGCCTGCCGGTGCGCCGCGACGAGGCTGCTCTGCAGCGCATGCTGCAGCGCGCCTTGCTGCTCACGGTGCGGCCTTACCGGCGCGACCGCCTGTTGGTAGAGAAAGTGCGCCAGACCCTGGCCGAGCACCCCGAACACAGCCGCAATGCCGACGATCTGGCAGCCTGGCTCAACCTGTCGGCCCGCACGCTGCACCGGCAACTGAAAGAAGAAGGCGCGAGCCTGCAGCAGCTCAAAGACGCGGTGCGCCGCGACATGGCCACCGACCTGCTGCTGCGCACGCAGCGCCCGATCAAACAAATCGCGGCCGAGGTGGGGTTTCAGAACGAGAAGAGCTTCATGCGGGCGTTCAAGGGCTGGACAGGGCAGACGCCTGAGGAGTTCAGGCTGGCCCGGTTGCCTTGAAAATCCCCGTCCATCCGGGCTCAAGCCAGACGCAGCGCGTGCATGCCGGTGAACACCCGGTGCGCCCCGGCCTGCAAGAGCGGCGCATGCTCGGCGGGCGGCGCGGCATAAGCCCACACCGTGGCCCCTGCGGCCACGCCCGCCGTGATGCCCACCGTGGTGTCTTCCACCACCAGGCAGTGAGCCGGGTCCACTTTCAAATGGGCTGCAGCGGCCAGGTACACATCGGGGTGCGGCTTGCTGCGCGGCATCTCATGCCCGCTGAAAATGCGACCTTCAAAAAAATGAAACAGGCCGACTTGCTTGAGCATCATCTCGACCTTGAAGCGGTCGGCACCGGAGGCCACGGCGATGCGGCCCTGGCAATGGTCATGCAAATGCGCCACCGCCTCGTGCACGCCGTCGATGGCGGTGATGCTTTGGGTCAAGCGCTCGTTGCGTCGGGTAAAAAACTGTTCCAGCCATTCATCGGTGAGCGGCTGGCCAGTGTGCGCTTCGATGATGCTGCGTTGGCTTTTGACGGTGTGGCCCACAAAGCGCTGCATGCACTCGGCCAGCGTCATGCGCCAGCCCTGCTCTTCAAACATGTCACGCAGCACGCCGCAGGTGATGGCTTCGCTGTCGACCAGCACGCCGTCGCAGTCAAACAAAATGGCTTCAAAGTTCATGGCGTCATCATACGGGGCGGTCTTCTGCACCCTCTTCACAGCACATCCCCGTCCACATAAAACCAGCGCCCATCTTCACGCACAAAGCGGCTGCGTTCGTGCTGGCGCACCGCTTTGCCGCCCAAACGAAAGCGCGCCACAAATTCGACCTCGGCGGTGTTGGTACCCGTGACACGGTGCTGTTTGATCTCCAAGCCCAACCACTTGCCTCCTGTTTCAAGCGTCAGCTCGACAGGCCGTTGGCTGCTGTGCCAGGTGGCGAGCAAATACGGCACGTTGCCCAGCACGAAGGCGCTGTAGCGTGAGCGCATCAGGCGTTCGGCATCGGGTGCAGCCAGGCCACCGTGCAGCGGGCCGCAGCAGTCGGCCAGGCTCAGGGCTTGGCCTTTGGGAGTGGTACGACCACAGGGGCAAGGGGACAAACTCATGAACTCTTTTGCAGGTCGGTGGCTTCAGCCCCGACATGGTGAAGCATTCCAGTCTGTCGGGGCTGAAGCCACCGACCTACAGGAAAACAGCATCAAGCGCCTTTGCGCGCTGCGCTTTCGGTTTTGTGTTGTTCCATGGTGACGATGGGCGCCGCTGCTTTTTTCCAGGCCGCGAAACCGCCGTCGATGTGGGCCACGTTGGTCATGCCCATGTCCTGCAGGGTTTTGGTAGCCAGGGCGCTGCGCCAGCCTGCGCCGCAAAACAGGATGAACTGCTTGCTTTCGTCGGCAAACACGGGCTTGAAGTAGGGCGAAGCCGGGTCCACCCAGAATTCGAGCATGCCCCGGGGCGCGAGCAGAGCGCCCGGTAAGGTGCCCTCGCGTTCGAGCTCGCGCGGGTCGCGGATGTCGACGATCTGGACTTGAGGGTCGCTCAAGCGGGCGCGGACGTCATCCACGCTGTGCGTGGTGACCTGGGCCATGGCCTCGTCCACGAGGGCTTGGAATCCTTTGGTGATGGGCATGTGTGTCTCCTTGTCAATCGGGGCTTTGGGCCCTCGTCATTTTCGCCAAAAGTGGGCGCTGAACAACACCAGCACCGACAACAGCTCCAGTCGGCCCAGCAGCATGGCAAAACTCAAAACCACCAGCTGAAACGGGCTCAGGCCGCCGAAGTTACCCGACGGCCCCACCTCGCCCAGCCCGGGGCCGATGTTGTTGACGGTGGCGATCACCGCCGAGAACGCGGTGACGATGTCCATGCCGCTGAGCAAGAGCAACATACTCAGGCCCATGGTGGCCGCGCCATAAATCAGCATGAAACCCAGCACCGCCGTCATGACCGACATGGGCAACACGCCGCCGCCCAAGGTGACCGGGTTGACCACACGCGGATGGATGATGCGCACCAGCTCGCGCCGGGCCTGCTTGATCAACAAAATCATGCGCACCATCTTGATGCCGCCGCCCGTGGAGCCCGCGCACGACACAAAGCAGCCCAGAAACATCAGCATGACCGGTGCAAAAACAGGCCACTGGGCGTAGTCGGTGGCGGCATAGCCGGTGGTGGTGGCCAACGACACCACATGGAAAGCGCTGGCTCGCAAAGCCTGCGGCACATCGGTGTACACCCCATGGACCAGCAACAAGGCAGTGAGCAGCAGGGTGGACAAGACCAGCACCGCGAAATAGGTGCGGATTTCATGGTCACCGGTCACGGGCTTGAGCGACAGGCTGCGCAGCAACACGAAGTAGCGGACAAAACTGATGCCCGCCAGCGTCATGAACACGATGGCCACCATTTCGATGAGGGGCGAATTGAAGTGCGCAAAGCTGGCGTCATGCGAAGAAAAACCACCCAGACCCATGGTGGTGCACATGTGCATGAAGGCATCGGCCCAGCTCATGCCCGCCCAGCGGTAGGCCAGCCAACACGCGCCCGAAAACAAGAAGTAGACGCCCCAAAGGCCCCGCGCCGTCTCGGCGATGCGGGGGGTGAATTTGGTGTCTTTCATGGGGCCGGGGGTCTCGGCCTTGTACAACTGCACACCACCCAAGCCCAGCATGGGCAGCACCGCCACCACCAGCAGCATGATGCCCAGGCCACCGATCAGCTGCAGAAAACAGCGCCAGATGTTGACCGACACGGGCAAATGGTCCAGTCCCGACAAGGCCGTGGCCCCGGTGGCGGTCAGGGCGCTCATGGCTTCAAAGTAGGCCTTGAACCAGGTGATCTCGGGCACCAGAAACATGAGCGGCAAGGCCGAATAGGCGGGCAAGACCAGCCACACCAGGTTGACCAGCAAGAAGCCGTCCTTGGCCAGCAGTTCGCGCCGATGGCGTTGTGTGATGGCCGCCAACAGCAAACCGCTGACAGCCGTCAGGCCGAAACCCGCCAGCCAGATCCACTGCAGGTCGCGGTGGTCTTCAAACCAGGCCCAGATGCCGGGCACCAGAAAGGTGACCGAAAACGCGAGCAGGATGCGCGCCATCAGCGACAGCACGGGGAAAAAGGTCTTGAGCATCAGCCAAAAAAGGTCGCGCTGACCTGGAACAGTTTTTCCACCGCACGCACATCGCGCTTGTTGGGGATGAACAGGATGATGTGGTCGTCGGCTTCGATCAGCGTGTCATGGTGCGGCATCAGAACTTCAGATTTTTTACCCTCGCCACGCACAATCGCGCCCATGCTCACGCCTTGCGGCAGCTTGATTTCTTCAACGCGGCGCCCGACCAATTTGGAGGTCTTGTGGTCGCCACGCGCGATGCCCTCCAAGGCCTCGGCCGCCCCCCGGCGCAGGCTGTGGACTGCCACCACATCGCCCCGGCGCAAATGCGCCAACAGCTCGCCGATCACGGTTTGCGCGGGCGAGATCGCGATGTCGATCGTGCTGCCCTGCATCATGTCGGCGTAAGCGCGGCGGTTGATCAGGGCCATGACGCGCCGCGCGCCCATGCGCTTGGCCAGCATCGCGGACATGATGTTGTCTTCGTCGTCGCTGGTCAGCGCCAGAAACAGGTCCATCTCGCCCACGTTTTCTTCGTGCAGCAAGTCTTCGTCGGCACCGTCGCCGTTGAGGATGAGTGTGCTCGAGGGCAGCTGGCTGGCCAGGTATTCACAGCGCTTTTTGTCGCGCTCGATCAGCTTCACGTCGTACTGGCTGGCCAGAATGCGCGCCAGGCGCAAGCCCACTTTGCCGCCCCCAGCCAGCATCAGACGTTGCACGGGTTTGTCGGTTTTGTGGATGCCGGCCAGCACGATGCGGATCTTGCGGGTGTCGGCCAGCACAAAGACCTCGTCACCGGGCAGGATGCGCGTCTCGGGCGCGGCGTCGACCTGGGCGTCTTGGCGGTACAGGGCCACCACGCGCATCTGGGCATCGGGCAAACGGTCACGGAACTCGGCAATGGTGTGGTTCACCAGCAGGCTGTCGGCCGCGGCGCGCACCACGATCAGGCTGACCCGGCCCTCGGCAAATTCAAGCACCTGCAAAGCCTCGGGGTACTGAATGAGCTGCTCGATGTAGCGCATCACCGACTCTTCCGGGCAGATCACATGGTCCACCGCGAAACCCGATTTGCCCAGCAGTTCGTCGCCTTCGTTGAACTCGGGCGAACGCAGCCGGGCGATGGTGGTGGGCACGTTGAACAGGTCGTGGGCAATCTTGCAGACCACCAGATTCGATTCGTCGGCCGCGGCGCAGGCGATCAGCATGTCGGCGTCCTTGGCACCCGCCTCTTGCAGCACCGAAGGCTGGATGCCGTTGCCCACCACGCCGCGCAGGTCCAGGCGCTCTTCGAGCAGGCGCAGGCGCGCCGGGTCCTGGTCAATGACGGTGATGTCGTTTTGCTCGGAGACCAGGCTTTCAGCGACGCTTTCGCCCACGCGGCCCGCGCCCAGGATGATGATGTTCATAAACCGAAATCATACGTGAGCGGCTGGGGGCAACCGCCCGCTCACCCCCTCAAAGTGCGCGCTGGATGATGATTTTTTGCACGTCGCTGGTGCCTTCGTAGATCTGGCACACGCGCACATCGCGGTAGATGCGCTCGACCGGGAAGTCGCTCACATAACCGTAGCCGCCCAGGGTCTGGATGGCGGCCGAGCAGACTTTTTCGGCCACTTCGCTGGCAAACAGCTTGGCCATGGCGGCCTCTTTGAGGCAAGGGCGTCCCGCGTCGCGCAGGCTGGCCGCGTGCCAGATCAGCTGACGCGCCGCTTCGAGCTGCGTGGCGCAATCGGCCAGGCGGAAACCCACCGCCTGATGGTTGAAGATGGCGGTGCCAAAGCTCTCGCGCTGCTTGGCGTAGTCGATGGCCACATCGAGTGCGCTGCGGGCCATGCCCAGGCTTTGCGCAGCGATGCCGATGCGACCGCCTTCGAGACCGCCCAGCGCAATGCCATAGCCCTCGCCCTCTTTGCCAATCAGGTTCTCGGCCGGGATGCGGCAGTTGTCAAAGTTGATCTGTGCGGTGTCGCTGGAATGTTGGCCCAGCTTGTCTTCCAGACGCGCCACCACATAGCCCGGAGCATTGGTCGGCACGAGGAAGGCGCTCATGCCCTTTTTGCCTGCGCCCTTGTCGGTCACGGCAATCACAATGGCCACGTCTCCGTTCTTGCCACTGGTGATGAACTGTTTGACGCCGTTGATGACGTAGCTGTCGCCGTCTTTCACCGCCGTCGTGCGCAAAGACGACGCATCGCTGCCCACATGCGGCTCGGTCAGGCAAAACGCGCCCAGCATCTCGCCGCGTGCCAGCGGTTCAAGCCACTGCTTCTTTTGCTGGGCATTGCCAAACTTCATCAGGATGGCGTTCACCGGGCAATTGGTCACGCTGATGACGGTGCTGGTGCCGCCGTCACCGGCTGCGATCTCTTCGAGCACCAGCGCCAGCGTCACATAGTCCAGACCCGCGCCGCCCAGCTCTTCGGGCACGCAGATGCCATACGCGCCCAGTTCGGCCAGGCCCTTGTGCACGTCTTTGGGGAAGTGGTGCTTTTTGTCCCATTCGGCGGCATGCGGCCACAGCTCGCGCTGGGCGAAGTCGCGCACGGCGTCACGGATCATTTCCTGGTCGGGGGTCAGCAGCATGTCGGTCTTTCTTGGTCAGTTCACCACGGCAGCGGCTGGCCGTCGTGGTTCAAAAATGCGCCCCGGTGTTTCGGGTCGCCTTGTTCAAGCACTTGGCTCAGGGTCTGGCGCAGGCTGCTCGCGCTGTGCTCGGGCGTCAGCGGTGCGGCTGCGCCACCCATGTCGGTCTGTACCCAGCCGGGGTGGATGGCCAGCACGGTGATGCCCGGCTGCTCGGCCTGCGTGCAGCGCACCACCATGTTGAGCGCCGCCTTGCTGACGCGGTAGAGCGCGGCATTGCCGCTGGTGGTTTCCTGCAGGCTGCCCATGATGGAGCTGATGCAGGCGATGACGCCCTGCGCTTCCTGCACCATGGGTACGATTTGCGGGATCACCTGCATCGCGCCCATCACGTTGGTGTGCATGACGGCATCAAAGCTGTCGCGGGTCGGTGGCGTGCTGGCACTGGCGCGGTCCATCGCGCCGGCCACGTAGATGGCCAGATCGATTTTTTCACCATCGAGCTGCCAGGCCAGGCTGGTGTTGCTGGCGGGGTTGGCCACGTCCAGGCGCAGGGTTTCGGCACCCAGCGCCTTGAGTCGGGCCAGCCCTTCGTCCGAACGGGCAGTGGCGATCACGCGTGCACCTGCTTCGGTGTATTGGCGGGCCAATTCAAAGCCGATGCCGCGCGATGCGCCGATGAGGAGGACGGTGGTCATGGCAATGGGGTGCTGCGTGGGAGCGAGCCCCTGCTCGCGAATGTGTGCCGTGGCACTTCAAGCATTCGGCCGCAGGGGCGGCCTCCCACGGGAGTCTTGTGGTTCACACCAACTCCAAAGCCACAGCCGTGCCCTCACCACCACCGATGCACAGCGTGGCCAAGCCCTTCTTGAGGCCACGGGCCTTGAGCGCGTGGATCAGCGTGACCATGATGCGCGCGCCCGATGCACCAATGGGGTGACCCAGGGCGCAAGCACCGCCGTTCACGTTGACCTTGTCGTGCGAGACGTTCAGCTCTTTCATGAGCGCCATGGGCACCACGGCAAAGGCTTCATTGACTTCCCACAGGTCGACGTCTTCGACTTTCCAGCCCGCTTTGGCCAGGGCTTTTTGGGTTGCGCCCACCGGGGCGGTGGCAAACCATTCGGGCTCTTGGGCGTGTGTGGCGTGGCTCACGATGCGGGCCAGCGGTTTGCAGCCCAGCTTGGCGGCAGTGCTCTCGCGCATCAACACCATCGCGGCGGCGCCGTCGTTGATGGACGAGCTGCTGGCGGCGGTGATGGTGCCGTCTTTCTTGAAGGCGGGCTTCAAGCTGCTGATTTTGTCGAGCTTGACTTTGCCCGGGCCTTCGTCGATGGCCACCACGCGCTCGCCGCTGCGGTCTTTCACCGTCACGGGCGTGATTTCGGCCGCAAAAGCGCCCGACTCGGTGGCGGCCTTGGCGCGCTGCACGCTGGTGGTGGCAAAGTGGTCTTGCTCGGCGCGGGTGAAGCTGTATTTGGCGGCGCAGTCTTCGCCAAAGGTGCCCATGCTGCGGCCGGGTTCGTAAGCGTCTTCCAGGCCGTCGAGCATCATGTGGTCGAAGATGCGGTCATGGCCCATGCGGTAGCCGCCACGCCCCTTGAGCATGAGGTAGGGCGCGTTGGTCATGCTTTCCATGCCCCCGGCCACCAACACATCGTGCGTGCCGGCCACCAGCATGTCGTGGGCGAACATGGCCGCGCGCATGCCCGAGCCGCACATTTTGGACAAGGTGACGGCACCTGCGCTCTTGGGCAAGCCGCCCTTGAAGCCCGCCTGCCGCGCCGGGGCCTGGCCCTGACCCGCCATCAGGCAATTGCCAAACAGCACTTCGGTGACCAGCTCGGGGCGGATGCCTGCGCGCTCGACGGCGGCTTTGATGGCGGCACCGCCCAGGTCGTGGGCGGCCAGCGCAGAAAAGTCGCCCTGGAAGCTGCCCATGGGGGTGCGGGCAGCGCTGACGATGACGATGGGGTCGTGTGACATGGTGAGGCCTTTCAAGTGTTTTGGTGGATGTCGGCAATGATGAGGTGTTCGCCGGTTTCTTCTTCGGCAATGCGGCGGATATAAGCCACGAAGTCGGGGTCTTCGCCACGCAGCATGAGGGGCAAAGCTTGGCGGAAATCGTCGCGCCTGCACCACTCGCGCATATAGTCGTCCCAGGAGTTCCAGCGCCGCTGTTCGGTGGCGCTCATTTCCGCGCGGTAGGCGATCAGATAGGCCCGCTCGAACAAGGCGATCAGCATGTCGAAGATGGTCATCATGCGTTCGCGCTGCTCGGGCGTCGGGTTGGGCAAGGCATGCGTGGTGCGCAGTTGCAGATCGGCGTGGTCCAGCACCACTTTCAGGAAATCGTTGTAGGCGTCCGACAGGTGCTGGTAGGCCTCTTCTTCTTCGTTCTCGCGCTCCTTGCGCTGCTCAACCCAGAAGGCCCAGGCCGCGTAGGGCAGACCGAACACGGTCACCGCGTAGCTGCCCAACTCCAGGATCTCTGCCAAGCTCATGGGCGATGGGGGCTCAGGCGCCCCGCGGATAACGTTTGAAGGCGCTGCGGAACACGTCGACCACCTCGTGCGCCCCGCTCATGCTGACGCCCAGGTCTTTCACCAGACCATCGTCCAGACCGTAAATCCAGCCATGCACCGTCACCTTTTGGCCGCGGCTCCAGGCGTCCTGCATCACGTTGGACATGGCCACGTTGCCGACCTGCTCGATCACGTTCATCTCGCACATGACCGATTCGAGTTCGGCTTGCGGCAAATGGTTCAGACGCTGGCGGTGGCGCAGGCGCACGTCCTGCACATGGCGCAACCAGTTGTCGGCCAGGCCCACGCGCATGCCACGCGTGGCGGCCAGCACGCCACCACAGCCGTAATGGCCCACCACCATGATGTGTTCGACCTTGAGGGCATCGACCGCATACTGAATGACCGACAGGGCATTCAGGTCGGAGTGGACCACCACGTTGGCGACGTTGCGGTGCACAAACACCTCGCCAGGGTCCAGGCCCGTGATCTGGTTGGCGGGCACCCGGCTGTCCGAGCAACCGATCCACAAATACTTGGGATTTTGCTGGTTGGCCAGGCGGGAGAAATACGCGGGATTCTCGCGCACCATGCGCGAGGCCCATTCGCGGTTGTTGTCAAAAAGATGCTGAAGTGAAGTGCTCATGGGGCCATTGTCGCAGCGCAAGGCGTCTGTTGGATGACAGCGGACTTCAGCAAGTTTCGGCAAACAGTTCGCGACCGATCAGCATGCGGCGGATTTCGCTGGTGCCCGCACCGATCTCGTACAGCTTGGCATCGCGCCACAGGCGGCCCAAGGGGTATTCGTTGATGTAGCCGTTGCCACCAAAAATCTGCACACCCTCTCCGGCCATCCAGGTGGCTTTTTCGGCGGTCCAGAGGATGACGCTGGCGCAGTCCTTGCGCACCTGGCGCACATGCTCGGTGCCCAGCAGGTCCAGATTTTTGGCCACGGTGTAGGCAAACGAGCGCCCCGCTTGCAGCACGGTGTACATGTCGGCCACCTTGCCCTGGATCAGCTGGAACTCGCCGATGCTCTGGCCGAACTGCTTGCGGTCGTGGATGTAGGGGATCACGTTGTCCATGACGGCCTGCATGATGCCCAGCGGGCCGCCGGTGAGCACCGCGCGTTCGTAATCCAGGCCGCTCATGAGCACCTTGGCGCCGTTGTTCAAACCGCCCAAAATGTTCTCGGCGGGCACTTCGACGTTGTTGAACACCAGCTCGCCCGTGTGGCTGCCGCGCATGCCCAGCTTGTCGAGTTTTTGCGCGATGGAAAAACCCTTCATGCCCTTTTCGATCAAAAAGGCCGTCACGCCGCGTGCACCCAGCTCGGGCTCGCTCTTGGCGTAAACCACCAGGGTGTCGGCATCCGGCCCGTTGGTGATCCACATCTTGGAGCCGTTGAGCAGGTAGTAGCCGCCCTTGTCTTCGGCCTTGAGCTTCATGCTGATCACGTCCGAGCCCGCACCGGGTTCGCTCATGGCCAAGGCGCCCACGTGTTCGCCGCTGATGAGCTTGGGCAGGTACTTGGCGCGCTGGGCTTCGTTGCCGTTGCGCTTGATCTGGTTGACGCACAGGTTGGAGTGCGCGCCATAGCTCAGGCCCACGCTGGCCGAGGCGCGGGAAATTTCTTCCATGGCGATCATGTGGGCCAGGTAGCCCATGCCCGCGCCGCCGTATTCCTCACCCACGGTGATGCCCAGCACGCCCAGATCGCCCATCTTGCGCCACAGGTCCATGGGGAACTGGTCGTTGCGATCGATCTCGGCAGCGCGGGGTGCGATTTCGGCTTGGGCAAAGTCGCGCACCGCGTCGCGCAGGGCATCGATGTCTTCACCGAGTTGGAAATTCAGGCCGGGCAAATTGTTCATGGGGTCTCTCCAGAGTTTGAGGGGTATGCGGCTGCCCGCTGTTCAATAGGTTTGGCGGACGGTGGTGAGGGTTTGCTGCATCACGGCGCATGGGGTTCGCTGGCCATCGGCGTCGGTGTGCACCACCTCGGCCGAAGTCACGATGACGCGCTTGCCCGCCTTGACCACCTGCCCGATGGCGTGGATTTCGCCGCCTTGCAGGCTGTTCAAAAAATTGATCTTGTATTCGATGGTCACGACTTCCATGCCCTCGGGGGCCACGGTCAGGGCGGCATAACCGCCAGCGATGTCGGCCAGCGCGCCGATCGCACCGCCATGGAAGCCGCCTTGCTGCTGTGTGACCTTGTCGCTGTAGGGCAAGGCCAGCTCGACCCGGCCTTCGGTGGCCGACACCAGCCGCACACCCAGGTGGTTCATCATGCCTTGACGGGCCAGGCTGAGGGCGACACGTTCTTGGGCGGAAAGGACTGTGCTCACATCGGATCCCATGGTTTTGGACAATCCCTGACTTTAATTGACGTTTACGTTAACGTCAATTGGAAACCAGCGCGCTGTCGTCAGGCTTTCAGGCGGCGCTGCCCGCCTTGTTGGCCTTGGCCAAGAGGCTTCGGGTCTCTTTTTCATGCGTTTTGACCTCGTCCAATGTGGCCTCCAGGTCGGCCAGTTGCGACTCCAGTTGCTGGCGGTGTTCGGCCAGCACCACGAGGAATTTTTTGAGCTGCGGCACCGTGTCGCGCGGGCTGTCGTACATGTCGATCAGGTCCTTGGCCTCGTTCAGCGACAGGCCCAGGCGCTTGGCACGCAGGGTGAGTTTCAGCCGGGTGCGGTCGCGCGACGAGTACACCCGGTTGCGCCCGCCCGGGCCAGAGCGCTCGGGTTCGAGCAGGCCCATGTCTTCGTAAAAGCGGATGGCGCGGGTGGTCAGGTCAAATTCCTGAGCCAAATCGCTGATCGTGAACGTGTTCGCCATGGCGTGGGGTCCTCACCGTCTTGCGCCAGGGGGACAGCCCGGTGAAGGGGCGCCCCCTAGAATGCCAATTCATGTTTGACGTTAACGTTAACGTCAATGGTCCGAATGCTAACCGAAACCACCTGACGCATGTCCCACTTGCCCACTGACCGCGTGACGACCACGCCGCATGCCAGCGTCAGCCCAGCCTCTTTGCGCTACCCCTTGGGCGAACAACTGCCGGCTTCAGGCGCCGCCATCGAAGTCGCGCCCGGCGTTTTCTGGCTGCGCATGGGGCTGCCCTTTGCGCTCAACCACATCAACCTGTGGCTGTTGCGCGACCGCCTGCCCGACCCGGCCCAGCCCGAGGTGCAGCGTGAGGGCTGGACGGTGGTGGACTGTGGCATCGACAACCCCGCGACCCGAGAAGCCTGGCTGCAGGTGGAGCAACAAGCACTGCAGGGCCTGCCCGTCTTGCGCGTGTTGGTCACCCACATGCACCCGGACCACATAGGACTGGCGCATTGGTTGTGCGAGCGCTGGCAGGCGCCGCTGTGGATGAGCACCAGCGAATACCAGTCGGCCATGCTCGCTTGCACCGGCTTGTCGAACTTCGGCGGAGAGCCCACGGTGAATTTCTTCGCCGCCCACGGCTGGAACAAGGCCGAGGACTTGGCCGTGGTCAAGTCACGGGTCGGTTACTACCCCAGCATGGTGCCCCGGATTCCGGGAACCTATGTGCGCCTGATGTCAGGAGCGCAGGTGCGCATCGGCGATCGCCTCTGGCAGTGCATCAGCGGCTACGGCCATTCGCCCGAACACATGGCCCTGCACGACGCGCAAAACCAAGTGCTGATCAGCGGCGACATGCTGCTGCCCTCGATTTCGACCAACATCAGCGTGTACGCGATGGAGCCCGACAGCAACCCGCTGCAGTTGTTTCTGGATTCACTCAACAAAATGGCGCAGCTGAGCGATGAGACCTTGGTTCTGCCCTCGCACGGTCGGCCCTTCACGGGCGCTGCCACACGCATTGCGCAATTGCACGCCCACCATGACGAACGCTTGGCAGAACTGCTGCAAGCTTGCAGTCAACAGGCGCTCAGTGCGCACGATGTGCTGCCCCTGATTTTCAAACGTGCACTGGATGTCCATCAGACCACGTTTGCCCTCGGCGAAGCCGTGGCCCACCTGAATTTGCTCTGGCTGGCCGGGCAGCTGATCCGCCAGCACGATGCCGACGGCATTTACCGATTCAGGACGGCTCAGTCTTCGGCCAAACCCATGGGGACTTGACGCAGGGCTTTGCGGCGCTGGGCATAGTCCGGCATGACCTCGCCCACCGTCTCCCAAAAGCGGGGGCTGTGGTTCATTTCGCGCAGATGGGCCAACTCGTGCACCACCACATAGTCGATCTGACTGATCGGCAAGTGGATGAGCCGCCAGTTCAGGCGAATGTGCCCATCGGTGCGGGCGCTGCCCCAGCGCGTGCTGGCGCTCGACAAACTGAGCTTCTGCCAGCGCACCCCCAGCAGCGGTGCAAAGTGCTGCAGGCGTTGCTCAAACAAGACCTTGGCCTGTTTTTTGAGCCACACCTGCGCGGCATCGCGCACCTGCGTCACCGAGGCGCCGGGCGGGACGGTCACGGGCAGCACCTGCTCGGGCGGCAAGTCCTGCCCCTGCACGCGCCCCAAGCCACGTTCGAGCACGCACAGCTGCACCGTGCGCCCCAGAAAGGGGACTTCAGCACCATGCCGCCACTCGATGGCTTTTTGAAATTGTTCGGTTTGCCGTTCTCTGAACTGCTGCAGCTTGGCCAGAATCCAGCCCGCTTTCTCCTGCACGGCCGCGTCCACCTCACGCAAAGGCACCCAATTGGGTGCCCGCACCACCAGACCGTCCGGCCCCACCAGAAAGCCAATGCTTTTGCGGCGTGAACGCTCAAAACGAAAAGACACGGTCACACCCTGCAGCTGCGCATGTCGGTTGGCGGCGGGGTGGCCGAAACCAGTGACCGTCGGCTGCGGCGCGAGGCCGACTGGTGCTGCGCCGGGTGCCGCGTGACCCGCTGCAGGATCGGACGCAGCGCGCTCCGATGGCGTGGGCACCACCGGATCGCCCCCGGTGAAAAAGTCCAACACAAACTGCAAAGGCGCGCGCATGGTTCGCCCGGTGCCGTTCAGTGCCCGGAGGCTGCCGGATAAGCCTCGGGGTCAAGGCGGTGCATTTCGGATTCGATCCAGGTCTCGACTTCCAGCATCAACTCTTCAGCGCTGCGGCCTTCGCTCGGAATGGCGCGGCCGATCGAGATGTCCACCACACCCGGCTTTTTGATGAAAGCGCGTGTGGGCCAGCAGCGCGCAGACGTCACGGCGATCGGGATGACGGGTACGCCCGCGGCAATGGCCAGGCGGGCGCCACCGCTTTTGTACTCGCCCTTTTGACCGCGCGGAATGCGTGTACCTTCTGGGAACATGATGACCCAGACACCTTCCTGCATGAGGCGGCGGCCTTGTTGCACCACCTTGGCAAAAGCGCGCGAGCGCTGTTTGCGGTCGATGTGGATCATGTCCAGACGGCCCATGGCCCAGCCGAAAAACGGCACGCTCAACAGCTCTTTCTTGAACACATAGGCCAGTGGGTGGGGCATGATCGCGGGCATCACAAAGGTCTCCCAGGTCGACTGGTGTTTGACCAGCAAGACCGCCGGGTCCTTGGTGCCCAAAGGCAGGTTCTCCATGCCTTGGATGCGGTTTTCAATGCCCAAAATCCGGGTGCCACTGTTCACCGCCAGACGCAGCCAGCCCACACAAATCCAGTACAGGCGGGTGCTGCTGACGAAATAGGAAATCGCCACCACAAACAAGGCCCATGGGATGACGGTGATGGCCATCCACAGCAGATGAACCAGAGAACGGATGAAATTCATAAAACAGGGTGGCTCAGGCCAGTGGCGTGTTCAAGGCTGCGGCGCCCAACAAATGGTCTGCACAAGCCGCCAGATCGGCGTGCACGCGGGTCGAGGCCGGAAAGCCTGCAGGCAGTGGCTGCCCCAGCAAATCCGGGTGCCGCCCTGTGCACACCAGGTGCGGGATGCAGCCAGACGCTTCGGCCGCCTGCATGTCGCGCAGGCTGTCGCCGATGCAAGGCACGCCTTCGAGCGATACACCATAACGCTCGGCGATCTGGCCAAACAGGCCAGGCCAGGGCTTGCGGCAGCCGCAACCCTCGTCGGGCGTGTGCGGGCAGTAAAAAATCGCATCGATGCGCCCACCCACGGCCGCCAGCGACTTGATCATGTGGGCATGCACGGCGTTGAGCGCCGCCATGTCAAACAGACCACGCCCCAGTCCCGACTGGTTGGTCGCCAGCACCACATGGAAGCCCGCATGGTTCAGGCGGCTGATCGCTTCGAGCGCACCAGGCAGGGGGTGCCACTCTTCGGGCGATTTGACGAACTCGTCACTGGCCCGGTTGATGGTGCCGTCGCGGTCCAGGATGACGAGTTTGAGGGGCATGGCCGTTCAGCGATCAGGCCGCCAGACGCGACAAATCGGCCACGCGGTTCATGGCCACATGCAAAGATTTGAGCAGGCCCTGGCGGTTCAGGCGCAGGTCCATTTCTTCGGCGTTGACCATCACATCGTCGAAGAAAGCGTCCACCGGAGCGCGCAACGCGGCCAGGGTTTGCAGGCTGGCGGTGTAGTCGCCCGCCTTGAACTGCGCTTCGGATTCAGGGAGCAGCCTTTGCATCACCGCGTACAAGCCCTTTTCGGCCTCTTCCTGCAGCAGTGCGGGGTTGACATGGGCATCCACCTCACCTGCTTTTTTGAGGATGTTGCCGATGCGCTTGTTGGCAGCGGCGAGCGCGGGGCTTTCGGGCAAGGCGGCAAAAGCGCGCACGGCCGACAGGAACTGGCTGACCTGGCCCAGACGGGCCGGGCGCTGCGCCATGACGGCGTCGACTTCCTGCGCGCTGAAGCCCTGCTCGCGCAGGCTGCCGGCCAGGCGGTCGTAGATGAAGTCGATCAAGGCGTCTGCGCCGCCCGTGATCTTGTCACCGAACACAGGTGCAGACAGGGCCAACAACTCGGGCAAGCCCAGCGTCACGTCTTTTTCGATCAGCATGCGGATCACGCCCAGCGCGTGGCGGCGCAAAGCAAACGGGTCCTTGTCGCCCGTGGGCACGTTGCCAATGCCGAACATGCCGACCAGGGTTTCGAGCTTGTCGGCCAAGGCCACCACCAGGCCCACTTGGTTGCGCGGCAACTCGTCGCCCGCAAAACGCGGTTTGTAGTGGTCTTCAATCGCCTCGGCCACCTGGGTGGGCAGGCCATCGTGGCGGGCGTAATAGCCGCCCATGATGCCTTGCAGCTCAGGGAACTCGCCGACCATGTCGGTCAGCAAATCGGTCTTGGCCAAGCGTGCAGCCTGCTCGGCTTGCGCGGCCAGGACGTCGCCGCCCACTTGCTGACCGATCGCACGGGCGATGGCGCAAACACGCGCCATGCGCTCGCCTTGTGTGCCCAGCTTGTTGTGATACACCACTTTGGACAGGCCTTCGACGCGGGATTCGAGGGTCTTTTTGCGGTCCTGGTCAAAGAAGAATTTGGCATCGGCCAGGCGCGGGCGCACCACGCGCTCATTGCCGCCGATCACAAACGAAGCGTCGTCGGGCGTGATGTTGCTCACCACCAGGAACCGATTCGTCAGCTTGCCCGAGGCATCGATCAAAGGAAAGTACTTCTGGTTGGCCTTCATCGTGAGGATCAGGCACTCCTGCGGCACATCGAGGAACTCGGTCTCGAACTGGCAGGTCAGCACATTGGGGCGCTCGACCAGGGCCGTCACTTCATCCAGCAAAGCCTCGTCCTCGATCGGGCGCGCACCACCACCCACCTTGGTCGCAGCCGCATTCAGCTGGCGCACGATCTCGGCGCGGCGCTCGGCAAAACTGGCAATCACCGAGCCATCGCGCTTGAGCACCTCGTCGTATTGGTCAGCGTGCGGCACCACCACCTTGGGCACCTTGGCTTCAAAGCGGTGGCCTTGGGTGCTGTTGCCGGCAGTCAGGCCCAGGGCCTTGACAGGCACCACGGCACTGCCGTGCAAAGCGATCAGGCTGTGCGCGGGGCGCACAAAGTTCACGCTGCTCCAGCCCGGCAGTTCGCAGTCGGTTTCCAGCTGGTACTGCATCACTTTCGGAATCGGCAGCTTGGCCAATGCTTCATCGAGCGCCTTTTGCAAGCCAGCTGCCAAGGTCGCACCCTTGACAACGCTGTCGTAAAACAGGGCTTCGGCCTTGCCGTCCGGGGCGCGCTTGAGCGCTGCGACGGCCGCAGCCGGGACGGTCACGTCAGCGCCCAGGGCTTGCAGTTTTTTAAGCAGCGCAGGTGTCGCGTTGCCCGCCGCGTCCAGGCCCACGGCCACAGGCATCAGCTTTTGCTGCACGGCCTTGTCGGCGGCTTGCGCGGCCACGCCCGACACATGCGCGGCCAGGCGGCGGGGCGAGGCAAAGGCCGTCACCACCGCGTCGACCGCAGCCAGGCCCTGGGCCTTGAGTTGTTCGGCCAGCACGCCCGAAAAAGCAGCCCCCAATTTGTTGAGTGCCTTGGGCGGCAGCTCTTCCACAAACACTTCAACCAGCAAATTTTGTGTCGTCATGTCGTTCTACCTCACGCGGCTTTCTTGGGCATTTGGGCAACCCATTCACGCGGGGCCATCGGGAAGTCCAGACGTTCGCGGCTGTCGTAATAGCTCTGGGCCACGCTGCGGGCCAGGTTGCGGATGCGGCCGATGTAGGCGGCGCGCTCGGTCACGCTGATCGCGCCGCGCGCGTCCAGCAGGTTGAAGGTGTGCGCGGCCTTGAGCACCTGCTCATACGCAGGCAAAGCCAGCTGTGCGCCCATCAGGTGCTGGGCTTGCTTTTCGTGCGCACCAAAGGCGGTGAACAAGAACTCGGCATCGCTGTGCTCGAAGTTGTAGGTCGACTGCTCGACTTCGTTTTGTTTGTACACATCGCCGTAGGTCAGGCCGTCGGTCCACTGCAGGTTGTAGACGTTGTCCACGCCTTGCAGGTACATGGCCAGGCGCTCCAGGCCGTAGGTGATCTCGCCCGTGATCGGCTTGCAGTCGATGCCGCCCACCTGCTGGAAGTAGGTGAACTGCGTGACTTCCATGCCGTTGAGCCAGACTTCCCAGCCCAGGCCCCAGGCGCCGAGCGTGGGGTTTTCCCAATCGTCTTCGACGAAGCGGATGTCGTTTTTCTTCAGGTCAAAGCCCAGCGCTTCGAGCGAGCCCAGATACAGCTCCAGGATGTTGCTGGGCGCGGGCTTGAGGACCACCTGGTACTGGTAATAGTGCTGCAGGCGGTTGGGGTTTTCGCCGTAGCGGCCGTCCTTGGGGCGGCGGCTGGGCTGCACATAGGCGGCTTTCCACGGCTCGGGGCCGATGGCGCGCAAAAACGTGGCGGTGTGGCTGGTGCCCGCGCCGACTTCCATGTCGTAGGGCTGGAGCAGTGCGCAGCCCTGGGCGTCCCAGTACTGCTGCAGTTTCAAAATGATTTGCTGGAAGGTCAACATGGCCGAAGCGGAGCCAGCTGCGAGCTGGCCAGGGTTGGATGGGCGCAAGCTTTGCGCGAACCCTTGATTTTACGGCCTTTGCCGCCGCCAAAATGCCCAAGCCACCACCGCACAGCACAGCGCCCACAAGGGGGCCAAACCCCAGGCACTGGCCCAGCGGGCAAAGGGAGTCAAGCCGTGACGCCCCTCAAACGAGCCGGTCAGGCTGTCCCGGGTGAAACGGGGCAACTGGTGCGTCACGCGCCCCTGGTGGTCGATGATGGCCGTGGCCCCGGTGTTGGTGGCCCGCAGCATGGGGCGGCCCAACTCCATGGCCCGCATGCGAGAGATGTTCAGATGCTGGTCCACCGCCAGCGTGTCGCCAAACCAGGCGATGTTGCTCACATTGACCAAGGCTGTCGGGGCTTGCTGGGGGTTCTTGAAACGAATGGCCAGCTCTTCGCCAAACAGGTCTTCGTAACAGACGTTGGGTGCCAGGCGCTGGCCTTGCCAGGCCAGGGAAGCCTGGTCCCAGCCGCCCGATTTAAAGTCGCCCAAGGGAATGTTCATCATGCGGATGAACCACGCAAAACCCGGCGGTATGAACTCACCAAAGGGCACCAGGTGAGACTTGTCGTAGCGGTAAGGCGCAGCGCCCTGCGGCCCCAGCGCCACCACCGAGTTGCTGTAGCCCTCGTCCAGACTGCCCAAGGGCACGCCCACCAAGGCCACAGGGCGACCCGGCTGCGCAAAATGGGCCTGCAAGCCAGACCAATACCCCTCTGGCAAATGGCGCGGCAGCAGGGGAATGGCGGTCTCGGGGGCCACCACCAGGGGCTGCTGGTTGGCGCGCAGCTTCGCGTCGTACCACTGCAGCGCGTCCCGAATACCGCTGGCCGCGTCAAATTTGGCGCTTTGCGAAATATTGGCCTGCAGCAAAGCCACCTGCCCCACCCCGGCCGAGGTGGTGAAACTGGGCCCCCAGACCTGCAGCCCCCAGGACACCAGGCCCAAACCGAGCAGGGGCTTGAGGGCCCGCAGCCGCCATCCAGACAAGGCCAGGCGCATCGCCAACCAGGCGGCCAAAGCGCCCATGCCGTACACCCCCACCCAAGGCGCCCAAACCGACAGCACACCATCGACGTGCGCATAACCCCCTGCGCCCCAGGGGAAACCGGTCAACCAGCGACCGCGCATGAGTTCGGCCAAGGTCCACAGGGCCGCAAACAAAACACTGACGGCACCCGGTTTTTGCACCAACGCACCACGCGCCAGAACCAGCCAAGCGGCAGATGCGGCGGCGTAATACAGGGCCAGCGCTCCGGCCAAAGCGCATACCGCCAGCGCCGCCAAAGGTGCAGGCAAGCCCCCGACATCGTGCATCGACACATACAGCCACCAGAAACTGCCCGCCAACCAAGTCGTGGCAAACACCCCGCCTGACCAAGCGGCTTGCCGGTAAGGGGCACGAACCGAAGGCGTGTGGCGGGCCAAGCTGACCAGCCCTGCAGCCAGCGCAGCCAAGCTCAGAACCTGGAGCCAACCCTGAGCCTGGCCACTGCCGGGCATGGCAATCGACGCCGCTTGTGCAGCACCAGCCAAAGCGGGCCACACGGTCGACAGACCGCGTGCGCGCTCAGGGCCGACCTTCATGCCTGGGTCTCTGGGGCAGCCACCGTGGGCACCGGCGACACCTTGAACCAACGCACAGCGCCAGCACGGGTGTGCAAGACCACAAACTGCAGGCCCGCCAGAATGTGTTTTTCGCCGCGGCGCGGCACATGGCCCATTTCGTGGGCAATCAGACCGCCGATGGTGTCAAAGTCCGGGCCCTCGGCGTCCTCGCGAGCTTCTTGCAGGTCCACACCGAAAGCTTCACTCACGCGTTCCAAGGACGTGTCGCCACTGACGCGGAAGCTGCGGTCGGGCAAGCCAAAAATATCGCCCTCGTCATCGGCGATGTCGAATTCGTCCTCGATCTCGCCCACGATCTGCTCGAGCACATCTTCGATGGTGATCAAGCCTGCGGTGCGGCCAAATTCATCGATGACGATGGCCAGGTGGTTGCGGTTGTCACGGAACTGCCGCAGCAAATCGTTCAGGCCCTTGCTCTCCGGCACAAACACGGCTGGACGCAAAAGGGCGCGGATGTTCAATTCGGGCGCTCGCTGCAACTTCAGCAAGTCTTTGGCCAGCAAAATGCCGATGATATTTTCGGTGTCCCCTTCGTAGACCGGGAAGCGCGAGTGCGCGGTTTCGATCACCTGGTGCAACAGGCGGTCAAACGGGTCTTCGATGTTCAGCAAATCCATCCGGGGTGCGGCCACCATCACATCGCCTGCGGTCATGTCGGCCATGCGGATGACGCCTTCGAGCATGAGGCGGCTCTCGGCGTTGATGATGTGGTTGTCCTCGGCCTCGGCCAGTGTTTCGATCAACTCGTCGGTCGAGTCGGGGCCGGGATGGATGAATTCAGCGAGCTTTTGCAGAAAACTGCGCTTGTCTTCGCGTTCAACCGAACGCGCAGGATAAGGGTCGGACACAGTCAGGAAATGCAGGACATGCGGTTGTTGGCAAGCCTCTAGGATAGCGGATTCGGATGACAAACCGCCAAACTAGGGCTTGTGTGAAGTGTGACGTGCATCGCGTACGCCTTGACGGATCTCTTGCACCATGGCCAGCCACTCGCGGAATTGGTGGGCCTGCATTTTCAGCTGGTAATCCAGTTCGGCCATCTGCTCTTGCATCAGTCCACTGAGCTGGCTGTCCAGGTTGGCCTCGGGCAAGGACAGATAGGCCTCGCTTTCGCTGCCGTCCCGCTGGACCGTGGCCCCGGCGTGGCGGGCAATTTTGAGCATGGCCACGTTTTCACTCAAAGCGTGGATGAAGATCATGCTCACGCCTTCGTTGCGGGCGTGCATCACGGCATGGTTGAAAAGGCGCGCACCCAGGCCTTTGCCGCGCTGGTGGGACGCGACCGACACCCCAAACTCGGCGCAGGTGGCCCACTGCGGATCCACCGAAAACGCCAAATGCGCCATGGCCACCAACTCCAAACGGCGGTTGAACACGCCAAAAATCTCGTCACGCTCAAAGTTCAAGCCGTCGACATAGCGCGCGATCTGCTCGTCTGTGGCCGGATAACCGAAACGCAAATAGCGGTCTTCCGGCTTCAAGGTCAACAAATGCTTCAGGATGCGCGGCCTGTGTCGCGGAGCCAGGGAACGGATCGGAATCCAGCCACGCCATGAAGAGTTTGCCCCTGCACCAGCCGATGCATCCGTGGCGACAGGCGAAACCCAGCGCCGCCAGAGTTGTTGCCAGAATCCAGGAGAGGGGTTGGGTTTTGAGTTCATTCGGATTAGGGGTTTCTCCTTATTCTGCACCCAATGCGCGGGCCTTACCAGCGGCGGGCATCCGCCACGCCATTTGTCGCGTGTGAGACCCGCGAGGGCCCCACTGAGGAATTGCCCGATCACACTTTCACGCACAGTTGGCCACAATCAAGACATCAAGGAGACCAAACGATGGAACGTATCTGGCTGAAGAATTACCCCCCCGGCGTCCCGCACGACATCGATCCCGATCAATACACCAGCTTGACGGATCTGCTGGAGCGGGCCTTTCGGAAGCACGGCAACAGCCCCTTTTCGGTCTGCATGGACCGCTGGATGAGCTACAAGGAACTGGATGAGCTCTCCACCGCCTTGGGCGCTTGGCTACAAGCCAAGGGCCTGCCCGCGGGCAGTCGCGTGGCCATCATGCTCCCCAATCTGCCCCAGTTTGCCGTGACCATGGCCGCTGTCTTGCGGGCTGGCTACGCCTGTGTCAACGTGAACCCCCTGTACACCGCGCGCGAACTGGAGCACCAGCTCAAGGACTCCGGCGCCTCCAGCATTGTCATTCTGGAAAACTTTGCAGCCACCTTGCAGGATGTGATCGAGCACACCCAGGTGCAGCACGTGGTCGTGGCCTCCATCGGTGACTTGCTGGGCCCTTGGTATGGGCGCTGGATGACTTTTGCCGTCCGCCACTTGGCCAAGATGGTGCCCGAATTCGAGTTGCCACTGACCGGTGGTCGAACCGTCACCCCCTTCAAGAAGGCCATCGCACAAGGCCGCCAGCTGAACCTCAAGCCCACGCCCCAAAGCCTGGATGACACGGCGTTTTTGCAATACACCGGTGGCACCACAGGTTTGTCCAAAGGTGCCGTGTTGACCCACCGCAACGTCGTCGCCGCCATCCTGCAAGCAGAAGGCTGGTTTGCTCCTGCCTTGGCCAGCATTGGCGACCTGCGCAAAGTCAACAGCATCGCGGCCTTGCCGCTGTACCACATCTTCGCGCTGACGCTGTGCCTGCTGGCCATCCGTCAGGGTTCACACATGACGCTCGTGCCCAATCCGCGCGACTTTGGCAAATTCATCGAAGTGCTCAAGCAGCGCCCCTTCCACATGTTGCCCGGGGTGAACACCCTGTTCAACGCGCTGATGCAACACCCGATGTTCAAGACCATCGACTTTTCATCCCTCAAGCTCACCCAGGCTGGCGGCATGGCCGCGTCCGAAGGCACGGCCAAACATTGGCAGGCCGCCACGGGCAGCGCCATGATCGAAGGCTGGGGCATGAGCGAGACCTGCGCCATTGGCACCAACAACCCGGTCACGCAGACCCATTTCAGCGGCAACATCGGCCTGCCGCTGCCGAGCATCGACATCGCCATCAAGGACGATGCGGGCAACAACCTGCCCGTGGGCAGCTCTGGCGAAATCTGCATCCGTGGCCCCAACGTGATGACGGGCTATTTCAACCAGCCCGAAGAAAACGCCAAGACCTTCACCGCCGATGGCTTCATGCGCACAGGCGACGTCGGCATCATGGACCAGGAGGGCTTCACTCGGATCGTGGACCGCAAGAAAGACATGATCATTGTGAGCGGCTTCAATGTCTTCCCCAGCGAGCTGGAAAACGTCATCTCGACCTGTCCCGGGGTGGTGGAATGCGCCGTGGTGGGCATTGCAGACACGATGCAAGGTGAAACCATCAAGGTGTTTGTGGTGCGCAACGACCCGCTGCTGACCGAAGAGGCCGTCTCACGCTTTTGCCAGGAAAACCTGACCGGGTACAAACGGCCCAAGTACATCGAGTTCCGCGATGAACTGCCCAAATCCAACGTGGGCAAAATCTTGCGCCGTGAATTGCGCAGCCACAAATGAAGCGCCTGCACCCGATCGCATGAACTTCTCCGTCAATTTGCCTGCGGGCGTGACCGTTTTTGAGCGCGGCTGGTTGTCCGCCAACAATGTGCTGCTGTGCGATGAAAACAGTGCCACGCTGGTGGACAGTGGTTACGTCACCCACCAGGCGCAAACGCTGGCCTTGCTTGAACACGCCCTGCAGGGTCGCACACTGGACCAACTGGCCAACACCCACCTGCACAGCGACCACTGCGGTGGCAACCAGGCCCTGCAAGGGCGCTACCCCGCCTTGCAAACCTGGATACCGCCCGGCTCGGCACCGGACGTTCAAGCCTGGCGTGAAGACGCCCTCAGCTACAAACCCACGGGGCAAAATTGCCCGCCCTTCAAATTCTCCGGTTTGCTGCAACCGGGCAGCAGCCACCGCTGGGCCAACATGGAATGGGAAGTCCATGCGGCCCCCGGACACGACCCGCATTCGGTGATTTTGTTCGCACCAGAACACCGCCTGCTGATGTCGGCCGATGCCCTTTGGCAAAACGGCTTCGGCGTGGTGTTCCCCGAATTGGTTGGTGTTGATGCGTTTGATGAAGTCGGCCAGACCCTGGACCTGATCGAGCGGCTCCAACCGGCCATCGTCATCCCGGGGCATGGCGCGGTGTTCACCGAAGTGGCGCCCGCCCTGGCCCTGGCCCGCAGCAAGCTAGAAAGTTTTGCGCGCAACCCCGAACGACACGCCCGTTATGGCACCAAAGTGCTGCTCAAGTTCAAGCTGCTCGAATGGGGGCGCATTTCCAAAGCCGAGTTCAGCGACTGGGCCCTGCAGGTGCCCTACATGAACGATCTGCACAGCCGCTTCGGCCAAGGTCATGACCTGCACACCTGGCTGGACATGATGTTGGCCGAACTGGAGCGCAGCGGCGCACTGGAAGTGCATGACGGCATCCTGCATGACGCATGAGCCACCGCCTTTAAAACTGTCGGAAATAAAAATATTGACTTATATTTGAATTGGAAATAAAATTCAATGCACAGAAATTGATAAGTCTGCAAACTGCAGATTTTCTTCAAATCTCTGTGCCGGATCGATTGCCATCGAACCCCATGTCCTGTTGAGCTGCAGGACATTCATTTTTCCCACAGCTCTGCGCGGCCCCTGGATGGTTCGCGATTTGATTGACCTTGATTTTTCCCTCTCTGACACCCTCGGGCTCACACGTCACTTTGCCCACGACACGCGCCATCAAGCCGATGTGCAGCTTCACACGACAACAAGCCCATCGCGTGATTGACATGACGCGAACCTGGCTCCAAACCGTGCCAACACCCCAACAAATGTGCTGACGCCGTCAGGCCAAGCACTTTTCCCGGCGGAATCCCTCCAGAAACCGCCATGTCCTGCTTGCAGTGTTTGTTTCAAAAAAACTGCCAGCCACCTCTCTGAAAGGCTCAACCATGAGCAGCAAAATTTACGTGGGCAACCTGCCCTACACCATCGACGACGCCAGCTTGCGTCAAAACTTTTCTGAATTTGGCGGCGTGATGTCGGCCAAGGTCATGATGGACCGCGACACGGGCCGCTCCAAAGGTTTTGCCTTTGTTGAAATGTCCAGCGCTGAAGAAGCCCAAGCCGCCATCACCGGCCTGAACGGCATGTCGGTCAGCGGTCGCTCGATCGTGGTGAACATTTCCAAGCCCAAAGAGCCCAGCACCGGCTATGGCAGCGGTTACCGCGATACACGCAACTGATCTTTCAGCTGCATCTACAAAGCCGCTTTCGAGCGGCTTTTTTTTGGCGCCAGCGCATTGCATCCAGCTGCCGAATCTTTTTTTGCACCGTATTAAGAATCCGTTGGCCAAAGACTGCGCCCGGTGTCTAAAAGAAAGGTTGGGCATGTGCGAAGCAGCACCCACAAAGTAAAACACCGCAAGCACTTGCGTACTTGCGGTGTAAAACTGGTGGCCTGGGACGGAATCGAACCATCGACACGCGGATTTTCAACGCACCTCTCCAAACTGCAAACCGTATTTGCTCAAGCATCTGCAGCGTTCTAAAAGTGGGGTGTGCGTGTTTTTGCTGCGTTTCGTAAAACGCTGCTGTCAATGTGTCTCGCACCATTTTTACTATACCTCTCATCCGTGTCGCCGAGATTTTTTTAATCACTACATTTCGCCATCAAAACTAGCGTTTTCACGCCGTTTTGCAACATTTCAGCGTTGCACTACGCTGTCAAGCACAGCACTACGCAGCGTTAGAAGCGTTGCTGTTGTTGCTTGCGTTTGCGTTCTGCTTCACGCTGTTGTCGTTGTCGCTCGCGTTCTGCGTGTAGTTGTTCTCTACTACGCTCCACGCCTTGCTTGAGTGAGTTGATGCGGGCTTGGGCTGGTGTCATCGGAGGCTTGGGCTTGATGGTGCTGTCAAGCAATGTGCTGTCATCTTCTGCTTCATCTACACGCACAGGACTGACAGCAATGCTGTTCATCCCATACTTGTATTGACACAACAGTCTTGCGTGGATGGTGCTGTCAGCAAATACTGCTGTTTTCACCAACTGCCCACCTACACGCACGGTCACCAAATATTTGTTCATCAAGTATTTAGTGCCCACACATTGCTGCATCAGCAGTCCCTGTTTATCGATAAGCACGGTTTTTGACCCAACCCAAGCAGCGTGGCAAAAACCGTGCTTTTCAATAAACCATACCCTCTAACCCCAATCCTTACCCTCCAAAGCCCTCACGCAGTTTGTTGGACGCTGCTTCAATCTGTGCATCCAACTCACCACCCAATACCGCACCCTTCAGCAGTTCAAGCGTAGGCACCAAATCCTTGTCGCTACCCACCTCCACTGCCCACTTTCCTTTTGCCAACTCAAGCACTTTGGTGCCGTATCTCACGCTCAACACCAACTTGCCGTTATCACCAACAAACCACCAAGCCTTCACCCGCTTGTTCATTTCCACTTGCTTGCGTTCGCCAGTGTTCGCATCTGTAATCGAGCGAAACTTTTTGGGTGCGAATGTGTCACCCGTTTGCTGTGCCTTTGCCAACTCCATCTGTTCCCACAAGCGTTTCGCCAACTTGTTTCGGCGTTGCTGGATTGGCGACATTTGCGTGGGCTTCTGTGCTGCTGTCAGTTTCAGCCCGTTCAATGCAGTCATTTCATTTCCTTTCTTTGTTGCACTGAACTAACTTTATTTTCATCACCAAAGTCTGGACAACCTCTTTCTGCCGTCCAGTGTCAAACTGCCACACGCACCAAACAATCATTCACTTTTTAGTTGGCATTGTTTGGTCGCTGCTAAATAGATGTATGCAGAAACACGAACTACAACATCAAATCCGCAAATACGAAACAGCAGACACCATCAAAGCCAACGAGTGGCTGGCAGACGCTGGTTTCAACGCTCAAACATTTGGCACTACGCACATCCGATTACTACAGGCACAACAACAGGCACACGCTCTACTCACACATCACAGCAACCTATTGACCCAATCACAACGCACGACACTGGAGAAGTTTCAGCAGGCTATGAGCAACAAGCGAACACGCTGCCGTCTCAAGCCTACATCTGCAAATCCTGTTCTCAACATCAGCAGCAAAATAAACAGGCAACTATTCAAACAGCACCGACAACTGACACCGACTCAACAATAAACATTTAGGCAATTGAACAGCAGATACTCCACTGCTCAAACAAAGGGAACAAACGCAGGGTGGAATATGACGGCTAATGTCCCTGCACTCGCAACAAGTTGGATTGGAGGCTTGTTGCATTGAGTGAGCCGCAGAGTTGCTGCAATGCAAATCAATGCAGAAGCAGTTTGCAAGTTTCAATACATTCGTCTTGCGTCAAACTCTTTCAATCTCGTCCTGCGATGGGCTTTGCACTGACCAGAACGACACGGCGGCTTCTGTTCATCTACGCGATGACATAGCCGTCGTTTGCTCAAAACTTTCCCAAACCAGTCAATACCAAACATCTAACGCGAAGCAAGTGGTGCCGAGTAATGCGATGGAGCGAAGCGACTTGAGCATTACGACTGCACAGCGAACGCCAGTTCGCTCATTACATCTCACACACATAGACGCACAACATCTGGCAATACTTTCGTATGACCACACTCTTGTTCATTGGTGGTGTTAGAGCAAATCACCAGGCAAATGAATTTCAGCACCACGCAGAAAACTGCAGCACAGATTTTTTGTAGCAGCAATGGAATTTCGGGCACAGACACGCAGCAACACCTCAAATCAGCCCTACACGCGGTGATCTTTTCGTCCTTGCTCGCTGCGATGCTGGCGGCGGTCAAAACGCCGTTGTAGGGCTTTTTATGCGTTATTTGCGTTTTGTAGTCCGCAGCCCACGCACAGATGTAAATACTTGAGACATAACAGAATACACAAACTGCTTGGACGGCAACGCAACCTGTTGATTTTCAACAAATCACTATCAACCCGCCAATGCTTCGGGTTTCTCTTGTCCTATCAACGGCAAAGAAAGCACACTTATTTCACGCACATTATTTGGAGAATACGATGGCAACAGCAAAATCACTTACACCCGCAGAACTTGAACGGGTGCTGGCTTACACAGCAACTCAGCCCTACGCACAACGCAACAGGGCAATGCTCTTGATGACAGTTGCAGCAGGACTTCGTGTTTCAGAAGTTGCTGGACTGACACTTGGTGATGTGTTGGACAGCACAGGTAGTGTGCGTGGCGAAGTTTATTTGGCAGCACATCGCGTCAAACACTCGCACGCTCGCACCATTTACCTCAACAGCCGCTTACAGCAGGAGTTGGCAGACTACATTGCCACACGCACTAACAAATCACCAGAACTTCCCTTGTTCCCAACACATAGGGGACCACGCTGCCACTTTTCAGCCAATACACTCGCCCAACACTTTTACTGGGTGTATCGGAACGCTGGCGTTAGCGGAGCAAGTTCGCACTCGGGTCGCAAGACATTTCTCACATCACTCGCATCGCAGGGCGTGAGCGTGTTCGTTCTCGCAAGTTTGGCGGGACACAAGAGCATTGCAACCACCCAACGCTACATCACCGTCAATGATGAAGTCAAAAGGCGTGCAGTTGAGTTGGTTTAACATTAGTTTCTTGGATTCATACTCTGCGTCTCTTTACGCACGAGAATTTCTTTTATATGCTCTACATCTCTTGCTATCTGATGCAAAGAATTTGCAATACTTGAGCCTCCCCAAATTACAACGATCAACATAATTACTTCTATCCAGTTCATTTCTACCTCACTTCAACAGAATTTCAATCGCAGCATCCTTGCCCTGATCAGACAAGCCACGCATAACTTGCTTTTTTTCCAGTTCTCGTCTGATTGTGCTGCTGCCATTTCCTAACTCTCGCATCTCTTTCGCCAACTTCTTTATTTCACGCACAGCAGCACCACACTCTGTTGTTATCTTTACTTCTGAATTTTCTTTGTGTCGTGAGACATTCTTTGTGCCGTGTTGCAGAGCCAATTCGGTGTTTATGATCGCAGCACCAGACCTACTCCACACTACACTTGCTGAGTTATAGACTGCCAGCAACTTCTCCGCTGCTTCTGCTTCTGTCATCGTGTTCGGCTGTATTAGACGCAGAGCATCAAGGTCATCATCTACATCTTCATCATTGACGATCTGATGTGCTTTTACCTTGTCCAACTCTTCACCGATTGTTCCACTACTCAGCGTCCATTCCATAACTCCAGCAACCAGCATTTCAAATTCAATCAGCGTATTGTTGGCTGCATCAGCCAATTTGTAATAGGGGTGCTGCTGATCGTGCTCAAACAACTTGTAGAGTGCGTTCGTTTCCAGCAATGCATCCAACTTGGCTTGCGTCTGTTCTTCGGCTCGTCGCACCGCTTTATATGCTTGAATGATGTGTTTGGTTGTTCTTGCTGCCGTTGCCATTTCTGCTCCATTTGCTACGCTGGAAGAACAGGGTTTTACAAAACGCAGGGTTTTTCACAGCACCAAAACTGCACTGGCAAAAAACCTGCTTTTCAATAAACCATACCCTTTTGCCCTGCCCAAAGCCTGCAAAGCCCCTATTCATCTATCTTCCAGTCTATCCGCCTCGTTTTTTCCTGTTCTCAAGCACCGCCTTTTCGTGCTCTCGCAGCAACTCAAGTTGCTCACGCTCGTAGTCATCCATTTCACTCTCTGCCTTCTGCAGTATCGCGTCTTCCATTGCACGGATTTCCTTATCCCGCGGTGTCAATCCCTGCGTTCCAATCAACTCGCCATCCAAGCGTCTCAAACCTGCTCTGGTCAGTGCATTGTTCGCCCGTGTCTTTGCAGTCTGCATATCCACGCCAGCATCGAGTTGCTTACTGAGTTCATCGAAGAACACACGACCTTGTCGAACCTCTGCATCGTGCAACCGTTTTTCCCACGCTGCCAGTTCTGCATCTTGTGCTTCACGCAACGCTGATTCAAGTGCAGCAATGTGTATGTCGCGTTTGGTTTTCCATCCCAACGCTGCTTCTTCTTCCTTCGTCCTCGCTCGCTTCTGCTTCCGCAACTCCTGCTGCTCAGCCCAAGCAGCGTCCATTGCTGCAGCCTGCTCCGTTGTCAGCAACGCTCGCAAGTCTCGTGCAGCAACTTCTTTGCCCTGCTGCAGTTCATCCAGCCTGCCTTTCAAGCGTTCCGCAATCTGTGTTCCGTCAAGTTTCGGCATAAAAAAACAGCGTGAGTTTTGACGCTCACGCTGCCCTTGTCGTCAAGTTGGATTTACTTGGCTTTGGTTTTCTTTGCAGCAGCCTTCTTTGCTGCTGGCTTCTTCGCAGCAGCATCACCTTTGGCTTTGGTCTTTCCTTTGCTACGCAGTGAGCCACGCAGTTGCGTTGCTGTAAATCCGTGCTGCTTGCACAGCCTCTTCACCGTTTCCAAGTCAGCATCTTTAGACGCTGCCAGCAACTTTGCTTTTTCATCAGCAAGTGCCTTTTCCTGTGCTTCAATTTCTTCAAGTCGTTGTTGTGGTGTTGTCATTTCAGTTGCTCCTTTTCGTCTATGATAACTATCTTACTTCAATAATCAAATGTTTTTTTATCGCTCTATCAGCATTCAATGTTTCATATCTGCTTACTCAATTTCTTCTATCTACCCTCATCCAAATACCGCTTGTCCTATCAGTCTTCCTGGAAGTAATGTGAACAGTCCTGTAATAATCAACGCCCCAAAGTAGAGTCCTTTCATTGTTTTACCGTGATTTATTACTCTATGCCTTCTCGCATTTCCAATCCCTACAAAAAGCATCACAATAGTAAAAACTGATAGCAGGTGAATCCAACTCATACCGTCGCGTTGTATTCCAAAAGAAAGTATCGCAACTATCGCCATTAGCACTACCCATATCCAACCAAAAAAACGATGGTTGAATGTTCCCTTACGCTTCAATAATAAAGTCGCTCCAATAACTATCGCTGAAACAGCGGCAAGAGTATGCGTGACAATGATTGGTGACCACTGATATGCTGTATTTGACATTACCATATCCAATAAAAATATCCTACGCCAGTCTATCTGCCGCCATAGTTGCCGTCAACTTGCTGTAGTGCCGTTCAATCATTGCCGCAGAGTTGCCCATCTGCTTGCTGAGTGTGTGTATGTCAGCAGCACCATCCAACAACGCCAGCGTGGCGTAGGTGTGTCGCAGGCTGTAAAGCGTTCGCGTCTGCCCAGCACCGTCCAGCAGCAGCCCACTATCCCGCATCAACTTGCGGAATGTGCCCACCAAACTGTGGGGCTGATGACCGTCGCTGAACCTGAACAGCAGGTGCGGCACTCGCGTTGTAAGTGTCGTTTCAAACGACAACGCGGCAATGTCCTTCTGTCGTGCGTGTAGCCGCCGCAGCACATCCACTGCCTTGTGCTTGGCAATCAGCCAGCGTCCGCCCGTTTTGCCATCAACCCACACACGCAGATAACGCACACCATCTTTCGTGTGCCACTCCAAGTCCCGCCACCGTATGCCCATTGCCTCTGTGCCGTGCCTAATGCCCGTGTAAAGCAGCATCTCCACATAATCACGCAGCAGCGGGCGTATCTCGCGTTCTACAGCCAGCCTGCCCTGTTGGCTCCACTGCTCCATAAACACCAGCAGCACATCCATCTCTTCCTTGCTGAACGCTGGGCGTGTTTTGCCCTTCTGCCCCCTGCTCGTCAGTTTGGGCACGGGCACACGCTCGCTGATGTAGCCCTGTTCTACGGCTGTGGCAACCAGCCTGCTCCACGCACTTGTAAAGTTGTTGAGGGTGCTGGTTTTGGGCTTGCGTGTCATCTGCCTGTCCCGCCACAGTTCAAACTCGCGTATGTCCGTGTGCGTCAATGTCTCCAACTGCCGTTCGCCAAAGTAGGGGACGAAATAGCGTTCAATGATGCTGACATAGTCATTCAATGCCGTTTTCTTGCCCTTCGCGTCAATCTGCTGCCGCAACGCAGCACAGCAAACAGCGGCAATTTGTGCGACAGAGTGTGTGCGGTGTGCTAAACCCAGCCGCTGTCTATACCGTGCCTCGTCGTATATGTCGCAGGCACGGGCAATGGCGTGTTCCAGTGCTGCCTTGCCCGTCGTCTGCCGCGTCCAAGTCCCGTCAGCCAACTTGTAGCGACATTGGAACAAGAGGCTACGGCTGCGGCGATAAACAACCAGTTCCCCGTCCCGCAGGTAAATGGACTGCGGCTGGACGGGGTTTAGGGCTGTGAGGAACGAACGGAAGGTTGCTTTTGACTGAGCAGATTTTTTCCCATCCGCGTGTCGCTCGTTGCCTGAATACTGTGTGGGCTGCGGTGGCTGCGTCATTTAGCAAGCCCCACAGCGTGTAGCAAGTAGGAGGTGCGTAGGCTCTGCGTGTATTACGCTGGCACTACAAGTAGAAACACCGTCAGCACTTTCGCACTGACGGTGTAGATATGGTGGTGGAGTAGAGCAGCACCGCAAACACTCATCCCGAAGGTGTGAGGCTTGTTGTCCTGAAAACAC
>VFQS010000103.1_pt1 | contig 115792 bp, 107 predicted proteins | sample 3512361 | NCBI WGS metagenome assembly VFQS01 (sample SAMN10412375, study PRJNA504923) | tailings metagenome | isolation source: Relicate 1 Philex TSF3 active mining | place: Philippines | reverse complement strand
CCTGACGATGACCCAAGGCCACCGCCGAAATTACACCACGTTGACGGACGCGACCTCGCGACCATCCGTTCCCCGGCGCTCGGTTCCGCTGCACCAGCCCCAAGCCGCGCCTCGGTAATCAGCTGGTGCGCCAGCGATTGCAGCAATATGCCCAGCACATCCGCCGACACCCGGCAGCCACCCGCGCGGGTAATGAAGGCCTGCGCCAGCTGGCGGGTGCGCGTAGCAATCTCGGCGGAAAATGCCCGGTAGCGTTCGGCCACTTGCGGGTTGCGCAAGGCTTCGAGCTGCAACTCGGCCTGAAACAGAAAGTCATCTGCATTGCGCGCGAAGGCATCGAACCGGCGCTGCAACGCGGGCAGCACTTCCGCGAGCGAACCCTCCGCATCCAGCAGCGCCTGCCACGCGTCGATTTCCGCCGCCTGATGCTGCGCCTGCAATTCCAGCAGCAGTTCATGCTTGTCGGCAAAGTTGGAATAGAACGCCCCGCGCGAGTAGCCGGCGCTTTCGCTGATCCGGTCAATCGAGGCCGCTGCCACCCCGCGGCGCGCGAATTCATGCCGCGCCGCCTGCGCCAGCCGGATGCGGGTTTGCGCCTGGCTCTCGCTGCGGCTGAGGCGCTGGGTACGCACGTTCATTCGGATACATCCTTGTATCTGGATGCCTGTGCATAGGTTGGGCGCCGCGCCTGCTTCCTTGACCCAGATCAACGCCGAGAAGCGCACCGCCACACAAATTGATTATACGTCAATTTTTGATTGAGCCACGCGACCTCCGGCGTTACCGTCCGTTCCAACCGAGACAACGACGACAGTTGGGAGAGACAGATGGCCGCCGATATCCTGGGCTATGCGGGCAAACGTGTGGTGGTGATGGGGTGCTTTTCCGGCACGGGCGAGGCTTGCGCCCGCCAGCTGGTGGCGCTGGGCGCCGAAGTGCACGGCGCGGATATCCGCCCTTCCCCCGTCGCAGGCCTCGCCTCGTTCACGCAAGTCGATCTGAAAGACGCGGCTTCCATCGAAGCGGGCGTGGCCGGGATCGGCGGCGAAATCGACGCGCTGTTCAACATTTCCGGCCTGCCGCAGACGTTTCCGGGTGAAGATGTCGTCACGGTCAACTTCCTGGGTATCCGCCACTGGACCCATGCATGGCTGCCCCGCATCCGCGCGGGCGGCGCGATCGTCACCGTATCGTCGCTGGGCGGCATGAACTATCTGGCCCGCCAGCCGCTGCTGGCCGAATTCATGGGCAATGCCGATATCGCCGCAGGTCGCACCTGGTATCTGGCCAATGCCGCAACGGCGGGCGATCCCTATACCCTGTCGAAGGAAGCGGTGAACACCTGGACCCAGCAGAGCGCCCCCGCCCTGATGGCGCGCAACATCCGCATCAACTGCACCATGCCCAGCCCGATCGACACCCCGATGCTGGACGATTTCCGCAAGGTTGCGGGCGATGCCGTGCTGGGCGCCTTTGCCAAGGCCAAGGGCCGTTTTTCAACGCCGGAGGAGCAGGCCCTGCCGCTGATCCTGCTCAACAGCGATGCCGCCAGCTTTGTATCGGGCGTGTGCCTGGCGGTCGATGCCGGGCTGTCCGGCGGGCTGGCCACCGGCGCGCTCAATATGCAGCAAATGCTGGCCGAGGCTGCTGCGGGCTGAGCGTCAGCCCCGCGCCCCCAGCATGAACGCCACGGTATAGGCCGCCGCCGACTTGAGCGCGGCGTAACCAATGCCCTGATCTTCATGCGTGATAGGGCCGATCGCGGCGAGGCGCTCCAGCATCATCAGGATCGTCCCGGCGCAGGCCCGCGCCGACAGGTCGGACGGGGCAAGGCCAGCCGCCTGTGCCCGCGCGATCTGCTCGGTCAGCGCCCCCATCATCGGCGTCGCCGCCTGCATCCGGGCCTTGTAGAACCGGTCGTCGCCCTCCTCCGCCGCCAGATTGCGGACGCGAAAGATCGTGCGGTGGCGATTCCACAGCGCCGTATAAGCCTCCACAAACGGCAGTGCGTGCTGGGCCGCACCCGGCGCAAGCCAGTCCTGCCCCAGCAGCGCTTCCAGTTCGGGCGAGGTTTGCGAGGCGGTTTCCAGCGCTGCCAGCACCACTTCTGGCACGCCGCGAAAATAGACATAGAACGTGGCGGGCGAGGTATTGGCCGCGCGCGCCACATCCACCACCGACACATCGCGCAAGCCGTGCGTTTCCAGCAGGTCAACCGTCACATCGATCAACAGCTGGCGGGTGCGCTCCCCCTTCGAGCCGATCTTCTGGCCGTAATGGTTGTAGGCGTCAGGCCGAGGACGCGGCGCAGGTCTGGACTTGGTTTGCGCAGGTGCGGTCATGGTCGTTGCTGTTCCGGGGGCCGGAATGCCCGGCCCGGTTGAAATCTCTTCGCCGATTGCTTGCCATAAGGCAAGGAATTGACGTAACGTCAATAACTGGACGAGCGGGGCCGAACCCCGCCGGACCACTTGGGAGAATTGGGAAATGCACGAACTGGCAGGCAAAGTCGCGATCGTCACCGGTGCGTCGAAGGGCATGGGGCGGCACTTTGTGACGGCGCTGGTGGCGGCAGGCATGAAGGTTGCGTGCCTTGCCCGGGCTTCGGCAGAGCTTGACGCGCTGGCGGCCGAGCTGGGCGATGCGGTGCTGGCCATCCCCTGCGATGTCGCCTCGTCAGACCAGGCCAGCGCCGCCATCGCTGCTGCTGCCGCGCACTTTGGCCGGATTGACGTGGTGGTGAACAACGCCGCGATCTATCACCCCTTCGCGTTCGACACCGGGTCGGACGAGATCATCCGCGCGCACGTCGATGTGAATGTGCTGGGCGTCGCGTGGATCATCCGCGCCGCAATCCCGCACTTGCGCGCCGCGCAGGGCCAGATTTTCACAATCAGCAGCGAATCGGTGCGCCTGCCCTTCCCGATGCTGGCGCTCTACGCCGCCACCAAGGCGGCGGTCGAGACGCTGTCTGAAGGGCTGCGCGAAGAACTGCGCAGCGACGGCATCCGCGTGGGCATCCTGCGGTCAGGCTCTGTCTCCGGCGGAGCGGGCGGGGCTAGCTGGTCCGATGAAACCAAGGCCGCGTTCTATACCAAGATCCTCAGCACCGGCCACGCCGCGATGAGCGGCTCACCCGCCACGCCCGAATCGATGGCGCGCGCGCTGGTCGCCGCGCTGGCGCTGCCGCGCGACATCAGCGTCGATCTGATCGAAGTGCGCGCCGCGCAGGCAGGCCTGCCCGAAGGCGCAAAGGCCGTTGCCGGGGCCTCCGCTTGACCGCCGCGCGTATGCCCTGGGGGCTGATCGCCGCGCTGTGGGTCGCCGAAATGGCCAGCGCGTTCGAAAGCGCGATGATCCTTGCCGCGCTGAAAGTGCTGGTGGCGCAGTTCCGCGATCCGGCGATGGTCGGCTGGCTGGTTACGGGGTTCCTGATTGTCGGGGCGGCAGCGTCGGCCGTGGTCGGTCGGCTGGGCGACCTTTATGGCCGCCGCCGCGTGCTGCTAATCGTGCTGACCGTGGGCGCGATCGGATCGCTGATCAGCGCGCTGTCCAACTCGTTCGCCATGCTGCTGGCAGGCCGGGTGCTGCAAGGCGTGACGGCCACGATCCTGCCGCTGTGCATCGGGCTGGTCCGCGAAAACCTGCCCGCGGATCGCGTGCCGAGCGGCATCGGCCTGATGATTTCGGGCGCTTCGGTCGGCACGGCGGCAGGACTGATCGCGGGCGGCGTGATTGTTGACCACTTCAGCTGGCACGGCATCTTCGCCGCCAGTGCCAGCTTCTGCGCGGCGGCCTGGCTGGCCGTGCGGGTTCTGGTGCCGGTTTCGCCCACCGGCGTTTCGGGCGAGCCGATCGACTGGCTGTCGGGCCTGCTGTTCGCACCCGGCGTGACGCTGGTCCTGCTCTACCTGATGGGCGGCAAGGCCTGGGGCTGGGCCAGCGCCGAGGCCGTGGGCCTGCTGCTGGCGGGTATCGCGCTGTGCGCGTGGTGGGTGCAGCTCAGCCTGCGCAGCGCCAATCCGCTGATCGACGTCCGCGCGCTGGCGAGCCGCCCGATCGCCGTGTGCTGCGCGGCCAGCGCCCTGATCGCAATGGGAACCTTGCAGATCACAGTGTTCTTCTCGCTGCTGCTGCAAGCCCCCACCTGGACGGTCGCCGGACTGGGCCTCACTGCCACCGTGGCGGGCTTTGCCAAGCTGCCGTCCAACCTCACCTCGGTCCTCGCCGGGCCGCTGGGCGGCTGGCTGACCGGGCGCGGGGGCGGGCGGTTTGCAATGGTAACAGGCGGACTGATCACCACGCTGGGCTGGGTCATGGTGCTGATCGACGCCAGCAGCGTCGGCATCATCATCGCCGAACTGATCGTGATCTCGTTCGGCACGACAATGCTGTTCGCGGTCGCGCCGACGATCATCGCCGCCGCCGCCCCGCCGCAGCGCACCAGCGAAGTCACCGGAATGCTGGGCGTGATCCGCAGCCTGTTCATGGGGATCGGATCGCAGCTGGTCGCCACCCTGCTGGCGATCGACAGCGTGACGAACGGCCGGGAAACCTATCCCTCGCCGTTCGCCTATCAGGTGACGCTGGGCGCGATCACTGCGCTGTCATTCGGCGCGGTGCTGGTATCGCTGGCACTGCCGGGACGGAAAGCGCCGGGCTGACGCGGCCTTTCCGCGCCCGCCGCCGATCAGACCTGCAACGTGGCCCCGCCGCTGACCCGGATCGTCTCTCCGGTCACGAAGCTAGCGCCCGGCGAAACCAGCCATAGCATCGCGCTGACAATGTCCTGTTCAGCGCCGTCACGTTTCACGATCTGCATCCCTTTGACATGAGCCATGACGTCCGGGGACAGTTCGTTGCGGATGGTGTCGGTCAGGATCAGGCCCGGCGCGAGTGCGTTCACCCGGATCCCGTCCCACCCAGTTCGTGCGCAAACGAGACCGTCAGCCCGCGCACGGCCAGCTTCGACACGCCATACGCCATTTGCGAGCCATATGCCGCCATCGACGAGATGTTGACGATTGCCGCGCCTTCCCGGCCCGCCATGAATGGCCGCGCGGCAAGCGTGCAATAGATCACGCCCCAGATGTTCACCTCGAACATCCGCCGCGTCCGGGCCGTGCCAAGTTCGCCAATCGGCTTGTTGGCCTCGGCCGAATGTATTCCGGCATTGTTGATCAGGATGTCGATGCCGCCATACCGCTTGGCGATATCCTGCATCAGGTCATGCATGGCCTGCTCGTCAGAGACGTCGCCGGCCGCCGCCTCGGCGTTTGGCCCGATCTCTGCCGCGGTCAGCCGGGCCGCCGCAAGATCGAGGTCAACCAGGATGACTTTCATCCCCTGATCGGCCAGCGCGTGCCCGAAGGCTTTGCCAAACCCCCGCGCGCCGCCGGTTATCACGGCGACGCGTTGCTGCAAACTCGTCATTGTTACGTCCTTTCATTGGCCGGGCAGAGCCCGGCCAGGCAACAACCAGGCGTCACTTCCACGCCCGCAGCGCTTGCAGCATCCGCTGGAAATGGCGGCCGTTCCAGACGTCCTGATCCTCGCCCCAGCCGATCTTGCCGTCGTAGTCCCAGCGCATCAGCTGGTTGGTGCCGTAACCGGCCTCGCTCATCCGGCTGATCGCGGTACCTTCGACGGTCATCGTCCGGCCCAGCGTGTCGACCAGTTCGACCTGCATGTGGCTGCACCAGCCGGTTTCGGGATTGCGGAACGAGCGCATCCGGCTGCCTTCCTTGGCCAGGTTGCCGAACGTGCCATCGCGTAGCAGATAGCCTCCGTTCATCGGGCTCCAGCCATCGGCATCGCCATCCTGCGGGCGGGCAAAGCCCAGGAAGCCGCTGTCGCCATCGGCATGGCCAAAGATGTACTGGATGCGTCCGCGCCCGCGTTCCCGCTCGATCTCGCGCCAGCGCGCGCCGCCGGGGTGCTTCACCCGGTCCAGATCGGTGGCATAGTTCTGCTTCTTGCTTTGCGCATAGGGTCCGCCGCGCGGCCCCCACGTACGGTCGCGCACGCTCCATGAATCGAAGGCGATATCCTCGCCGTTCAGCCGCATCGTGCCTTGCACCCGGCCCAGCTGGTCATAGTGCGGGGTCTGGATGAACGGCGGCTCGCCCGGTTCGAACCGGCGCGGCGGATGCACGCCGGTGAACACGAAATCGAGCGCGAAATCCCGATCCGGATCGGCATATTGCAGATGGTACTTCATCCCCGGCTCCAGCATTTTCAGCGTGTAGCCGCCGCCGGGGAAAGTGATGTCGCGCAAGTCCGGATTGTCCGGCATCGGCGCCTCCTCGACCTTCTTGTAATAGGCCATGCGGGTGGGATCGTACCCGGCATCGTCCCACACGAAGATGCGCCAGGTTACCGTCTTGCGGTTGGGATAGTAGGGCGTGTGAATCCAGCACCCGATCTTGCGCGCCGGAATGTTGAACGACCACCAGTTGGTTTCCGTTTCATAGGGATCGTCCGACAGCTGGTGATAGCAATCGTCTTCCGGCTTGAAGGCATAGGGATCGGTTTCAGGCGCGCTCATCGGGAATCTCTCTCAGTCAGCTTTACCGCTTTAAGGTAAACCTAGTTATATATGTTGCAAGGCCAAAGCAGCAGTTAGCGCTTGACCTGACCGTGCTTTCGGGCAGAAAACTGACGAAACGTCAATAAAGCGATCATTGGGAGATTCCGCTTGCGCCCCCTGCCCGAACTCACGCCGGAGAATACCGCTTTCTGGACCGGAGGCGAGCGCGGCGAACTGATGATCGCTTGCTGCGACGATTGCAACGCCGCGATCCATCCGCCGCAGATCGTCTGCCCCGCCTGCCTGTCGCGCAATGTCGCGGCGCGGGCGATGGCGGGGACCGGCACGGTCTATACCTGCACCGTCAACCACCAGCCGTGGATGCCCGATATGGCCGTGCCGTTCGCGCTGGCGGTGGTCGATGTGGATGGCGCCCCCGGCGTGCGAGTCACCGCCCCGGTGCTGACCGATGATCCCGAAAGCGTTGGTATCGGCCAGCGGATGCAGATCCGGTTCGAGGCGGCGGGCGATGTCTGGCTGCCCCACTGGCAACCGCTGGGAGCAGGCGCATGACCATGACCAAGGCCACCATCACCGGCACCGGCATGTCCACCATCGGCCGCAACACCGGCCGCCCAGCGATGGATCACCTGCTGGAGGCCGCCCAGCAGGCCATGACCAGCGCCGGGCTGACCCGCGACGATATCGACGGGATCTGCACCTATCCCGGCAAGGCGGACAATTCCCCCGGCATGTCGCCGCTCGGCACGGGCGAGGTGCGCGGCGCACTGGGCCTCAAGACCCGCTGGCACAGCGCCGTGCCCGATGGCCCCGCGCAAATGGCCCCGATCATGGTCGCGGCGATGGCGGTGATGACCGGACAGGCCCGGCACGTGCTGTGCTTTCGCGCGCTGACCGAAAGCTCTTCGCAAAGCGCCGGGCGGCGCGCCAGCATCGCGGGGGCGGGCAAGCCGCAGATCGGCGGATGGCTCAGCTGGCTGGTCCCGGTCGGCGCGATGTCGGCATCGAACTGGGCGGGCTGGATGGCCACGCGCTATTTCCACGAATTCGGCATGACGCGCGAGCATCTGGGCATGGTCGCCATCGGCCAGCGCCAGTTCGCGCTGATGAACCCCGCCGCCGTGATGCAAAAGCCGCTGAGCATGGCCGACTACCTCGACGCGCGGATGATCTCCTCCCCGCTGGGGCTGTTCGATTGCGACGTGCCGATTGACGGCGCGGCGGTGGTGATCGTTTCCGCCGCCGACGCCGCCCGCGACTGCGCCCGTCCGCCGCTGCGGATCGAGGCGCTGGGATCGGCGCTGCGCTCGGCTGAAACCTGGGACCAGCGGCCTGACCTAACCACCATGGGCGCGCACGATGCCGCAGCGGACCTGTGGGCGCGGACCGATTTCAAACCCGCCGATGTCGATGTGCTGGCGCTTTATGACGGGTTCAGCATTTTTGTGCCGCTGTGGCTCGAAGCGCTGGGGTTCTGCGGCCACGGCGAGGCAAAGGACTTCATCGCCGCCGGTAATATCGGCCCCGGCGGGCGGTTCCCGACGAACACGGGCGGCGGGCAGTTGTCGGGCGGGCGGCTCCACGGTTTCGGCCTGCTGCACGAGGCTTGCCAGCAACTGTGGGGCGAAACCGGCGCGCGGCAGGTGGCCAATGCCAAGACCGCTGTCTGCGGCATGGGCGGCGGGTTCATCGCGGGGGCGATGCTGCTCAATCGCGATTGAAGGCCACCGCTCCGCCGATGATCGTTGCCCGCACCCGCTCGGCGCTGAGGTCGGCCAGCACATCGGCCAACTCGCCCGAACACAGGATCAGGTCGGCGGGCGCGCCAACCGCGATGTCCCCTCGTGCGTACAACGTTAGCGCGGCAGCCGCGCCAATCGCCTCTCCCCGCCCCAGCGACAGGCCAGCGCGGGTCAACCGGTCCCGCGCCGTGCGCATTCCCAGCCATGGGTCGATGCTGGCATAGGGCGCGTCCGATCCGGCGCGCAGCGCAATGCCCGCCGCCAGCAGGCTGCCCGCACGATAGAGATCTTCCCACTGCCCCGCGTCCAGCGCGGCGCGATAGCGATCCCCCCGGTCGTGGATGAAGGCCGGGTTCGTCACCACCGTCAGCCCGGCCTGGGCAATCACCGGGATGAACACGGCGGGAATCATCCCGCCATGCTCGATCCGGTCGCCCGCGCGCGCGCCGCCCGCATCATCCAGCGCGGCGATGAACAACGCCAGCTCCGCTTCGGTCACGCAGTGCGCGGCAACATTCCGCCCAGCCCGCCGCGCCCAGGCGATCCGCACTGCCAGTGCATCGAGCGCGGGCGGATCGCGTTCGTCGATCAGCAACTTGAGCGGCCCCAGTGCATAGCCCGCCCCTGCCTCCAACGCCTCGCTGCCCATCAGAACCAGCCGCTGCGGCGGTTTGCCCGCCAGCAGCGCGGCCTCGGCAGGGCCGTTGTTCGCGCCCGCGTCAGTCAGCCCGGTCAGGCCCAGCGCGGCCAGATCCTGCCCCAGTCCGGCCAGATCGGGCACGGCGGCGGGCAGCGCGGCGGCGAGCCATTGGTCCTCGCGCCAGAACCGCCCGGTCGGCTGGCCCTGCGCGTCGCGCTCTGCCCCCGGTGGCAGCGGCGTGTTGCCGAACCGCGCCAGCGCGGGCGAATTGAGCACCCACAGCGCGCCGGTGCGGTCCTGCAAGCGCAGCGGCGTGTCGGGCAGCCATTGATCGAGCAGGGCCGCATCGGGCAACCCGCCCGCACGCTCGTCATAGCCCACCGCCCGCACCCAGCCGCCATGGCGCGGCCCCGCGCTCAGCGCTTGCTTGACCGCAGCAAGATCGATCAGCCCGGTCAGGTCGACCGAATGCCGCCGCGCCGCCGTGGCGAGGATGTGCAGGTGGTGATCGTGCAGCCCCGGCAGCAGCACGTCGCCGCGCCCGTCGATGTCCGGCAATCCGCGCGGCAGGTTGCGGCCCATCGCCGCGATCCGTCCGTCCGCCAGCGCCAGATCGACCGCCGTCCCGCCCCACGGGCGCACATCGCGCAGCACCAGCGTCATGCCAGCCCCGCCGCATAGGCCGCCGCGACCCGCGCCATGGCCATGTCGATCAACCCGCGCTGGCCCGCCAGCACGGCCAGCGCGGCCTCCAGCCCGGTCAGCGGATCGGCCAGCGCATCGCCGTGGAAGCGCGGCTCGCCCTGTTCCCACCGGACCAGTCCACCCGCCGCCGCGCAATCGTCACCAAACCCCACCCGCGCCGCACCCGGCCCGGCAAAGCCATGCGCGGTAATCGCAACCCAGGTGAGGCGCGGGAAAGTCGCCGGTTCCAGCCCCAGCCGCGCGAGGGCCGCAGGGCGCGCGCTGGTCACCACGACGTCGGCCTGCTCCAGTTCAGCGCGCAATCGCGCCCGGCCATCGGGATCGCGCAAGTCCAGCGCCAGCCGCGCCTTGCCCGCGTTGATCCGCGCGTCGAGCAGCGGGGATCCCGCCGGGGTCGGATCGGGGCGCCCCACACTCTCGATCCGCAGCACCTCCGCCCCGGCGCGCGCCAGCAATCCGGCGCAGAGCGGCCCCGCCCAGAGCGCCGACAAATCCACCACCTTGCGCGGCACCACGCTGCCGCCGGGTGCAGCCAAGGCTTGCGGCGCGCTCTCCCCCACGACCGCAACCGGCAGTTGCAGTTCCGCCGCGCGGTTGCGGAAATAGGCAGCCGTACTCTCGCCCGCCGCTGCGGCGACAGCTTCCCACGGATCGCCATCCCGTCCGGTCAACGCCGGGATCAGGTCCAGATCATCGTCGCGCGCCAGATTGAGCGCGATCCAGCCATCCCGCGCCGCGATCAGCCGGCACGAACCGTTGGCCGATATCTGCCGCGACTCTGACAGCCCGCCCGGTGCGTCACGCGCCAGCAAATCCTGCGGTGTCAGGTCCAGTCCGGCCAGCCGCTGCGCCAGCACGTCGTGCAACCGCGCCATCACGGTTCGATACTGTGGATCAGGCCCCAGTCCAGCGCCTGTTTCGCGCCGATCCGGAAGGCTCCCAGCGCCAGCCACAGCAGCCGGTGCCGCCCGATGGCAAGCGCCACGCTGGCCGTGCCGCCCGCACCGGGGATCAGGCCCATGCCCAATTCGGGCAGTTGCACGACCAGATCGGGCGCGCCGATCCGGCGGGCGGCGGCGGCGGGCACCTCGATGCCGGAACCGATGCACGCGCCGTGGAGGTGTGCCTCTGCGCGCGGCCCCAGCCGGTGCAGCAACCGCGCGCAGGACCGCTGGGTCCGGATGACATGGGCAGCGGCCAGATCGCGCGCCGTGCCAAATTCGGGCAGGTCGCCGCCAGTCGAAAAGCAGCGCCCATCGGCGCGCAGGATCAAGCTGGGCAAGCTGGGATCTTCCAGCACGTTGACCAGCGCGCCATAGAGCGCGTCGCGCATCGCTGCCGTCATCGCGTTGCGATTGCCGGGAGAGGTGAGCGTCAGGGTGACCGTATCCCCTTGACGCTCGTAGCGCACCGGATCGGCGGCCTGCGCGCCGCCATCCTCGCGCGGGGCGGCTTCCAGCCAGCGCGCGAACTCACCCCCGCCCAGAAGCGTGGAGTAGGCCAGCGATTCCAGTTCCAACGCGCCCTCGAAGTCGAGCGTCTCTCCAAGCCGCAGCACCCGGGCCAGCATGGCGGTCGCGATCGGGCTTTGCGCAGCGGTTTGCGCCGCCGCCGCCAATTGCGCGTCCAGCCGGTCCGGCGCAACGCTCACCCACGGCGCGGGCGCGGCGGACCGGGTGGTGACCAGCGCATCGTATTCGGCCGGATCGAGCAGCGGCAGCGCGCCGGCCCGGTCCACCGCCACGATCACCCCGCCCGGCGGCACCGGATCGCCCGGCTCCACCAGCACCAGCGGCGATCCCGCCAGCGGGGACAGCGCTTCGGCGCCGATCAGGTCGGATGGAACGGTTGGCATTGCCCGTTCCATCGACCAATCGATCGGTTCAGGCAATGGCCCCCTTGCCCTTCAGCTCCTCGATCCGATCCCAGTCGAGGCCAAGCTCCATCAGGAACAGCTCAGTATGCTCGCTCGCCTCGGGCGCGCGGGTGTTGGTCACGGACTGCTTGTTGAACTGCACCGGGTTGGCCACCAGCTTGATCGGCGCACCGCCATCGGCGCTGTCGACTTCGAAGATCCAGCCGTTCGCCTGAACCTGCTCGTCATGCACGATATCGGCGGGGGACTGATAGGCCGCCCACTGGCCCTTCATCGTCTTGAGCCGCTGGAGCCAGTACGCGAAGGGCTTGGCCGCGATCGCCCGCTTCACTTCGGCAAAGGCTGCAGCAGAGTTTTCCCACAACTGCTCGATCGTCGCAAAGCGGGGATCTTCCGCGCAAGCGGGAATGTCGAGGTGCGCGAACGTATCCGCGATCAAGGGCGCAGGCGACAGCACAGTCAGGTTGATGAAGCCGCCATCGCTGGTCTTGAACACGCCCATGAACGGATTGGTGCCCACCACATCCTTGCCCGGCAGAGCATTGGCGAACGGGTTGACGTCCAGTTCCATGCACACGTCGATGCTGCACGCGGTCGCCCATATGCCCGATGACAGCAGCGAGACGTCCACCTCGGTCGCCTCTCCGGTGCGTTCGCGGTGGAACAGCGCGGCGGCGATCCCGCCCGCGATGTTCATCCCGCCGATGGTATCGCCATAGGCCGGCCCCGGCTGGGTGAGTGGCCCTTCAAGCTCCTTGGGCGTCACCAGCACCGCCGACCCGCCGCGCGCCCAATAGGCGGTGGAATCGAACCCGCCCTTATCGCGTTCCGGCCCCTTTTCCCCGAACGCGGACCCGCGCACATAGATGATGTCGGGGTTGGCGGCGCGAATATGTTCGATGTCTATGCCCAGCTTCTGCCGGGCAGAAGGCAGGTAGTTGGTCAGGAACACATCGCAGGTCTTGGCAATGGCATAGATCAGTTCGCGCCCTTCCGGCGTCGAGATATCGATGCCCACGCTGCGCTTGCCCCGGTTGGGGTGCTGCATCAGCGAGGAGCGTTGCGGATTGACCGCCAACCGCTGCAATTCCTTGATCCCGCGCTGGGCATCGCCGCGCACCGGGTGTTCGATCTTGATCACGTCTGCGCCCCAATCGGTCAGCACCGCACCCGCCGCCGGGACAAACGTGAACTGCGCAACTTCGAGCATGCGCACGCCCTTCATGACCTGGGTCATGGCAAATCCTCCCTTAAGCCGCGTGGAAACTGATGACTTTCTGATAGGTGAACTCGTTCAGCCCATCCTCGCCGTATTCGCGGCCATAGCCGGAGCGCTTGATCCCGCCGAACGGCGCGTCCGACAGCATCGTGCCGCCGCCGCCGTTGATCGAAACCCCGCCAGTGCGAATGCGCAGCGCCATTTCGAACGCGCGCCCCGCATCAGCGGAACAGATCGCGCCGGACAGTCCGAAATCGCTGGCATTGGCCAGCGCGATCGCTTCATCGTCATCGTCAAAGCCGATCACCGCGCCAATCGGGCCGAACACTTCTTCCTGCGCCAGACGGCTGTCGTTACGGACGTTGTCGAACAGCGTCGGCTGGAAATAGAAGCCCTTGTCCAGCCCATCCGGGCGCTTGCCCCCGGCGACCAGCGTCGCGCCTTCATCCAGTGCAATCTGAACATAGCGTTCGGTCCGTTCCCGCGCGACGGCGCGGATCAGCGGGCCGTAATTGACCGTGGGGTCCGCCGGATTGCCGATCTTCACATGGCCCAGCATCGCCTGCAAGGTCGCCACGAATTGCGGGCGAACGCTGTTGTGAACCAGATGCCGCGTGGTCAGCGCGCAGCCCTGCCCGCAATGCACGGTAAACCCGCCCAGCGCCGCATGCGCCGCTTCCTGGATATTGGCATCGGCGCGCACGATCAGCGCGGACTTGCCGCCCAGTTCCATCACGATCCGCTTCAGCGTCGGCGCGCCCTGCGCCTGGATCGCCTCACCCACTTTGTCCGATCCGGTGAAGTGGACCAGATCGACGCGGGCATCGGTCGTCAGCAGCTTGCCCGCCTCGATATCCCCGGTGACGATGTTGAGCACGCCCTTCGGCAGCCCCACCTCGTCAGCGATCTCGCCCAGGATCAGCGCCTGCATCGGGGTATAGGGAGAGGGTTTCAGCACCACGGTGCAGCCCACCACCAGCGCGGGAACGACTTTGCCGATGTTGAGGAAGAACGGGAAGTTATAGGGCGAAATCGCCGCGACGACGCCCACCGGCTCGCGGCTGACCACGCCCGTACCCAGCGTCTTGCCGCCAGCCGCATTAGGCGTGAGCTCAATCGGCAACGGCGTGATCGCCGGGCGGCTCGCCACCTCCACCGTGCGGCGGGCGTGCTTCATCGGGATGCCGTATTGCAGGAATTCGGCCAGCATCCGGGTCGATCCCGCCTCGGCCACGATCATGTCGACAATCTCGGCCTTGCGCGCGTCGATCGCGTCGAGGAACCGGGTCATCAGCGCCTGCCGACGGGCCACTGGCCAGTGCGGCCAGTCGCTGCGGTCAAACGCATGGCGCGCAGCCGCAATCGCGGCGTCAACTTGCGCCGCGCTGCCCACCGGGGCCTCGACCAGCAGGCTTTCGTCGGCCGGGTTGATCACCGGTTCGCGCGTATCAGTCGGCTGCCATTCGCCGCCGATGTAGATGCAACCGGGGTGTTTCAGGAATGCCATGTTCGGTCCTTCAAGGCTTGGCGGCAACGTCCCAGACGATGGGCAAGTTGCGAATGGACAGCAGGCCCGCCGTCACGGTGGTATCGGCGCCGGGCTTGACCCGGAACGTCGGCACGCGGTTCAGGAACTCTTCCAGCAGGATGCGCAGCTCGCGCCGGGCCAGATGCGCGCCCAGGCACAAGTGGACGCCGCCGACGAAGGTGAAGTGCCGGTTGGCCCCGCGCGCCGGATCGAACGTGCGTGGATTCTCGAACTGATCGGGATCGAAATTGCCGCTGGTGTTCAGACAGGTCACGTAATCGCCCGCTTTCAGCGTCACCCCGTCCCAGTCCAGATCCTGCTTCACCAGCCGGAACGAATTGACCAGCGGTTGCGTGCGCAGGAACTCCTCGACCGCGCTGTGGTTTAGTTCGGGCTGGTCGCGCAGGCGCTGTTGCAGCGGCTGATCCAGCGCCATGCGGCGGAACATCTGGCTGATGGTCGAGGCCACCGTATCCAGCCCGCCGAGCCACAGGAACCACGTCATCCCGATGATCTCGTCCGCGCTCATCGGCTGGCCGTCGATCACGCCGTTGGCGATGTGGCTGCCCAGCTTGTCATCCGGATTGGCCTGCTTTTCCGCGATGAATTCGCGCAAATAGGCAATTACCTGCCGCACCGCCGCGCCCATCCGGGCATGATCGCGCGAGTGCAGGATTTCGTATTCCCACGCCAGGAACTGTTCGAACATGGCGAACGGCAGGCCCATCAGGTCCAGGAACACCCGCACCGGAAAGACCCGGCCAAAGTCATAGGCGATGTCGACTTCGCCCTTGTGGGCGAAACTCTCGATCATCTCCACCGCCAGCGCGCGCACTTTGGGTTCCAGCTTTTTCAGCGCAACCGGCGTGAAATGGCCGTTCAGGAACTTGCGGTACTTGCCGTGCTGCGGCGGATCGATCCCCAACGGGATCGACGGGAACGTCTCTCCGGCCAGCAGCTGGAACTGCGCCACGCCCTTGGTGGAAAAGTGGTCGTTGTCCTCATAGACCCGGCGAATGTCCTCGTAATGCGCGACCACCCACGTGCCGACCGACTTGTCGCCGAACGGATAGGGGCTGTAGAGCAGGCGCGGCACACCGGGCGCACGCAGGGCGTCGGTCGGGAGGTAGGGGTCAAGCAGGTCGTTGCGCCCCCCGCCCAGTGCGAACCGCACATCCACCACGCGCTCGCGCGGCACATGCACGGGGGCGAGTTCTTCAACCCGCCACTCAGCCAGCGCGCTCATGCCGAAGCGAACATCCGTTCGATATCGCCCGACGTCACCGGACGCCGCGCCTTGCCGATGGCATCCATGCTGTCGGTTTTCAGCCCGCCCAGATTGTGGCGCGGCGAAACGTCCACATCCTTGCCCAGTTCGCGCAAGTGACCCACCGTGCAGTTCGCCTTGCCGCCGTTGAGGCCGAAGGCATCGAAGCTGTACTCGCGCATCACGTTTTCATGGGTGATCTTGTCCACAATCCGGGGGTCCAGCCCGTTGACCGAGGCCCACAGGTATTCCGGCACGTTCGGCCAGACGGTATCCGAATGCGGATAATCGCATTCATAGGCAACCATGTCGGCGTTCATGTAGTCAAGGTTCTTCACCCCGAACTGATCGTCAATGAAGCAGCTGATGATGTGCCGCTTGAACACGTCCGACGGGCGTTCTCCGGCAAAGTCGCTGAAGGTCCATTCACGGTGATGGTCGTACGTGAAATCGGCGCGTTCCAGGAAATAGGGCACCCAGCCGATCCCGCCTTCGGACAGCGCCATGCGGAGGTCGGGATAGCGCTTCCAGAAGCTGGCGAAAGTCCAGTCGGCGGCAGAATTGGCAATCGAGATCGGCATCGCGGTGATCCACGCGTCGATCGGGCTTTCAGGGCTGGGATGCAGCGCCCGCGCGCCAGTGCCGATATGGCAGTTGATCACCATCTTGTAATCGCTGCACGCCTTCCAGAACGGTTCCCAGTATTCGTTGTGGATGCTGGGCAGGCCGATGTTCGACGGGTTGTCGGAAAACGACACGGCGTGCACGCCAAGGTCGCTCATCCGCTTCAGTTCCTTCAGCGTTTCGGCCATGTCCCAGGCAGGCACAAGGCACATCGGGATGAACCGGCCAGGCGCGGCGGCACACCATTCCTTGACGTGCCAGTCATTCCACGCCTGCACCGCCAGCAGCGACGCCGCCGGGTCCTTTTGCGCCATGCCGACGAACACGCCGCCCGCAAAGCTGGGCATCGTCGGGAAGTTCAGGCTGGCCAGCACGCCGTTGGCGTTCATATCGTCGACGCGCAGCTTGGGATCGTAAGTGCCGGGGCGCAGCTGCTCGAACGTGGTCGGCTCCATCCCGTATTCGCTGCGCGGGCGGCCCACCACTGCGTTCAGGCCAATGGTGGGAAAACGCGCGCCGTTCCATTGCCAGATGTCCTTGCCATCTTCGTGGACAATGCGCGGTGCCTGATCCTTCTTGCCTTCAGGATAGTGCCGGATGAACGCCTCGGGCGGCTCGACCGCGTGATCGTCAACGCTGATGATGACCATGTCGTTCATTTGCATCGCATCTCTCCTGTCAGGTCGGCGTATGGTTCGCGACTCAAAAACTGATAATGTGTCAATTTATCCGATGGACGCTCTCCCCGCAATGGGATATTTGCAACCTGGTTAGATAAGTCACGGCAGAGGACGAGGATGCACACACCCAAACCGCCCGCCCGGATCCCGCCCGCCGTGGACATGGACAGCCAACCCTACTGGACCGGCGGCAAGGATGGGCAATTGCTGATCCATCGCTGCGCCGATTGTGCGTATTTTGTGCACCCGCCAGTGCCGTTCTGCCCCGCCTGTGAAGGCCGCAACGTCGCGCCGGTGCCGGTATCGGGGCGCGGACGGGTGGCGACGTTCACCATCAACCACAAGCAATGGGTGCCCGGCCTGCCGGTCCCTTATGTGCTGGCGCTGGTCGAACTGGAGGAGCAGGCCGACGTCCGGCTGGTCGGCAACATCACCCACTGCGACCCGGCCGAGGTGACGTTCGGGATGGCCGTTGAGGTCTGGTTTGAGCAGCTTGATGACCTGTGGGTGCCGCTCTTTCGTCCTGTGGAGCGCCTCTGATGACCCGTTATGCCGAAAAAGACACCGCCATCACCGGAATCGGCATGTCCGAAGTATCTCGCGGCGCGACCAAATCGGCGCTCGCGCTGACCGTCGATGCCTGCCTTGAAGCCATTGCCGACGCCGGCCTGACCCGCGCCGAGATTGACGGAATCGCCACCTGGCCGGGCGAACGCGCCGATGGCTCGGGCTTCTCGGCGGTCGGCTGCGCAGCGGTGCAGGACGCGCTGCGGCTCAAGCTGGGCTGGTATGCCGGGGGCGGCGAAGCGCCGGGACAGTACGGTGCGGTGTTCAACGCGATCGGCGCGATCGCTGCCGGACTGTGCCGCAACGTGTTGATTTTCCGTACAATGTACGAAGCCACCGCGCGCAAGACCGCGTTCGCCAATGCCCTGCTGAAAGAAGGCCAGCGCCAGGCCGGGCCGTTTGCGTGGTATGCACCGTATTACACGTATGCCGCCGCGCTCCAGCAGGCGCTGTTCTTCAACCTCTATGTCCACAAAAGCGGGATCACGCTCGAACAGGTCGCGCAGATCCCGATCAACCAGCGCCGCAATGCCGGACTGAACCCCAAGGCGGTCTATCGCACGCCCATCACGCTCGCCGATTACCTCGCCGCCCCGCTCATCGCCACGCCGCTGCGGCTATTTGACTGCGATGTCCCCTGCGACGGTGCCGTCGCGATCATCGTCTCGCGGCTCGACGTGGCGCGCGGCTTGCGCAACCCGCCGGTGCGGATCGAGGCAATCGGATCATCGATGCAGTACCGCAATTCGTGGACCCAACTCGATGCACTCGACACCCAGGCCCAGCCCAAAGTGGCAGAGATGATGTGGAGCCGGACCGACCTGAAACCGGCGGATGTCGACATCGCCCAGCTCTATGACGGGTTCACCTTTCACACGCTCAACTGGCTCGAAAACTTCGGATTTTGCGAACGCTACGGCGCGAAGGACTTCATCGAGGGCGGCACGCGGATCGCGCTTGAAGGGGATCTGCCGGTCAATACCGGCGGCGGCGCGCTATCGGCCGGACGGCTCCATGCCTACGGCGCGGTTCACGAAGCCTGCACCCAGTTGTGGGGTCGGGGCGGCGAACGTCAGGTCAAGGGCGGGCCGCAAGTCTGCGCAACATCTACGGCAGGCGGACCGTTGGCCGGAGCAATGTTGCTGGTGCGCGATTAACCGAGCGAATCCACCACCCGGTCGCCCTCGCCCTCGCTGGTCCAGGTGGCATTGGCATTGTTGAGATGCAGCCGCCAATGCGCCACTGCTTCCTCGACCTGGCCGGCCTCGATCAGGTCGACGACCTTTTCATAGGAGCGCAGCCCGGCCCGATGACTCTTGCGGCGCGCTTCGGGTGAGCGAGCATGGCGGCGCTGAAACTCGCGCTGATGCTTCGCGGCCAGGTTCAGCAGCATCCGGCTCATGAAGGTCAGTGTCTTCAGGCCCGTCGCGGCAACCAGCGACTGGTGAAACACTTCAACCTTTTCAATGAATTCCTCGTGCTTTTCCTCGTCCAGCAAGGCCGCCATTTCCGCCAGCAAGGTCCGCAGGCGCACGATCGCGCCGCCGCCCTTGTCCGTCGCCAGCCAGCGCACCACCGACGGCTCGATCGCCAGCCGCGCCTGATAAAGATCAGCGATGGTCGTCCCCTGCGCTTCCAGCATATACCCGGCATAGCGCGACACGAGATCGACCGACGGCTTGTGAACTTTCGCCCCGGTGCGCGATCCGCGCACCACGCTGATCAGCCCTTCGGCTTCCAGAATGCGGAACGCTTCGCGCAAAGTCGGTCGCGAAATGCCCAGGCTGTCCATCAGCTGGCCTTCCGGCGGCAGAGTATCGCCCTCGTTCAGCTCACCCCGAATGATCTGTGCGCGGATCTTGTCGGCCACGATTTCGCTGGTCTTGGGAACGTGGATTCGCGTGGTCAGGCCGGTATCGTCATCATTGCCAAGTAGCATCGCACGCCCTCCTCGGCGGGCGTCGCCCGCAGTCCCTGGAGCACAGATAGTAAACGTGGTTTTATAACTAAAGGGAAATCGGCAACAGCGGCGGAGTTATCCACCAAAGGTCAGGCCTTCGTTCAACGTCCACTTACCGTTGCTGCCCCGCACCCAGCCACCTGCGGCCCAGGTTCCCCCGTCCACGGGCAGCGTTACGCCCGTTACATAGCTGGCAAGCGATGAGCAAAGGAAAACAGCAACATCGCCGCATTCGGCGTCCGCGCCCTCGCGGCCCAGCGGGATCAGCCGGTTCATGGCGTCGGCCTCCCCGGGCGACGGTTTGCGCCAGCTGGCCGGATCGACTGGCCCGGCGCGGTTACCCTGGTTGCCGGGCGTAACCGTGTGATCGGGCGCGATGCAGTTGACCCGGATGCTGTGGCCGGACAGTTCCACCGCCATCGATTTGGTAAAGCTGACCATCCCGGCCTTGCACGCGGCATAGACCGCAAAGTTTGGCGCGGCGCGCTCCGCCTCGATTGAGGCGACATTGAGAATCGCCCCGCCCCGCCCTTCGCGCACCATGATCGGTGCGGCAGCGTGAGTCGCAGCCAGCATCGACACCAGATTGATGTCGATATGCCGCCGCCAGCTGCGCTCGCTCTGCTCCAGAAAGGGCCGGGCCGACACGCCGCCCGCGTTGTTGATCAGGATGTCGAGCCGCCCGAACGCCGCATCGGTGGCCGCAATCGCACTGCGCAATGCCTCGGTGTCCATAGCGTCCCCTGGCAGTACCAGCGCCTGCCGGCCCAGCTCCGCGATCCGCGCGGCGGTTTCCTCTGCGCGTTCGGGAATGATCTCGAACAGCGCGACATCGGCTCCGGCTGCCGCCAGTCCCAGCGCGATCGCCCGGCCGATCCCGCCGCCGGCACCGGTTACAAACGCCACTTGCCCGTCAAGCCGCCCTCGCTCAGTCATCAAGGCCCACTCCCATCACTGCGCCGGTGACATAGGCGGCGTAGTCGCTGGCGAGATAGGCCACGAGATTGCCCAGCGTTGCGTCATCCGCCTCGGTCTGCACCGTGTTGACCCGGATCCCGTCGCGCGCCCATTCGACGCCCAAAGTTTTGGTCAGGTTGCCCAACGCGCCCCCTGCCGCAGCCTGATCGGCACCAAGTGCCTGTTCCGGCGCGCCGACGAATACCACTGTCCCGCCCTTGCCCGCCGCGCGGCGCGCAGCGGCGAAATCCTTCGCCAGCAGGAACCGCTGATCGAGCCCGGCGTCCAGTGTCGCGCGCCATTCGGCATGGCTCTGCTCGTGCGCCAGCTGGACTGGCGGCGGCGGCGCGACATGGATCAGCACGTCACAATCGCCGTCCGCCACCAGCGTGGCCCCTTGAGCGGTCAAGGCCGTCGCAATCGCCGGGCAATGGCCGACCAACCGCGCGGTGCGTCCATCCAGCCAGCCCATCAGCGCCACCCCCACGGACCTTCGGCCCGTTCGCGCGGCGGGACATAGTCCGGCATCATCAGCGAGCGGCGCAGGCTTTCGCCCCCGTCCTGCACGATCACCTGACCGGTCAGCCCCGCCAGCAATGGCGTGCAGGTCATCGCCGAGAGCCAGCCGAATTCGTGGATCGAGCCTGTCCGGCCCGCCGGGATCATGTTCTGCAAGACTTCGGTTCCCCCTTCGCGGCGGCCGGCGGTCGATGTTTCGTGGGGAAAGAAACCGGCGGCGATTGCGTTCACGCGGATGCCGAAAGCCGCCCAGTCCCGCGCCAGCTTCTTCGTCATCGTCGCCTGCGCGGTCTTGGCGGCGGCGGAGTGCGCGTCGCCGGGAAAGCCGGTCCAGATATACTGCGCCGAATTGTTGATGATCGCCCCGCCCTGCCCCCGCGCAATGCGGCGGCGGGCAAATTCGGTGGAGCACAGGAACGTCCCGTCGATGGCGATCCGCGTTACTGCATTCCACGCGTTGACCGAAATATCCTCGGCCAGGACCGGGAAATTGGCGCCAGCATTGTTGGCCAGCAGGCTGACCGGACCGAGCGCCCGTTCAGCCTCGTCAAACGCAGCCGCTACCTGATCGGGCCAGCGCACATCGCAGCTGATCGCGTGCGTCCGCACGCCCAGTGCGGCGATCCTAGCGGCGCCCGCTTCGGCCTTGTCGATGCTCCGACCAATCACCGCGACGTTTGCCCCGCCCTGGGCAAAGGCCATCGCCATTGCCAACCCCATGCCGGTTCCGCCCCCGGTCACCAGCACTGTCTGTCCGGCAAAGATGTCCGCCGGATAGGGCGGCGCGCCAAACGGCGGCGGCAAGGGCACGATATGGTGGCTTGGCACTGGCATGATACAGGTTCTCCCGCCCGCAGGGTTGCGCAGGCGCCGAGGCCATGTCAAGACATAGATAACCAGGTTATATAAGCCGAGCCGAACAGGAGGGTGTATGGAGATCGTTGCCGAGGGGCTGGCCTTTCCCGAAGGCCCGGTGGTCATGACCGATGGCTCCGTCATCGTGGTCGAACTGGCGGGTGGGCGGATCACGCGCTGCTGGGGCGGGCGCAAGGAAGTGGTCTGCGAAATCGGCGGCGGCCCCAACGGCGCGGCCATCGGGCCGGACGGCGCGCTTTATGTCTGCAACAACGGCGGGCTCGATACCGCGAAGTTCCAGAACGCGCGCGGCCCCGGCGCCGAAGGGCGGATCGAGCGGGTGGACCTTGCCACCGGCAAGTTCGAACGCCTGTTCGATGCCTGCGACGGTATACCGCTGCAAGCCCCCAACGATCTGGTGTTCGATGCCGACGGGCGGCTGTGGTTTACCGATCTGGGCAAGAGCCACGACGGCATCCGCACTGCCAGCGGCCTGTTCACCTGCCGGGTGGATGGCTTGGAAATCACCGCGATCGACCGGCATCCGCTGTCCTACAATGGCGTCGGCCTGTCCCCCGATGGCAGCACGATCTATTGCGCCGACACCCATCAGGCGCGGATCTATCGCTATGACCGCAAGGTCAAACCCCAGCGCGGCATCTGGGTCGCCACCGCGGCGGGACCGGTCGGGTTTGACAGCCTGGCGGTGACGGCGGCGGGCAATGTCTGCATCGCGACGCTGTTCGATGGCGGGATCACCACGATCACGCCCGGCGGCCAGACCACCAAACGCGACTTCGGCGATCGCTACACCACCAACATCGCGTTTGGCGGTGCCGACATGCAGGATGCCTGGATCACACTGTCCTCACGCGGGCAACTGGTGAAAGTGCGCTGGGACGAGCCCGGCCTGAAGTTGCATTTCAATGGTTGATCTGGCCACCGACCGCGACGCGATCCGCGACCTCCTCGCGCGCTATACCTACAACGGCGACCGGGGTCGGGTGGCCGAACTGGCCGCCTGCTTTGCCGATGATGGCACAATTGAATTCCCCGGTAACAGCGCCACCGGCCCCGCCGCGATTGCTGCGGCGCTGTCTGGCGGCGGCGTGCGCAATCCGGCGCTGACCTTCGTGCGCCACCACATCACCAACCCCTTGATCGAAGTGCACGGGGATACGGCGACCGCGCGCAGCTATTTCGCCGTCCACACCGATATCGGGCCAGACCACAGTGGCACCTATTCCGACACGCTGTTGCGGACACCAGACGGCTGGCGCTTTGCCCACCGGCTGGTGCGGATCGACTGGCAATCGCCGCAATCGCTGTTTCGGCCGATGGTCACGCGGTGATCTTGGTGGACGCCTTCATGGCATTTCGACACAGTCCGGACCTGCCCGGCTTCCAGTTTCGCGCCAAACGAGACGCATGCCCCCGAACACTATGATATCGGAGCCGATCAGGCCCGAATGGCAACAGGAAAACCCATGTCAGATTGGAACGCCAAGCACATCGTCGTTACCGGGGCCGCATCCGGAATTGGCCGGGCGATGGTTGAAGCCCTGGTCGCCGCCGGGGCAACCGTGCTGGCCAGCGATATTGCGCAAGCGCCGCTTGCAGCACTGGGCCGCGAACTGGGCGCGTCGGTGCGCACGCAGGTTTGCGACATTGCCGATCCATTCGCAATCGAAGCGCTGGCCCTGCGCGCCGTTGCCGAATTCGGCACAGTCGATGCCGTGTTCGCAAACGCCGGGGTGATCGCCAATGGCCCGCTGATAAAAGCCAGCGTGGCCGAGTTTGACTGGATTTTCGCCATCAATGCACGCGGGGCCTGGGCCACGATGAGCGCGTTTGCCCGGATCATGCTGGGGCAGGACAGTGGCGGGCGGATTTGCGTGACTGCGTCTGAACACTCGCTGGGTCTGCAACACACGGGTGCTGGGCTTTATACCGCCACCAAGCACGCCGTACTGGGCTTTGCCGATGTGATGCGGGCCGAACTGCCGCCCAAGATAAGCGTCAGTGCGTTTTGCCCCGGACTCGTCGCTACCAATCTTGGCGATGCGCTTCGCCCTGCCAATCTCCCGCAGCTGGGCGAGCGCCAGCGTGCGCTGGGCAAAGCCGTGCAGCAGCACGGCATGCCCGCCGTCGCGGCAGCCCGCGCGGCGCTGGAGGGAACCTTGCGCGGGGATTTCCTGATCGTTACCCACGCTAACGCCCTCGCCGCCGCGCAGCGCCGTTATGCTGAGATCGAAGCTGCCTTCGCCGAACAAGCGCCGGTGGACGAAAACGTTGCTCGCTATGACGTCAACCGTATCGTGGCCGATGTTTTGGCCGCACAGAAGGGGGCCTGACATGGTGCGTGTCGTCATTGCCGATCAACTCGGCCCACCCGAGACTTATGACCTGCGCGAAGTGCCCGCGCAGCACTTGCGCGAAGGTCAGGTCCGGGTCGCGATCCGGGCTGCCGGGATCAGCTTCGTCGATGTATTGACCGCCGGCGGCAACTATCAGGTCAAGCCGCCCGTGCCGTTCATTCCCGGCAGCGAAGCGGCGGGCGTGGTGCTGGAAGTGGCCGACAGCGTTAGCACACTGATGCCCGGCGACCGGGTGGTCTGCACCGGCTGGGGCGGCCTGTTCGCGACCGAAGCCGTCCTGCCGCAGCGGATGGTACGCGCGCTGCCGGAGGGGATCGGCTTTGCCGAAGCGGCGGTATTTCCGGTCAGCTCTGCCACCGCCTGGCACGCCTTGGTTGACCGCGCCGCGATTCGCCCCGGCGAAACGCTGCTGGTGCTGGGTGCTGGCGGGGCCACGGGCTATGCCGCAGTGCAAGTTGGCAAGCACCTTGGCGCGCGCGTGATCGCCTCTGCCTCCAGCGCGGACAAGCGCGCGCTGGCGCTGGCGGGCGGGGCGGATGTGGCGGTCGAGGCCGGGGCCGACGATTGGCGCGATCAGGTCAAGGCCGCGAACGGCGGCAAGCCGGTCGATGTAGTGTTCGATCCCGTGGGCGGTGACGCGACCGATCCGGCATTCCGCTGCCTCGGCTGGGGCGGGCGGCATCTGGTGGTCGGATTTCCCGGCGGCATGGCCACGCTGCGCACCAATCTGGCGCTGATCAAGGGTGCCAGCCTGATCGGCGTCGATATCCGCCAGTTCGGCGAATATGAACCCGACCGGGCCGAGGCCAACCGCGCCGAAACCTTCCGGCTGGCCGCCCTCGGCGTGCTGCGCCCAGCCGTCGCACACAGCTATCCGCTGGAACAATTCCGCACCGCGATGGCTGAAGCCGCGCGCGGCGAAACCGCCGGGCGGATCGTGCTGACGATGAACTGACGAACTATTCCGCCAGGATCAACTTGACCTCGCGCCGCAGCAGCTTGCCCATTTCGTTGTAGGGCAGGCTCGGCACGAACAGGATGCGTTCGGGCACCCGGCTGGAACGCAGGCGCGCGCGGATCAGTTCCTTTAGTTCTTCGTCGCCCGGTTGATCGCAGCCGCCGCGCAGCACGGCGGCGAGGCCCACGGCCTCGCCCCATTCGGCGGAAGGAATCGCCACGGCGGCGACGTCGGCAATCGCGGGATGGGTCAGCAGGACATCCTCGATCTCGCCGGGCGAAATGTTCTCACCCCCGCGCACGATCACGTCGTCGGCGCGGCCCGACAGGAACAGATAGCCGTCCTCGTCCAGATATCCGGCATCGCGGGTCGGGAACCAGCCATCGGCATCCAGCGCGCTCTTTTCGCGGTATTCGCCCGACACCTGATCGCCGCGGACATAGATCTCGCCCGGCTGGCCGTGGGGCAGAACCTCGCCGCTTTCGCCCCGGATTTCAAGTTCGATCGTCGGCAGCGGCTTGCCCACCGAAGCGAGCCGGGCCCGCACTTTGGGATCGCTCGCCCCATGCGCGGCGCGGTGCTCCTCCGGCCCCAGCAGGGCAACGGTGGAGCTCGTTTCGGTCAGGCCATAAGCATTGGTGAAACCGGTGTCCGGAAACAGGTCCAGCGCCCGTTGGATCAGTTCCAACGGCATCTTGCCGCCGCCATAGGCGATGGAGCGCAGCGATGAGATGTCGGCATAGATACCCTTGTCCAGCGCGTGAATGATCCGGCTGAGCATTGTCGGCACGACAAAGGCATTGGTCGCGCGTTCGGCATCGACCAGCTTCAGCCAGGCATCGGGCGCGAAAGCGGGTAGAAGCACGATCCGGCGCTGGGCATAGATCGACGAGATCAGCGCGGCGATGCCAGCGATGTGATAAGGCGGCACCGACACCAGCGCGGCGTCGCTTTCCTCGGCCGAAGCGAACTCCACCGTGCCGAGGATATAGGACACTAGGTTCGAATGGCGCAGGATCGCCGCCTTGGGTGCAGCCGTGGTGCCGCTGGTGAACAGCTGGATCGCAACCCCCTCGCCCGCGTCATAGTCCGCACCGTCGCTGGCGACCGCTTCCTGCGCGGCCAGCGTGAATTCGGCGCGCGGATAGACCACATGGCCCTGATCCGGGGTGAGCCGGGCCACCCGCGCCGCATCGCCCACGATCAGCGCCGGAGCGATCCGCCCCAAAAGCCCCGCCAGATCGGCATCGGCCAACCGGTAATTGAGCGGGCAATAGGGCACCCCGGCCAGCGCCGCGCCGAACAGCGCGATTACCGATGCCTCGCTGCTTTCATCCAGCAGCGCGACATGGCTGGCCCCGGAATCGACGATCAGTTCATACGCGCCGCGCGCGGCGGCCAGCAGTTCGCCGTAAGTCCAGCGCTTGCCATCGCAGACCAGCGCGATGCGATCGGTCGCGGCATCGGCCGCCATTTCGAGCAGAAGGGCGATATTCATCGGGCGTGCCGTTCCGCGATCAGTCCGACGCCGGAAGCGGCTTGGCTTCCTTGAGCACGAGCACCGTGCCGTCGAGCGCGAGCGAGCCCTTGCCCGGCTTAACGCACAGCAGCTCGGTAGTCCCCGCGGCATCGACATAGCGTTTGCCCATCACCGAACCGCCCGCAAAATCGGGATTGAGCTCCACGGCATCGCCGCCGCCCTCGATCATCGCCGCGCCGCCGCACTGGATCGTGCCGCTGCCGCAGCGGATCACCACCACTTCGGTATCGCACGCGCTGCTTTTCAGTCTGCTGCCGGGTTTCATGGATTCGCTCCGTTGTTCATGCCGTCTGTTGCTGTGTGCCGCACCGGTTACCAGCCCGCCAGATCCGCCGCGCGGGCGCGGTGCTGGGCCGGACTGCCCAACCACGCGCGATTGAAGGCGGCGCGGCGGAACCAGTAGTTGAGGCCATATTCCCACGTATAACCGATCCCGCCATGCGCCGCGATGGCTGCACGGGTGGAGCGGACATAAACATCGCACAGATGCGCCTTGGCCATCGCGGCAGCGCGCGGGGCATCGTCCAGCGCGGCATCGTGGGCATAGGCCGCATACCAAACCAGCGCGCGGGCCGGTTCGACATCCAGCGCCATATGCGCCAGTTGATGCTTCAGTCCCTGGAACCGCCCGATCGGCTGGCCGAACTGTTCGCGCTCCTTGGCATAGGCGACCGAAATGTCGGTGCAGTGCAATGCGCCGCCCAGCGAATCCGCCGCAACCAGTACCAGCGCGGCATCGCAGATTTGCGCCGTCAGGGGATCGCTGGCGGCGGCCAGTTCGTGCCGAACCGCGCCTTCGAACGTCACGCGGGACACCGGGCGGCTGCGGTCGGTCGGCTGGACTGGCTCGATCACCACGCCCGCACCCGCTTCGACCAGCGCTAGCCCGGATTCGCGACTACCGACCAGGAATACCTGCGCGGCGCGCGCGCACTGGACGTAGGGGCTGTCCCCCAGCGCCAGCGCGGCGACAGTCGTTCCGGCCACCAGCGCGTCCAGATGTGCGCGCGCCGCCGCATTGCCCGAACGCGCCACTGCCGCAACCGCCAGCAGCTGTCCGATGAGCGGCCCCGGCGCGGCTGCCGCGCCCGCTACTTCGTTGACCAGCGCCGCATCGAGCAGGCCCATGTCGCTGTCAGGCAACAGGATTCCGCCCAGCCCCAGCGCCATCAGCGCTTCCCAGCTGGCGGGATCGAAATCGTCTGCGCCATCGGCAAAGGCGTGCAGCCGGTCCATCGGCCAGCAATCAGCCAGTGTGCCGCGCACGGCATCCTGAATGGCGATCTGCTCTGCGGACAAATGAAAGCGCATCGTTACTTCTCCGCGCCTGCTTCAAGCGCAAGCGCCAGATCGCGCGGCAGGCCCAGCCCGCGTTCGCCGATAATATTGCGCTGGATATTCGATGCACCGCCCGCAATCGAATTGCCCAGGCTGCCCATGATCTGGTCCAGCCACTTTTCCGGCCCGCGCACACCGCGCGGCCCGCGGCCGCCCGCACCGGCGGGCTCGATAAAGGCGTACTCGCCAATCAGCTCCTGCGCCAGCAGCGCCATTTCATGTCCGATCTCGGTCAGGTAGAGCTTCATCATCAGCTGCACCGGCCCGGCATCTTCGCCCGCTGCCGCACAGGAAAACAGGCGGAAGCTGGTATAGCGATGCGCCAGTACGAAGCCTTCGATCCGGGCCAGCGAATCGCGCACCAGCGGATCGCCAATCCGGCCGGTTTCCCTGGCCAGGTCCACCAGCTTCCTGAACTGGTTGCCCAGCCCGTCGGCGCTGCCGATGCTGGCACGCTCGTGCTTCAGCGTGGTGCGGCTGACGTACCAGCCCTGCCCGCGTCCCCCCACCTGCCAGCTGACCGGCGTTTCAGCGTTATCGAAAAAGAACTCGCAGAACGTGTGCGCCCCCTGCTCGCCCGTCATCTGGCGGATCGGGCGGCGCGTAATGCCGGGCTGATCCAGATCGATCAGCAGATAGGTAATGCCATCGTGCTTGGCGGCATCGGGTTCGGTCCGCACCAGCATGAACATATGCGTGGATTGCATCCCCTGGCTGGTCCAGATTTTCTGGCCATTGATGATCCAGCGGGTGCCATCCGGCGAGAGTTCGGCCTTGGTCCGGACCGAGGCGAGGTCCGATCCCGAACCGGGTTCGGAATAGCCCTGCCCCCAGATGTAATCGCCCTCGATCGTCTTGCGGATGAACAGTTCGCGCTGCTCCTCGGTTCCCTTTTCCAGCAGGGTCGGGACGGTCATGTTCACGCCGTTGCCGCCAACTTCCAGCGGCGCGCGCGCGCGGCCGAATTCCTCGCGGATCACTTGCGCGCGGATGACGTCGACCGGCTGTTCGGACCCGCCATAGCGCCTGGGGACCGAACGATAGAGGTAGCCGCGCTCAACGCCCGCGCGGCGGAACGCGCGGATGAACTCTTTCAGCTCGGCGCCGCGCCGTTCGGCGGGCTGCCAGTTGTCCGCCAGGAAGCGGCGCACTTCTGCGCGAAAGGCTTCCGCCTCTGCTCCATAGCTCAGGTCCATTGCACTTCCTCTCTCGATGCGCCACTTGCACGGCACGGCTTCCTATGCCTTACTTGTATCACTAGGTCAAATATCTCGAAGCAGAAACCATGACAGTAACCGACCCTTCGCCGCACCCTTTTCCGCCCTGCTATTACCAGCGTGACGGGGCGGTCTATGTGCCGACGGCGCTGGCCCGCAGCCCGTGGGACGCCAAGGCCATTGCCGGCGGGCCGGTCAGCGCCCTGCTGGCGAGCGGGGCTGAAGACGCCGCGCTGGATGCGGCGTTCGAGATTGCCCGCTTCTCGGTCGACATCTTCGGGAAAGTGCCGCACCAGCCGTTGACCATTGCGATTCAAGTGCTGCGCAACGGCCGCCAGACCAAGTTGCACTGCGTGACCCTGCTGGCCGAGGACCGCACCGTCGCGCAGGCCCACATCCTGCGCGTGCGGCGGCTGGAAACGCCCGCCTTCCCGGTGCCGCACGATTACCCCGCCCCTGCAACCGTCCCCGTGCAGGAGGGCCCACGCGGCGCACGGATGGGCGGGGCGATCAGCCTGCGGCGCGTGCTGGGCGGCCCGGGCGAGCCGGGGCGCGGCGTGTCATGGCTGGCGATGGAGGGCGAAGTGATCGCCGGGCAGGCCCCATCAATCTTCGTCAAGGCCTGCCTGTTCGCCGATTTCGGCAACGGCTTTGGCAACGCCACCGATGCCGGGGAATGGAGCTATGCCAATCTCGACATCACCATCCAGTTCCTGCGGATGCCGGTGGGCGAATGGTTCCTGCTCGATGCCGAAACGCACATGGCCGGCAACGGCCACGGCACCGCGCGCAACGTGTTCGCGGACGAACTGGGCGTCTATGCGCGCGGCTTCCAGACGATCTTCGTGGCGCCAGGGCACTTGTCCAAGAGCGTGCCCCGACCGCCTGCCTGACATCAGCCTTTCGGCTTGTTCTGTTCCCGCCAGATCATCGCCGTCGCCTGGGTCGACAGGCCCATGTTGAGCGCTTCGGCATCGAACTGGGCCTCGAACGACCAGTCCTCGGCATTGTTGAGGTTCTGCTTCATATAACGGAAGCCCATGCGCGGGCCGTCGGCCAGCCGGTGCGCCGCCTTCAGCGTTTCATCGCGCAGCGCATCGTCATCGAACAGGCGGGTATACAGCCCCTTGGCAAAGGCTTGCTCGGCCGAGAGCTTTTCCCCCAGCAGGAACAGTTCGCGCGCCACGCCTGTTCCGACGATCTTGGTCCAGAACCAGGTCGATCCAAAGTCCCCGCCCGCGCCGATCCGGTCGAACGCGGTCAGGAACGTGGCCGAACGCGCGGCAAAGCGCAGGTCGCAGGCACCGGCGATGCCGATCCCGGCGCCTGCCACCGGGCCGTTGACCATCGCGATGGTCGGCTTGCCCATTTCGTGCAGCAGGCGGGATGTTTCCATGAACCCGCGCAGTCGGGCAAAGCCCTGCTCGGCGCGGCTGCCGGATTCGGGGTTGGGCGGTACCACGGCCTTGTCGGCCCCGCCTTCCTTCAGGTCGCCCCCGGCGCAAAAGCCGCGACCCGCGCCGGTGACCACCACACAACCCACCGCCGGGTCGCGCGCGGCATCGGCGCAGGCATCGGCCAGCGGCGCCATGATCGATCCGGTCAGCGCGTTGAGCCGGTCAGGCCGGTTGAGGGTGATGATGCGGACACCGCCCTCATTATCGATCAGGACTTCATCGGTCATCGGCTGATTATTCCCCACCCAGTTCCCAGTGCCGCGCCATCATCCGCACAGCGGTTTCCGCAATGTCGGCCGGTACTTCCGGATATAGCGGCAGCGGCTTGTCCTTGCTCGGCAACGCGATCGTCGCGGTCGAGCGGACGGACTCCTCGCCGCGCTGGTTGACGAACCGGACGGCCACATCGACTAGGTTCTGCCCGTTTTCGGTCCGCTTGCCCAGCACTTCACCCGTGACGCGCTGCACGTCGCCCATGAAGTTGAACTTGCGGATTTCGTCGTGGACGTGGGTGATGATCCCATCGTCGCCCGCCCAGTCGTTGAGGTACTGCCACAAGTAGTTTTCGCGCATCACCCCATAGTCGTATGCCATCGGATTGCCGATCGCCTGGGCCCACACCGGGTCCCAGTGGAGCCGCTGGGCGACGTCGGGAATGCCGTGCTCGTTCTTGACATAGAACGCCGGAATGCGCTGACGGTTCTTGTGCGCGCGGCGGTTGGCGGTGGGAGCATAAGGCGTGAAGCCATAGCCCGCTGCATGAAAACAGATCACATCGGTCACCGTCAGTGGCCCCTTGATCTGCAAGCCCAGCGAATCGCCCTTTTCAACATCCTCGAAATAGCGCTTGGCACTGCCCTGCACCTGTTCGGCGGCATAGGCGGCCTCAATCTCGGCCCATTCGTCGTCGGTATACGTGGCAGGCTGAATCGACAGGTTCTTGCCCTTTTTCACCGCCGTCTTGCGCTCGGTAAGGACGCGCAGGATGTCATAGGTGGCGACCACTTCGGCGCGCTGGTTCACTTTGACGCGGCGGCTGGTGATGATCACGGACCGGCCGGCAAATTCGCTCTGCTTGACCTCGCAGGTCAGGTCGCCGCCATAGCTGTAGATCGTGTCGCCGGGGCGAACCGGGCGATAGAAATTCCAGCCAGAACCCGACACGAACACGTGAATACCCTTGAACAGGCTCTTTTTCAGGGCCTTCACTTCCGGCGGAGTCGGATCGCCCTTCATCGGCTTGTTGATCTGGCCGACCATCATGCCCGGCGCGATCACCCCGCCCCAGCGGGTCTTGCGGGAATAGGCGGGGTCGGTGAACAGCGGATTGTCATCGCCGCAGCCATAGGCCCAGTTGCGAATCGAATCTTCCGACGCAGTCTGGACATATTCGGCCGTCTTCTGGGGTTCCCAGACGCCGATCAGCTTGCGCTGCCGTTCGACATCTTCGTCCAGAATCTCATAGGCGACGGCCTTTTGCCATTCTTCGCTCTGTTTGATGTCGGTCTTTGCTTCGCTCACGGCAATCGCTCCTTGATCCCAGTTGTATAACTAGGTAATAGAAGCCGGGTAAGCAGGCAAGGGATTTTCAGGATGGGTCAGGTCAGGCGGATCAGCGATGCGCTGAAGGTGCGGGCACAGCACCAGGCGGGCGAGATCGCGCACGACGGCATCAACCGGCAGATTACCTATGCTGAATGGGACCGCGAGGCGGATGAGATTGGCGGCGGGCTGGCCGCGGCGGGGCTGGTTCCGGGGGACCGGGTGTTCCTGCCGATCAGCAATGCCCATGCCGTGGAAATGGCGATCGCGGTATTCGCGGTATTCCGCGCCGGCGGGATTGCCTGCCCGATCAATACGCGCCTGAACGCCAAGGAAATCGCCGACTTTGCCGAGTTGACCACCCCGCGCTGGTGCATCACCGACGTGCCGGACGTGGTGGCGGGACTGAAGCTCGACGGCTGCTGGACGGTGGACGCCATGCCGCGCAATCTGGCGGCGCTGCCCGATCAAGCCAGCCTTGATCCCGAAGCTGACGCCGAAATCCTTGGCACCAGCGGGACCACCGGCAAGATCAAGGGCGTCGTAGTGTCACACCCGGACCTGATGAAGGGCGTGACCGGCACCAACATGGACAAATCGCGCTCCACGCTGAACGCGCTGCCGTTGACCGGCTCGGGCGGGAACCTGGGCATCGTCATGCTGCCCGCGCGCGGCGGGGCCACCGCGATCACCCAGCCGAAGTTCGATCCCAAGGGCTTCCTCGAACTGGTCAAGGAAAAGCAGCCGGACCTGGTCTACCTGGTGCCCTCGATGCTGCGCCTGATCCTCGATCATCCGGACGTCGCCAACTACGATTTCGCGGGCGTGAAATACCTGATGACCGGCACTGCGCCGCTACCGCACGATTCGGTCAAGCGCGCGCTGGACTTGTGGCCGCACGTGCGGATGCGCAACAGCTATGGGATGTCCGAAGGCGGCATCGGCGTGGGCACAACCACCCGCGAACAAGTGCTGAAGCCCGGCTGCGTCGGCAAGCTGCCCCCGCATATGCAATTGCGCGACGAGGCGGGGAATGTCGTGACCCAGCCCGGCGTTGTGGGTGAAATCTATGGCTTCCAGAAGCACGCCCGGCGCTACTGGAACGATCCCGAAGCCACCGCCGCCAGCTTTATCGGCGGGTGGACCAAGACCGGCGATCTTGGCTACGTTGATCACGACGGCGACCTGATCATGGCGGGCCGGTCAAAGGAACTGATCATCCGGGGCGGCTACAACATCACCCCGCTGGAAATCGAAACCGCGCTGCACCAGCACCCGGCCGTGCAGCAGGCCGCCGTGGTTGGCGTGGAACACGAGGTGCTGGGCGAAGATATCGCTGCGGCCGTGACCCTGCGCCCCGGCCAGTCCGCCACGCCGGACGAAATCATCGCATTCTGCCGCCAGCACCTGGCCGACAACAAGGTGCCGCGCACGCTGCTGGTGCTGGACGAAATGCCGCTGAACCCGAACGGCAAGATCCTGAAAAAGGAACTGGTCGGTCCGCTGACCGAAGCCGCCAAGGCCCGCCGCGCGGCGGGCTGAGGTCGGCCTCAGTTGTGCCCCAGCACCGGGTGGGGCACGTAAGGCGCTTCCAGGGCAGCGATTTCTTCCGCAGTCAGCCGCAGGTCCAGGGCGGCAAGTGCGTCCTCCAACTGGGCCAGTCTGGTCACGCCAATGATCGGCGCCGTGACCTCGGCCTTGGCCAGCACCCACGCCAGCGCGACCTGCGCCATCGGCGCGCCGCGCGCGCCAGCGATGGCCGCGACGGCTTCCACAACCTGCCGGTCGCTGTCCTCGGTGCGGGCATAAAGCATCTTGCCAAAGCGGTCGCTGCCCGAACGGGCGGTCACCTCGCCCCAGGGCCGGGTCAGGCGGCCGCGCGCCAGCGGACTCCACGGGATGACCCCTATGCCTTCCTCTACGCAGAGCGGCAGCATCTCGCGCTCTTCCTCGCGGTAGAGCAGGTTGAGGTGGTTCTGCATCGATACGAACCGCGCCCAGCCGTTGCGCTCCGACACCAGCAGTGCCTTCTGGAACTGCCAGGCATACATCGAAGATGCACCGATGTAGCGCGCCTTGCCTGCCCGAATGATGTCGTTCAGCGCCTCGAGCGTCTCCTCGATCGGGGTTTCATTGTCCCAGCGGTGGATCTGGTAGAGGTCGATATAATCGGTGCCGAGCCGGCGCAGACTGTCATCCACTGCCTGGAACAGCGCCTTGCGCGAAAGGCCGCCCTGGTTCGGACCTTTGCCCCAAGCACCCCAGGCCTTGGTCGCGATCACCACTTCGTCGCGCCGCGCGAAATCCTTCAGCGCGCGCCCGGTGATTTCCTCGGACGCACCATCGGCATAGACGTTTGCGGTATCGAAGAAGTTGATCCCGGCCTCTACCGCGCGGGCAATGATCGCGCGGCTGGCGGCCTCATCCAGCACCCACGGATGGGCACCCTGCCCGGGTTCGCCAAAGCTCATGCAGCCGAGGCAGAGGCGCGACACTTTGAGGCCGGTGCGGCCAAGACGGATGTACTTCATGGTCACTTCAATTGTTCAAACGGGACATCCTTGTCCATCCGCACCTCGCCCGGCATGCCCAGCACGCGCTCGGCGATCTGGTTGCGCAGCACTTCGTCCGCGCCGCCCGCAATGCGCATCACGGTGGAATAGATGTAATCATATTGCAGGTCGGGCGTGACGCTGTCTGACGGATCGGCGGCAATCGCATCCAGCCCGCGCAATTCCATGCCCAGGCCCAGCACTTTCTGCTGCCGCCCGGCATAGGCCAGCTTGATCATCCCAGCCATCGCGCCGGGATTCTCGCCCTTGGACACCATGGTGCGCAGCCGTGCCTGGAAGAAGCGTTCGCCCTGCTCCTCGGCCAGGGCATCGGCCAGCGCGAGGCGCACGGCCTTGTCATCCAGCATGGTCGAGCCATCGCCCGCCGGAGTCTTGCCCGCCAGCGCCAGCAGCGGCTCAACCCCGCTGCGGTGCGCGCCAGAGCCCAGCCGCTCGCCCATCAGCACGGTCATGCAGCAGGCCCAGCCCTCGCCAATAGCACCAAGGCGGTTGGCATCGGGGATGCGCACATCGGTGAGGAAGGTTTCGTTGAATTCGCTCATCCCCGAAATCTGGCGGATCGGGCGCGTTTCGATGCCGGGCGTCTTCATGTCGACCACGAAGAAGGTCAGCCCCTTGTGCTTGGGTACGGTGGGATCGGTGCGGACCACCAGGATGCCCCAGTCGGTCAGGTGCGCCCAGCTGGACCAGACCTTCTGCCCGTTGACGATCCAGTCGCCCGAACCATCGTCCGCGCGCACCGCCTTGGTGCGCAGCGCGGCAAGGTCGGACCCGGCCGAGGGCTCGGAGAACAGCTGGCACCAGGTAATGTCGCCCTTCAGCGTCGGTTCGATGAACTGCGCGCGCTGGGCGTCGTTACCGTGCTTGGCGATCACCGGCAGGGCCATGCCGGTGCCGATCGAGGTGAACGGGCCCTTGGGCAGGTGATACTTACCCTCCTCTTCGGCAAAGATCACCGCCTCGATGCCGGACAGGCCCCGCCCGCCCAGCGCCTTGGGGAAGGTCAGCCCGGACCAGCCGCCGTTGTAAAGCTCGCGCATCCAGGCGCGGCCACGTGCGGCCTCCTCGGTGTCGGCCAGCTTGATGCCGGTGGGCAGTTCGTGCGCGGGGGCGTGGGCAGCGAGCCAGCTTTGCGCCTCGGCGCGGAAGGCGGCTTCGGCGGGGGTATCGTTGAAGTCCATCTCAGGCAGCCTTTTCTTGCGAGCCGCTTTGGGCGTTCAGCAGGCGGTTCGCCCAGTATCCGCGATTGCCGACGATCACCGCCAGCAGGCGCTCGCGCCGGTAATAGAAGTGGCAGTTGGCCTCAAAGGTATAGCCGATCCCGCCGTGGACCTGCAGGTTCTCGCGCGCGGCCAGTTCGAAGGCCTTGATCGCGGTCAGCCGCGCCGCCGCCGCCGCGCCGGGCAAGTCATCCGCCGAAGCCTCCGCCGCCCAGCCCGCAAAATAGGCGTTCGATTTCGCCAGTTCGATTGCCACCGCCACGTCGGCCAGCTTGTGCTTGATCGCCTGATAGCCGCCCAGCGGACGGCCGAACATCTGCCGCTCCATCACGTAGTTCCGGCCCATGGCGAGGCAGGCTTCCGAACCGCCCACCGCTTCAAACGCGGCTTGCACCGCCGCGCGGTCAAGCAAGGTCGGCAGCGCGTCCTTGCCGGGCAGGGCCTCGGCCTCGGCACCGTCGAAATCAATCCGGTAATGGCTGCGCAGTTGGTCAAAGCTGTCCAGCTTGGTCCGGGTCACACCGGGTTGATCGAGCTGGACGAGCGCCAGTCCATCTCCCACCTGCACCACGGCGACACTGGCGATCCCGGCATCGGCGACCGGCTGCTTCGTGCCGCTCAGCTTGCCGCCCGCCAGCCTCGCGCCCTGTCCCAACACCGGCCCCGCGCCTTCCGCGCTGGCAAAGCAAGCCACCACTTCGCCGCTGGCCAGTTTGGGCAGCCACTGCGCCTTCTGTGCCTCGCTGCCCGCCAGCCGGATCGCATCGGCGGCCAGCACGATCGAGGAGAAGAACGGCACCGCCGCGTTGACCCGGCCCAGTTCCTGCGAAATCACGCCTAGGTCCAGCTCGCTCATGCCAAGCCCGCCAAAGGCCTCGGGAATGTTCGCGCCAAGGAAGCCCATTTCGCCCAGTTCGCGCCACAGCGGCTCGTCCCATTCAGCCCCGCTGTCGATCAGCTTGCGCAGGTGATCGTAAGGCGTGCGCTCGGCCAACAGGCCACGCGCCTGTTCGGCCAGCATTTTCTGTTCGTCGGAAAGATCGAAATCCATCAGTCGAGATCCTCATACCAGGTGGTGGCAAGTCCACCCATTGCATCGGCCATGATCGCGGTTTCGCGCACCACGCGGTTGTGACACAGCTGCACAGCCGCGGCGAAATCGACCGCGTCGGCGGCAATCGCCTCGGCCAGCGCGGCGCGGGCGCCTTTCAGATTAGCCGGGGCAGACGGCATCAGCGCCCGGATCTCCGCCAGCTCCGCCGCATCGAACGCCGCGCCGTGGCTGGCGCGCATCCGCCAGAACTTCACCAACCGCGCCAGTTCCTTGGCCTTGGCAGCAGCGCGCTGGTTGCCGGCGGCGGGGACGATATCGTCCCTGAGGTCGGCCAGCGCAGTGGCAAAGAAGCGGTCGGTCCAGTCCGGCTCGCACAGCGGCAGTTCGGGATCGGTCACGGCGATCCCGGCCAGCTGCGCCACCGACTGCACGATCACCCGCTTGTGCATGGTGCCATAAAGCAGGCCGGTGCCGGTCGCGCCGATGCTGGAGCCTTCGCCGCTCGCCAGCGCCGCGCTGGGGACCGAGAACGACAGCTGGAAATAGAGCCGGTGATACTTCACCCGCGCCAGATCGACCGGCTGGCCGCTCGCCGCCTCATAGGCCGCGAACACGTCGGCCATCGGCACGAACGGCTGGATCAGGCTGCGCACCCAGATTTGCGCCAGATCCTCCATCGGATCGCCCAGGTGGGTCAGCTCCCAATCGACCAGCGCCGCGATTTCATTGCCATTGAACAGGAAGTTGCCCGGCCCGGCATCGCCGTGCAGCACCACCGCGGGGCCGCGATCCGGCGGCACGTTGCGCGCCAGCCAGGCCAGCGCCACCTGATAGATCGGATCGGCCCCAGCGCTCAGGTTGGTGCGCTGCCACTGGGCGATGTTGGCGCGAATCCGGGAGGCGGGCGGTTCGGTTGCATCGCCCAGCGCGGCAAAGGCCGGATTGCGCGCGTCCAGCCGGTGCAGTGCCGCCAGCTGCCCCACGAAGGCGCGGGCCAGCGCCGCCTTGTCCTCGGCCTGCGGGAACCGGTCATTGCCGCTGACGAATTCGCTCAGCAGCGCCAGATGCGACGGAAACGTCCCGACCAGCGGCGCCACGGTGACGCCACTGCCATGGTACGGTCCGGACAGCGCGGCCAGAATCGCCGTCTCCCGTTCAAAATACGGCATCCGCGAAGGGTCGCCCGCGCGCCCGTCCCACGCCAGATAGCAGCGTCGCTCGGCCCCATCGGGATAGCGCAGCATCACTTCCGCGCCTTGCCGCGACGCACCGCCGCCACCGCGCGCCTGCTCGCCGGCGATGACAGCGCCGGTCTGCTGCTCTACCTCTGCCCGCAGATCGGCAGGGATTGCACTTGCCATCAGGTCATCCAGTTATATAACTACGTTAAACATCACTTCTTACACACTCGCGCCGGGAGAGAGTCAAGCGTGACCTACGAAACTATCCTGTTCGATGTCGCCGATCATGTCGCCACGATCACCATCAACCGACCCGAAGCGATGAACAGCTTCAACCGCCAGATGATGGACGATTTCGCCCGCGTCTGGCACGAAATTTCGTGGAATGACGATATCCACGTAACCGTGCTGCGCGCCGCGCCGGGCCGGGCATTCTGCACCGGGGTCGATGTGAAAGGCGCGGTTGCGGGGGATCGCCCCGCGGTCGACCTCGACAACATCTGGCACTGCTTCGATCCGGGCGATCAGCTGGGCCCCAAGTCGATGCAGTGCTGGAAGCCGATGATCTGCGCGGTCCACGGCATGGCTGCGGGCGGCGCGTTCTATTGGTTGAACGAGGCCGACATCATCATCGCTTCGGAAGACGCCACGTTCTTCGACCCCCACGTGACATACGGCATGACCAGCGCGCTGGAGCCGATCGGCATGACCTACAAGATGCCGCTGGCCGACGTGCTGCGGATGGTGCTGCTGGGCAATGATGAGCGGATGAGCGCGGAATACGCCAAATCGATCGGGCTGGTCAGCGAAGTCGTCCCGCTCGACCGGTTGTGGGACCGCGCGCACGAAATGGCGCTGCAAATCGCGGCCAAGCCCCCGGCGGCGATCCAGGGTTCGATCAAGGCGATCTGGAGCAGCCTCGACATGCCGCGCTCGGTCGCGCTCGCCAACGCGCTCAAGTACCCGCAGATCGGCAACCCGGTGGGCGTGCCCCAGGTCGACCGCGCCGCGCTGATGGCGGACAAGGCCAAGAAGTACACGATCCGCTGATGACCCACCCCCGCCTTCACGCGCTGGCCGATCCCGATCGGCCCGCCGTCATCATGACCGACGGCGCGCCCGGCCTGACGTATGGCGAGCTGGAGGACCGCGCCAATCGCGGCGCGCACCTGCTGCGGTCGCTGGGGATCGCGCGCGGGGACGGGATCGCCTATTGGCTGCCCAATTGCCCGGAAGTGTTCGAAGTCTATTGGGCCGGCCAGCGCGCCGGGACCTATATCACCCCACTCGCCACCGCGCTGACCGCGGCTGAGGCTGACTACATCATCGGCAATTCCGGCGCGAAGCTGCTGGTGGTTTCACCGGCGATTCCGGGGCTGGCCACCTTGCCGGCGCGCGCGGGCGTGACGGTGCTGACGCTCGATCAATGGCGCGCCGCGCTGGCCCGCCAGCCCGCAGGGCCGATTGCCGATGAAAGCCCCGGTTTTCACATGGTCTATTCCAGCGGCACCACCGGCCAGCCCAAGGGCGTGCGCCTGCCCCTGCCCGAAGGCGAGGTGACCGGCGAACACATGATCGCGGCGCAGATTGGCCGGCGCTACGGGCTTGGCCCGGCGGACACCTATCTGTCGCCCGCGCCGCTCTATCACACCGCGCCGCTGGCCTATACCACCACCTGCCACCGCCTGGGCGCGACCGTGGTGCAAATGCCCAGGTTCGAACCCGAACCGGCACTGGCCGCGATCGAGCGCTTTGGCGTGACCATCACGCAGATGGTGCCGACGATGTTCTCGCGCCTGCTCAAGCTGCCCGAAGCGGAGCGCGCCGCATATGACCTGTCATCGCTGCGCACCGTGATCCACGCCGCCGCGCCCTGTCCCGTCCCCGTCAAGCAGGCGATGATCGCATGGCTCGGGCCGATCATTTTCGAATACTACGGCGGCTCCGAAGGCAACGGGTCGACCGGGATCACGAGCGCGGAATGGCTGGAAAAGCCCGGTTCGGTCGGCAGGGCCAGCTGGGGCACGATCCACATCTGCGACGATACCGGCAACGAACTGCCCACGGGCGAGCAGGGCACCGTCTATTTCGAGGGCGGCTGGGACTTCAAGTACCTGGGTGACGAGGACAAGACGCGCAACAGCCGCAACCCGCTGCACCCGAGCTGGTCGACCCTGGGCGATGTCGGCTATCTGGATGCCGACGGCTATTTGTTCCTGACCGACCGCAAGAGCTACATGATCATCTCAGGCGGCGTGAACATCTATCCGCAGGAAGTCGAAAATCTGTTGATCACCCACCCCAAGGTCGCCGATGCCGCGGTGATTGGCGTGCCGAACGCGGATTTTGGCGAGGAAGTCAAAGCAGTGATCCAGCCGCTCGATCCGGCGGATGCAACCCCCGCCTTCGCTGCCGAACTGATCGCATTCTGCAAGGCGCAGCTCAGCCCGATCAAATGCCCGCGCTCGGTCGATTTCGATCCCGCCCTGCCCCGGCTCGATAACGGCAAGCTGTACAAGCGGTTGGTCAAGGACCGCTATTGGCCACTAAGTGATCGAGAGTGAGGGGCGTTCACCCTGGAACCGCAACAGCTTTCGACGAAAGCACTTTTGTCCAGAAAGATTACCAACCACGCATAGGTGGTGACGACGATTGGTATCGAACAGCACGGGCGGTCCGGCGGCATGACCAAACCGCCCGGTAAACGTGAGCAGACCACTCCGCCATTCCGCCACGCCGCCTAGGAGATGCTGAGGGCAAGGAAACACTTGACCGGCAGAGAACGTTTCGCATCAGACTGTCACCACCGCCACCATGTGCCCGCGGCCTGCGCCTCAAGACTCCACATCAGGCAACCGCGTGGCGTTCCATTGGGGCGGCGCGAATTTCCAGCATGTGCCTGCGCCGCATCTGTCGCCCAGAGGCCAAGCCTGGCGCGCCAACCGGTGAGCGTTCATTCCTGAAAACTGACCACCACGCGCAGCGCGGCGCCGCTTTTCATCAGCATGAACCCGGCGTTGACCTCTGCCATCGACAGGCGATGGGTGACGAGATCGGCCAGGTTGAGCTGGCCCGATGCGAACAGGTCAAGCAGGGCGGGCAACTCGCTGCGGCCCTTGATGTTGCCCATGAACGAGCCAAGCAAAGTGCGCCCCAGTTGCAGCTCGAACGGGATGATGGCCAGCGCCTCGCCATCGGGCGGGACGCCCAGCACGGTGCAACAGCCCCAGCCGGGACGCGTGGCGGACAGCGCCTGCTGCATGGTCCGCGTGCTGCCGACGCATTCGAAGCTGTAGTCGGCCCCGCCCGCCGTCAACTTGCGGATCGCGGCAACCGGGTCTGGCCCATCGGCGGGGATGAAGTGGGTCAGGCCGAATGCGGCGGCGCTGGCCTCGCGCGCCGGGTTGCGATCGACGCCGATGATCACCGCCGCCCCGGCGAGGCGGGCGCCCTGCACCACGTTCAGGCCGATCCCGCCCAGCCCGAACACCGCCACGCTGGTGCCCGGCGTGACCCGCGCCGTGTTCCGCACCGCCCCGACCCCGGTGGCGACCGCGCAGCCGACCGTGCAGGCCAGATGGAACGGCACGTCGGCGCGAATCCGGGCGACATTGCGCTCTGGCATGACGATGAACTGTGCCAGCGATCCGACCCCGGCATAAGTTGCCACAGGCTGTCCGCCCAGGCGAAAGCGCGGAACCTGCGTGCCGAGTTCGGCCATGAACCGGTCGCAGAGGTTGGTGCGCCCGGACTGGCACGCGGCGCATTCGCCGCATTCCGCCAGCGACAGCGGGACCACGTGATCGCCCACCGCCAGCCCGGTCACTCCCGGCCCCGTCTCGCGGACAATGCCAGCGCCTTCGTGGCCGACCACCACCGGGAACGGGAACGGCGCGGCGGTGCCCTCGATCTGGCCCAGATCGCTGTGGCACAGCCCGCTGGCCATGATCTCGATCAGCACTTCGCCGGCGGCGGGTGGATCGAGGTCCAGCTCCTCCAGCACCAAGGTCGCGCCGGGGGCGTGGCAGACCATTGCCCGCACTTTCATGGCTGCACCTGCGGCAGCGGCGCGGGTGGCGGCGGTGCGCGGCCCAGGATCAGGTCCGCCGCCTTTTCGGCGATCATCGCCACCGGGATCGCCGTGTTGCCGCCGGGCAGGTGCGGCATGACCGAGGCATCGACCACCCGCAGCCCCAGGGCCCCACGCACGCGCAGTTCCGGATCGACAACGGCCAGCGGGTCACCGCCCATGCGCGCGGTGCCGACCGAGTGATAGTCCGCCTCTGCGCTCGCGCGGATATATGCATCGATCGCAGCATCGTCCTGCACGGCGCTGCCCGGCCCCAGTTCCTCACCGCGCATCGTGTCGAAGGCCGCCTGAGCGAAAATCCGCCGCGCGATCCGCACCCCTTCGCGCAGGGCGATCCGGTCTGCCTCCGTACCGTTGTAGTTCTGGTCGATCACTGGCGGTTGATCCGGGTCTGGCCCCGCCAGCGTCACCGCACCGCGCGCCTGCGGGCGGGCGACGTTGATATGGGCATAGAACCCGTGCATCGGCACCAGCCGGCTGCCGTTGTGGCTGAATAGCGCCGAGACCAGCAGCATCTTGAGGTCGGGTTCCGCCAGCGCCGGATCGGAGCGGACGAAGCACGCCGCCGACATCCCCGGATCGGCCAGCGGGCCGCTGCGGGTGAGCAGGTACTGGCCCATCGCCACGGCCCCGCGCAGGGGATTGAGATAGCGCAGCATCGACCACGGCTTGGTCGAGCGGTAGCGGACATGGGCGGCCAGATGGTCCTGCAGGTTCTGCCCCACGCCCGGCAGATCGGCGCGTACGGCTATGCCGTGCCCGGCCAGATGCGCGGCCGGTCCCAGGCCGGACAGCATCAGCAACTGCGGCGTGTTGATCGCCCCGGCTGAAAGGATCACCTCGCGCCGCGCGGTGGCGAAGCGCGTTTCCCCGCCGTGGCGGAACTCCACCCCGCTCGCGCGCTTCCCAGCGAAACACAGCTTCCGGCTGTGCGCGCCGGTCAGCACGGTCAGGTTCGCGCGGCGGCGCACCGGGCGCAAGTAGGCACTGGCCGCGCTGGACCGGCGGCCCCGGCCCACGGTCAGATCGACCGGTCCGAACCCATCGCGACGCGCGCCGTTGAAGTCCGCGCAAAAAGGATAGCCCGCCTGCTGCCCGGCAGCGATGAACGCCTGAGCAAAGGGGTGGTCCTGTCCCGCGCGCGTCACCGCAATCGGGCCATCCGCGCCATGCCAGTCGTCGCGGCTGGGGGCATAGCTTTCCAGCTTGCGGAAATAGGGCAGCACATCGGCAAACGACCAGCCGGGGTTTCCTTCTGCCGCCCAGCGGTCGTAATCGCTGTGAAAGCCCCGGTCATAGACCATGCCATTGATCGACGACCCGCCGCCCAGCACCTTGCCGCGCGGGACATAGAGCACGCGCCCATCCAGATGCGCCTGCGGGGCGGAAACATAGGGCCAGGCGAACCGGCCCGACATCATGATCGGCAGCAATCCGCCCGGCGCCGCGATCAGCGGGCTGGAATCCGTCCCGCCCGCTTCCAGCAGCAGCACCCGGTTGGCCGGGTCCTCGCTGAGCCGGTTGGCCAGCACGCAGCCCGCCACGCCGCCGCCGACGATGACAAAATCGAAGTCCAGCCCAGACATCGAAACCCCTCCGTTTGTGCCATTTTTCACCGTGCAGGCCGTGCCGGTACGATGCTGGCGATTCCTGCTTGTGAGTGGACGTCCGATATGTGAGTGTCAACTTACAACATGGCCGGGCGCTCTCGCACCGGCCGGGAACCGAGAGGGTGCGAGAATGAAGGTGGTGGTCGATCTGGCCCGATGCCAGGGCCATGCGCGGTGCGAGGACTTGTGTCCGGAAGTGTTCGCCACCGATGCGGTCGAGGGCAAGTGCGTGATTGCCCAGCCGGAATTCCCGCCCGAACTGGAAGCGCGCGTGTGGCTGGCCGTGCGCAATTGCCCGGAAGGCGCCCTGCGCATCGCCAAGAGCGCCACGGGCGCGGCATGACCCTGCACTTCCAGCCACCCGCCCCGGACCATGTGCCGCCAGAGCGGATGGTCGATTTCGATTTCTTCGCGGTGCCTCCCGGCATGGCCGACCCGACGGAGATCTGGCACGATCTGGTCCGGCAGGGCGTGCCCAGCATCTTCTACACCCCGCGCAATGGCGGGCACTGGGTGCTGATGGACTATGCCGACATCGTCGAGGCCTATCGCGACCACACCGTCTTTTCGACCTACCAGACCCCGGTTCCGCCGATCGAACCGTTCCCGGTGGTCCAGCCGCAAGGCGTCGATCCGCCCGAGCACAATGTCTTCCGGCGGCTGCTGGCCCCGCTGTTCACGCCAATCGCGGTGCGCGGGATGGTGGACGAATTGCAGCGCCGCGCCGCCGGCCTGATCGACCGGTTTGCGGCGCGCGGGCAATGCGATTTCATTGCCGATTTCGCGGCGCGCTATCCCACCGGCACGTTCCTCCACTTGTTCGGGCTGCCGGAAGAGCGGCTGGACGAATTCCTGGCGCTGGCCAGCACGTTCTTCCGCTCAACCGACCCGGCCGAGCGGGCGGACAACATCACCCAAATCTATGCCGTGCTGGACGCGCTGTTCCGCGAAAAGCAGGCCAGCCCCGGCACCGACATTGCCAGCACCATCGTGCTGGCACGCGACGCCAACGGCCAGCCGCACGACTGGACCGATATCCTCAACTGCGGGTTCCTGCTGTTCGTTGCCGGGCTGGATACGGTCACGAACACGCTGGCCTATATCTGGCGCTATCTGGCGACCACGCCCGATGCGCGGCGCTATTTCCGCGACCGGCTGGACGATCCCGATGCCTTCCTGCGCGGGATCGAGGAACTGATGCGGATCAACGCGGTGTCCAACCTGTTCCGGCGGGTGACTCACGACTGCGAGTTTCGCGGCGTGCAGCTGCGCCGCAACGACCGCGTCGTGTTGCCCAACACCATCGCCAACCGCGATCCGCGCGTGTTCGAGAACCCACAGGCGATCGACCTTGACCGCGCGGTCAACGTCCATGTCACTTTCGGGGTCGGCCCGCATCGCTGCATCGGCTCACACCTCGCCAAGCGCGAAGTGATGGTTTCGATGCAGGAATGGCTGCGGCGCATCCCGGACTTCGAACTTGACCCGGCCCAGCCGCCGGGCGCCGCATTTGGCGGCTCGGTCATGGGCTTTGACAGCCTGTGGCTGCGCTGGCCGCCCCGTTGACTTCCCACCCTGACAAGGAACCTGCAATGACCGATCCCCGCCCCGCTGGCTCCAACTTTGGCATGACCTACATGTTCGCCAAGACGTTCGTCGCCGATCTGGAAGCGATGGCCCGGTTCTATGAAGCGGTGCTGGGCCTGATCCCCTTTGCCCGCCACCAGGACACGATGCTGGGCCGCCCGATTTCGGAAATCATGTACCAGGCCAGCTATCCCGGCGGCCCGGCCTTCACCATGATCAGCTATACCGATGGCAACCCGCCGCCGCCGGGCGAGGCGGTGCAGGGCTTCGTCGCCACGGACCTTGCCGCCACGTGCGAGCGGGCCTTAGCGCATGGCGGCACGGTGCCCCAGCCAATCCGCGAGGTGCCGGAATACGGGATCAAGGTCGCCTTCATCCTCGACCCCGAAGGGCATGTCATCGAAGTGATCGAGATGATCGGCCAGTAACCCGGTTCAGCTGCCCAGGTGCCGCCTGATCGCTTCGTCGGTCAGGCCCAGCCCCCGGCAGCAGAACCACAGCGCCTCGCGCACCAGCGCATCGCCATCGTTGGCATAGGGGCGCGAGGCCGGATCCAGCACCGCGATCGCGTTGATCATAGTGCCGATGTGTTCGATGAACATGTTGGTGTTGGCGATGGTCAGCGGTTCGCCCGTCACGTCGCCAGCGGCCCGCGCGGCATCGTGCGCGGCCCGGATCGCCCCCAGCGAGCGGCGCTGCGCGCGGCGATAGATCAGGCTGGCGAAATAGCCATCACCCGAAAGGCTGGCCAGCGTCAGCCGATAGCCTTCGCGCCCCGGCCCGTGCGGGTCCATGATGATGCTGCGGAAATAGCGGTCCAGCGAGCTGATCAGCCCCGCCGTGCTGGGTTCGACCACGCCGACTTCGGCATAGTTCTCGTCCTGCTCGCGAAAGATCTGGCGCAGCACGGCGCGGTAGAGCGACAGCTTGGACGGGAAGTGCCGATAGACCAGCGCCTCCGACACGCCCGCCTCGCGCGCGATTTGCAGGGTCTTGGCGCCATGAAAGCCGCTGCGGGAAAACACGCGGCGCGCGGCGGCCAGGATCAGGTCGCGGCGCTCGGTACCGGGGATGCGTTTGCCAGCCATGATGAGCGCTCACTTACCCCGATTGCGGCTTACGTCAACCGTCGAAGGCTGGAAAATCGGGCCTTCCGGTGGTCGCGCTCACTTACCTGTCGGGGCGCCCGCTTACCGCGCGCGCCCCGCAAGGGCATCAGGCCGCCAGCGGCGAAAGCGGCTCGGTCGGCATGTGCGTCGGATAACCGTGGTCATAGACCCGCGTCAGCAGGCCGATGAAGGCGGGATCGTACATCGGGTCGCTCGGCACTTCGAACGTGTGGCCGCGCTGGCGCAAGTCGACAATGAACGTGTCGAACACCTGATCGTGGGTCAGGTCGTCCTTGTGGTCCAGCGTCAGCTTGAGCTCGTCGAGGTCCATGAAGATCTGCGCGTTCCAGTGGAACAGATAGCGCATTTCCTCCACCGGGATCTGCTGGATCACCTGACCATCGGTGGTGATCTGCCAGCCGCCGGGATGCGCCCGGTCAGGTTCGATCAGCGAGGTGATGTCCAGCCCGGCCGGACGGCGCATGTCTTGCGGACCGTTGGCTTCGGCGGTGTGGTACATCATCTCGTTCTCGACCACCACGGCGCGGCCCCACATCGGGGCGGGCACGGTCTTGAACGGGTTGGCGGGGCCATCGGGCCAATAGTGGAACCCGCCGCCCACGCTGCCCTTGTAATACCAGGCAATGACCTGCGCCTTCTTGGCCTGCCAGCGCTGGAACAGGGTCGATTTGCACATCGTGTTCATCAGCCAGGGCGGGGTGTTGTCCATGTCGATGCCGCGAAAGCGGGTGCCGTCGATGTGCGGCATCCCGCCCATCGGGCAGGGGCCCTGGATGTTGAACAGCATCGATTCCGGCTGGGCATACTTCGCCCCCCAGTATTCGCGCGCCAGGTCCAGGAACTTGATGTTGAGGAAGCAGTCCTCGATTTCCGGGTAGAGGCTGGTCGAACCCTTGGCGAGGTAGCCGCGGAACACCGGCGACAGGAACATGTCCCAGGTCGGCTTGAACCCTTCGGGGACGGAGCCGGTGGTCGTGGCGATCACTTCTTCGGGCGTCTTGAAATGCTGGGCCAGGATCAGGCTCCACGGGCCGTTCTCGGTCACGACGCCGACCAGCCGCTCGAACTGATCGGCGGTATAGGCGTCCTCGATGATCCGGGGCGGCGCGACCGGGCGGAACTTGGCGATGATTTCGGGATTCATGGTTCAGTTCTCCAGAGCAGGATTGACTTCAAGCAGGATCTTGCCGCGCACGTGGCCGGCCTGGACCAGCGCATGGGCGCGGCCCGCTTCGGCCAGCGGCATGATCACGTTGTCCGGCACGCGGATGCGCCCGGCAGACAGCGCCTCGACCAGTCCGGCGAGCTGGCGGGGCTGGCTGTCGAAATCGGAAATGGTCGGGATCACGCTGACCCCGGCGGCGGTCAGGCGGGCCGGATCATAGGGTGCCTCATCGGCGATCAGCGTGCCGATCGGGCAGATCACGCCCCCGCGCCGGACGGTTTCGATGGTGTCGACGAAGGTTCCCTGCCCGACCGTGTCGACGATCAGGTCCACGCCCTGCGGCGCCCAGGCGCGGATCGCGTCCGCCACACTGCCCGCGCGGTAATCGATGGCGTGGCTGGCCCCAAGGCTGCGGACATAGTCGAAATTGCCCGCCGAGCAGGTGGCCGCCACTTCCGCCCCGGCCATCCGCGCCAGCTGGATCGCGAAGCTGCCGGTGCCGCCCGCCCCGCCATTGACCACGACCTTCTGCCCCGGACCGGCACGGCCATTGTCGAACACGGCCTTCCACGCGGTCATCCCGGCCGTCGGCAGCGTGGCGGCCTGGGCAAAGCTGACATTGGCGGGCAGCGGGATCACCCGCTCGGCCGCGCTGCGCACGTATTCGGCATAGGAGCCGCGCTCACCCAGGCCCTGGTTGCCCGGCGTCACCACCCGGTCGCCCACGGCCAGCCCGGTCACGCCTTCGCCCACCGCGGCCACCACGCCGGCAGCGTCGAAGCCGACCACGAACGGGAACTGATACTGGAAATACTGCGCCAGCCAGCCTTCGCGCGCCTTCCAGTCAGCCGGATTGACGCTGGCATAGGCGACCTGCACCACGACCTGGCCGGGCGTTGCCTCGGGCCGCTCGATCTCCGCCATGTGGAGGACCTCTGGCCCGCCGAATTGATCGAGCACCATCGCTTTCATTGTCGCTTCTCTCCCCGGATCGATTGACTCGATTCCTAATTTGCCTATGCAAGTAAGTAAACACTCATTATGCAGGGATCTGCAAGGGGAGAGGCAATTCAATGGATCAGGAACAGAAGCTGGCGGGCAAGGTTGCGCTGGTAACCGGCAGCAGTCGGGGGATCGGCCGCGCGGTGGCGCAGCGGCTGGCAAGTGCGGGCGCGACCGTGGTGGTAACCGCCCGTTCGGCTGACAAGCCGGCAGGCGGCGTGCGCTTTGGCCAGCAGCAGATCGTGCCCGGCACGCTGGCCGAAACGGTCGCCCTGATCGAGGCGGCGGGCGGCAAGGCCATCGCGCTGGCGGCCGATCTGGAAGATGCGGACCAGCGCGATTCGCTGATCGACCGTGCGGCCAAGCTGGCTGGCGGGCTGGACATCCTGGTCAACAACGCCGGGTTCGCCGACTATGCGCGGGTCGACCAGATGGCGCTGCACACGTTCGACCGCACGTTCGACCATTACCTGCGCGTGCCGTTCCGGCTGGCGCAGGCGGCGATCCCGCACATGCTGCAGGCGGGCGCGGGGTGGATCGTCAACATCGGCTCGATCACGGCCTATCCGCCAGTTCGCCCTTATCTGGACTATGCCAAGGCGGGCGGGGATTCGGTCTATGCGGCCAGCAAGGCGGCGCTGCACCGGCTGACCCAGGGGATGGCCGCCGAACTGGTGGACAGCAACATCGCCGTCAACGTGGTCGGCCCGTCCACCGCGATCCGCACCCCCGGCGCGGACGCCCTGATCCCGGCAGACTATCCGTGCGAGGACCCGGCCTATCTGGCGCAGACGGTTCTGGAAATGTGCCACCTGCCCGCTGCCGAGCGGACCGGGCTGGTGGCGTTCTCGATGCATTTCCCGCACGCCATGGGCTTTCCGGTGCGCACGCTGGACGGAACGGGCGAACTGCCGCCGGCGGAACTGCCGCTCTATTCCCACCCGGCCACCAGCCTCGACGGATTGTAAGCCATGGACCAGACCATCTTCATCATCGACGATATCGTCGCCGCCCCCGGGCGGGCGCGGGACCTGCTGGAGCTGTATCGCACCCGCTATGCCCCCGCCGCGCTGGCGCGGGGCATGGTGCTGGACCGCGAAATCGTCGCGCCGCCGATGTGGCTGGACGAGCTGTCCAATCGCCTGCTGATCACCTGGACGGTCACCGGCCCCGGTGGCTGGTGGGGGCAGGCGGTGCAATCGCGCTATGACCCGGCGGTCGAGGCGTTCTGGGCCGAAGCCGCCCCGCTGATCGCCTCGCGTGCACGCTATTTCGGATCGGCCGAGGCCGACGTGGAGGCCCTCGGCCATGTTTAACCTGATCTGCCTGGTCAGCGCGGATGAAGCCGCGCGCACAGACCTGACCGCGGCCCTCAAGGCGCTGAACGGTGCCGCCGCGCCGGTGATGGAAGGGAATTTCAACGGCGGCGATGTGGCAGCCCGCTTCGCGTTCGCGGACGAGGCGGCCTATCGCGCGGCCCGTCCCGCGATCGACGCCGCGATTGCCGCGGCCGGTGCCGTGCAGTGCAACTGGGCCCTGTTCGGCAACGGCCAGAGCGCCGTCGATGCGCCCGGCCTGGCCGACGGGGTCTGGCGCGGCCTGCTGCTTTGCGCCGACCGCCCGCAGGCGACGGCCCGCCTGGCCGATTTCGAGGCCGAAATGGTGCTGATGCCCAAATACATTCCGGCAATCCGCAACTGGCGGCTGGCGCCCGCCATCGAATCTGGCGGAGATCTGCCCTGGACCCACGTGTGGGAACAGGAATACGCCGACATCGGCGGACTGATGGGGCCATATATGCTGCACCCCTATCACTGGGCGGTGATCGACCGCTGGTTCGATCCCGAATGCCCCGACTGGATCGTCAACACCCGCCTGTGCCACAGCTTCGCCGCGTTCGGCGCGCCCGTGCTCGGCTGAGGGAGCGTCAGCCATGCCGGTAGACCCGCAGATCGAAGCCATGCTGGCCGCCGCGCCGCCCTGGCCGGGGGTGCGCAACATGGACCTGGCCACCTTGCGACAGGCCGTGCGCGACAGTTCGGTGATGCTCCCGCCCCCGCCCGATGCCCCGATGGCAGCGGTGGAGGACCGGACCATCGACGGCCCCGGCGGCCCGCTGGGCCTGCGCCTCTACACGCCGGAGGGCAGCGCCCCCTTCCCCGTGGTCATCTATTGCCACGGCGGCGGCTATGTCGTGGGCGATCTCGACACGCAGGACATGATCGCCCGCGCGCTCTGCGCGTGGAGCGGGGCCATCGTCGTCTCGGTCGATTACCGGCTCGCCCCGGAACACCCCTTCCCCGCCGCGCCCGACGATACCTTCGCCGCGCTGCAATGGGCGGCGGGCCATGCCGCGGACTTTGGCGGTGATCCGGCCCGGCTGGCGGTGGCGGGCGACAGTGCGGGCGGCAATCTGGTTGCCGCCGCCGCCCTGCGCGCGCGCGACCTTGGCGGGCCGGCGCTACGCGCGCAGGTCAACATCTATGGCTCGTGCAACTACCCCTCGGAACTGACCGCATCGGCGCGCGAATTTGCCGCCGGGCCGCTGCTGCAGCAGGACGACATCGCGTGGTTCTATGAACAGTACCTGCCCGATCCGGCCGTGCAGCAGCACGATCCGGAGGCCTCCCCCGTGCGCGCCGCCAGCCATGCGAACCTGCCGCCGACTTTCGTCGGCACGGCCGAATGCGACCCCTCGCGCGACGACGCCGAAGCCTTTGGCGCAAAGCTGGCCGCTGCGGGCGTGCCGGTTACCGTGAAGCGCTATCCCGGCATGGTCCATGGCTTTGCCTCGTGGGTCGGATTCCTGCCGGGCGCGCGGGCCGTGCTGCAGGACGCGGCGGCCTTTCTGAAACTTCACCTGGAGAATTGACATGGGCCGCGATGTGGAAGTTTTCAGCCATGGCGTAGCGGTGATCACCGGGGCCGGTGCGGGCATCGGCGCCGGGCTAGCCCGGCGCGCGGGCGCATTGGGCATGACGGTGGTCGTCGCCGATGTCGATCTGGACCGGGCACAGGCCATTGCCGGCGAGATCCGCGCGGCGGGCGGCCTCGCCGATCCGATCCGCGTCGACGTATCGCGCGCGGAAGAGCTCGACCGGCTGGCCGAAACGGTCCACGCCCGGCACGGCGATGTGCGCCTGCTGGTCAACAATGCCGGGATCGAGACGATCGGCTATAGCTGGGAAATCCCGGCCGAGCGCTGGGACGCGACGCTGGACATCAATGTGCACGGGGTGGTCCACGGCGTGCGCGCCTTTGCCCCCCGGATGCTGGCCAGTGGTCAGGAAGCCTGGATCGCCAACCTCGCCTCGATGGGGGCGTTCAGCGTGATGCCGTGCCAGACGGCCTACATCATGACCAAGCATGCGGTGCAGGCGTTCAGCGAATGCCTCTATCTGGAAATGCAGCTGAAAGGCGCGCCGATCCATGTCTGCTCGATCATGCCCGGCATGCTCAAGACCAGCATCTTCGAAGCCAGCGCCGGTGCGGGCGAACCGCCTGCCGCCGCCACGCATCGCCGCAAGATGTTCGAGATGATGCGCGATTACGGCATGGACCTGGCCGAAGGGTGCCAGCGCATCATGGAGCAGGTCGCGGAAGGCCGGTTCTGGGTCCATACCCAGCCCGACATGACGATGTCCGCGATTGAAAGCCGCATCGCCTTCTTCAACAGCCAGCAGCCGCCCGTGATGAACGAGGCCGTGCGCGAGCTGGTCGACTGACCGCCAAACCGTTGCTGCGGTATCCGGCGGGGCGCTGAGAGGGTGCGCCCCGCCGGTTCCGCGCGTCAGCGATGCAGCACGTAGCTGCCTTCGGCCGGGGCGCGGGTTTCGTTGAAGAAGTCCACCAGCCGCCACGGCCACGACAGGAAGATGCGGCGCTTGCTGTTCATGTAATAGCTGCTGGCGCGCGGGTGCGACCAGATCATCTCCGGCATCCGGGCCTCGACCTTGCGGTTCCAGTCATCATAGGCCTGCTCGGTCACCTCGAACGACTTCGCCCCGGCTTCGGTCACGCGGTCCAATGCCTCGATGATCCAGTTGACCTGGCATTCCGAAATCAGGTTCTGCCCGGCAGCGTGGTTGGGGGCGCTGTTGGGGCCGACGGTGTGGAAGTAGTTGGGATACCCCGGCACGCACATGCCCATGTAGGACCGCGCATCCTCCTCGCCCCATTCCGCGCCCAGATCGCGCCCGCCGATGCCCTTGACCGTCAGGTTGCCCAGCATCTTGGCCACGTTGAACCCGGTGGCGCAGACGATCACGTCGCATTCGAACACGCTGCCGTCCTTCGCCTCGATCCCGTTCGGCAGGATCCGCGCGATGCCCTTGTTTTCCAGCGTGACGTTGGGCCGCAGCAGCGCGTCGAACCAGCCGTTGTCCAGCACGATCCGCTTCGAAAAGATCGGGAAGTCTGGCGTCAGCTTCTCGATCAGGTCGGGCCGGTCGGCGAACTTCTGGTGCAGGTAGGACAGGGCATATTGCCGGGTCATCTCGTTGAGTTCCGACACCGCCAGGTCGTTGCCGACCCAGGCCGGGTCCTGCAACACGTTGGCAAACAGGCCGTCCGCCGCCGCCCAATAGACCTTGAAGCGGAACCATTCCTTGAAGCCGGGAATGTTGCGCAGCGCCCACTGCATCCCGGCGCTCACCTCGTCGGCGATTTCCGGGTTGTGGATCACCCAGTGCGGGGTGCGCTGACAGACGGTCAGGCTGGCCACTTCGGGGGCAATCGCGCCGACCAGCTGCGCGGCGCTGGCGGCCGTGCCGATCACCGCCACGCGCTTGCCCTTCAGGTCAAGGTCGGCGGGCCAGTCAGCGGTATGGACCACGGGACCGTTGAAATCGGCAAGGCCAGGAATGTCGGGCCACTTGAAGCGGTTGACCGGGCCATGGCCGTTGATCACCGCGTTGACCACCAGGTCTTCCGTCCGGCCATCCGGGCGGCGGACGGTGACGGTCCACATGCCGCTCGCCTCGTCATAAACCAGCGTTTCGACGCGGGTGTTGAATTGCACGTTGCGGCGCAGCCCATACTTGTCGGCCACCTCCACCATGTAGCGCTGCATGTCCGCGCCCTGCGGGTGGTAATGGTGCCAGTCCGGCCAGATTTCCCAGCTGAAGCTGTAGAAATGGCTGGGCGTATCGACTCCGACGCCGGGGTAGCGGTTTTCGTACCAGGTGCCGCCGACTTCGGCGTTCTTCTCGATCACCACATAGTCATAGCCCGCTTCCTCCAGCTTGATCGCGGCGGCCATCCCGGTCATCCCGGCGCCGATCACCAGCACCTTGAAGTTCGCGGGGCGGCTCGCCCGGCCCGGCAGGGCCGAACGGTCGATCCACGGGCGGAAGCCACACTGGTCGAAGGCGAGTTCGATGAATTCCTGCTCCACCGGCTCACCGACCATCACCGACATGATGCGCTGGAACAGGGCATCATCGGGCGCGCCAGTGGCAAGGCCCTCACCAGTGACCAGCAAGTGGTGCAGCTTGCCGCGCAAGTCCGCCGCGAGATCATCGGGAATGGACGTCGGCACCGGCGCGAACGCGGGCCGGATGCAATCGGCAAACCGGTCCAGCATGGCCGCGTCGTGCGACAGGTGCACGTAAACCGCCAGCAGGGTGGGCAGATTGGCCTGCGCCAGGGCCTGTTGCAGCTCCGGCGAATCTGCGAGCGGCAGGCTCGCGGCAGGGTTCAGCACTTGCGACATCGCGGACTCCCATTTCCCTCGATCAATCTTGTGAGTGTTTACTCACATATTGCTGGATGGACTGCAAGCCCCTGTTTGCGACTTTTGACGAACGGCATGGATCATTTCATCGCAGCCACCGCGCCCCGTTGACGCCGTGGATCCTCATGGGTAAGTATATACTTACAAATAAGCGGGCAACCAACCGACTCGTGACCGGGAAGAGTGATGAAACGCGGGCCCAGACGGGCCGCTGTTGCGCATGATTCCCAGCGATCGCGTTGATTGGCAGCCCGGCAAGCAATCCGGCTGACAAGCCTGAACTGGGGAGGGAATGCATGCGCATCACAAAGCTTCGTCGTCTGGCCATCCTGGCCTGCGGGTCATCCGCACTGGCATTTTCCGGCCATGCGCAGGCAGAGGAGGCCGATGGCAGCGGTGACAGCAGCACCGACATCATCGTCACCGCCACCCGCGATGCCCGCAGCCTGCAGGAAGTGGCGATGCAGGTGAACGTGGCGACGGGCGAGCAGCTTGAAAAGCTGAGCCTGTTCGACATCAAGGACATCTCGCAGCTCGCGCCGGGGCTTGATCTCAACAACAACGACCCGCGCAAGAACACCACCACGCTGCGCGGCATCTCGTTCGATCCCGATCAGGGCACCAGCCCGGCGGTGGAAGTCTACTTCAACGAAATTCCGACCGACGCGCAGACCGTCTACACCGCGATGTACGACGTTGCGCAGATCGAAGTGCTGCGCGGCCCCCAGGGCCTGCTGCGCGGGCTGTCGGCCCCGGCGGGCTCCATCACCATCGCCACCCGCCGCCCCGATTTCGGCGTGACGGAAGGCTATGCCCAGGCCAGCGCGACCGATCGCGGTGGCGTGAACGTGCAGGGCGGCGTGACGCTGCCGCTGTCGGATACGCTGGCGCTGCGCGTGGCCGGGCTCTACGACGGCAACCGGGTCAATCACGTCCGCAACCTGACGCTGGCCAACAAGCGCGGCTACAATACCACGGCCAGCAGCCGCGTGACGCTGGGCTTCCAGCCGAGCGAGGCCTTCACCGCCTACCTCAGCTATCAGTACCTCAATTCCGATGCGAAATCGTACCAGCAGGTTGTCGGCACCGGGAACACGCCGCAGCGCGTCTATTCCGAGATTTTCGGCATCCCCAGCATCTTCATGCCGCCCGCGTTCGGCGGCGGACCGTTCGCAACCAACACCGCCGTCCGTTCCGGCCCGGCGCTGACCGCGGGCAATTATGCGGCGGTGTCGGACAGCGGCTATCGTATCCGCAACAAAACGCACATCGTGAACCTGTCGGCGGATTACGATCTGGGCCCGGCAACGTTGTCATTCGTCGGCGCGCACCAGTACAGCCGCGTGCTGACCGACCGCGACCAGGATCTGGGCAATGCCATTCCCGGCTATGTCCAGAAGAACTTCGTTTCCGTGCCCAGCAAGTTCGACACGCAGGAACTGCGGCTCCATTCGAACAATACCGAAGGGTTCGGGTGGAGCGTGAGCGCCTTCCACTACAACCGCACGGGCGATGTCATCAACGACATCTATAACGACCTGTTCGTCTACAACACCGACCCCAACGGCTTCGTCAAGGCGCCGCTGGGCGCGGGCGGTTCGTTCATCACGGCGCCGAACAAGCTGCCGCTGCTGGTCCACGTGGTCGTTCCGGTGCGCAACAGCACCTGGTCGTTCGCGGGCAACCTGCGCTACAATTCCGGGCCGCTGAGGATCGAGGCGGGGCTGCGCTATTCGATCCGTCGCAGCACCCAGACGACCCAGATCACCACCACCGGCTTCCAGAACAGCGGCCCGAACGAAGCGATCCCGGCCAACCTTCAGCGCACCACGGCCAAACCGTGGACCGGCGGCGCGAACATCAGTTATGACGTGACCGACACGCTCACCGTCTATGCCGCCTATGGCCACTCGTATCGCGCGCCGACCACCGGCGTGTCGCTGCCGGCCGGGATCACCGCCGACCTGATCCGCACCAAGGAGGAAAAGACGGATTCGTTCGAAGCGGGCATCAAGGGCAAGGTGCTGGGCCGCCTGAACTACAGCGTGGCCGGATTCTACCAGAAGTTCGACGGCTACATTCGCCGCTTCGAGCAGATCTACTGGGTGTCCGCCGCCGACCCCCAGGGCCAGGGCTTCTTCGGCTTCAACTATAACGGCGATGCCGAAGTGAAGGGCATCGAAGCCTCGCTCGACGGGCGGGTGACGGAAAACTGGGACATCGGCCTCAGCGCATCCTATGCCAAGGCGCGCTACAAGAACGCGCTGCTGCCCTGCAACGACTACGCCGGAACGGGCAAGCCCAACCAGACCGGCGCGCCGCGCGTCACCGGGACCGGCAATGTCAGCTATTGCCGCAACAACGGGCGGATTTCGGATACTCCCGATTTCGGCCTGACCGCCAACACCGAAGTCCGCTTCCCGATGGGTTCGGTCACACCGTTCGCCTCGGCCATGCTGGCCTATCGCCCCGGCTTCTTCTCGCAGACGGTGCAGTACGACTACGATGCGCGGACCCAGCTCAACGCATTCGTCGGGGTGCGCGGGCCGGATGACAAGTGGTCGGTCACGGTATTTGCCCGCAACCTGCTCAACCAGCAGAAGATCACCAACATCACGCTGGGCACCCAGACCATCAGCTCGATCCTCGCCGGGGTGGGCGGCGGCGTTTATGACTCCGGCTATCGCCCGGTCAATGTCATGAACCCGCGCGAATTCGGGGTCACGCTGGGCTTCAAGTTCTAGCGCCTGCCTTCCGGCAGCGGCACGACGGGCTTCGGGAGCGATCCCGAAGTCCGTTTGCGTTGGGGCCGGAGCAGTTGCCCCCGGCGCCGAAGCGGTCCGCACCAAAGGCGCCTGTCCCGAAGCAGGACTGCCCCATCACGGCGCAAGTCGCGACCATCGCCGCAGATCTGGCAAAGCGGCGACAGACCCGAAGAGGCGGCCATCGCGCAGGCTGCCGCGCAAACTCCGGTACGCCGGGTGATAGCGGATCGCCCGCCTCATGTGTCCGTAACAGCCGTGCCTGGCGACCAGGCACCTCCGCGACTCCGGGCAGCGAAGAGGCAAACTCGCCTGACCAATCCCTGCCCGGCGGGTCAAAATACCGTGTCATCCGGGCCACGCCGCCAATTCCCGCATCATCGAAAACTGGCCTTACCAGGATTGCGATTGCAATCTGACTTTGGTCAAGCCGAATGCCGCGAAACTCGGAAAATCGAGGAATTGCGCCATCTTTGCGGCCAGCCCGTGCGAAACCTGGACTGTCTCGACTATTCAGGAAACAGCCCGAACTGCCGATCCCGCCGCCGCTCGCACAGACACTCCTGAGACTGGACAGATTAATTATGGGTTGATTGACTGATCAGACTGTGCAATTGGCCTGTCCAAAGTGGTAAGTCTGGGAGGACAGCAATGCACAAGAAGACTATGTTGATCGCCGGCGCATCGATCCTGGCATTCGCCCAGGCTGCTCAGGCCCAGGAGGCAACGGCAGAGGAAGCCGTTAACGGCGGGCTGGAAGATATCGTCGTCACTGCGCAAAAGCGCGAACAGAACATGCAGTCCGTTCCCGTCGCAGTTACCGCGCTGTCGGGTGAAGCCATCGCCAACCAGCGGATCGCCGACTTCTCCGACCTGACGCGCGCCGCGCCGTCGCTGACGATCACGCAGACCACGTCCTCGCCCAACAACTCGATCATCCTGCGCGGCATCGGCACGTTCGCCTTTTCGATCGGCGTCGAGCCCAGCGTGGCAGTGATCATCGATGACATGCCCGTGGTGCAGCAGGCCCAGGCCTTCGACAACATGGCCGACCTGTCGCGGATCGAAGTGCTGAAGGGTCCGCAGGGCACGCTGTTCGGCAAGAACTCGTCGGCCGGCGTCGTGAACATCGTCACCAAGGATCCGGGCTCCAGCTTCGAAGGCTCGATCGGCGCAACCGTGGCCACCGACGGCGATGTCCGCGCCGAAGCGATGGTGTCCACCCCGCTCGCCGATGGCGTCGGCCTGCGCCTGACCGGCTTCTACCACGATTACCCCGGCAACGTGCGCAACCTGACCTCCGGTCGCAAGCTGAACGACCAGAGCAACTATGGCGTGCGCGCCAAGCTGCGCGCAGAACTGGGCAGCGCGGTCACGCTCACGCTCACCGGTGCCTATTCCAAGGCGACCCAGGACGGGACCGCCACCACGATCCGCGAGATTCGCGGCACCGGCACCCCGCGCGTGTTCGGCAGCCCGGCCCTGCCCCTGCTGCCCAGCCTGACCGGCATCACGCCCGGCGCCGGCAACACCAACGCCCGCGTCGATGCCTTTGGCGCGACCGAAAACGAGACCGCCAGCATTGCCGGCAAGCTCTCGGTCGACCTCGGCTTTGCCGACCTGATTTCGGTCACAGCCTTCCAGGACTGGAAGTACAACTTCCAGAACGATTTCGATAACACCGACCTCAACGTGCTTTCGGCCTTTACCGGCGGCGCGGTCAACGGCGGCCTCACGCAGAGCGGCCCCTATCACTCGAAGAACTTCACGCAGGAACTGCGGCTCGTTTCGGGCGGCAGCAGCGCCCTGAAGTATGTCGTGGGCGGGTTCTATTCGAACGCCCGCACCACCCGCGCGTTCCTGCGCGGCCCGGTGGTGGCCGTGGCGAACTGGTCGGCCCGCAACACCAGCGAGACGCTCGGCCTGTTCGCGCAGCTTGACTACACGCTGCCGACCAACACAACGATCAGCGGCGGCGTGCGTTACAACCACGAAAAGATCGCCGTTGCCTTTGACAACAACGTTGCCGGCGCCACGGCCAACCAGTGCGCCCCCGGCAACCCGCTGTGCCGCGGTTCGAACACCGACGAGGTGGTGACCTGGAAGGGCTCGATCTCGCAGGAACTGGCACAGCAGGTCATGGTCTATGGGTCAGTCGCGCGGGGCTACAAGGGCTTTGCCTACGACATCACGTCGGGCTTCAACCCGGCCCGCATCAACGGCGCTCTCAATGGCACCGGCGCTGGCCTGATCGGCGTCGGTCCGGTCAAGCCGGAAACCTCGACCTCGTACGAGCTGGGTCTCAAGAGCCGCTTTGCAGACAACCGCATCCAGTTCAACCTGATCGGCTTCCTGACGAACTACAACAACTTCCAGGCCCAGTCGGCGATTCTCGTCGGCACCCCGCCGGCACCGCAGTTCGTGCTCAACAACGTCGGCAAGCTGCGCACCAAGGGCTTCGAGGTGGAACTCGTCGCGAAGCCGTCGGACTGGCTGAAGATCGATGCCGGCGCGGCTTATACCGATGCGGTCATGACCAGCTTCCCGCAGGCCCAGGGCTATCCGGGCCAGACCGGGCAGATGTGGAATGGCACCGCTTCGGTCCTCGTCGGGCCCTGCGTCTCGGCTGCTGCGGCCACCGCCGCTGCCCCGCGCACGACCTGCGCCTTCCAGGACCGCTCGGGCGCCCGCCTGCCCAACTCGCCGCGCTTCAAGTGGAACATCGGTGCGACCGCCGACTTCCCGCTGGGCGATGCAACCGGCACGGCGATCATCAGCTACCAGCACCAGAGCGCGGTCAACTTCGACCTGCTTGGCAACCCGCTGACCGTGCAGAAGGGCTATGGCGTGATGAACGCCAGCCTTGGCGCCGAATTCGGCTCGGTGAAGCTGGTCGCCTTCGTCAACAATCTGTTCAACAAGCGCTATGCTTCCAGCCTGTCCGACGGTTTCGGCACGCTGGGTGGCAGCGCCAGCAACGACACCCACGTCATTTACCAGTTCCTCAGCCGCGATTCCCAGCGCTATGCCGGGATCAAGGCAACCGTCAGCTTCTGATCCAGTCCACCCCCTGCCGGATCGGGATTGCCTTGGCGGTCCCGATCCGGTCCTTTCCTGGCCGGGGCAGGCAATCGAAGGGAATTGAGGCATGCTGAAGCGACTCCCGCTGCGCTGGTGGATCATCGGACTGGTCACCCTCGGAACGATCCTGAACTACCTCGCTCGCTCGACACTTTCGGTCGCAGCCCCGACTCTCAAAGACGAATTCTCGATGACGACCGAGCAGTACAGCTGGGTCGTGCTGGCCTTTCAGGCCAGCTATACGGTCATGCAGACCGTGGCCGGATCGGTCCTCGACGCACTCGGAACCCGGCTGGGCTTCTTCGTGTTCGCGGTGGGCTGGGCCGTGGCCAACATGGCCCACGCCATGGCCACCGGCTGGCAGAGCCTGGCCTTCTTCCGCGCCGCGCTGGGCGCGACCGAAGCGGCCGCCATTCCGGCCGGGGCAAAGACCGTCGCCACCTGGTTCCCGCCGCGTGAAAAGCCGCTGGCGACCAGCCTGTTCCAGATGGGCACCAGCGTCGGCAACATGATCGCCCCGCCGCTGGTGGCCTTCTGCATCCTGGCGTGGAACTGGCAGGCGGCCTTTATCGTAACCGGTGCCCTGTCGCTGCTCTGGGCGGGATTGTGGTGGACCGGATACCGCGATCCGGGCGAACACCCGCGCCTGTCGGCAGAGGAACGCGCCGTGATCGAAAGCGGTCGCAACGACGAGCTGCCCGGCAAGCCCGCGACCAAGCGCGATGTGCTGCAAAGCCGCTCGTTCTGGGCAATTGCCGTGCCGCGCTTCCTGTCGGAGCCGGCGTGGCAGACCTTCAACTTCTTCATCCCGCTCTATCTGGTCGCGGTGTGGAACCTCGATCTCAAGTCGATCGCGCTGTGGGCCTGGCTGCCCTTCCTGGCCGCCGATTTCGGCAGCCTGGCCGCCGGACTGTTGCCGACCTGGCTGATGAAACCCAACCGGTTCTCCTCGCAGGGGGTTTCGCTGATCGCCAGCCGCAAGATCACGATGACGCTGGGGGCCTTGTGCATGATCGGCCCGGCCTGCATTGGCCTCGCCACCTCCCCGGGGGTTGCCATCGCCCTGTTCTGCATCGGCGGCTTCGCCCACCAGATGCTCAACGGCGCGCTGATCACCCTGTGCGCCGACGTGTTCGATGCCCGCACGGTCGGCACGGCCAGCGGCATGGCGGGTACGTCGGCGTGGATCGGGGGCATGCTGTTCACGCTGCTGATCGGCCAGAGCGCCGACCAGTTCGGCTACAACCCGCTGTTCGTTGCACTGGCAGCGCTGGATCTGCTGGCTGCGGGGGTGTTGTGGGTCCTGCTGCGCGAGCGCTTTGCCAAGGCCTGAGCCCCGCGCAGCACCCGCGCCAGCCCGGTTCATCTGCCGAAAAGTGTGCACCGCAGCGCAACTTCGGTCTGTCAATTCTGTAAGATTGGTAATACCGTCAGCACCCTATGGCAAACATTCAGCCCAATGATCGCCTTTACCAGGATCTGGCCCGCGCCCTGATCGAGGAAATTTCGAGCGGGCGTTATCCTGTCGGCAGCCGCCTGCCTGCGGAACGCGAACTTGCCGCGCGGTTCGAAGTCAGCCGCCCGACCGTGCGCGAGGCGATCATCGCGCTGGAAGTGCAGAACCTGGTCGAAGTGCGGATCGGCTCCGGCGCATACGTCAAGCGCCTGCCCGGAGACGAGGACCGCCCCGGTTTCGACGTGACCGCGTTCGAGCTAACCGAAGCGCGCCTGCTGTTCGAGAGCGAGGCCGCGGCCCTGGCTGCGACCCAGATCACGAAGGCCGAACTTCAGGAAATCGAAGCGCTGGTGCAGCAGATCGCGATCGAGAACCAGGACCCCAACGGCACCGAAAAGGCGGACCGCGAATTCCACCTCGCCATTGCCCGCGCCACCCGTAACCTCGCCGTCTACAAGGTGATCGAGCAGTTGTGGGACATGCGCGCAAGCTCGGCCGAGGCCGCCCTGCTGCATGAAAAGGCCCGGCACGCCAACGTGAAGCCCGTGGTGGCTGAACACACCGCCATCCTCGACGCCCTGCGCGCGGGCGATTCCCATGCCGCCCGCGCGGCCATGCGCGTGCATCTCTCCGCCGTGCTGGATGGCCTGCTGTTTGCCACCGAAGAGCGGGCCCTGGCCGAAGCGCGCCGGGCGACCCAGGCCAAGCGCGAACGCTACGCCCGCGCGACGGCCTGACCGTCCCGTCCGGCAGTGCGGGTGGCAGGTGCTTGCCCGCGGGGGTATTCCTGCCTAGGTCCGGGGCATGATGCCCGGCCTTGATCATGCCGTTCTGATCACGCTGATTTTCGTGGCTGGCCTGTTCGGCTTTGCGACCGACCGGGTGCGGCATGATCTGGTCGCACTGCTGATGCTGGGGGCCTCTGTCGTGCTGGGCATCGTGCCCGGCAAACAGGCATTCTCCGGATTCGGCGATCCGGTGGTGATCACGGTTGCCGCAGTCATGATCGTCAGCGCGGCCATTTCGCGATCCGGCATCCTGGCCCACGCCCTGCGCCCCCTGCGCCGGGTGATGCACCGGGAAAGCGGCATTGCGGCGACTTATGCCCTGCTTTGCGGCATCGCCTCCGCGTTCATGAACAACGTCGGCGCGCTTGCCCTGCTGCTGCCTGCCGCCCTGGCAACCTGCCGTTCCGCAAAGGTCGCGCCCAGCCGCATCCTCATGCCGATGGCCTTCGCCTCGCTGCTGGGCGGGCTGGTCACGCTGATCGGGACACCGCCCAACGTGATCCTGGCCGAATTGCGCGCCGATTACGACAGGCCTGCATTCGGGATGTTCGATTTCACCTGGGTCGGCCTGCCGCTCGCTCTGGCGGGGCTTGTCTTGACCCTGCTGATGGTCCGCTTTCTGCCATCCCGCGCCAGCAGCGATGCCGAACCGCTGAAATTCAGGATCGCGGACTACCTGTTCGAACTGCGGATACCGAAAGGCTATCGGCGCACCCTGACAGTCGAGCAGCTCGCGGCAACCGGCACGGGCGAGGACCGTCTGGCCGTGCACGCGATCGACCGGGGCGGACTGCTCTTCACCGCTCCCCGGCTGAGCCGCGCGTTCCGCCCCGGCGACATCGTCCAGGTCGAGGGCCGGGCGCCGGTGGTGGAGCAGGCGCTTGAACGGTTCGGACTGGAACTGGCCTCCGACGCGGAGGACGACCTGCTCGAAGGCTCGTTTGCCGAATGCGTCGTAACCGACAAGAGCGCGCTCATCGCCAGCGGCAACCCCTCGCTCCTGCTGGAACAATCCGGAGCGGCGCTGGTCGCAATCAGCCGGCGCGGCAAGAACATCGCGGAAGGTCTGGCCGCGCTGCGGTTGCAACCGGGCGACGTGATCCTGGTGCAGATCGCGCAGGAGCGGGTTGGCGAACTGGTCAACGCCTTCGATCTGCTGCCCTTGGCGGAACGCCCCCTGAACCTGCGCCTGGCCGCGCGGGACTGGTTGCCGCTGGCCGCACTGGTCGGAGCGATCGCGGCGGCATCGACCGGCCTGGCCAACCTCGCGGTCTCACTGGTGCTGGCCGTCGTCATGCTGGGCCTGACCGGGCGGCTGAAGAGCCAGGTCTATCAGGACATCGACTGGCCGATCATCATCCTGCTGGCAGCGCTGATTCCCGTGGCCCAGGCCTTTTCCGACAGCGGCGCGGGCGATGCGATCGCCGGCATGATCAGCGCGTTCGGCCAGGATCGGCCGGACTGGCTGATGATCGCCGTCACGCTGGGCCTGACCATGGCGATCACGCCCTTTCTCAACAACGCCGCGGCCGTCCTGATCATGGGGCCGATCGCCGCCGAGACCGGCCTCGCCACCGGCACCGCGGTCGATGCCATGCTGATGGCGGTCGCAGTCGGCGCCTCGTGCGATTTCCTGACCCCGATCGGCCACCAGTCGAACACGCTGGTCTGGGGCCCGGGCGGCTACCGCTTCTCCGACTACGCCCGCGTCGGCACCCCGCTGACCGCGCTGGTCCTGATACTGGGAACGACCCTGATCACGCTGGTCTGGAGCTAGCCAACGCACAGCAGCCGCCTACGCTCCGCAGCACCCCCGCGCCCCGGACAGCAAAAAGCCCGGAAAATCCGGGCCTTTTGGTCTTTTTGTCTGCTTGGAAGCAGTAATGGTGCCAGAAGAGGACTCGACCTCGGCTATTTTATACCAGATTTATCAATATGTTAGTAAGTTCGGGTTTTGCCAAAGGCCCGCAAAAGGCCCGAAATCGCCAAATAAGGTATTGGTTCGATGCCTTTTTCGGGACTCGAACGATTTCAGAGCCTCGGAATTCCGCGATTCCGCTCTAGTGAACAAATGCAGAAAGCGGGCCTATTGAAGATCCGCTCTTCGCCGTCCTGGGAGGATGATTCAACGAATGAAAAGGTGCTGGGAGGCACGTCTCAATCAGGCCTCGCGAATCCACTGCAGTTGGGCATTTGAAAACTCCTTCAAGCCGAAGTGCGAGAGCTCGCGGCCATAGCCGCTGTTCTTGATACCCCCGATCGGCACTCTTGGATCCGAAACGGAAAGACCATTTATGTAAACAGCGCCCGCTTCAATTCGTGCAGCCAAGTCGGCAGCTCGACCAGTGTTGCGGGTCCACAGTGCGGAAGACAGCCCGAAGGCACTGTCATTTGCGAGCGAGATGGCGTGGTCGGCGTCGTTTGCGACCAAGATCGGAGCGACTGGTCCGAAGGTTTCTTCGCGGCAAATCGGCATGTCGTTCGTCACGTCAACCAGTACTGTCGGCGGATAGAATGCGCCCCGGCCATCGGGAATGAGACCACCAATCAAAATCCGCGCGCCCTTGGCCACGCTGGCTTGAACCAGGTCATGAACCTCAGCTCGCAGCCTTTCACGCGCCATCGGCCCCATTTCTGTGACAGGATCTTCGGGATTCCCAACCTTGATCTTAGATGCCTCAGCGACAAATCGCTGAGTGAACTCGTCTGCAATGGAACGTTCAACAATAATGCGCTTGGCTGCGATGCACACTTGTCCGCAGTTCTGGAAGCGTGCGGTTACGGCAGCTGAAACGGCGCGATCGAGATCCGCGTCCGCCAGGACAATGAACGGATCAGAACCACCCAACTCCAACAGCGACTTCTTGAGATTTCTGCCGGCCTCGGCCGCGAGCGCCGCCCCCGCCGCGACTCCTGCAGTCACGCTCACGCCGCAAATTCTGGGGTCGCTCAACAGGCCGGCGATTGCATCGCGGCTTGCGTTGACCACGGTAAATGATCCGGCTGGGAAGCCGGCATCTGCGAAACATTCCCCAAGCGCCAATGCGCTTCCCTGGACATTGTCGGCGTGCTTCAGAACAAAGCCATTGCCAGCTGCCATGATTGGAACTGCCGCACGCAGCACCTGCCAGATCGGAAAGTTCCAGGGCATTACGCCGAGAACGACGCCTAACGGCAAGTAACGGACCGTGGCAACGCCGTCCGTTCCAAGCTCGGATACCCCAGCAATGCCCTGCTCCGACCCCTTAACCTTGCCGCGGCTGCCCTCTCCGCCGGCAGCATTGGCCATCGCGTGGGCTTCATCGAACACGATCACCCCGTCGAAGTCGTCACCTGCCCATTCGAGCAGCTGCTCGAGCCGGGTCGTTGCCAACAAGCTGCATGTGCAGGATGGGCTCAGCGAACGGCGCGAGTTTGTCCTGCCGGAGGAGGACATCGCGTTCCTGGACGGCCTCGGCCTGACCTGGGAAGCGGTTAACTGTGGGCAGCTCTGGGTTATCGTCCGCGGATGGAGCCCGCCTGAAGGGTTCGCGCCTGGTCAGGTGGACGTGGCCTTCGACGTCACCAGCTATCCGGCGGGCGTTATCGATATGGCCTACTTTAGCCCTGCAATCAGCCGCACCAATGGTGCGAGCATTCCGCAGGCCGACGTCTCCGTCACCATCGATGGAGGAAGCTGGCAGCGCTGGTCGCGCCACCGGGTCGAGGGCGTGAACAGCTGGAATCCGGAAAGCGACAGTATCGCTTCCCACTACGGCTACATGCTCGACTGGTTCAAGCGCGAGCTCGAACGGTGACGCCAGCTTTCACGCTGACGATGGCCGAAAGGGAGCAGATGGTCCTGATGGATCATCTGTTCCCGGGCGATGGCAAGGAATCGGCCGCGATCGGGTTGTGCGTCCTCGGTGCAAGCGGAAGCCCGGTCCGCCTCCTCGTGCAAGAGATCGTCCCGGTTCCGGTCGAAGTCTGCACGCTGCGCTCGCCCGTCTCGATCCAGTGGCCGTTCAATTGGCTGGATCCCCTGCTCGCACGGGCGGACGCAGCTGGCTTGTCCGTGGTCAAGTTCCACTGCCATCCAGGAGGCCAGGCCTTCTTCTCCCATATCGACGACGTAGGAGACGACGCCTTCTTCGAAAGTCTCCACGGCTATCTCGACACCGAGGTGCCGCATGCGAGCGTACTTGTCCTGCCGTCCGGGCAAATGCTGGGGCGGGTCGGCCTCCCCGATGGATCGCAGCACTCCATTGCGCAGATCGGAATTGCTGGCCGCCAGCCGCAATTCTGGTGGCGGGAAACACATTCAGACAGTTCAGCTTCCATGGGAACGGTTGGGCGGCATTCGCGCGGCTTTGGCCAGGAGATGCGCAGTGAACTGAAGCGGCTCAGCGTCGGCATCGTCGGGGTCTCCGGAACTGGCAGCATCGTTGCCGAGCAATTCGCCAGACTCGGCTTCGGCCGGATGGTCTTGGTCGATCCCCAACGTGTCGAAACCAGGAACCTCGATCGGATTTTGAACGCGACCGCGACCGATGCGCGGGACGGTACGTTCAAGGTCGATGTCGCCAAGAGAGCGATTGACGCACTGGGGTTCGGCACCCACGTGACGGCCATCCCGGCGAACATAGTCGATCGCGACGCAGTGGTCGCACTGGCCGCCTGCGATATCCTGGCCGGCTGTGTCGATGGCGCCGAAGGCAGGGCGATCCTTGACCGTCTGGTGGCAACGCAGCTGCAAGTGCTCGTCGATGTCGGTGTTGGCGCGGTGGCAGACGAAGACGGCTCGATCGATCAGGTCGACACTGCGGTGAACTTCATCGTCCCCGGAGGATCGAGCCTGCTTTCCAGGGGTGTCTACACCCCCGAGCAAGTCCACGCCGAAAGTCTAGCCCGGGCGGCACCAGAAGAGTATGCGCGGCAGCGCGCGGAAAAATATATTAAGGGCCGTGACGAGGAACAGCCGGCGGTCATCGGCATCAACATGCTCGGTGCGGCGAGCGCGGTTCTCGAACTGATCGCGCGGCTTTATCCGTTCCGGCATAACCCCAATCCGGCCGCTTTCGATGCTGTGCGGATGAATCTGGCGGAAGTCGAATTCACCACCCAGACCTTCGAAAAGCCGTGCCCGGTCATGGGCAAGCTGTTCGCGACTGGCGGGCGCGAACCATTGCTTAACTTGCCGCAACTCTCGAGGAACAGCTGATGCCAAGGTGGAAATTGATACCGAGGCGGGTGGGCCTGTGGGTGCGAGACATCTATTTCGCCCGGTGGGGGCGTTTCCGCGTAATTGAAGATGAGGATCTGCCCGACGACGCCATTCCTGGTAAACTCTACCTGGTTGGAGAAGATGGGCGGTACTGGATCGCCGCGATGCGCTGTCCCTGCGGCTGCGGCACCCTGCTTGAAATGAACTTGTTGCCTGACAGTGAGCCCGTCTGGTCGCTCGGGGTCACCGCCGGCATCCCGACCCTGCATCCATCGGTTTGGCGCAAGGATGGCTGCCGGGCGCACTTTCTGCTGCGTAGCGGACGGATTATTTGGTGCTGACTTCCTCGTTTAGAGAGTAAGGCGATTCCGCGCGAAGCTGCCTCAATGGCTGGCGAACGGACGTTAGCTTTCGGCATGCCTGAGTTTCGCGTTAACGGACCGCTTTGTTAGCGAACGTCACCGCATGAACTAATTGGCAACTAGGCCAACATCGGGCCGAACAGCTGCATGAATGCGGCGCGGTGCCGAGCCCACGTTTGGTTCGCGAAAACGCCGCACAGTTGCTCCCTTACGACCTCTTCAGATCTCTGGGTTCTACGTCCGATATGGTCCAAGAGCTCGTCGGTGATGCGCTTCGCCGCACGGCGTTGGGGGCCACCCCTCAGCGCCGGATCGTGTCCGCGCATGATCTGAGAGATTCTGATCTGGTTGTCGTGGCATCGCCGGCGAAGCTCGGTCTCGAATGCCCTCACATCGACAGCAATACATTCAACTAAACCGACCTCGGGGGTGAAAGGCAGGAAATCGATGTCCTGCTGTTGACGTTGGTATTTCGCTAACTGCGTGTGATTGTCGTTCTGGCGCCAACTTGTGATTGATTCCGTTGCTACGTCACCATCAAGCACTGCCTTCTGGACGACCGTGTTCGGTAGCACAGCCCGGTTGCGCTCGAGGAAGGCCATGACAGCGTCGAACGGCCCCACCGGAACGATTTTAGTGCTCGGACGGGCGGTTGGATCGGGCACGCGCTCGTCGGCAAACTTCTCGAAGAACGCAGTGACCATGTCCCTTGCGAACAAATCTTCGACGTAAAGCATAATGTCGGGCAGCGTCTCCTCCTCCGAGGCGATATTTCCGATGGCGTAGGTTGGGAAACATCCGATAACGGGTTTGATCTCCCCGTCGTCCTGCTTGTCGAGGTAGATGATATGGCGCCTGTCGATCGACTTCAGCAGCGTCACTGAATGCGTCGAGAAGATCACTGTTAGGGACTTCTCCGTCGCCTGATCCTGCAGGTATCGAAGCAGGTTAACCTGGGCGCGGGGGTGCAGCGCCATCTCTAACTCGTCGACGATGATCATGCTGTCGTCCTGGACCTGCGTCAGGAGCCGGAGCAACTTGAGCACGCACAGTTCGCCTAAGCTGAAGTGCTTCTCGGAATGGTAGGTGTACGGCGGGTTGCCCAGCGCGAGGACGAATGCGTCGTTGCCCGCTCCGCGCGTGAGGTTAATAGTCCGAAGCCTAGTGAACTTATCGGTCTCGAAGATTGCATTGGCGGTTTCGATGATCCGAGGGTTCGCCGCGCGGATGTTGTTGGTGTCGAAGTCCTCTGGTCTGGGCGTGATGCGGTCCGCAGTGGCTCCGACATACATGACCGAGGGATAACCCAGCTCGTCGAAGAGGTGCGAGTTGCTGCGCGGCCGCGGCGTCCAGCGTTCTCCGCGATAGGCGTATTCCACCGTTTCGTCGTCGATCTCGTAAGTCACGGTCCCTTCGGTGTGGTTGTCCAAGCGCTCCGAACGGAGCGACGAAGGGAAGTGGATCGGGAAGGCGTTTGGCTGCCCTATTCGGCGCAGGCAGGCAAGCAATGTGGTCTTCCCGGCCCCGTTACCGGCAGTGAGAAGCCAGACGCCCGGATCCGGGAGTTCGAAACGCAGTCGCGAGATGTTGCGGAGATTTCGGACCTCAAGTGCATTAGCCATGACGCTTTGAAGCGCAAAACAGGGCAATAGTCGATAGGCTCCGGCTCTTCTCGGGCCTACAACAGTAATTGTTAGGGCGTCGGCCCAACATTAACCTAACGGCAATCCATCGACGATGGCATCTTTGCAAGGCTTCATTCAAGTGGCACGTTTGGAACAACGACTTTGTCCCTAGGTCGGTCGTTTGCACCAACAGGCTGCGAGATGAACGGAGGGCAGGTATTAGCAAGCAGCTCGGGCGCCCTGAATGTCGTCTGTGTCAGCGGAAACTGCTGATCACGCTCTGGCCGACGGGACTTCTATCAAAGGTCCAACGCAGCTGATTATTATGTCTACGCGGCCGCAGTATTCTGCATCTTGATCACATTCCCGCCCAAGCGAAGCTGGTCGAGGTGATCGCTCCACCACTGGGCCATCCGGACCCGCTCCTCCCAGTGCTTCCCTCGATGATAGGCACCGCGAACCGCGTTACTGTCGCCGTGTGCCAAGGCGCGCTCGATCGCGTCAGGGTTCCAGAGTCCGGATTCGTTGAGGAACGTAGACGCAGTCGCACGCAAACCATGCGCGGTCACTTCGTCCTTCGAGAAGCCCATCCGACGGAATGCCGCGTTCAGTGCGTTTTCGCTCATGGGCCGTAGCGGGCTGCGAGCGGAAGGGAACACGTAGCCTTCGTAGCCCAGCATCTCAGCTAGATCGGTCAGCAAGCTGATGACTTGCTTGGACAGCGGGACGGCATGCGCGCGCCTAGCCTTCATCTTCCCGGCGGGAATCTTCCAAACGCCGTCAATCAGGTCGATCTCCCGCCATTCGGCATGACGAAGTTCGCCAGGCCGTACGAAAACGTGCGGTGCGATCTGGAGCGCGAACTTGGTGACCGGATAACCGGTGTAGCCATCGATCGCGCGGAGCAGGCCGCCAAGCTCCTTCGGCTCGAGGATCGCTGCATAATGCTTCGCGCGAGGGGTGACGAGCGCACCCTTGAGTAAGCTAGTCGGATCGGACTGGCAGCGCGTGGTAGCCACTGCGTAGCGAAACACCCGGCCGGCAAACGAACGACACTTCTTGGCGGTCTCGTGCTTGCCCGTTGCTTCAAGGCGCTTGAGCGGTGCCAGGACTTCAAACGGCTCGATCTCCTTGATCGGGCGGCTGCCGATCGCCGGGGCCAATTGCTCGAGGAAGTAGTTGGCCTTCACCAAGGTCGCATCTGCCCTGCCATTCTGCACCATCATCTGCTCGATGTACTCGCGCGCCACGGCCTCAAAGGTCTGGGCTGCCAGGAACTCCTCCCGGATCTTTTGCTTGCGCTTCTCGAACGCCGGGTCGCCACCGGACGCAATGGAATGGCGCGCCTCGTAGGTCGCTTCTCGCGCCTGCTTCAGGCTGATGTCGGGATAGCTTCCGATGGAAAGCTTCTTCTCGACCTTGCCGATGCGGTAACGGAACCGCCAGAGTTTGCCGCCAGACGGCGTGACCTCGACATAGAGGCCGCGCTGGTCGGCAACCTTGTATGACTTGTCCTTCGCCTTGAGTGCGCGGAGCCGAGTCTCGGTCAGGGGCATGTGCGGGCCTTTTTTTCCGGCTTTTTGCAAAAGGCCCGCAAAAGGCCCGCAAAAATGTCAGGAACCCCCGGGAACAGCCGGGACGATCCGGAACCATCCAAGGGCCAATTCCCTAGGATTTCTGCGGTTTTTATAGACTTTTTGGGATGTTCTGAAAAGAACAAATGGTGCCCAGAAGAGGACTCGAACCTCCACGCCCTTGCGAGCGCCAGCACCTGAAGCTGGTGCGTCTACCAATTCCGCCATCTGGGCACCGGAGCACCGGGCCAAAGCGCCTCGGTGCGGGGTAGGAGGGCGCCTCTAACGGGGGGCGTCGGGGCTGTCAACGCTCCTGTTTGCACTTTGCGAAGTTTTTGTGATTCAGCCCCGTCGGTATGCTTGCGCGGCCGGGTTGGCGAGTGCAAAGGGGCCGGGCAAGTTTCGTAGCACGAAGGCTTTTCGCGATGGGCAAGGCACAGGATCTGGCAGGCAAGGTGATCGCCGTGGTCGGCGGCAGCGGGTTCTTTGGCGCGCATCTGGCGCAGGAACTGCTGGCGCGCGGCGCGCGGCTGCGGGTGGCGAGCCGCCATCCCGAGCGCGCCTTTGCGATCAAGCCGCTGGGCAACCTCGGCAGCGTGCGGCTGATGCGCTGCGACATCACCCGCCCGGAAACGCTGGCAGGCGTGGTTGCCGGGGCCGATGCCGTGGTCAATCTGGTTGGCGCGTTCACGGGCGATCTGGATGCCGTGCAGGGCGCAGGCGCGGGAATGCTGGCGGCAGCGGCAAAGGCTGCGGGTGCCGGGGCCTTCGTGCACGTGTCCGCCATCGGCGCCGATGCCGAAGGCGCGACCGCCTATGCCCGCAGCAAGGCGGCGGGCGAAGCGGCAGTCCTGGCGGCTTTCCCGCAGGCCACCGTGCTGCGTCCGTCCGTGCTGTTCGGATCGGACGACAACTTCGTGAACATGTTCGCCGGGCTGAGCGCCCTGCCCGTGCTGCCGGTGTTCGCGCCGGGGGCAAAGCTGCAGCCGCTGTTCGTGGATGACGCGGCCGAAGCGGTGGCCAACGCGCTGGCCAATCCGGCGGCGCATGGCGGCAAGACTTACGAGATCGGCGGGCCAGAAGCCGTGACCATGCTGGAACTGAACGCCCGGATTGCCGCCGCGGCCGGGCGCAAGCCGCTGCTGGTGGAATTGCCCGATGCGGTGTCGGAAGGGATCGCCACGCTGACCGGCTGGCTGCCGGGTGCGCCGATCAGCCGCCAGCAGTGGCTGCTGCTGAAGGCGGGCAACATGGTATCAGGACAGTATCCCGGCATGGCTGAACTGGGCGCGCAGGCACGGCCGATGGGGCTGTTCCTGGATCGCTGGCTGGTGCGCTATCGCAAGCATGGCCGCTTCGGGGCAAAAATCCGCGCCTGAACGCGGCTTCAGGCGTTGACGTCGGCGTAGTGGCTGGGCGGCTGGATCACTTCCATCCGCTCTGACAGCAGCGGGCGGAAGCTGGGCCGGCTCTTGAACACGGCATACCAGTCGCGCGCCTGATCGTGCCCGGTCCAATCCAGCCCGCCAAGGTAATCCGCGACCGAAATCTGCGCGGCGGCGGCCAGATCGGCCAGGCTCATCGTCGGGCCAGCCAGCCAGGGCCGGTGATCGATCAGGTGATCGATGTAATACAGGTGCTCGTGCGCCAGCTTCATCGCCTCGCGCAGAACGCGCGAATCGGGCGACTGGCGATAGATCAGCCGCTTCTTCATCCGCTCATGCAGCATCGGCGCGGTGACATCGCCAAAGAAGTTCTCGTCGAACAGGGCGACCAGGCGGCGGATTTCAGCGCGATTGGCGGCGGTGCCATTGATCATCGGGCTGCGATCGACGGTTTCCTCGAAATACTCGCAGATCGCGCGGCTATCGACCAGGGTGATGCCCCGTGCCGGATCCTGCAGCACCGGCGTGCGCCCCGCCGGATTGCGGTTCAGGAACTCGTCGCGCCCTTCCCACGGATTCTCCCGCCACAACTCGTAGGGCACGCCCTTTTCGCTCAGCAACAGGCGAACCTTGCGGCTGAACGGGCACAGGGGGAACTGGTAAAGCTGCCACATGGCCGCATCCTTGCCGCAAATGCAGCCCCCGCGTCCACCCGCAGCGCGTGGGTGAGCGAATCATTTCAGGTGGAAAACCCGCTCAGGCCGCCTTGCGAGTCGCCAGCTTGGCTTCAATCCCGTGCCACAGCCGGGCCAGCGCGCGGGCGGCATCGACGTGGGGCGAGAACGCACCGAGTGGCGCGCGCCGCACCGCCATCTGTTCAATCAGGCTGGCAAACGGGATCACCGGCCAGCCCGCCGCATCGCCATCGCGCACCGCGCGGTGCAGCATCCGGCGCGAGCTGAACATCGACAGCACCGGCAGGATCGGCGGATGGCGATGATGGACCCGCAGGATATCGCGGCGCAGCATGTCGAGCGAGCGGGCCGACAGCGGCGAAGGCGGCAGCGGCACGATCAGCAGGTCGGCGGCCAGGATGACCTGCTCGGTCAGTTCGTTATAGCCGGCTGGACAGTCGAGAATGATCCGGTCGAAATCCGGGCGCAGGAAACCGGTCATATTGGCCAGCCGCTTCGGCCCGAGCCGCGCCAGCGCACCCGGCAGTCCGCGCAGGCTGGTATCGCCGGGCAGCAGCGAGAGGCCGGGATAGGCCGTCGGTTCGATCAGCTGGCGGGGTTTGCCATCGCGCTGGAAAATGCTTGCCGCACGTGGCACGCGGGGCTCATCGTGGCCGAGCAGAAAGCCCGCACCGCCTTGGGAATCCAGATCCCACAGCAGGGTCCGGTGCTGGCCGGCAACGGCTGAACGCCAGGCGAGGTCAACCGCCAGCGTGGTTTTGCCGACTCCCCCCTTGACGCTGCACACCGCAATAACCGCCACGGCGATTCGACCCTGTTATCCCTTGGTAAAGTCGGAATTAAGCATCGTCTGGCGCAGTGACAACCGCGATGAAAGGCGGTGGTCCGTTCCGGGACTGCCCCCGCCACCTTTCTTAAGGTACGCTGGCGTCCAGCAGGGTCAGGCAGGGCTGCATCGCCGCATCGACAAAGGCCCGCGCATCCGGGGCCGCCGCGCTTTCAGTCTGGATGCGGGCAACCTCGGCCTGCATCCGCGCCTGCATCGCGGCGCGGTCCAGCCCTTCGGCATCCATCAGCCGCGCGCCGGTGCGCACGAAGAATTCCCGCCCGCGCTGGGCCAGCGGCGGAAAGCGCTGCGCATCGGCCACCCCGCGCGCCTGCTCGCCCGCGATCAGGCCGAACAGGGCGGCGCAGCGCACCGCCGTGGACAGTTCGGCGGTGGGCGCGGGCCCTGCGGGCGGCGATGCTGCCAAGGCAGGGACCGTCATCAGGGTGAGTGCGGCAAGGGCCGGGACGGTGCGGATCATGCGCCACCCTACCCCGCCGCACCTGAACGGCAAGCTACCAGCGGTTATCCGGCCGCCAGCGACCGGGCCCGCGCATCGGCAAAGGCATCGCGGCGGAACTTTTCGAACGCGACGCGCTGATCGAAGCCGGGATCCTTGGGATAGTCCTGATAGTGGTCGAGAATATAGTCGAACACTTCGCGCAGTTCATCCTTATGGTCGGGGTGGCTGAAGATGTAGAGGCGGTTGGCCTCCATCGCCTCGATCACGCGGGCGCCGATCACGTCTGGCTCCATCCCGAATTCGTGGACCCCCGCCAGCCGTTCGACCGCGGCGCTGTCGACCGCCTTCATCTGCGCTTTGAGGCCGTCGGGGCGGATGTCGTCGCTGGCGTAGATATAGCTTTTGACGAGGCCGGGGCACAGCACCGACACGCCGATCCCGTATTGCAGCAGGCTGTAGCGCAGCGATTCCGACAGGCCCCGCACCGCGTACTTGGTGGTGTTGTAGATCCCCGGCGATCCGCCCGCCAGAAACGCCGCCATCGAAGCGGTGTTGACCACGTGGCCGCCCACCTGCTGCCCCGCCTTCACCCGTTCGACCATGCGCGGCACGAAAGTCTGCACGCCGTTGATGACGCCGTGCAGGTTCACGCCCAGCAGCCAGTCCCAATCGTCGTAGGAGCTTTCCTCGATCGGCTGGAACAGGTTCACCCCGGCATTGTTGACGAGGATCGAGACGGGGCCGAACTGCGCTTCAACCGCGTCCGCGGCAGCCTTGAAGCCGTCGCGGCTGGCGACGTCGAGTTGCACGCCCATGACCTCGCGGTTGTCGAGCGATTGCAGGGCGCGGTCGATCGCATCCTGCCGGATATCGGCAATCGCGACTTTCGCGCCGCGTTCCAGCAGGTTGCGGACAATCCCGATGCCAACGCCATTGGCGCCGCCGGTGACAAAGGCCGTGCGGCCAGCAAAGTCCTTCATTGCGTGGCCCCCCGGCGCGCCGCTTTCAGCGCCTTTTGCCGGGCGATCTCATCGGTGATGGCGGGGTTCCTGAACAGCATCGCAAAAGTCGCCTTGTATTCCGGGTTCTCCGGCAGATGATCCTGCACCGCCAGCGTCGTGGCCTCGCCCCGTTCGCGCACGCCTTCGAGGAATTCGTGGTGGGTGAGGATGTACAGCTCGTCGTTGAGGATGCCCTGCAGCACACGCTGGCCGACTTCTTCCTTGGTCTGAAACAGGTGGGTCAGGCTGCCGCTGGCCTGACGGCGCTTGTCGGCTTCGGCATAGCCGGTGTCGGCCAGTTCAGCGGGCCGCGTCTTGCCCGATTCGGCGATGTTCGATTGCACCGCGCCGGGACAGAACGCGGAACAGATCACGCCGCGCGGCTCGAATTCGGGGCGCATGCATTCCATCATGCTGGTGACATAGGCCTTGCCGGCGGAATAGATCGTGGTCCCGCCGACCGGCACCAGCGCGCTCATCGACGCGGTGCAGACGATATGCCCGCCCTCGCCATGCGCCAGAATGCGCGGCAGGATGGTCACCACGCCATTGATCGCGCCGCCCACGTTGACGCCGTTGACCCAGTCCCAGTCGGAGAAGGTGGCCAGGTCGGTCGGCCCGACCAGCCCGACGCCCGCATTGTTGACCAGCAGGTGAATCCTGCCGAACGCGGCCTCTGCCGCATCGGCAGCAGCGGCGAACTGTTCGCGGTTGGTCACGTCCAGCTTCACCGCCAGCACACTGGCTCCGCCCGCCAATTCGGCAGTGGCCGCAGCCAGGTGATCATCCCGGATGTCCGCAATCACCACCCGCATCCCCGCGCCGAGCAGCGCCTTGGCGATCCCCAGGCCGATGCCCGAAGCCCCGCCGGTGACGAAGGCGGTCTTGCCTTCCAGATTCTGCATGCCACTCTCCTTCTGCCGATCGGGTCGGCAAATTTTCTTCTCGCCTTTTTGTATTCATTACTTACAAATTGCCAAGCCAAATCGACGGGCCGCAAACGCCCGCGCATGGAGAGGACAACGCAAGCATGGCCATCGGCCCGACCACGGCGCCCGCCGCCGACGATTCGCCGTCCATCCCCGCCGGTGCCGAGAAGGAATGGCCATCCACCGGCGCGCGTTACTGGGCACTGGCCGTGATCATCTTCGCCACGTTCGTGACGTTCTTCGATCAGGTCGTGTTCGGGATGCTGGCCGAGCGGATCAAGGCCGACTTCGGGCTGAGCGACGCGCAGCTGGGCTTTCTGGCCGGGCCGGCCAGCATCATCTGCTACCTGTTCGTGGGTATTCCGCTGGCGCGGCTGGCCGATATCTGGCCGCGCAAATACGTGCTGGCGGGCGGGGTCGCGGTCGTCGGGCTGGTCACGGCGCTGGGCGGGATCGCGCAGACTTTCGCGCAGTTCGTCGGCAGCCGGGTGTTCCTGGCAGCGGGTGGATCGGCCCATGCGCCCAGTTCCTATTCGCTGCTCGCCGATGCCTTTCCGCCCCGGATCATCACCCGCGCCTTTGCCCTGCTGCAGTTCGGGTTCATCGGCGGGACCACGCTGGGGCCGGTGATTGGTGGGATGCTGATCATGATGACGGCCAACTGGGAACCGACCGTGATCGGCCCCTTGCGCATCCTGGGCTGGCAATGGATCCTGATCTGGATTGCCCTGCCCGCGTTCGTCGCGGCGCTGCTGTTCCTGACCGTCAAGGAACCGCAGCGGCAGGCCCCGGTGGCCGATGTGGAACAACCCCCTGCCAATGCGGGCCTGGGCCGCCAGATCGTGACCTTCATGGGCTTCGATGCCGCCCGCGCCATCCACGCCAACCGCAAGGTCTATTACCCGCTGTTCGGCGCGCTGGCGCTGGCCGCGACCGAAAGCTTTGGCCTGGCGTTCTGGCGGGTGCCGTTCATGATCCGCACCTTCGGCTGGAACGAGGCGGAGATCGGCGCAGCGATCGGCGGGACGATGCTGATCGGGTCGCTCGCCGGGCTGCTGCTGGGCGGCCTGCTGGTGGAGTTTCTCGCCAAGCGACACAAGGACGCGAACGTGCGCGCCGCGTTCATCTGCTTCCTGGGCACCACGGTCTCGACGCTGGTCGCGCTGCTCTCTCCCAATGGCTGGGGATCGATGATCGCGTTCGGGTTTGCGGGCATGTTCGGGCTGGCCGGGGCCGTGCCGCAGAACGCCGCCGTCCAGCGCGTCGCGCCCAATTCGATGCGCGGGCAGGTGACCGCGTTCTACCTGTTCATGTTCACGTTCTTTGGCGCGATGGGCAGCTTCGTGATCGGGCTGGTCGCGCAATACGTGGTGGGCGATCCGGCCAAGCTGCAACACGCTCTGGTGATGACCGCGGGCGTGCTGTTGCCGCTGGCCTGCCTGCTGATGCTGCGGGCCATTCGACCCTATCGCGAGGAAGTTGAACGGCTGGAAGCGCTGGGGCGTTGACAGGTCGCCTCGCGCCCCGCATTCTGTAAGCAATACATACAAAAATTGGAGAGTCGAATGTCGGAAGACCGGATTGCCGCCCTGGAGGCGAAGCTTGCCGAAATGGACCGCCGCCTGACCGTGCGCGAGGATGAGCTGGACGTGAAGAAGCTCCAGTACCTCTACGGCTACCTGATCGACAAATGCATGTACAACGAGGTGGTCGACCTGTTCGCCGACGATGGCGAAGTGCGCTTCTTCGGCGGCGTGTGGAAGGGTAAGGAAGGCGTCCGGCGGCTCTATGTCGAGCGGTTCCAGAAGCGGTTCACCTATGGCAACAACGGCCCGATCGACGGGTTCCTGCTGGACCACCCGCAAATCCAGACGATCATCGACATCGATCCCGATGGCAAGACCGCCCGCCTGCGCGGCCGTTCCACCATGCAGGCCGGTCGCCACAAGGACTATGAAGGCGATGCCCCGCACCTGAAGGCCCGCCAGTGGTGGGAAGGTGGCCTGTACGAGAACACCTACGTCAAGGGTGACGATGGCAAGTGGCGGATCAAGTGCCTGAACTATTTCCCGCACTGGCACGCCGATTTCGAAACCGGCTGGGCCTACACCCCCGACGAATACGTCCCCTTCCCCAAGGTGCTCTACCCCGAAGATCCCAGCGGCCCCGACGCCCTGATCGAGGATCACTGGCTGTGGCCGACCCACAAGCTGCTGCCGTTCCATATGAAGCACCCGATCACCGGGGCGGAAATGGTGGCCCAGCGCTGGCAGGGCGACATCGACCGGGCCAAGGCGAAGGCGGAAGGGTAAGTACCAGACCAGCCGCGTCACCCCGGACTCGATCCGGGGTCCCGCTTTCTGGCGGGCACGGCGACCCAGCGGGACCCCGGATCAAGTCCGGGGTGACGGAGTGAAGTGATGGCGGACTATCCCAGTCTCTACATGATCATCGACGGAGAGCGCGTGGACGGCGGCCGCCGCCGCACGCATGCCGTGGTCAATCCCGCCACGGGCGAGGTGATCGGCCAGTTGCCGCTGGCCGATCCCGCCGACCTTGACCGCGCGCTGGCCGTTGCGGCCGAAGGTTTCCGCATCTGGCGCGATTCCACGGCGCAGCAGCGCGCCGCCGTGTTGCAGGGCGCGGCGCGGCTGATGCTGGAGCGGCAGGAAGACATCGCCCGAACCGCCACGCTGGAACAGGGCAAGCCGCTGGCCGAAAGCCGGATCGAAGTGCTGATGAACGTCGGCCTGTTCAACTTCTACGCGGGCGAGGTGCAGCGCCTGTATGGCCGCACGCTGGTGCGCCCCACGGGGATGCGCTCCACCGTAACGCACGAACCGGTCGGCCCGGTCGCGGCCTTCGCGCCGTGGAACTTCCCCATCGGCAATCCGGGCCGCAAGCTGGGCGCGCCGATTGCCGCCGGGTGCTCGGTGATCCTGAAATCGGCAGAGGAAGCCCCGGCGTCCGCGCTGGCAGTGCTGCAATGCCTGCTCGATGCGGGCCTGCCGAAACAGGTCGCGCAAGCCGTGTTCGGCGTGCCGGATGAAGTCAGCCGTCATCTGCTCGGCTCGCCCATCATCCGCAAGCTGTCGTTCACCGGCTCGACCGTGGTCGGCAAACACCTCGCCCGGCTGGCGACCGAGAACATGCAGCGCACCACGATGGAACTGGGCGGCCACGGCCCGGTACTGGTGTTCGACGATGTCGATGTGGAGCACGTGCTGAACACGGTTGTCCCGCACAAGTACCGCAACGCCGGGCAGGTCTGCGTCAGCCCGACCCGCTTCATCGTCCAGCAGGGCGTCTATGACCGCTTCCGCGAAGGCTTTGCGCAGCGCGCGCAGGCGATCAAGGTCGGCAACGGGCTGGACGACGGCACCCAGATGGGGCCGATGGCCAACCCCCGCCGTCCCGAAGCGATGGACAAGCTGATCGGCGATGCCGTGCAGCGCGGGGCGAAACTGCATTGTGGCGGGGAACGCATCGGCAATCAGGGCTATTTCTATGCGCCATCGGTGCTGTCCGACGTGCCGCTGGACGCGGAGATCATGAACGAGGAACCGTTCGGTCCGGTCGCCATCCTCAACGCCTATGCCGACGAGGACGCGATGATCGCCGAGGCGAACCGCCTGCCCTACGGCCTCGCCGCCTATGCCTGGACCACCGACGCCAAACGCCAGCAGCGCCTGTCGCGCTTGCTGGAAGCCGGGATGGTGGGGATCAACACCACGATGATCGGCGGGGCGGATGCTCCGTTCGGCGGGGTCAAATGGTCCGGCCACGGCAGCGAGGACGGCCCGGAAGGCGTATTGGCCTGCATGGTCACGAAGGCCGTCCATGAAGGCTGACCGCGATGCGGCGGCGTGAGGTGAATGCCGGATTGGCGGCGGGGCTGGCGGCCCTGACCCTGCCAGCGGCAGCAAGGGAGAGAACGATGACCCATGATCTGAAAACCGGAGGCGATCGCGGCTATCTCCGCATCGCCACGGAAGAAGCCTTCGCCACGCGCGAGCAGGTCGATGTGTTCCTGCGGATGGTGCGCGATGGCACCGCAGACAAGGGCATGGTCTCGCTCTGGGGCTTTTACGCCCAGTCACCGTCCGAACGCGCGACGCAGATCATGGACCGGCTGCTGGAGCTCGGCCCGCAGCGCATCCAGCACATGGATGAAGCCGGGATCGACAAGGCGATCCTGGCGCTGACCAGCCCCGGCGTGCAGCCGCTGCTCGACGTGGCGGAAGCCAAGGGCATTGCCAGCCGCGCCAACGATTACCTGGCCGAACGCTGCGCCGCCTATCCCGACCGCTTCATCGGACTGACCGCCGTCGCTCCGCAGGACCCGGAATGGTCCGCCGCCGAAATTCGCCGGGGGGCGCAGGAACTTGGCTTCAAGGGCGTGCAGATCAACAGCCACACCCAGGGGCATTACCTGGACGAAGCGCAGTTCGACCCGATCTTCCGCGCGCTCGCCGATACCGGCCAGCCGCTCTACATCCATCCCGCCACCCTGCCCGACAGCATGATGGGCGGGATGATCGATGCCGGGCTGGACGGCGCGGTGTTCGGGTTTGGCGTGGAGACGAGCTATCACCTGCTGCGGCTGGTCACGACCGGGATCTTCGATCGCTATCCGAACCTGCAGATCATGGCCGGGCACGGTTTCGAGGCACTGCCCTACTGGCTCTATCGCACCGACTACATGCACAAGGCGGGCATCCGCTCGCAGCGGTACGAACGGCTGAAGCCCTTGCAGCATGACCTGTTCCACTACATCCGCCACAACTTCATCGGCACCACCAGCGGGCTGTGCTGGGAACCGGCGGTGAAGCTGATGATCGATGTGATGGGCGAGGACCGCGTGATGTACGCCATGGACTATCCTTATCAGTACGTTCCCGATGAAGTCCGCGCGATGGACAACCTGTCCATCACCGACGCGCAGAAGAAGAAGTTCTTCCAGACCAACGCGGAACGCTGGTTCAACCTGTGAGCGCCGCCCTGCCCACCGCCATCCCCAAGGGGGCGAAGTATGCGCTGGTGCTGATCGCGCTGACCAACGCGATCAGCCTGCTTGATCGGCAGATCCTTGCGATCCTGGCCCCGGCGATCAAGCGCGACCTGAACATTGGCGATGCGGAGATGGGGCTGCTCTACGGCACCGTCTTCGCGCTGTTCTATGCCCTGTTCTCGCTGCCGCTGGGGCGGTTGGCGGATGGCTGGGTGCGCAGCAAGCTGCTGGCGCTGTCGATCGGCTTCTGGTCCGCCGCGACCGCGCTGGGCGGGATGGCCAATGGCTTTGCCATGCTGGCCGTGTCGCGTCTTGGCGTCGGCATCGGGGAAGCATCGGCACAACCGGCGGGCACCTCGCTGATCTATGACTATTGGCCCAAGCACCGGCGCGGGTTCGTGATGGCGGTGCTGGCATCGGCCATCGCGCTGGGGCTGGGCGGATCGCTCGTGCTGGGCGGCGTCGCGGCGGCAGACTGGGATGCGGCCTTTGCCTCTGGCACCGCGCCACTGGGCCTGAAAGGCTGGCAGTTCGCGTTCCTCGTCGCCTCGCTGCCGGGATTCGTGCTGGCGCTGTTCATGTGGCGCCTGCGCGAGCCGGAACGCGGCGCCATGGACGGGATCCAGACCCCACCCGATCCCGCCCCGTTCCGCGCCAGCTGGAACGTGCTGGCGGCGGTGACGCCGGGGTTCAACTGGCTGGCGCTGGGGCGACGCGGAGCACCCGGCGCCTACTGGCGCTTCAACCTGATTGCGCTGGCGGGGATCGTGCTGGCGATGTGGGGCCTCGTCACGCTCTGCACCGCGCTGTCACCGCGCCCGCCGCTGGATTTCGGAGCCGTCAGCATCAACCCGCACCTGCTGCAATGGAGCGTGATCGGGTTCGGCCTGTTCGTGATTGTCAACCTCATGCAGAACATGGCCGTCACAGACGCTCAGGCCTTCCGCGTCATCAGCCGGTCGCCAACGCTGCTGATGGTCATGGCCGTCGGCACGCTGCAATCGGTGCTGAATTACGGGATGATGAGCTTCAACCCCAGCTTCCTGATGAAATACTACGGCCTGTCGCTGAAGGACACGGCGCTGCAATTCGGCCTCGTTTCGGCCGGCATGGGTATTCTGGGGCCGCTGTTCTGGGGGCCGCTGTCGGACTGGCTGCAAAAGCGCTTTCCGGGCGTCGGCCGGGCCTATGTCGCGCTGTTCTGCATGGGCCTGTCGCCGCTCATCTCGTTCTGGGTCTACCACGCACCGGATGCCACCGCGTTCTACTGGCGGTTCGTGGCCTATTCGATGGTGCTGACCGGCTGGCTGCCGCCGCTCTATGCGATCATGTATGAGCAAGTCCTGCCCCGGATGCGCGGGACGACCTCCAGCGTCTACCTGCTCGTCTCGACCATTCTGGGGCTGGGCATCGGTCCCTATGCGGTGGGCGTGCTGTCCGACGCCAGCGGGGACTTGCGCGGATCGATGCTGACGATCAATGCCGTCGGGATTGCCATTGTCGTGCTGATGCTGGTGGTCGCCCGCCGTGCCCAGCGTGACGAGAACGCCCTGATGGAGCGCGCCGCCTGATGCCGACAGCCCCCGTTCTGACTGTACGCGAAGCCGCCTTTGCCGTATTCCGCCATTTCGGCGTCGATGCGCTGTTCGGCAATCCCGGCTCAACCGAGCTGCCGATGCTGCGCGCGCTGCCGGACGGGTTCGACTACGTGCTGGGCCTGAACGAGGCCGCCGTCGTGGCGATGGCCGATGGCTATGCGCAATCGAGCGGGCGGCCCGCGCTGGTCAACCTGCACAGCGCGGCGGGCACCGGCAATGCGCTGGGCAACCTCTACACCAGCTTCCGCAACAACACGCCGCTGGTGGTCACGGCGGGCCAGCAGGCGCGCAGTATGCTGCTGATGGACCCGTTCCTGGGAGCCGAACGCGCGACCGAGTTTCCCCGCCCCTACGTCAAGTGGGCTGCCGAACCGCTGCGCGCCGAGGACGTGCCCGCCGCGCTGGTCCGCGCATTTCACATCGCATTGACCCCGCCGATGGGGCCGGTGTTCGTTTCCGTGCCGGTCGATGACTGGGACCGCGCATGCGCAATGCCCGCGCTGCCCGCGCTCAGCCTGAAGACCCTGCCCGATCCCGCCGGCCTCGCGCGGCTGGGAATGATGCTGGACAGCGCCAGCCGCCCCGCGCTGGTGCTGGGCACGGGCGTCGCGCGCTGCGGCGGCTGGCAAGCGGCGATTGATCTGGCCGAAGCCGCCGGGGCCGACGTCTGGGTAGCCCCCTTCGCCGCGCGCGAGGTGTTTCCGGAAGATCATCCCCGCTTTGCCGGGTTCCTGCCTGCCTTCCGTGACCAGATCGTCCGGCTGCTCGCCCCCTATGACGCGCTGCTCGTGGCGGGCGCGCCGGTGTTCACCTATCATGCCGAGGGCGAGGGGCCCTATTGGCCGGAAGGCGCGGCGCTGGGCGCGCTGTCCGAAGACCCGCAGCACCTTTCGTTCCTGTCGGGCGGACTTGGCGTGCTGGGCGATGTCGGCGCGGGGCTGGCCAGCATCGCGGGCCAGATCAAGCCCCGCCCCGCCCCGCCGCCCTGTCCGCGCGCGCCCGCGCCGCTGCCGGGGATGACCACGCCCTATGTCCTCAGCCGCATCGCCGCGCTGCGCCCCGCCGATGCGATGCTGGTGGAGGAAGCGCCGACCGCGCGCGGGCCGATGCACGATCACTTGCCCGTAACTTGCCAGGGTGGGTTCTTCACCTGCGCCAGCGGCGGGCTGGGCTATGGCCTGCCCGCCGCCGTGGGCGTCGCGCGCGGCAGCGCTAACCGCAAGGTCATCGCGCTGCTGGGCGATGGCTCGGCCATGTACACCATCCAGGGCCTGTGGAGCGCGGCGGAGCAAGGCGCGAACGTCAGCTTCCTGATCCTCAACAACGGCCGCTATGCCGCGCTGGATCACTTTGCCAAGGTGTTCGCCATGAACCAGATGCCCGGCACCGACATTCGCGGGCTGGATTTCGTCTCGCTGGCGGGGGGCATGGGCGTGCCTGCCCGGCGCGTGGAGGATACCGCAGACCTGGACGTCGCACTGGAATGGAGCCTGTCCGCCACCGGCCCGACGCTGGTGGAACTGGTCGTGGAGTGATCAGGTCACCCGCCAGACCCACAGCTTGATACCGGTGGCATAGCGCGCGCCGGAGCAGACGAAGATCGAGCGGTTCATCCAGTCATACTTGCCGATGGGCGCGATGAATTCGGGCACCGTGCGGAAATAGTATTCCGCCGGATCGACCTCTTCCCCCGCTGCCAGCCGCTGCATCACTTCGGGCGGGCCGTGGCGCAGGCCCTTGTTGCGGATCTGGATGATCACCCCGTCATCGGTCTGCAGGGCATAGATCGCGTCCGCCACCGTCACGCCATCGGGCCGGGTCAGCTGCCAGTCGGCGGCGTTGCCCATCAGTTGCCCCTTGATCCGCGGGCCTTCGACCCGCCCGCCTGAAAAGATCGGGATGATCCGGCGCGTGCCGTCGGTGGTGTCACCGATGGGAACCGGAGCGCCGAGATCACCCGACGCTTCATAGACGAACTCAAGCCCCGGCTTGATCATGCGGCCAGCCCGATCTGGTCGGCCGGGGCGAAGTTGCCGTGGAGGCCAAAGCGCAGGCGGATCGGCACCTGGATCGTCGCGATCGGGCCTTTCTCGATGTCGAGGGCATCGAACAGCAACAGATCGCTGCGGTGTTCTTCCAGCCGGTTGCAGACCTGCACGATCCACCCGTCACCTTCCGGCGCATCCGCGCTGCGCGGGATGAAGCAGGGTTCCTGCAACGAGGATACCGGGCCGCACCACCAGTGTTGTTCCTTGCCCGTCTGGTGATCGATCAGGCACAGGCAGTTCATCAGCAAACCGCCCGCGCTGCCGCCCTTCAGTTCGACCGGGCGCTTGTAATCCATCTCCAGCATCCAGCCGTAGCGATAGGGCAGGCCCGTGCGGCGATCATCGATCCGGGGAAATTCGCCCGCCGTTTCGGTCAGCCTGGTCACGCTTTCGAACTCGTCCGAATTGCTGGCCAGATCGACCGTCCAGCGGGTGAGATAGCTCATCGCTTCCATCCCGTTGAACGGCGCGCCGTGCACGTCCGGGAAGAACGGGAACATGTTGTTCTTCGCTTCCGGAATGTCGAAGTGGATCTTGGTGCCGTCCTGCCAGGCGTTCATCACGTGGCTGGCAAAGCAGTTGTCGCGCTTGAACCAGCGGATGTCCTCTGCCGACACCTCATCGCGGCGCGGGATCACGCCCAGATAGACCGGCATCGTGGTGTCGAACCCGAAATGCGGCTTGCCTTGCTCCAGCCGTTCCCAACTGCCGATGGACGGGACGATGTGCAGCACGAGGTAATCCTCGGTCACCCCGAAGTCGTGCATCATGCAATAGTAGGGGACCTTGAACCACACTTCGCGGATCAGCTCACCGCTGGGGGCGATTTCCATGTAGGTGACATCGTCGGTGCACAGCCCGCTGGCGGCATAGCCGATGGCGACCATGTTGCCGGTTTTCGGATCGATCTTGGGATGCGCAGTAAAGGTTTCGCCGGTCATCTTGCCGCCGAACTTTTCGAACCCGAAGGTTTCCATCGTCGCCGGATCCATCAGCAACGAGGGGCTATCCTCCTTCATCGCCCACAGCTTGCCGCCAAAGATGAAGGCGTTGGTGTTGGCGGTGGAGCGGATCTGGCCCTTGACGCTTTCGTCATCGGTCAGCGGGTTGCGATAGGCCCCGAACAGCGCCTTGCCCGCTTCGTTTTCCAGTTTCCACTTGTCGGTCCTGGCCCAGCGCTGGCGGAAATCGCACTGGCCGTCATGGAAGTGAAAGCGGGTGATCATCCCGTCGCCGTTGAAGGCGATGTCATCGCCCAGCCGCGGGGGGAATTGCGGATCGGGCTGAACCCGGTAGAAGGCGCCATTGAGTTCGCGCGGGATTTCCCCGGTATGAACCAGGTCGGCGATGTCGGCCTCAATGCGCGAAGGCGTGTTGAAGCCGGTAAAGCTGGGGGTATCCGGAAAATGGGCCATTGCATCCTCTCCTCGAATGGGATTGTATGCAGTGCAAACAAATAGGCAAGTGCTATGCGGGTGAGGGATGACGATTTGGACGCGGTGACGACGATTGATCATGACGATGGCGACATCGGCGAGATCAAGGATATCGTCGGCTTCCACATCCGCCTGGCGCATGGCGCGTGCTATCGCCACTTTACCGAGACGTTCACGGAGCTGGAGCTGACGCAAAAGCAGGTCTCGGTGATGTGGCTGGTCGCCGACCACCCCGGCATTTCCCAGATCGATCTGGGCCAGCGCCTGCGGATGGACCGCGCCACGACGATGACGATCATCAACCGCCTGCAGGCGCGCCATTTCCTGCGCCGCGAAAAATCGCCCACCGACGGGCGCAAGCAGGCGCTCTATCTGACGCCGCAGGGCGAGGCCATGCTGGCCGAAGCCAAGCTGGCGATCCGCGAGCACGAAAACTGGGTGAAGAGCCGGTTCACCGATGCCGAAGTGAAAACGCTGGTGGAACTGCTCGCCCGGATCCACGAATAACGCACAACGACTGACCGATAAGCCGGACCTAACCGGCACTGGTATTCTTGAGGAAGCACGAATGGCCAACGATCCGCGCGCATTGATCGACCACACCACCATGACCTCGCGGCAATGGATCGCGGTGATCCTGATGATCGCGCTCAACGCGCTCGACGGGTTCGATGTGCTCTCAATTGCCTTTGCCGCCCCCGGCATCGCCAAGGAATGGGGCATCGGCCGCGATGCGCTGGGCGTGGTGCTGGCGATGGAGCTGGTGGGGATGGGCTTTGGCTCGATCCTGCTGGGCGGCGCGGCTGACCGGTTCGGCCGCCGGGTAACGGTGCTGGGCTGCCTGACCGTGATGAGCATCGGCATGTACATGGCCACCACCTCTGGCAACCTCACCGAACTGGGCGTCTGGCGGTTCATCACCGGGCTGGGCATCGGCGGGATGCTGGCCGCGATCAACGCGGTGACGGCGGAACTGTCCAGCCTGAAGGGGCGCAGCATCGCCATGTCGCTGATGGTCATCGGCTATCCGATCGGTGCCACCGTGGGCGGGATCATTGCCGGCATGCTGCTGAAGAGCGGCGACTGGCGGCTGGTGTTCGAATTCGGCGCCATCGCAACGGTCGCCTTCATTCCGCTGGTCTGGTTCCTCGTGCCCGAAACGCCCGATTATTACCTGACCCGCCGCCCTGCCGATGCGCTGGCGCGGATCAACAAGTCGCTCGCCACCTTGCGCCTGCCCGCGGTGGACAGCCTGCCCCCGGTTACCCCGCAAGTGGAAAAGCCCAGCGTTTTCGACATCCTCAAGCCGGGCCTGCTGCGCACCACGATGCTGCTGACCATCGGCTATTCGTTCCACGCCATCACGTTCTACTACATCCTGAAATGGTCGCCCAAGATCGTCGCCGACTTTGGCTATTCGCAGCCGGAAGCCGCCAGCGTGCTGGTCTGGGCGAACATCGGCGGGGCCACCGGCGGCGCGCTGTTCGGGTTCCTGATGCACCGTTTCGGGATCAAAGCCCCGACGATTGCCATGCTGCTGCTGGGCGCGGCGGCGGTGGCGGTGTTCGGGCTGGGCAGCCAGACCCTGGAAGGCTGGCGTCTGGCCGTGTTCTGCACCGGCTTCACCACCAATGCCGCGATCGTCGGGTTCTATTCCGCCTTTGCCAAGGGCTTTCCCGCCCACGTCCGCGCCACCGGCACGGGGTTTGCCATTGGCGCGGGCCGGATCGGGGCAGCGGGTTCCCCGATCCTGACCGGGGTGCTGTTCCAGCAGGGCGGCATGAGCCTGCTGGGCGTGTCGATCATCATGGCCTGCGGGTCGGTTGTCGCGGCGGTGATGCTGGGGATGCTCAAGCTGCGGAACGATTGACGCGGCGCACACCCGCGTTACACGTTGCCAATCGCAACCGAAAAAGGAGAGGCTTCCGTGTATTCACACAACATGGTCGGCAGCAATGACATTGCCCGGTCCAAGGCGTTCTATGACGCCCTGTTCACCGCCGTGGGCGGCAACCCCGGCATCCAGGACGACAAGGGCCGCCTGATCTATATGCACAACGATGGCCTGTTCCTGGTCACGCCGCCGATCGACGGCCAGCCCGCGACGGCCGGCAACGGTTGCACCATCGGCTTCGCGATGAGCAGCCCCGAACAGGCCGACGCCTGGCACGCCGCTGGCGTCGCTGCGGGCGGCAAGGCGATCGAAGACCCTCCGGGCGTGCGCGAAGCCGGCTTCGGCAAGCTCTACCTTGCCTATCTGCGCGATCCTGACGGGAACAAGCTCTGCGCACTCCACCGGATGTGAGCATTGCGCTGACCGAATTCATGGCTGACGGCACCCGGCGCGCGGCATCGCGCGCATGGGTGCCGGAAGTCCCGGTCGCGCTGGAATTCAACGGCCTGTCCTATGCGGTGATGATGGCCACCCCGCAGGACCTCGAAGATTTCGCCATCGGCTTTGCCCTGGCCGAAGGGCTGGCCCGCTCGGCGGCGGACTGCACCGACATCGCCGTGGCGCAAGTGGACGCGGGCTGGATCGTGCGCGCCACACTCCGCAGCCTGGGCATCGACAAGCTGACCGAACGAGTGCGCACCCGCGTTGCCGAATCGAGCTGCGGGCTCTGCGGAATCGAGAATCTGGCCGCGATCAACGTCGCCCTCCCCCTCGTTGCCGCGCATGACCGGATTGAACCGAAGGCGATCTTTTCCGCCTTGTCCGCGCTGCGCGATTACCAGCCGCTAACCCGCGCCACCGGCGCCGCCCATGCCGCCGCATGGGTCGATGCGGCAGGCCGGATCGGCTCTGTGCGTGAGGACGTGGGGCGGCACAACGCGCTCGACAAGCTGGTTGGCGCCTGTGCGCGCAGCGGGCAGCCGCTCTCCCCCGGCTTCGTGCTGTCGACCGCGCGGTGCAGCTATGAAATCGTCGAGAAAGCGGTACGCGGCGGGGCGACAACGCTCGTCTGCGTGTCCCTGCCAACCTCAATGGCGGTGGAGCGCGCCCGCGCTGCCGGCCTCAGCCTGTGGGCGCTGGCCCGCGATGACAGCGTCCTGCTGGTCAATGACGGATCAGCGCGATAGCAGGAACACCGCGTGCTCGGCTCGCCAGTTGGCCGCTGCATCGCTGATCCGTTTGTCGCCGGACAGGAACCACGCACCTTCCACCGTCAGCCCCTTGGCCGCCACCAGTTCACGGAAATCGCGCACCGTGACATGGTGGATGTTGGGCGTTTCATACCACGCCACCGGCAGCAGCCGCGTCACCGGCATCCGGCCGTGCCACAGCAGGCTGGCCCGCACCCGCCAGTGCGCGAAGTTGGGAAAGCTGACGAAAGCCTTACGCCCCACCCGCAGCAATTCGTCCAGCACCAGATCGGGGCGCTTGGTGGTCTGCAGGGTCTGGCTGAGGATCGCGTAATCGAACCCGCCATCGGTGTAATAGCCCAGGTCCGTATCGGCATCGCCCTGAATCACCGAAAGCCCGCGCGCAACGCATTCCGCCACGTTGAGCGGGTCCAGTTCCAGCCCGCGCGCATCGACCGCACGGGTATCCCGCAGCGCCGCCATCAGGGCGCCGTCGCCGCAGCCGACGTCGAGCACCCGGCTGCGCGGGGCCACGTTGGCAGCAATTACTGCCAGATCGGGACGCAGCGCGCTCATTGGCCCAGGAACCCGGCAATCACGCGGTCCAGCGCAGGCACGTCCAGCAGAAAGCTGTCATGCCCGAACGGGGCGGAAAGTTCGACAAAGCTGACCGGCGCGCCCGCCGCGTTCAGGGCGTGGGCGATGGTGCGGCTTTCGCTGGTGGGATAGAGCCAGTCGGTATCGAAGCTGACCAGGCAGAACCGCGCGTCGCTACCGGCAAAGGCATCGGCCAGCCGCCCGCCATGTTCCTCGGCCAGATCGAAATAGTCCATCGCGCGGGTGATATAGAGATAGCTGTTGGCGTCGAACCGGTCGGTAAAGCTGAGCCCCTGATGGCGCAGATAGCTTTCGATCTGGAAATCGGCGTCGAACCCGAACGTCTTGGCCGTCCGGTTCTGGAGCCGCCGTCCGAACTTTTCGTGCATCCCCTCTTCCGACAGGTAGGTGATGTGCGCGGCCATCCGGGCCACGGCCAGACCCGCTTCCGGCCCCTTGCCGGCGCCATAGTAATCGCCGCCCTGCCATTTCGGATCGGCCATGATCGCCTGCCGCCCGACCTCATGAAACGCGATGTTCTGGGCCGAATGGCGCGCGGTGGAGGCGATGACCAGCACGGCCCGCGCGCGCTGCGGCCAGTTCGCGGCCAGGCTGAGCGCCTGCATCCCGCCCATCGATCCGCCCACCACCGCATGCAGCGTGGCGATGCCCAGCGCATCGAGCAGCGCCACGTGCCCGCGCACCATGTCGCGGATGGTGATGACCGGAAAGCGCATGCCATAGGGCTGCCCGTCCGCCGCCATGCTCGCCGGGCCGGTGCTGCCCATGCAGCTGCCCAGCACGTTGGCGCAGATCACGAAGAACCGGTCGGTGTCGATCGGCAAGCCCGGCCCGACCATGCGAATCCACCAGCCGGGCTTGCCCGTGATCGGGTGCGGGCTGGCAACGTGCTGGTCACCCGTCAGCGCGTGGCAGATCAGCACCGCGTTGGATTTGTCGGCGTTCAGTTGCCCGTAGGTCTCATAGGAAATGCGCACGCCATCAAGGCTCTGCCCGCCGTCGAGCGGCAGCGGATGGGCCAGTTCGAGGACGTGGCTGGAAGTCTGGATTGCGGCAGTGGCCATGTCCGCCGACTTGGGGGACGCCAAGCGGGCTGTCAATCGGCCACAAGCCTGCTAAAGGCGCGCCATCATGGCTGACGCACCCACCCCGAAGCCCTGGATCGACGCGATCCATGCCTATGTCCCCGGCAAGAGCACCGGCGCGGACGGGCGCCCGCTCATCAAGCTTTCCGCCAACGAGAACCCGCTGGGCTGCAGCCCGGCGGCGCTGGCGGCGCGCGCGGTGGAACCGCAGCGCTATCCCGATCCGGACAGCACCGCGCTGCGCGCCGCAATCGCGCAGGTTCACGGACTGAACCCGGCGCGGGTGGTGATGGGCACCGGCTCGGACGAGCTGCTCAACCTCGCCGCGCAGGGCTATGCCGGCGTGGGCGATGAAGTGCTGTTTTCGCGCTTCAGCTTCTCGGTCTATGACATCGCCGCGCGGCGCTGCGGCGCGACCCCGGTGGTGGCCCCCGATGCCGATTTCGGCGCGGACGTCGACGCGCTGCTGGCGCTGGTGAGCGAACGGACCCGCGTGGTGTTCATCGCCAACCCGAACAACCCGACCGGCAGCTTCCTGCCCAGGGGCGAGATCGCCCGGCTCCACGCCGCGCTGCCAGCCGATGTGCTGCTGGTGGTCGATCAGGCCTATGCCGAATACCTCGCGCCTGAAGACGATGACGGCGCACTGGCGCTGGCCGAAGCGCACGGCAACGTGCTGGTCACGCGCACGTTCTCTAAGATCTATGGCCTGGCGGGCGAGCGGATCGGCTGGGCCACCGGTGCGCCGGGGCTGATCGCCACGCTCAACCGGATTCGCGGGCCGTTCAACGTTTCCAACACCGGACAGGCGATGGCCGAGGCGGCGGTTGCGGATCAGGCCTTCGTTACCCACGCGCGCGATCACAACCGGGCCGAGCGCACACGCTTCGTCGCCGCGCTGGAGGCACTGGGCAACCACGGCCTGCGCCCGCTGCCGAGCGAGGCGAACTTCGTGCTGATCCTGTTCGGCGGCGCGCTGACGGCGGAAACGGCTTACAACGGCCTGGCGGAGCGCGGCTACATCGTGCGCTGGCTCCCCGGCCAGGGCCTGCCGCAGGCGCTGCGCATCACGATCGGCACGGCCCGGCAGATGGACGACATCGCCGCGGCGCTGCGCGAGATGGCGGAGGCCGCAAAGTGAGCTTCCGCAGCGTCGCGATCATCGGGTTGGGCCTGCTGGGCGGATCGACCGGGCTGGCGGTGCAAAAGTTCCTGCCCGATGTGCAGACCACCGGCTGGGACGCGAACCCCGAAACCCGCGCCCGCGCTGCGGAGCGCGGGCTGGTCCACACCGTGCACGACTCCGCCGAGGATGCGGTGCGCGATGCCGATCTGGTGATCCTGTGCGTCCCTGTCGGCGCGATGGGAGCGGCTGCGGCAGCCATCGCCCCCGCGCTGCGCGCGGACGTGGTCGTCAGCGATGTCGGTTCATCCAAGCAGTTCGTTGCCAAGGCACTGGCCGAGGCGCTGCCCGGCGTGGCCGTGATCCCGGCCCATCCGGTCGCCGGGACGGAACGGTCCGGGCCGGACGCGGGCTTTGCCACGCTGTTTCAGAAGCGCTGGTGCATCATCACCCCGCCCGCCGATGCCGAGCCTGCCCAGGTCGCCGCGCTCAGCCAGTTCTGGGAAGCCCTGGGCGCCAAGGTCGAGCTGATGGACGCGCAGCACCACGATCTGGTGCTGGCCGTGACCAGCCACCTGCCGCACCTGATCGCCTATACCATCGTCGGCACGGCCGATGATCTGGAAGGCGTGACGCAAAGCGAAGTCATCAAGTATTCCGCCGGCGGTTTCCGCGACTTCACCCGCATCGCCGCATCCGACCCGACGATGTGGCGCGACGTGTTCCTGTCCAACAAGGACGCGGTGCTGGAAATGCTTCAGCGATTCACCGAAGACCTGACCGCGCTGCAACGCTCGATCCGGGTGGGCGACGGTCAGGCGCTGTTCGACCAGTTTTCCCGCACCCGCGCGATCCGCCGCTCGATCATAGAGGAAGGGCAGGACGACGCGCGGCCGGACTTTGGCCGCAGCGATCACGCCGGGAGCTAGGCACGCCGCCAGCTAGGAAAGCAGGAACACCCCGGCGACGATCCACATCACCGCCGTGGAAAGCCAGCCACCGAAGGCCAGCGGACGGGAAATCACCAGCTTGCCCATGACCCTGGGGTTGCGCGCGATAAGCATCGTCACGACCATCAAGGGCGGGGCCAGCAATCCATTGACGACGGCTGCCCAATAGAGCGCCTTCATCGGATCGATCCCGATGAAGTTCAGCGCCACCCCGCCCGCCGTGGCCAGCACGATCACGCCATAGAACGCCTTGGCCTCGCGCGGTTTGCGGTTCAGCCCCTCGGTCCAGCCAAACGTCTCGCTGACGGCATAGGCCGCGCTGCCCGCCAGAATCGGCACGGCCAGCAGGCCCGTGCCGATGATGCCGATAGCGAACAGCGCGAACGCCAGATCACCCGCGATCGGGCGCAGCGCCTCTGCCGCCTGGGCCGCGCTGGCAATTTCGCGCACGCCGTCCGCGTGCAGCGTGGCCGCTGTGGCGATGATGATGAACAGCGCGACCAGGTGCGAAAAGCCCATGCCGACCAGCGTGTCCGTCCGGATGCGCCGCAGTTCCGCCTCGGCGCGGCTGCGCGGGGAAACGTGCAGCGGCTTGATGTGGCGGCGGTGCTGTTCCTCCACTTCCTGCCCGGCCTGCCAGAAGAACAGGTAGGGGCTGATCGTGGTGCCGAACACCGCGACCAGCGCCATCGCGTGCTCGCGGTCAAAGGTAAAGCTGGGCACCACCAGCGCGCGCAGTGCCTCGCCCACGGGAACGTCGGTCACGAACACCACGCCAACATAGGCAAACAGCGACAGCGTGGTCCATTTCAGGATACGGGCATAGCGATCATAGCTGAGGAACACTTCCAGCCCGACGCTCAACACCCCGAACGCGGCGGTGTAGAGCAGCACCGGACCCGGCACGAGCAAGGCCAGCACGGCCCCCATCGCACCAAGATCGGCCCCGAGGTTGATGACGTTGGCCACCAGCAGCAGCACGACCACCAGCCGCAGCAAGGCGGGGGGATAGTGCCGCCGCAGGTTCTGGGCGATGCCCTTGCCCGTGGTCGCCCCGATCCGCGCGCAGATCGCCTGGATCGAGGCGAGCAGCGGAAATCCGAAGGCCATCGTCCATGCCAGGCCATAGCCGAATTGCGCGCCGACCTGACTATACGTGCCGATCCCGCTGGGATCGTCATCTGCCGCGCCGGTAACGAGTCCCGGCCCCAACACTTCGAACGCGGAGCGCCGCTCCTCTGGCTGGGTCATGCCGGACCGGACGGGTTCGGGGCGGGCGCGTTGAGGGCGTTGATCGCGTCCTGCACGCGCTGCTCGATCTCCTCACGCGGGAGGCCCGGCGGAATCGGTTCCGAAAAGCGGAACGTCACCGTGCCCGGCCGTTTCCAGCGGCGGTGATAGAGCGGCCCGGAATCGATGGCACAAGCCACCACGGGCAGCCCCAGCAGCTTGTAGAGGCCGGCAAACCCCGATTGCAGTTCGGCGCGCTGGCCGTGGGGAACCCGGGTGCCTTCGGGAAAGATCAGCAGCGGGCGGCCATCGGCGCTGTACTTCTTCGCCGCGTTGAGCATCGCGCGCAGCGCCTTGGCCCCCTGCTCCCGCTCCACTGCCACCAGGCCATACCGGTCGGCAGCAAAGCCCCACAGCGGCAGGCGCATCAGTTCCGCCTTCGCGAACACCGAAGGCCGGTCGAACATCGCGGGAAGGTCGATCGCCTCGTAAAAGCTCTCGTGCTTGAGCGCGACCAGCACCTGGCCGGACGGGATCGTCCCTTCGATGCGCTGGTCGATCCCCAGCAGCACCCGCGCGCACCACCGGTGCCAGCGCGACCAGTCCTCCACCACCCGGCGGAAGGTGCGGCGCGACCCGAGCGTGACCAGCAGCGCCGATCCGGCGACGTGATAGATGCTGCCCAGATAGAACACGATGTAGAACAGCAGGCTGCGCAAGACGGACATTCTCAACCCCTCCAGCCGCGCGTCACCAGGCGCGCCAGCAGCTTGTGATATTCCATGAACAGGGTGCGCAGCGATGGCCGGGTCGGCACTGCATCGGCCTGCAGGGTCACCCCTTCGGGCAAGGTCTGCTCCAGCTCCAGCAGTGCGCGGCGCATGTGCCAGTCGTTGGTCACCACGCGCAGTGTCCCGATCTTCTCGCTGCGGACCCAGGCCGCGGTCTCGTCGGCGTTGCTCATCGTGTCGGTCGCCTGAAACCCCAGCGTAACGCAGCAGGCCATCTGCGCCGAGGCCACCTTGTATTCCACCGCGAATTCGTGCGGCTTCACATCGCGGTCGACGCCGGAAACCAGCATCCGCTCGGCCCAGCCGCGCCGTAGCACTTCCAGCCCGCGCGCGACCCGGCCCGTTCCGCCGGTCAGCACGACCACGGCGTCGGCCTGTCCCGGCCCGGCCGGCTGCGGCAGCGCCACGGCGAACCACAGGAACCCCAGCACCCAGCCCAGGAACGTCAAGGCAAGACCGCGCGCCAGCATCACAGCATCCGCTTCAATGCGGCCAGCACGGTGATCCGCGCGGTCAGCATCGCCAGCAGGACAAACCCCGCCGGGACAAGCGCCAGCAGCAGCCAGTCACTCCACACCAGCGCCCCGCTGTTGACCAGCCCGGCCCCCAGTTCGGCAAACTGCTGTCCCAGGAACAGTACCACGACCAACCCCAGCGCCAGTCCCACCGCGCCGCCGCCCGCCGCATCGAAACCGACCGAGCGCTGGAAAATCCGCGCGATCTGTGCGTCGGTCCCGCCCAGCAGATGCACGATCTCGATCGTGTCGCGGTTCGACCCCAGCGCGCTGCGCACTGCCAGCAGGACCGCTGCAGAGGTCGCGAACGCCAGCAGGCCGACCAGCGCCAGCGAGAGCCATTGCAGCGACTGGATCGCGCTGAAAACCGGCTTCAGCCAGCTCGACTGGCCGTCGACCCGGCCATCGGGCGCCACCTCGCGCACGGCGCGGCGCAGCGCCCCCAGCGTTTCGGCGGTCAGCGGATCGCGCAGCCGCGCATCAACCAGCGCGGGCACGGGAATCGCCTCATCCCCGGCGGCGCGCGCGCCCAGCCAGGGTTCGATCAGGCGTTCGACTTCGGCCTGCGAGACCATGTTGGCATCGACCACGCCCGGAATCGCCCGCAACCGCCCGACGGCGGCCACCGCCTGCCGGTCCCGCTCCACCGGGTTGGCGTTGACGATCTGCACCGTCACCCCACCCGACAGCTCGTCCGCGGCATTGCGCGCGGTGTTGCTGAACGACAGCCCGGCCGCGGCCGCGATCACTGTCAGCGCGACCATGATCGCGATCACCCACGGCATCGGCCCGGACAGCCGGGCCTGCGGAATCAGCTCGCTCTGGCCGTTGCCCGATACAGAGCGCCAGCCCTGGGCAATCGCCTCATGCACCCCGGCGGGAAGTTGCAGCGCCATCACCTCAATCCTCCCTGGGCCGCGCGGCGACGTGCGGACGCGGCGGATAGCGCAGCGCCCCGGTCGGGTCGGACAGGCGGCCCTTGTCCAGCCGCATGATCAGCGAATCCGGCACCTTGCGCAGCAGGTGCACGTCGTGCGTGGCAACCACCACGGTCGTTCCCAGCCGGTTCAGCGCCTCGAACAGGCGCAGCAGCTTGATCGCCATATCGGGATCGACGTTACCGGTCGGCTCGTCCGCCACCAGCAATTCCGGCCGGCCGATCACCGCCCGGGCAATGGCCACACGCTGCTGCTCGCCGCCGGAAAGCTGGGCCGGCTGCGCGTGCATCCGGTCCGCCAGCCCGACCCATTCCAGCATGTCCGCGACCGGGCGCAGCAATTCGCGGTCCGGCACCCCCGCCACGCGCAGCGGCAGCGCGACGTTGTCAAACGCGGACAGGTGCGGGACCAGCCGGAAGTCCTGAAACACCACGCCCAGCCGGCGCCGGAAGCCTGGCAGGCGCTCGCGCGGGAGAGTGATGGCATCAGTCCCGAACATCCGGATCATCCCGCGCGACGGGCGCTGCGCCAGATAGAGCAGCTTGAGCAGCGACGTCTTGCCCGCGCCGCTGGCCCCAGTCAGGAAATAGAACGTGCCGGGATAGAGTGTGAAGGACACGTCGCTCAGCACTTCACGGTCAGAGCCATAGCGCAAGCCGACGTTGTCGAACTGGACGATTTCCCCGGTGGCGGTGCTGTTCATCAGGCTGGGGCAGTCCGGTACGAGGTTGCGGGGCGCCGGGGCGCGTCGAAGCGTCGGCAGGCTATAGCGGCCAATCCATGTGGAAAAAAGGGATTAGCCGCGCAACATTCGCAACCCGGCGCTTGCCGCGCGGCGTTACATGCTTAACGGTGCGAACATGATTATTTCCTGCCCCGCCTGTTCGACCCGCTATGTCGTTCCCGACAGCGCCGTCGGCGTGGAAGGCCGCACGGTGCGCTGCGCCAAGTGCCGCCACAGCTGGTTTCAGGAAGGCCCGGACATGGCTGTGCCGCCGCCGCTTCGCGCGGCCCAGCCCGCCCCGGCCAACACGGCTCCCGCAGCAGCGCCGCCGGCAGCAGCCCCGGCACCGGCTCCGTCCGCGCCCCCTCCCGCGCCGCCCGAACCTGCGGTGGACAGCAGCGAAGCAGCGCAGGGCGCGCCCGTCGCCGCGCCGGAGCCGGATCTGGCCGAACCACCGTCCCGCCCACTGGCCACGCTGGATGATGCCGAGGGCCAGAACGAACCGCTCCCTCCGCCTCCGCCGCTGCGCCGCGACGAGGACCTGCCGGGTCGGCCGGTCTACGCCGATCCGGCCTATGGCGCGGATTTTGACGATGGCCGTTCCAGCTTCGATTACGAGCCGCCGTTCCGGCCGCGCCGCAATCCCGCACGGATGTGGACAATTGCCGCCGCCTTGTTCGCGGTGGTCGCGCTTGGTGCCGTCGGTGCAACCGCGTGGTATGGCTTGCCTGACTGGATGCCCTTCGCGCGGCCCACGTTTGCCGAGGCTCAACCCGGCCTGAAGCTGGATTTCCCGGCCAAGCAGCAGGACCGCCGCCAGTTGCCCAACGGCACCTGGTATTACGGGATCAACGGCAAGGTCACCAACATCTCCGATGTCTCGCGCAGCGTCCCGACCATTCTGGTCGTGCTGCGCGGCGCGCGCGGCCAGATCGTGCGCACGGCGGAAATCCGCCCGGCCAAGCGCGTGCTCGCACCGGGCGAAAGCGTCTCCGTCAACGAGGCCCTCGTTCCGGTCGAAAAGTCGGCGGTCAAGGCACAGTTCGGCTGGAAACCGGGCTGACCGGGCGACCTATTCGAATTCGACCATGATAATCTGCCCCCTGCCCCGCGGACGCACCTTGCGCACCTGCCGGTCTGGTCCGGCAACCGGTGTCGATGTTTCGAAGCGCAGGATTTCAACCGTCACCGGCACCGCCGCAGTCGCCCCCAGCGGCGCGCGCGGCGGGGTGCCCCGCGGGTTCCAGAGCGTCGCCACAGTCGCGGCTATAAAGGGCAAGAACGCGCTCATGCCCGATGGTGAACGCCGGATTCACCATCCCGGCAACCGGCGATTCCGCACTGTCCCCAACCGGGACGCTGCCGCGCCCAGGCCTGACCGGCAAAGATTACCGGCAACAGCGCTTGCAGCCCTGCAACGCCTTTGCTAAGGGCGCCCTCCTACCCCCCCGGAGCGCCTTCGGCAGCTCCGATGATTTAGCGGTCGTGGCGGAATTGGTAGACGCGCAACGTTGAGGTCGTTGTGGGCGAAAGCCCGTGGAAGTTCGAGTCTTCTCGACCGCACCAATCAAATCGGCAGAACCAGCCCACCCCGCTCACGGGCGGTGCTGAATGGCGCACTGCCGCGATTGCTGCCAGCTATTGAATTCATGGATAGCAACGCTGCCATCATATGGTGAGCGCACTGCGCCGCGTCTGGTATAGGCGGGGCGATAGCAGGGCGGAATTCGCCTTGCTGGGCCGTGGCCGCTTCCCGCCACGGTGTGCAGGATATCTTGGAGAGCAGATCCGTGGCCTTGTTCGAACCCTTCCCCAACTACATCTGGAACCTGTCGGTCGCGATCGCGATGGAAAGCGGCGGCCAGATTGGCGAGATCGTGGACGTCGTGGCGGCGGCAAAGGCTGCGGCGGGCGAAAGCGCCGATGCCGGGACGCAGGCGTTCATGCAGGCGTGGATGGCCAAGGCCGATACGCTGATCGAACTGGCCGCCGAGGACGAGGCCAAGGGCCGTGCCTATTCCGCCGGCAAGAAGCTGGAACGCGCCGCGCTCTACCTGCTCAATGGCGAGCGGATGCAGGCGCGCGGCACGCCGGGGCGGATGGAAACCTACCGCCGGGCGCGCGAATGCTTCGATCGCGGCATCGCGCTGGGCGGATTGAATTGCGAGCGGGTGGAAATCCCGCTGGCAGGTGGCGGCACGATGCCCGCGCTGTGGACCCGCGCGCCCGGCGATGGCCCGCGCCCGGCGGTGGTCTATTGCAACGGCCTCGATAGCAACAAGGAACTGCTCTATTGGTCGTGGCTGCCCCATGCCCTGGCCAAGCGCGGGATTTCCACCCTGTGCGTCGACCAGCCGGGAACGGGCGAGGCTCTGCGCCTGCAGAACCTGCCCGCCTCCGCGCATTCGGAGGAATGGGCGTCCAAGGCGGTGGACTGGCTGGAACAGCAGCCCGAAGTCGACGCGAAGAAGATCGGGATGACCGGGATTTCGCTGGGCGGACACTATGCCCCGCGCGCGGTCGCCTATGAACCGCGATTTGCCTCGGGCGCGTGCTGGGGGGCGAACCACAACTGGTACGAAGTGCAGTTCAAGCGGCTGCAACGCGAAGGCGAAAACCCGGTCCCGCACTATTGGGGGCACGTCTATTGGGTGTTCGGCGCGAATGACAAGGACGACTTCTTCGAAAAGACCCGCGACATGAACCTCAACGGCCACATGGACCGGATCAAAGTGCCGTTCCTCGTCACCCACGGCGAGAACGACCGCCAGATCAGCGTGGATTACGCCTACCAGGCCTATGACCAGCTGATCAACAGCCCCCGCCGGGAACTCAAGATCTTCACTGCCCGCGAAGGCGGGATCGAGCACGTCGGGGCCGATAACATGTCGTTCGGGCGCGATTACATCGCCGACTGGTTCGCCGAAACGCTGGGCGGCCGCACCGCCTGAGCGGGCGGCTGGCCCGCCAGCAGGTTCAGGGCTTGTGCTCCGGCATGGGCCGGCCCTGGTGCAGATAGGCCGGCGCCTCGATCAGCACGAAAGCGATGCGGCAAGGCTTGTCGCTGGTGTTGCGCCACAAGTGGTTCGTGCCGCGCTGGATCACGATACCGCCCTGCCGCACGGTGCGCTTTGCCCCGTCGTCCAGTTCCAGTTCGACTTCGCCTTCCAGCACAATGCCGTAATCGATCGAATTGGTGCGGTGCATCGGGCTTTCCTTGCCCGGCAGCATATCGACGATCCGCAGCACCGAACCCTGATTGAGCGTCAGCCCCGCATCACGGTGGCGGCCATCGGTTTCGTCATTGTTATCGGCGGGGACCGTGGCAGTCGTCCAGAGCAGCAGGAAGGCGGCGTCGCCCGAGGGGATCAGCCGCGTCGGGCTGACATCTTCGGAGCGGAACACCGCCCGGCCCCGCGCATCATGCCCGGTGACAAGGCGCTGGACCGGGGGCAATCCACTATCAGACTGGCCGCCATCGGACGGCCCGCCTTCGGCAAGGTCCGTCAAGCCTGCACCACCCGCTGGTCGATCGCCCCGAACGGAGCGCGGCCATCGGGCATAACCGCTTCCATTCGCACGGTATCCCCGAACTGCATGAATTCGGTCCGGGCAGCGCCTTCGTCGACGATTTCGATTCCCCGTCGCTCGGCAATGCAGGACGACCCGATTTCGCGGAAGTTCTCGTTCGAAACCGTGCCCGAACCGATCACCGTGCCCGCTACCAGATCGCGCGTGCGGGCGGCATGCGCGACGAGTTCGTGGAAGCCATAGTCCATCGGCTCCCCATTGGCCGCGCCGAACCGCGCGCCGTTCCAGTCCACCAGCAGGTCCAGGCAGACCCGGCCATTGCGCCAGTGCGCCCCCAGTTCATCGGGCGTGACGGCAAACGGCGCCATCGCGCAGGGCGGCTTGGCCTGGACCCAGCCGAACCCGGTCTTCATTTCAGGCCCGGCCAGTGCGCGCAGCGACCAGTCGTTGATCTGCACCACCAGCCTGATGTGCTCCAGGCACTGCGCCGGGGTGGAGCCCATCGGCACGAAATCGACGATCACGCCAAACTCGCCCTCGAAATCGATCGACAGGTCCGCAGACGGGAACTTCACGTCATCGTTGGGGCCATAGAACTTGTCCGATGTGCCCTGATACATCAGCGGCGCGGTCAGCGGCGGTTTGGTCATGCCCAGCATCTTGTCCATCAGGTCGCCGTGGCTGGGGAAGGCGGAGCCATCCAGCCACTGCCACGCGCGCGGCAGCGGCGCGGCCAGCAGCGCGGGATCAAGCGCATCGGGGAACGTGGCGATCGCCGCCAGATCGGCGCAGACTGCATCCCAGTTCTCCAGCGCCTCCTGCAAGGTGCCGCACGGCGCAGCCGCGCAGGCGGTTCCATCGGGCGAGACCACCACCAGCCGCCCGTCCTTCGTTCCGTCGCGCAAGGTTGCCAGACGCATTGCCAAACTTCTCCCATCAAACTTGTGTCTTTGCCGGATTAGGCGGCAGGCCTCATTCCGGCAAAGGCATTCCATCGATAGGCACCCATCGACACCATGTGATGGTCGGTGGGCACATCGGTCTGGCTGGAGTGCCAACTGAACGCCAGTTGGCAGCCCCCCGCATCAGACCGGTTCGGCCAGCTTGTCGCGGATGCGCCGGGTCAGTGCCACGGGGTCGCCAGCCGTTTCGGGATGCATTTCCCATTCGCCCAGCTGGATCGAGCTGGTGCCGACCAGCTTCGCCCGTTCAAACCGGCGATCCATGAACGCGCGCAGGGCCGTGTCGACATCCTTGGCGGCCAGTTCATCGGCCAGCACGATCGCGTCTTCCACCGCCATCGCCGCGCCCTGCCCCAGATGCGGGGTTGCGCTGTGGGCGGCATCGCCGATCAGCACCACCCGCCCCTGATACCACGGATCGGGCATGATGCAGGCTTCCAGCGGGCGATAGACCACCAGCGCCGGATCGGTGATCGCCTGAGCGGCTTCGCCCAGCCGTCCGCCAAACCCGGCGAGGCGCTGGCGCATTTCAGCAGCCAGCGTTTCGGGCGCGAAGCGCGGATTACCCGGTTCCTCGAACACGGCGAAGATATACATCTCCGTCTCGGTCAACGGGCAGTAACCGGCCTTGCCGCCCGGCTTGCCGATGTAGAGGTCCGACCATTCCAGATCAGCCGGGCGCGGCACGTTGTAGCGCCATACGCCCTGCCCGGTGAACTGCGGCCGCGCATCGGGCCACAGCGCCGCGCGCACTTGCGAATAGTTGCCGTCGCAGCCGATCAGCAGGTCAAAGCGCCCGCTGGTACCATCGGTGAAGGTCACGTCCACCCCGTCGCCAGTGTCGGTGAAGCGCTCGAACGTCACCCCCAGCCGCACCGGAATGCCCAGTTCGCGCACCTTGTCGGTCAGCACCCGATGGAGCGCGGGCCGGGTCAGCCCCAGGTCGGACGGCAGGCCATCGACCTGCGCATCCCCCGGCAGCTCGGCGATCAGATCGCCCGCCATCGTCATGAACCGCGCGCCCTTGTAGGGGAACCCGGCGGCCACCGCCGCCTCGCCCAATCCCAGTTCCTCAAGCGCGCGGATGAAGTTCGCCTGGACGATGATGCCGACGTGATAGACCGACCAGTCGGCGTTCTTTTCCACCACCTCGACCTTCAGGCCCTTGTTGTGGAGGCCGATGGCCGCCGCCAGCCCGGCGACGCCGCCGCCGACGATCAGGATGTTCTGCGTCTTGCTCATGCTGTTGGTTCCTCTCATTCCGCCGCTTCGGCCAGCGCTGCGGGCGCGGCGGGGTGGTAGTGCAGCTGATCGGGCCGTGCGTACGTCACATCCCAGTTGGGTTCTCCCTTCATGAAGTCGGGCAGGTTGGTCATGTAGATCGCGGTGCCGAACGCGCCGTCCCAGATGCGCGGTTTCCAGCTGTCGTCCACGCAGTCGCAGTCCGCGCCGTATTCAGCCTCGCCGCCCGCCGGGCAGGGAACATAAAGGAACGCCGCGCTGGTCAGTCGGTGGCGGCCAAAGCCCCAGTTCCAGTCGCCATATTTGTAGCCGCGCCGGTCGAGGTAGTTCTTCGCCACCATCAGCTCGTCGATGTCCTCCACTTCCCAGTTGGCGTGGTGGAACTTCAGCGTGCCGTTGAACCCCGGCATGGGCGCATGGGCATCGGCCAGGAACACGTTGTGGTGCTCAAAGCATCCATCGGCGCGCATGTAGACGCCAAAGCCCTTCTGCATGTCGGTGATCCGGAACCCCAGCTTGTCGCGATAGAATTCCAGCGCCTGCTGGACATCCGGGAAGGTCCAGACGCAGTGATGGGTGCGCTTGGGCAGCGCGCGGTCGATCCACTTGCGCGGCTGGTTGAGCCGCTCGATCCGCCCCACCGTGTTCTGCGGGGTCGGCGCGCCGTGCACCACGCGCGGCTGCCACACAGCCAGACCAATCGCCTGCCCGAACGGGGTGGTGAAGTGAACCACGCCTTCGGCATCGGTGGTCAGTTCACAGTCCGGCTCCAGCCGCGCCGTGATCCGCGCCAGCCCTTCGGCGCTGTCCACCGCCCAGACGCATTCGTACACGCCCTTGCCGGTCTGCGCGGTGTTGGCGGGCAGGCGCGGGTGGCCATGTTGCAGGATCAGCGTCTGCGATCCGTCCGCCACTTCGAACAACGCCGCGTCCGCCGCTTCCTCGATCAGGGTCAGCCCGAAATCGGTGAAGAAGCGCACGCAGGCTGCAACGTCATCGACCGCCCAGGTGAGCCGCCGGATTCCGATAATTGCCATGCCAGAACTCCCGCAAGAATGTGGCGGCAGACATGGGCAAGGCGGCGACGCGGCGGGTTGATCCAGCGCAAATCCAGCGCATGGATTGAATGGGTGCGACGCTATCGAAAAACCGGAAACCTTATTGCTGTCTGGTCAGCGCGGATCGCACCAGCTGCGCGAGCAGATCGGCCAATGAGGGTCGGCGCCCGGCGCCAGTGACGACAATCCGCATCGCCGGCTTTGTGTTGGCTAATTCAGCCGTGCGCCGTTCGAACGCCAATCGACCTGCGCCGCGCAATCGGCATCCAGTGCATCGCCAGCCAGCAATGCAGCCAGAGCGCCAAGCAGGGCCAGCGCAGGAGTCGCACCCTCGGCACTGGCTTCGCCGCCCATAGCCTCGACGACCACGGTCGCCATCGGCCGCCCACCGGGGCCGCACGACAGCATGTAGCCTGCCCAGCCGTCGAGCAGCGCCAGCACCGCCTCGGTCGGGGCTCCGGCCTCCAGCAAGGGGGCAATGTCGCGCGATGCGGACCGGCCAAAGGCCTGACCCAGTTGATGCGGCATCGCCTGAAGCAGGCTGCTGGCAAGGGCCACGAATTCCTGCTGCTCCCCCCCGGTCGCAGCCGCGCTATCGAAGGCCAGTGCGGCCATTTGCCGCTGCCATGCGGCCACATCGCCAGTCGAGGGATCGGTTCCAGATGTCATCGCCTTGGCATTCCGACTTCACGCATCCGAGTCAACCGCACTGCGCCATGCCGTGACCCATTCGGGGACAGCGGCACACAGCGCGCAACGAAAAGGGCCCCGGGTTTGCACCCGGAGCCCCCGCTAAAGCATCCCTCCCAGGAGTGCTTTGAACTTAGAACTTGATACCCGCGGTCAGGCCGTAACGGCGCGGTTCGAGGGTGAAGATGTTGGTGTAGTTACCCGAGGACTGGTCGGTCACGTAGAGACCGGTGATCGAGTCCTTGTCGAACAGGTTCTGCACCCACACGCGGGCAAACCACTTCTTGTCCGGCCCGTCGATCTGAAGCTGAGCGTTCACCTGGGTGTAGCTCGGGATTTCGTTGACGGCACCGTTGAAGATGTTGCCATAGGACTTGCCGGTGTAGATGAAGTCCGCACGCGGGGTCAGGGTCAGGTCACCAACGGGCACTTCGTACTGGATGCCGGCGGAGAACTTGTAGTCCGGTGCGCCGGGCAGCTTGTTGCCCTTGATATTGATCGGAATACCCGAGGTGTAGACCGTCACGCCGCCGAGCGCCGCCGGGTCGAGACCCGCCGGGATGAAGGCACCGGCCGCACCCGCCGCCAGAGCTGCGCAAACGCTGAAGGCACCGGTCGAGTTGATCCCCGAACCCGACGGGAAGGCGGTGGTCGGCTGAAGGCCGGCCCCGGCATTGCCGGTCACCACACCCGCGTTGATCAGGTTGTTCACCCCGTTGACGAAGGCGTTGACCCCCGCAACGTTGCCGGTGTTGGATGCCACGGCACAGTTTGAAGAATTGGTGATGTCCTTGATGATCACCGCATCGGCCCGGCCCGCGCCAAAGTCACGCGGATTGGAAAGCAGCTTGTCCTTCGAAACTTCGGTGTGCAGGTAGCTGGCCCCGAAGTTCAGGGTCAGGCCATCGGCCGGACGCAGGATGGCTTCGGCTTCCAGGCCGTAGATCTCGGCGCCCACGTTGTCGTTGACCGAGGTACGGGCAACGATGCGCGAGAGCTGCAGATCCTTGTAATCATAGTAGAACGCAGTGACGTTCAGGATAATCTTGCCGTTGGCAAAGCTGTTCTTCGAACCAATTTCGAAGGCATTGACGAATTCCGGAGAAAACGTCGAAGGAACGTTGAATATCGAAGGAATGGGCGGGTTGATCCCGCCGGATTTATAACCCCGGGAATAGCTGAAGTAGAGAAGGTTATCGGGCGTGACATTCCAGTCGACGACGAACCTGCCAGTCATCTCGTTGAAAGTCACATTGCTTGAGGCAAACAGCTCGCAACCGGTGGAGTTGGCAGCGGTCAAAGTGCCCGATGCTGTCGTACCGGTAAGGGTGCAGTTCGTCGAACTATCTGCGTCAAAGGGCTGCAGATAAGAAGATGTTGGCGCCCCAGTGACTGCAAAGCCGTAGATATACGGCGAATTAAACATGTCCGTCGAACCAAATGGCACAAGCGAATTAGCAAATGTGTTTCGCGCGGAGAACGCCTTCTTGTCATGATTGTAACGCAGCCCCGCCGTGATTTTAAGCGTATCGGTGAGTTTATAGTTCACCTCACCGAACAAGCCGTAAGATTCGAGCCGGAAATCATCACTGTGATTACGGTAGAACGGCGAACCCAGGAAGCCGGGCGGTGGCGGTGTCGCGCCAATTCCGGCAAGCGGAGCCCGACCCAACGCATTGAAGGCACCGAGTATGCCGGCGGCATAGTCAAGACCGAAGGCATTTACGTAGTAGCTGCTTTCTTCCAAGTGGGCCTTGCCGTAAATGCCGCCCAGCAGGAAATTGAAAGGGCCATCCCACTTGGAAGAAATGATGGCCTCAGCCGTCCAGCTACTTTGATAGGCATTCGACCGGTCGAAATCCTGGGGGGTCATCGAACAGATGCGGTGCCCGCCATATGCCCCGGTATTCGTTTCCTCGGACAAGGACGTGCAAATAACGTTGCCCGGTCCATTGGGGATCAGCGCGTTCCGGACAGGCGCAAAATAGGAAACGGGCAGTCCAGGAATACCGGTGGTGCCTGCCGTGTTGAGCGCAGTCAGGCCAGGCAGATAATTTGCCCGGTTCTGCACCGACAGGTTATAGTCCTGCCCCGCATCGGCCGAGGTATCCTGCCAATTTCCCTGGACCCTGAGGCTCAACCCGCCACCAAGATCCTGTTCGATCGCTCCCTGAACGATCCATTCTTCTGCTAAATAATAGGGGGGGTAGTCGGTATTGACCGTTCTGGAATCGGCGGGATTGGTCGCGCCAGGCCACGAATAGACGTCGGCGCCATAGAGGCTGCCCAGCGCGAAGGCGGTCGGGATGCCCTGCATGGCAAAAAATTCACGCGAAGTGAGCACCGAAGCCAATGTCGTGTTCGCATTGGTCACCTGGAACTGATTTTTTCCGTTCAGGCAACCCAGCACACCGGTCGGGTCGCGTTGGCACATCTGCTTCTGGATGCGCAGGCGACTATCCTTTTCGTGGAAGTACTGGACGACGAGGTCGACCGTCGTGCCCGAACCCGGCTCAAGCCGGATCGAGCCGCGCATGCCCCACATATCGCGATCGTCAATCTGTGAATTGTCGAAGATGTTCTTGGTATAACCGTCGCGATTAAGATAGAATCCCGCCACGCGCACGGCTGCAATGTCACCGAGCGGCAGGTTAACCATGCCCTTGGCCTTGACGTGGTTGTAGTTGCCGTATTCCAGCTCGGCATTGGCGGAAACGCCGGTCAGGTTGGGACGGGCCGAACGGATGTTGATAACGCCCGAAGTCGCGTTGCGGCCGAACAGAGTGCCCTGCGGTCCGCGCAGAACTTCGATCTGCGCCAGATCATAGAACTCGCCTTCGAACAGGCGAGTGGCGAACAGCGGCGCATCGTTCATGTGGATGGCGGTGGCCTGGTCGCAGGTCACGCCCACGCACAGGTCGCCGATGCCGCGGATGGTGAAGCTGGAGCCGGTGAAGTTCGTCTTGGTGAACGTCACGTTGGGCAGCGAGAGCTGAAGGTCGGAGGTGTTCTTGATCTGCTGCTTTTCGAGCGCTTCGGTGTTGAAGGCGCTGACCGCGATCGGAACGTCCTGCAGGCGCTGGTTGTTGCGCTGGGCGGTAACGATGATTTCGGTGCTGGCGGTATCTTCTTCAGCGTCCTGCGCATAGGCCGGAACCGCGAATGCACTGGCGCAGACGCCAGCAAGCAGGGTCAATTTACCCCTCATATGCCCTCTCTCCTTAAAATGCCCGTCCCTTTTTCCGGGCGGTTGCGCATACGAATAGAACACCATGCGGAGCGCTTGACAACCGGTTTTAATCGCTCCGTTAGTTATCGCGGATTCCGTAGCGTAATGGCCACACCTGCTGCCGGAATCAGGCGGCCAGTGCGGCAGAAATGCTGCACTCGGGCCAGCTTGCCGATTGTTTGCAAAGCGCAGTGCCGCGTCGCGATTCAATTGCGGCTGACATAGGGAAATCCACGTTGCAAACAGCGGCTGCTTCGGACAAGTTCCAGCCTTGGAAACGGGGAACATTGATGGGTCAGCGCCCAGCGGATGGGGCAACGCCGCACTATCGCGCGTTCATCAGCTATAGCCATTCGGACGCCGGTTTCGCCAACTGGCTGCACCGCCAGCTGGAAGGATTCCGCGTGGCGGAAGCTGGCGGCGCGGAGGCCACGCGGCTGGCGCCGGTGTTTATCGACCGGGCCGAACTGGCCGCCGGAGACCTGCCGGCGCAAGTGCGCGATGCGCTGTCCCGCTCGGCCGCGCTGGTCGTGGTCGCCAGCCCTGCCGCGCGCGCCAGCCAATGGGTCGATCAGGAAATCCGCCTGTTCCGCGACCTGCATCCCGACCGTCCCATTCTGGCGGCCCTGATCGAGGATGAACCCGACGCCGCATTCCCCCCGGCGCTGCTGACCCACAACGGGCAGACGCACGAGCCACTGGCCGCCGATTTCCGCAAACACGCCGATGGCAAGCGGCTGGGCCTGCTGAAAATCGTGGCCGGTCTGACCGGTCAACCGCTCGACCGCCTGGTGCAGCGCGATGCGCAGTCCCGCCAGCGCCGCGTGATGGCCGTCACGGCAGGGGCCGTGGCAATCAGTCTAGTGCTGGCGGCACTGCTGATCCTTGCCCTGCGCGCCCGCGCCGAGGCCGAGGCGCAGCGCGCCGACGCCGAGGGAATGGTTGAATTCATGCTGACCGATCTCAGGGACAAGTTGAAGGGAGTCGGCAGCCTGAGCACGATGGACACCGTCAACCAGCGGGCGCTGGACTATTATGCGCGGCAGGATCTTTCGACCCTGCCCGACGACAGCCTCGAACGCCGCGCCCGGCTGCTTCAGGCCATGGCCGAAGACAACCTGCGCACCGCCGCCGGACGCCCTCAGGCCCGGCAGGAAGCACTTGAAGCCTGGCGCGTGACCGATGGCCTGCTGAAGCGCCGCCCCAAGGATGCAGAGCGGATCTTCAACCACGCGCAGAGCGAATACCTGCTGGGCTACATCGCCTACCTGACCAAGCGAGCCGATGGCCAGCGCAACCTGGACCAGGTCAAGCTCCACTGGGGACGCTATCTTGCGCTGGCCGACCGCCTGGTCAGTGCCGACCCGGCGAATCCGCGCTGGCAGCGCGAGCTGGGCTACGCCCAATCCAATCTCTGCGCCGCGAACCTTACGGCCCCCGCCAGCCCTCAGATCGCGCAGCCGCATTGCGCCGCAGCGCGGCAGATCGCCGAGCGGCTGTGGCAACAGCAACAGACCGACCTTGTCAGCGGGCTCGATCTTGCCAACCGCCTGGCGTGGGAGGCGGATTCGCTGGCCGCCCTGTCCCGGTTCGATCCGGCGATCGCGCTGCGGCAGCAACAACGCGACCTGACCCGCACACTGGGCCGGGCGCACCCCAAGGATGCCCGCGCCATCGAGGCCGAAATGCTCGCCGACCTGGGCCTCGCCAAATTGCTGGGGCAGGCCGGCCGGCCAGCCGAGGCGCGCGCTGCGGCACGCGATGCGCAAGCACTGGCCGACCGCCTGACCAGGCTTGATCCCGCCAACGCCGACTGGGCTGCCTGGCGCCGCGACGCCATTGCGCTGAGCGCCGCCCCGGCATCCACCCAATCCCGCAAATCAGGAGCAGAATGATGAGCAACCCGCGCCTATCCAGCAACGATGATGAACTGCCGCTGGCCGGCCCTGCCGCAACGGGGGGCAGCGTCAAGCAGGCCGTGGTCGTGTTCGGCATGACCCCGGACGGCACCGGCAGTGCCCGCAACCTCGCGCTGACCATGCGCGATGAAGGCCCCGACCGGATCGTCGGCGGAGACCAGACCAAGGGCTTTTCGCTGAACATCAAGCCGGGCGAACAGTGGCAGATCGTCATCAAGCTGGCGAAGGACTGGAACTGGACGTTCGATGACAACCCGATCAGCTTCAAGGTTGCCGGACAGGCCCGGTATTACCAGTATGTCTCGCATACCGCCGATACGCTGACTTTCACGGCCCGCTCGCGCTACGACACCCCGAACCCGCCGACGCCGCAGCCAGAACGGCACCATTTCAATCTCTATGTCGAAATCGGCCAGTCCAGCGCCTTGAAGAATGGCTTCCGGATCGACCCCGAAGTCAAGAATCCGCCGCCGAACGACTGATCGAGCGCCATGTCCGTCCCCGCCTCGCTCCCGGCAATCACCGCCCTGGCCCGCGCCGGAGCGATCGACCGCGCCTGGGATCTGTTCATCGCCGCCGGCTACCTCGAACGAACCGCCGATCCGGCTGCGCTGGCAGTCAAGGGGCGGCTGCTCAAGGACCGGGCGCGAACCGGACCGATCCCGGATCGCGCGGTGACATTTGCCGAAGCGGCAAGCGCCTATGCCGCCGCGCACGCGCTCAGTCCTGCCCCGTACCTGGCGATCAATGCGGCCACGCTGCGGCTCCTCGCCGGGGACCGCGGCGGCGCGCAAGTCGGCGCGCAGGAAGCGCTGCGCCTGCTCGATCAGGCCCAGCCAGCCGCCGACACGCCCTACTACCTGGCCGCGACCCGCGCCGAAGCCCTGCTTCTGCTGGACGATCTGCCAGGCGCGCAGGCCGCCATGGAACAAGCCGTGCAGCTGGATCCCGATGGATGGGATGACCGCGCGGTAACGCTGGCCCAACTGCGGGCCATCCAGCAAGCCCGGCACGGACCGGTTGACTGGTTGCAGGCATTTTCCCCGCCCGACAGCCTGCACTTTGCCGGGCACATGGGCATCAGCGCCAGCGGCCGGAGCGAGGCCGACATTGTCGCCGCGATCGATGCGCTGCTGGAACGCACGCGGATCGGCTTTGCCTGGGGTGCGCTGGCCGCAGGGGCGGACATCGTCATTGCCGAGCGGCTCCTTGCGGCCGGAGTGGAACTGCATGTCGTGCTGCCCTGCCCGCCAGACCGATTCGCCGCGCAATCGGTTTCTCCCGCAGGAAGCGCCTGGACCGAACGCTTCTACGCCGTTCTGGGTCAGGCGTGCTCGGTCGTCGCTTCGGGCCATGGCGCGGCAGCGGTGCACGATCCCCTGGCCACAGCCCACGCGGGCGAGCTGGCGATTGGCGGCGCAATCCTGAATGCCCGCCGATTTGGCACGGCCGTGCGGCAACTGATCATCACCGATGAGGCCGGTGGCGGTCGGAACACCGCCCGGCAAGCCATGATGTGGCCCACCGCCGCCGGGCCGCAAGAACGCCTGACCATTCCGCGCGACGCCGAAGTCGAGGCGCTGTTTCCGCCGGAGCAACCCGATCCGGCGCGTGCGCTCGCGGTAAGCCTGTGCATCCTGCTTGACGGTCTTGACGGCCGCGCCAACCTGGATTCCGCTCAGATTGCAGCGCGCACCGCGCCCGTTGCCGATGCGCTCGCGCTGCTCGATCCCGCAGCGGTCCGTGCCTCTCCCGGTCGCTGGGACGTGCATCTGACCGACCTGGACACGGCCCTGGAAACGATGCGCGGGATCTTGTCCAGCGCGCGTCTTGGCGGGCTGCAAGCCCCCTCGATCGGCGCACACATCGCGATTTCAACGGCAGTGACCGACCCGGCATCAGGCGCGCGGGTGCCCTATGGCCCCGGTGAGGGAATTGCCCGAAGGCTGGCAACGATGGCTCATCCGGGGCTGGCACTGGGCAGTCAGGCGTTGGCCGTCACCATGGCCGCCCGCGCCACGTCGATCCTGCAGGCGCGGCTGTATCATTTCGGCGATGAAAGCACGGAAGGCGCGGTCTTCACGCTAGGCCCGTCGGGCCTGCAGCCGGACATGGCCATCTAACCGGCAAAGCCGGACGCCGGCCAATCAGCATCGGCCGAAATTGCCCTCCGCCTAGTACACCTGTTCTTCCAGACGGTGCGGGGCGACCACGACCAGTCCGCCGGGCTCGCGGCGCAGCACGCCGCGCTTTTCCAGCTGGGACACCGTTCTGGACACCGTCTCGCGCGTCGATTGCACGGTAACGGCCAGTTCCGCGAAGACCGGCAGGGGGCGGATCGTCATGTCCGGGGCACGCCGCGCCCGGCGCAGCAGTTCCGCACAGATCCGCCCGGTGGCCGACAGCATCGACGTTTCCACCATGCGCACCCGCATGGCATCGATCCGGTTGGCCAGTTGCCGCGTTATCGCCACGCCGACACAGGCGTAACTCTCCATCAGCCGCAGGATCGAAATGGTGGCGAACTGCACGCCCCTGCTGTCCACGACGGCTTCGACCTGGGCGCTGGTTTCAACCGCGCTCGTGCCGACCAGGCTGCCAAAGAATTCGCCGGGCTGAACCTGATGCAGCACCAGCATGCCGCCATCGCGGCCATAGGCAACTTCCTGGGCAAGCCCGGTGGTCACCAGAGTCGTCTCGTCACGTCCCGGAATCGGCCAGAGCACTGCTCCGCGCGGCAAATCGCCCTCGCGCGCGGAGGCGAGGATTGTGATCGCAAGATCATTCCCGCACCCGAACGCTTGGCGCATCACGGCCAGCGTTCCACCTTGCCCCGGCTTATCCAAACACTGCGGCCCCGTTTTCATCGCCAGTGGTCACGCTAACACCGGGTGGATATCCGGAAAAGCCCGGATCGCAGCCCCGGCTAGGCCCCGTCACGCGGTCCGGAGTGCAGAAATCCCCGGAAAATGTGCAGTTTTGCCCACAGGACAGCCGCTGGAATACCGCTTGGCAGTGGACCTTATCTTTTCTCACGGCTAATTGCTGTGGTCCAATTATCACGAAAGGGATTTTCCGATGAACAACAGCGACCTCGCCGACAAGCTTGCCGCGTCGCACGACATCACCAAGGCCGATGCACGCAAGCTGGTCGATGCGGTGTTTGCCGCGATCGCGGACGCTGCTGCCGCTGGTGAAGAAGTCTCGCTGAACGGCTTCGGCAAGTTCAAGGTCAAGGACACCCCGGCCCGCGAAGGCCGCAACCCCTCGACCGGCGCGACCATCCAGATCGCCGCCTCGAAGAAGCTGTCGTTCTCGGCCGCCAAGGCGGTCAAGGACAAGCTGAACGGCTGATTGGTCTGACGGTGCGGGCCAGCCGGTCCGCACCGCCGTCCCAAATGCAGAAAGGCCGGCCCGCATCGCTGCGTGGCCGGCCTTTTGTTGTGTACGACAGTCAGGTTCACGCGGGAACGGTCGCCGGGCTCAGCTGATCGCGCAACTCGCGCCGCAGGAACTTGCCGCTGGCATTGCGCGGCAGGGCTTCATCCATGAACCAGATGTAACGCGGCACCTTGTGTCGCGCCATGATCACGCCGCAGTGCTCCCGCAGTTCTGCCTCGGTCAAGGTTTCGCCCGGCTTCAGCACCACGGCCACGCCCACTTCCTCGCCCAGGCGCTCATCCGCTACGCCAAAGGCACAGCATTCGGCCACGGCGGGATGGCGATAGACCGCCGCTTCGACTTCGGCGCAATAGACGTTCTCGCCCCCGCGCAAGATCATGTCCTTCTTGCGGTCGACGATGTAGATGAAACCGTCCTCGTCCATGCGGGCCACATCGCCCGTGTGCAGCCAGCCATCGGTGATCGATTCCGCCGTGGCTTCCGGCCGGTTGATATAGCCCTTGATCACGCAGGCCCCGCGCACCCACAGCTCGCCCACTTCACCGACCCCAACGGTATTGCCGTCGTCATCAACGCAGCGCGCCTCGAAGTTCGGCATCGCCGGACCCGCGCTGTCAGGCCGGTCGACAAAGAAGTCCCCGGCGATCGAGGTGATGATCCCGCAGGTTTCGGTCATCCCGTAACCCGTGCTCGGGCGCGCGGTAGCCACCTTGTCCTCGATCTTCAGGACGAGGTCCGGCGGCACCTGCGCGCCTCCGCCCGACAGGGCCAGCAGGCTGGAGGTATCGGTCGAGGCAAAGTCCGGATGGTTGATCAGTTCACGCGCCATGACCGGCACCCCGCTCATCGACGTGACGCGCTCCCGCTCGATCAGTTTCAACGCCTCGCCGGGATCCCAGCGATACATCAGCACCAGCTTGCCCCCCGCAGCCGTGGTCGCATAGGCCCCGCAATTGTTGGCGGTCACATGAAACAGCGGCGTGGTGATCAGCACGGCAGGGATCGGCGGGGTTTCCGGCGGAGCGACCCCGGTGGCCCGTTCCACCGCGAGCGCTGACGATGCCGCCGCATACATCAGGTTGAACAGATTGCCCACGCAGCCCCGATGCGTCAGCTGTGCGCCCTTCGGGTGCCCGGTTGTCCCAGAGGTGTAGAAAATGCAGGCATCGGCATCGGGATCAACCACTACATCGGGCATCGCCCCACCGGCGGCAACCACATCGTCCCACGCGGTCACACCGGGCGCAGGGTCATTCAGGCGGACGCCGACCAGCTTGAGGTCGGCCGCCACGCCTTCGCACTGGCGCAGACGCTCCAGGCGCTCCTGGTCCGCGAATAGTGCCTTCGGCTGTGCGTCGTTGAGGGCATAGGCCATCTCGTCCGGCGTCCACCAGGCGTTCATCCCCACCACCGCGATCCCGCAGGAGGTGCAGGCCCAATAAATCAGCATCCATTCGGGATAGTTCCGCATGGCAATCGCCACCCGGTCTCCGGCGACAATGCCCTGATCCGCCAGCCAGGCCGCAACCGCATTCACTTGCGCATGTGCATCGGCATAGCTGATCGTCTCGTCACCATAGACCAGATAGGGTCGATCGGCGAACTGGACGGTCGACAGCCACACCTCGCGCACGCTCGGCGGTGCATGTCGATAGGTGCGGATCGGATGGCCGCGCACCTCGATTTCGGTGATTTCGAAAACCCCGCCGGGTCCGGTCAATTCTTCGCGTGCCTGCTTCAGTTCGGCGTAATGCATGTCTCATCCCGGCTCGTTCTTGTTTCAGCCAAGGAAACATAACGACCAGTTGCAGGCAAGGACCGATTGCGTTTGCCAGCGGGGATTTCCCGCGTTCAGCACAGTGCCGCGCTGGCAGCGACAAGATCGCTGGACAGCAAACCGCGCGCGCCGCTGCTGTGCATCGGGTTTATCATGATTTTTGTTCATATTGGTTGCGGGGGCAGGATTTGAACCTGCGACCTTCAGGTTATGAGC
>VFQS010000101.1_pt1 | contig 117342 bp, 101 predicted proteins | sample 3512361 | NCBI WGS metagenome assembly VFQS01 (sample SAMN10412375, study PRJNA504923) | tailings metagenome | isolation source: Relicate 1 Philex TSF3 active mining | place: Philippines | reverse complement strand
CATCTTCATCTTCATCTTCATCTTCATCTTCATCTTCATCTTCATCTTCATCTTCGTCTTCGTCCATTGATTCGCTTTGATTTGGATTATAATCACTATCATTCATTTCATATTCAGTATCAGAATCAGAATTAGAATCTGAATCATGTTTATAAGATGATTCAGTTGTGTAAGATGAATCTGATTCTTCTTTTTTAATTGGATATTTATATTTTGAATATGTATATTTTGATTTTGATATAACTTTTGGATAATGAATTGTATTTTTATTATTTGAATTATATTTTTTATTTTTATATTTATTAATAATATCATTAATTTTCTTTTTAGCATTAATAGCAGCTTTACGAACTGGTTTATGCGAACAAGAATCATCAGAACTATAATCAATTAAATCACGAATATTGCCATTGCTATCAACACTGCTATCGCTTTCGTAATCATCATGATTACCACCCTTTCCGCCATTTTTACGGACTCTTTTATGATAATTCTTCTTTTTAGATTTAGAATTATCAGCTTTTGGCATTCTATTTGGCATGTTGAATTTTGTCATAATGTATATCCACGTCTTATGGAAATATATTATGAATGTTTTAAATCAATTTTTTTTATATATTATTTTGATGTAATAGATTTAATTTGTTTAGCAGTTGTACTATTTATATATTTTGTAATTTTTTTAATTCCTTTTTTTGTATTATTATTAAATCTATTTAATCTATTAGATACTGTATTTTTTAAATATTTTGTAGCTTTAACTGTTTTTGGTATTTTGACCGTATATTTGTATATTTTTTTTTTAATATTAGTTTTTTTCATTTCTAATACTAAAAAATATTTAATTTAAAATATTTATTTATAATTTTTGGATATGTTCATATATATCAAGAAATGTAAATCTAGCTTTATTACTAATTCCTACATAGGTTTCGTTACGCATAGTGAGTGGTTTAATATGTAGATTAATATATTCTTTACTGTATTGTTTTAATGATTTATAAATAGTTTCTTTATTAGAATCATTTTTATTATAGAAGGTATTTAGATCTTTAATAATTTTAAATAAGCAATCTGCTAATTCTTCGTTAAGTTTAATAGAATCTTTGTTGGTATAACTATTTTCAATTTGATTAATAATTTTAGAAATAGTTGTAGTAAACGTATCTACATCAATTACATTATACATAATAAGTTGTGTAAGAAATTGTGAATAACCACGGCGATATTTTTTTTGGGTATTTCGTTGACACAATTCATTATAATTTTCATTTGTTCCATCTGCGACTTCTTCAAATATTTTCATATATTCAGAATATAGAGTAGACATTTCATCCAATAAAATTGGATAGTCTTTACTTAATTCACTAATTAATTTAGCATATAATGGACAATAAATTTCTTCACTTACTGCTTTCTCAAATACAAGTTTCATAAAACGTTTAACCATATCATTTTCACCACTTCCAACTATATGTGTAATAAATTCTTTAATATCATCATAATTATTTTCACTAAACTTATTAAGTTTAGATAGAATTTTTTTATTTAAAATATCATCATCAATATTGTTAGATGCTTTTTTAAATTTACTAACATATTTTTGTGTGGAAGTATGATTATCATTATTATATTTATACCTATTTACATTCTCATTACGATTTAAATTTTCATTTTTATTGATATATTGTTCATTACGGTTTGTATTATTAGATTTAATTGAATTGTTTTTGTGATAACTAACAGTGATAAAATTGTCATTATCATCTTTATTTTCAGAAGTGTCGCGTGTTAATGGAATGGAAATATGTTGAAAACGATTATTTTGATATGATTCTTTATGATATGGTTCTTTGTTGTAGGATTCTTTATGATATGAATTAGGACGATTTCCGAAAATGTGTTTTTGTGAATGATTTGATGAATGTTGATTTTTTGGATTAGTTCGTGAAGTATAATGTTCTGTTCTCCAGGTTACTTTTTTAAAATGATGATTATTATCTACAATTGCTTTTTTTATATTTTGAATAGCATGGATTGTATCATTTGATAAATTCCGGGTTACATCTTTGCTCAAAGAGCGAATTGCTGTAATTTCTTTCATAATGTCCGACATTATTATTTTAGAACTCTAACTATGTTTTAAGCTTGGAATTAAAATAATGGATATTTTCATTTCAATTTTTTATACAAAATGTGTTATATAGAAATTAATAAATAATATAGTTTATATAAATGAGTTCAATAGATGCGATTGTAGATATTGATAAATTATCAAATTGGATAGGTCTTGAAACTAAATCTTCTAAAAAATGTTTAGAAGAGCAATTAAAAGATTGGACAACAGAGAAAGATAAATTACAATATTTGAGTTCTAAATTTAATAGATTTAAATCAGCAATTGAAAAAAATCCATCTTTATTTGATGAATGTTCAATTATTTTTAAAGAAATATCAAGTATAGAAGAAAAATTATCAACAATAGTTGAAAATAAATCTGAACTGGAAAAGGAATCATATAATGAAATATTATTTTTTAGACCTGTATTACAACCTTTAAATTTTATACCATTAATCTTAAGTGTATGGTCATGGATTAGAATTTATCTACTACCAGGTATTTCACTTATTCTTCCAATCTTAACATTATTAGCTCCATATATTATATTAAAATTTGTATTTTCAATTCCTTTAACATTTTCAAATTATTTTAATATATTAAATTCAATGATTTCAGGTACATTTAATAAAATTATTAATTCAGATAAAACATTAAATATTTCACCAATATCACCATTTTTATTTATGAAACAATTAATTATTATTGTATTAACATTTATTCAAGGTTTCCTTCAACCATATTGGACTTTTAAACATTTGAAATCTATTGATAATATTATTCAACATAATGGTAATCTTATATTACGCTTTAAAGAGCTTTATAATAAATTAGAAAATATACTACGTTCAAATGGATTTACTCTATTTAAATGTCCACTTCCAAATATTATAAATGAAAGAGATGCAACTGCAAGAGTAATATTAGAATCTTCTTATTTCAAGTTAGCATTAAAATATGTTGGTTCACTTGAAGTTATAATGAAACTAGCTAATAAAAAAGAAATGTATGCTGTATCTTGGGTTAAATCTGATAAACCAGTATTTAATATTACAAATAGTTTTGATTTTCAGGTCCCTAATAATGTCAGAAAAACTATATCAGTTTCATTTAATGAAAATAAACATGCTCTACTTACTGGACCTAATAAGGGTGGTAAATCTACAGTATTAAGAGCTTTGTCTATTAGTACATTATTTGCACATACATATGGATGTGCCATGGGTAAATTAATATGTAGTCCTTTTCATAAAATGTTTGTTTGTTTAAAACCAGATGACTTACCTGGTTCTAAATCAAGATTTGAAAGAGAAATTGAATTTACAGCAAGTACTTTAAAGTATAATACTCCTATTTTAATTTTTATTGATGAATTATATCATTCAACAAATCCTAATGATGCTCTAAGAAGCTGTAATATTTATTGTAATCAACTTTGGAGAAAAAAGAATGTAATTAGTGTAATCAGTACACATTTATTTGAATTAGTAGAGAAAGCAAATGAAAATATTCAAAGATTATGTTGTCCAGCTATAATTGATGAAAATGGAAATGTAGAATTTAAGTATTATTTAGAAAATGGTATATGTAAAGTAAGTAGTGTTGATTTATTATTAAAAGCAAATGGATTGTGCGGTTGAAATTAATTTCAAAAACCACATCGCACGACAGAATGACATCCTTTAGTGAAACACTTACTGTTGGATTAGTATTATTATTATTGTTTGGTTCTGTCGCATTATATTTATATACACGTATTCAACAAGCTGAACAGAAAATTAGTCTACTAGAATCTATTTTATTAGATCTAAAGATGAGCACAGAAATTAGAAGTTACGACGAACTACCGGCAGAAGTTGTAACAAATAATGAATCTGTTTCACTTCAATTACAACCAGATACAACTTATGAACCATATGAAGAAGATAAACAATCCGAAGAGAATAAATTGGAATTAGAAGAAATTAAGGTAGATGAATTATCTTCTTCTAATCAAATTGATGAAGATTATAAAAATGTAATTGAAAGTGCTATTAATGATAATACTAATAATGACTCCGTTCAACCTTCAAATGAAGTAATTTCTAATTATAAATCAAATCAATCATATGATTCAATGACATTAAAGGAATTACAGGCTTTAGCTAAAATGAGGGGAATTACTGGTGCTAGTGCTATGAAAAAAGGCCAAATTATTGAAGCATTGAAAACATCGGATCGTTCCCAAACTGTAAAACCCGGTTCCGATGTTATTGGAGTGAGTTCTGGTTCATTTCTTGAAACCAGTCTAAATGTTAGTGATGAATCTGTCTAATTTAATAAGCAAAACAATAGATAAAGATAGATGGCAACACTTAATCAATCAAGATTTAGCAAAGATACCTACCCTAATTTATTCCATAATCCTCCATTTGGCTCAGAGTATAATGCATCATATAAAGCTTCTTTTCCACCAAGCAAAGATATTCATCCAGCCAGAGATAACCGTTACTCGGCCTACGCCGGCCCGATGTCGGATGGTCGTTTGGTAACTGATTATCGTACTCATTGTACTAAAAATATTAAACCTGATTATCAATTCAATACTAAATTATGGATGATTAATCATGCTAGTGAAATTATGGAAGAATCACGGCGTAGACAAGTAGAATGGTCAGGTGCTACTCTTCCCATGGCTAATACTTGTCCTCCTCCTGCTGAAATTGTTCATTCGAATCCTTTCTATTCAGAAATTAATCCAACTCATTTAAAAAATGGAATTGGTATGGAACGTGCAAACGCACAATCTCCAGATTTGTTTGGAACATTTATATATGAACCATCTATGACCGAAATTAGAAATAATCGAAAATCAATTGGATTAACTAAATATTATGAAGGCGGAAGAAATTCTGTTCGTGGTTATTTTTAGAATAAAATAAAAATTGATTATTATAATAGTTCAATAAATACATATTAAAATGACTAAAAAATTTACATTTCAATATGTATATGAATTTATTAAAAGCAAAGGAGATGAATTAATTAGTAAAAGCTATAATGATACAAAATCATTTCTAGAAGTTAAATGTGGAAAATGTGGTGATATATACAATCAAAAATTTTGTAAAATGAAACATAAAAGATTATATCATGAAAATTGTAAAAATGATAATAAAAAGAAAAGAATTAATCCACTTATTAATTATAAAAAACCAAAAACATTAAAACCAATCATCTGTAAAATGTGTAATATTGAATTTCAGCCAAAAGAATCAAAAAGTAAATTATGTTCTAAAAAGTGTGCTGATGAGCAATGGAGAACAGATGAATATAGACAAAAAGCAAAGGAAAATGGTAAAGTGGGAGGAAAATTATCAGCAACAAGACAATCAAAACGTAGTAAAAATGAAATATATTTCTCAGAATTATGTCAACAGTATTTTACTATTACAACAAATGAACCATATTTTGATGGATGGGATGCGGATGTAATTATTCATTCTGATAAAATAGCTATTCTTTGGAACGGGGCATGGCACTATAAACAGATTAGTAAAACACAATCATTGAAACAAGTACAAAATCGTGATAAAATTAAAGAGGATATTATTGGGAAATATGGATATACTCCGTATATTATTAAGGATATGGGAAAATATAATAGATCATTCGTTGAACAGGAATTTGAAATCTTTCTTTTAATGCGAATTGAAATTTATTAAAATGTTATCAAAAAGGGGCTTAAAGAGCTATAGATATAGTAAGGTAGGGAGAAATCCCTGATGGAGGACCTGTAGCTCAGTCGGTAGAGCAACCATCTTATAAGTGGTCGGTCGTGTGTTCGATTCTCACCAGGTCCATCTAGTATTATTCTAATTCATGGTATTGACTTAGAATAATTTTTTTTATAAACAATCTAAATCGTACGTAAGATGTATAATTAAAGATGAAGATAGTAGCATTTGATATTGGAATTAAGAATTTGGCATTTTGTATTTTAGAGAATAAGAATGTATTAGCATTAGAAAACTGCAATTTATTATCTCCAGTTGAGCATGTTTTATGTACGAAATGTAATACAAAGGCATCATATAGTGCCGATAATAAAGTGTATTGTAAACGTCATATTCCAAAGACGCATACAGTATTACCAGAATTAAATAAGAAAAAAGTTCCAGCAAATAAAATATTAAAAGAGCTTATTAAGACACATAATTGTGAAAATCTAGGTACTTCAAATGATAAATGTATCGAATCTTTGTCTAAAAAGTTTACATTTCATTTTGAGCAACCAAAGCAAGCAAATGCCTCAAAGATATCATTGGAAGAAATTCATGATGCATTACGTAAATTTATTAAAGATAAATGGAATATATTTTCTGGATGTACACATATTTTATTGGAAAATCAACCAGCTTTTAAAAATCCACATATGAAGTCAGTTCAAGTATTATTATTCGCAACATTAAGAGAAAATTATTTACAAAACAATCAAACACCAAAATATCATTTTATTCATGCGAAAAAGAAAGTATCAGATGCTGAAAAAGGTGACGCAGGTTATACTGAAAGAAAAAATAAATCTGAAGAAAGACTTATACAATTATTTGAAAATGAAATTGTAGTTAATTCTGATTTATATAATGAATGGAAGAAATCTAAAAAGAAGTCAGATATGGCAGATGCATTATGTATGGCTGTTGATTATAAATAAGATATAATAGAATAAATGTTATTTCAAGATATTATATCAAGTTCGGTTATATTATTATATATTATACCATTAATTTTATATGGAAAAACACATAATGATATTCATATTAAGGGTTTTTTAGGTTTATTTGGAACAACAGCTATATCTGAATTTATTAAGTATTTTTTGATTAAAGATAAAAGTCAAAGACCAAATGGAGCAAAAAATTGTAATTTATTTGCGGATGATGGAAATCAAGAAGGTAGACCCGGTATGCCTTCATCACATTCCGCACAAGTAGCCTTTTTTTCTAGTTTTTATTATCAAAATACAAATAATATATATATTCGTATATTATTAATATTTTATGCAATATCTGTTATGGTATCAAGATATCTTAAAAGATGTCATAATATATTACAAATAGTATCAGGAAGTATATTGGGTCTATTTTTAAGTTATATAGTGCGTCATTTATAGTGCTTAAAAAACCCGTTATTTTGAAAGACATATGAGTGGCTCAAGTGTAACAATTTCGGATATGCAAAACTTAGTTGAAAACTTTGATTCTTCTAATATTCAAATTAGTAATAATATTGGTAATGTGATTGAATTAGGTGGGGATGAATTAACAGATGATTTAGGAATTGGATTTTTGACCAATAATCGTACATCATCATCACGTCCGGCAAATTCAACACAAAATGTCTCATCTTTAGAGCCTCTTAATGATATTAGTGTTACTCCATTTGAATCACTTGATTCAATTTCACTTGACATTCCAACAGGAATGAATGGAAATAATATGAATTTACCTGAAATTTCCATTAATAAAGAACAAGATAGGAAAGATCATTCAAATCTATTTTTAAATGAACAATCTGCTTCTGGTCCATCTATTAATTTAGCTCCAGTATCAAGATTAAGTCCTGAAGAAGAAAGAAAGAAGAAGACAGAATTAATTAATAAACTAAATCGTTTAGAATCAAAGGGTTATAATCTTACCAAAAGATTTACAATGGATAACTCTTTGGAGGAAATTCAACAAGAATTTGATCGTTTAGTTGATGCAAAAAATTTAGAGGCATCTATTCGTTTTCAACGTCAATGTTTAATGGGTGTTGTAACTGGTGCTGAATTTTTAAATTCAAAATTTAATCCATTTGACTGGGAATTAGATGGTTGGTCTGAATCAGTTCATGAAAATATTGAAGACTTTGATGAAATCTTTGAAGAATTGTATGATAAATACAGAGGTCGTGGTAATATGCCTCCTGAAGCTAAATTATTAATGTCTTTGGTTGGAAGTGGTTTTATGTTTCATATGAGTAATTCATTCTTTCGTTCAAAGATGAGCAATATGAATCCAAGTGATATTTTTAAAAACAATCCTCAATTAGCTAAACAATTTGCTGCAGCTGCTGCTCAACAGGCGGGTCCTGGTTTTGGAAATTTTATGGGAGCGGCAATGGGAGTACCTCAAGGACCTCCTGTATCAACTCCACAACCTGTACAAATGAATAATCCTGGTCCATTTTATCAGGCATCAAATGGAATGAATGCTCCTCCTATTCCTCAAATGCCACAAAATATGGCGGCATCATCATCTGCTCCCCCTCAACGACGTGAAATGAAAGGCCCATCTGGTGTAGATGATATTTTAAAGACATTTCAAGAAGTTAGATCTGCCGAACTAGATATTAGTCCAATTGCAATTCCATCTTCAGGTCCTGCGATGTATCAGCAACCTGTATTACAAGCTGTATCTGAAATTCCAAGTATTGTATCAACTCCACGCTCAGATATTAGTGGAGAAACAATCCGTACTAGTGCAAGTGGCGTTCGTGGCGGACGTGGTCGTAGAAAACCAACTGCTCCTGTTGCAAATACAATGACTCTTAATTTATAAATTAAATAACTAAAATAAAAATAATTAATTATATACTTAAAATAAGTACTAAATTAATTACGAAGAAGTGATAAGTTAGCAGCATATATATCTGTAAGTAAAACATCCTCTTCTTCATCAGATGAAGTTTGATTTGGACTGGTTTTAATATTCTTCTCAAGTGCAATTTGTTGTGGATTTTTATTGGTTTTAGATTGTTCAGAAGTTTGATATCGTTGTGCTTTAGAACTTAATCTATGTAAAATTTCTTTTTCTTCAGGTGTCATTTCTTCACCTTGTTTTGGAACATTACATGATGAACCTTTCAAACCGCTATTTCCAAATAAGCATAATGATGAATTTTCGTTAAATAAATATCCTAAAAATAATACAACTGTAACTGTAGTCCAAAAAGCAACCCATAAATTACGTGTTGCGACAAATAGAACAGTAAATATTAAGATTCGTCTAACCCACGGATGCTGTAAAAATTGTTCTTGTTTTTTAGTGACTTCTAAGGATATAAATCTTCCACCTAAATTTAGTATCAACATCATAATTCCAATAAAATATGGATTATTATTAAAGATTTGAAGAAAACCATCTAATGGACTAATAACGGCCATTGATTGTAATGCCTGTCCTGATAGTGTAGCCGGAATACTCATTCTGTTAATATAACAGGACTTATAAGTTTGGTAATGGTGTAATTAATGTATTCATATCACTTAAATAAAAAAATACAATTAAACCAACTAAAATACCTACTCGGGGACACCATATCGCAGATGTTAACACAAGTAGAACAATTAATAATCTCCACCATGGTTGTATATATAAATTAATTAATTTATTATTATATTCAACTTCAAATATCGTACTATATTTAATTATTATAACAGTAGCCAATAATACAAATAATGCTCTAAAAATACCATCAGTAGTGCTGTGAAAAGTTAAAAAGGTAGGCCAAGAAGTAACTGACATCTCTAATCAATATGGTAAACAATTAATCCTGAATAGCAGTGGTTAATACCTTATCAGTTTCTATTTTTTTAGGATTTTCTCCTAATACTTTTTCAACAAACCATCTTTTTCCAATAATCTTCTTTTCATTAATACTACCACCTCCCGTAAATCCTTCTTCTGATACATAATTAAATCTAGATACACCATTAAGTAATAATAAAAATGCCATAGCAGTTAATAAACCGTACACCCAACCTAAACTTTGAATTACTCCGTATACAATTGCTACTCCAAATATTCTTCCAAGTAATGAATCTGCAAATAATTTATATTCGTTTGGAATTAATGGAGAATATACAATTAAAATAATCATAACAAACCCATAAATTAACTTAGCAGGTGAATCTAAATTTGATAATAATGAATTAATTGAAAACACTACTCCTCCATTTTGATTAATCATATCTTTTGACATCCTGTTTATTTGCTAATAATTTATGTTAAAAAGGTAATCCATATGGAAGTTCTGTTATTTTATCAAAATTAATATTATCTTTTACTTTACATGAATCATTAAATAATTTTGTTTGAATATCTTTAATAAATATATTAGATTTACTTGGATTATTTTTTAAAAATAATAATAATGAGGTGTAATTCATATTTGCATCCATATTATTTGAATCATTTATTACAGGTTTTGTGGGATCTACCTGATTTACATAATTTACGAACAATTCATTATTATTTTTTAAAATAAATAACGATAATAATACAAAAAAAAATAAGAATATTAATAATTTAATAATTTTTAATTGGTTCATTTCTCTGATATAAGAATAATTGTATTTGGTAGTAAGGTCATGAATTATTGCGCTTTAGAAGATGCCTTTCAATTAAACGGAACTGCTCCATCTCCGGGATGCACAAATGATTATGCGACAAAGATGGCAAGAAAGGAAGAACGCAAAAAAGCAAAAAGATGTAAAGGTCCTCCTGCTACATTTTTAGATATTGATGATAAAGATCCTGATCGACAACATCTTAATAAACTTCCTTCTGTTCCTGCTATGAATCCTTATACTGGATTACGTGAACATGTACCTGTAACAGCACCACAAGGAAGTTCCGAACCATTTGCTAATCCTAATCAGTTTTTACATACCAAAAAAACAGTACATAATTCAACTGATAATGATTCCGGTTCATCATCTTATGATAAAGATCCTATGGATGAATATATAAAAAATGAAGAAAGGGGGCATGTTATGGTAGTTCCAACAAATGGTTCAAATATGGTTCAAACTAAAAAGTTTTTTGGTGCATCTGGGCCAAGTGAAGAATCATTTGCGGATTATATTCCAGATCAAGAGGACTATAAATTACAACCAGATTTCTCAAAAGCGTTTGAACAATCAGGAGTATCACGTGCCGGTTCTACTAATACTCTTCCTAATCCATCCGTTAATATGTATTGGAAACCTCTTACATCAAGTGGTGCACAAACATCATTTATTGAACATTTACCTCCACCTGGTGGTAAATATTATAAAGCATCTTCAAAATATGAAGATGTTTCAATGCAAGATGTTATGAAAAAGATTGATAGAATTTTTGCTCGTTTAGACGATATGAATGTATCATCGCCTGAACAAATTACTTCTGAAATTTTAATGTTTGTTTCAAGTGGAATTTTTGTTCTATTTTTAATGGATTTACTTGTTAAAAAAGGTAGTTCATTACGTTTTTAATTATTTATTAATATATATTATATCTATATTATAAATTATATATATATTATTTATTTTATAGAATTAAAATATATTTTTGACTGAATAGTTTCTTTATTATTTATTTTTCTTTTTAGTATTTTTTAATTTTTCAGAAACTATTTTATTAAATGTATTTTTATCTAATTCTTGTAGTTCATTTTTTACTTGTTGTAACTGTCTTTTTGTTACATTTTGTTTTTCTTTTAGTTTGATTATATTTTCTGTAATACTATTTTTCTCATCTTGTTTATTTTTGATGAATTTCTGGATAGCTGGAATTTGTTTTGCGACGTGATTTAATAGTTTTTGTTGCTTATTTTTAAATGTCTTTGATTTCACATTTGATTTTAATTTACCCTTCTTAATTAATCGATCAAGATGGACATTAACACCCTTAGGAGTTACAGTACTATATATAGTTTTATGTTTCTCTTCTTCTTGTAATTCTTTTTGTAATGCTAATAATTCGTCCTGGTATTTCTTCATCTTGAGTTGAGAAGCCGATAATTCTTCATCAACACTATTAAGTTCATTAGAAAGACGAGAAATATTATTTGATTTAGATTTTATATTTTGTTTACGTTTAATTTCATCTTCTTCTTTTTGTTTTAATTTAATTTCTTCATTCATACGTCTTTTTTCTTCCTCTTCTTCTTTTCTTTTCTGTTCTTCTTTGATACGTTTTTCTTCTTCTATTCTTTTTTCTTCTTCTTCAATTTTACGTCGTTCTTCATTCATTTGACGTTTTTCTTCTTCTATTCTCTTTCTTTCATTATTAATTCTTTTTTGTTCTTCCTCTTTCTTTTGCCTTTCTTCTTCTTGTTTCTCTCTTTCTATTTCCTCCTCAATAGCTTTTCTTAAAATTTCATTTTGTCTACGTTTCTCTTCTTTTCTTAACTGATTTTGTCTAATTAATTCGTTTTTCTGGTTCTTTTTAAGTTTAATATTAGAGATTTGTACTTTAAAGAAATCATCTAAAATTTGTGGAAGTTTTGTATGAAATTCACCTATAAATAGATCCAATTTTATAATATTACTAATAATTTCAATTGCTGATTCTATTTTATTTTCATTTTTGATTGATTTTAAATCTTTTACAAATTGTTTTAATACTCTTAATGATGGTGATGTTGTATTTATATAGACATTTTCAAAATCATCTAAAATTTGTTTGATAAAAGTTGATGTTATTTTTTCATTTGTAATATTTTTATTTTGTAATGTGTCAATAAAATAATCAATAATATATGTATATTCATCTTGAATTTTATTAATATTATCAACAATATCAGATGTATTATTAAAATTATTATTTACAGTCATTTTTAAATAAATAAAACTAATAATATTTCCAAGTTCTTCTTCAATGTCTCTAAATATATTATCATGTTCCCTTTCAAAAAAGTTTGATACATATTGTTTGGCATTTTCTCTTATCTTTGAATTATCTATCTTCTTTCTCTCTTCTTTTTTCTCTTCAACAATTGGTTCTACAATATCCTCCTTTTCCTCTTCAACAATTTGTACATTTAAATTATTCTTTTTTGTTTTATTTCTTAATAACTGTTTAGCTTTAGTTAGAATTTTAGGGAATGGTAATTGTATTGTTGGATCATATAATTCTATTTTTTGTTTTATTAATTGTGCTAATTGAAATTCTGTATTTTTATTATATTTATTAAGATTAATATTTTTTAATTCTATTTTTTTATTATTTGGTAAATTAATTACAATTTTCTTCAAATCTATATTATTTTTACTATCTTTTAGTTGTATATTCTCTAATGGAATGTTAATTTTGTTATTTTTAATTGTATTTTTCATATCTTTAATATGTTTAATAATAGATGGTAAACCGATTACAGAAGTATTTTGTTTATTTGCTATATTTTTTATTGCTTTTGCTATTTCTAATTCATTTTTCTTAATAGCATTTTGTAAAGTATTAGGTTTTCCATTATTTTTTCTGGTTATTATAAATTTATTATTTTTGAATTCAATTGTTAATTGTTTTCCAATGTTCTTCTTTGTATTATTTTTAATTTCAGATATATTAATTTTATTTACATTAGTAACTTCTGATTCTTCGTCTATATTAGAGACTTCTAAATCTTCATTTATATTAGAGACTTCTGATTCTTCATTTACATTAGAGACTTCTAAATCTTCATTTACATTAGAGACTTCTGATTCTTCATTTACATTAGAGACTTCTGATTCTTCATTTACATTAGAGACTTCTGATTCTTCATTTACATTAGAGACTTCTGATTCTTCATTTATATTAGAAATGTCTGATTCTTCATCTACATTAGAAATGTCTGATTCTTCATCTACATTAGAAAGGTCTGATTCTTCATCTACATTAGAAAGGTTTGATTCTTCATCTACATTTGACACATTCGCTCCTTGAACTACATTTGTCACATTAGCTCCTTCATCTACATTTGACACATTAGCTTCATTCTCTTCAATTTCAATATTTTTATTCTTAGACGTCCTATCTTTAATTTGATTTTTAATATAAGAAAATTTAGCAATAGATTCGTATAATTCAGCATATGCTTTATAATATTTTGTTCTGGCTTTTTCTAAATCTAAATGAATATTAGATGAATAAGAGGGTGATTGTTTATATATTTTCTTTAAATCATCCATTGATTTATTTTCAGTTGCTCTGGCTTCAATTGTAGCTTTAAATTTTGTATCTCTATCGTCTTTTACAATCTTTTCTTTTTGATTCTTTTCATTAAATGCATCAAAATAATTATCTTGTGCAGTTTCCATATTTAATTCTAATTCAGGTAAAATATTAATTAATAATTTAACGATGTCATTATTAATATTAATATTATTAGAATTTTGTAGTTTTAATTTTTCAAATTCATCTGTTTTTTCTTTAATTCTGTTTTGAATAGAAATAGATAATCTATCTATTTCATCTTTAAGGAAATAAATAGCATTATTTTTATCATCTTCATTTTTTTGTATACCCTTTATAATAACATCTGTTCCTGTAAGAATTCTCTTTATAATTTGAGTAAAAGTAGCTTCTAATTGAACAGTTGGTCTTATTTCAGATAATTCAGATTTAATAAACTTTTCAGCTTCTTTTATTTTATTATAATAAGCATTCATACCCATTAATTCCATTTCATTTAAAATTAAATTCTTTTTATTTTCAATTATTTTTTGAATATTTTTCTTGTTATTATTCTGTTTAATATTTGGTTTAATATTTTGTATTTCTATAGATTCTGCTTTTTCAACATTAATCTGTTCTTTGACTAATAAAGCATTATCTATTTCCTTCTTTTCTTCTATATCTTCATAATTGTGTACATCTTCAATAATATCTAATAATTGTTGTTTATCTTCTTCTTTTATTTCCTCTTCATTTTTAATATTTAATAATACTCTATTAATTACTGATTTTGTAATATTTGATGAGATTTGGGAAATAATTTCATCTTCTTTTTTCTTAACTTCATCTTCTACTTTTCGTAAATCTTCTTTTATAATTTCAACATTAATTTGTTGTAAATTTATATCATTTTTAAGGTCTTCTTCTAATTTATTAACATCATTTTTCAATTCAGAAATATTTTCAACTAAATCTTGTTCTATTTGTAAATGTTCATCTATTATTGGATCATTTAATTTATTTTCTTGTATTTGTTTATTATTTTCTTCTATATTTTGCTCAATATTATTAAATAACTCTATATCTTTTTCATCCAATACATCTTTTCTAATTTGTTCAAGAATATTACGTATTTGTGATACATATTGTCTATATGTTGCTTCTGCTTTGTAATATTCAAATGTTGAATTTAATTTATTTAAATAAATTTCATCTCTATTTGTATTTCTATAAATATTTCTAATTTTATCTTCATATACATGTATGTCATTTTTAGAATTTTTTAAATCGTGAGAGATATCATTTAACTCATTTTTAATAAGACTTTTTGTGTATTTATTATTAGATTTCTTAGAATTATTATATTTTTTCTTACGAATATTATATTTATTTAATATGTTTTTATATATTGAGGTATATTTAGAATATTCATTAAAGTTATCAGTTATGATTTTATGATAATTGGAAACAATTTCATCTGCTTTTATTTTATTTTTGCGAGCATTTTCAAAACTATTTTCAGCTTGTGTTTTTTCAATACTTAATTTATTTAATAATACTTCTATTTCTGATATTGTTTTATGTTCAATATTTGCTAAAATATTTTTATTGATTTTTTTGGATAATTCCTCTTCCTTTTTACTATAATTATCAACATCATTTAATAATCTCTCAATATTAATTTCTGTATCATTATATAAATCATTTAACTCATTTATTAATTCCTCTGTAGTATTTAATTGTATAATTCTATCTTTCTCATATTCTTTTGGAATATTGGTATAAAATATATCATACCAATTATCTTCAAATGGAACTGGTTTTATTTGTTGAATATATATTAATTGTTTTTCAGAATCATTTTTAGACTTTTGAATTATATCTTTGTATATATTTGTGGATTCTAATTTTGATTTTGCCAGTATTAAATTAATTTTTGACTGTAATAATTGTTCTTCTGAATTAAAATTACGTTGAGGAATTTCATCATCTTCATTTTGATTATTCTTTTTAATGTTATTAGGATGTGGAACTGAAGGAGGTGGAGGAATTTCATCATTTTCATTTTGATTATTCTTTTTAATGTTATTAGGATGTGGAACTGAAGGAGGTGGAGGAATTTCATCATTTTCATTTTGATTATTCTTTTTAATGTTATTAGGATGTGGAACTGAAGGAGGTGGAGGAATTTCATCATTTTCATTTTGATTATTCTTTTTAATGTTATTAGGATGTGGAACTGAAGGAGGTGGAGGAATTTCATCATTTTCATTTTGATTATTCTTTTTAATGTTATTAGGATGTGGAACTGAAGGAGGTGGAGGAATTTCATCATTTTCCTTGACATTTTCCTTAACATTTTCCTTGACATTTTCCTTGACATTTTCCTTAACATTTTCCTTGACATTTTCCTTAACATTTTCCTTAACATTTTCCTTGACATTTTCCTTGACATTTTCCTTGATATTTTCCTTGATATTTTCCTTGACATTTTCCTTAACATCTTGTTGTGTATTGTCTACTTTTTTATAGATTAATAAATAAGAGTGTTCAGGAATATTATATTGATTATTTGTCTGTTTAATAACGTTCTCATTATCATATAAAATACTTGGAATTTCATCTAATTGTAAATTAATTGAGTTTTGTGGATAATATAATCTTTCATATGTATAATGTCCATAATTACCAGAACCTTTATATAAAACAGAACCATAAATTGTATAATCCGAATTATTAACAGTAATTATAGGTTCTGTATTAATTTTAAGTTTAGGATCAATTGATGATTTATTTAGGGGATTAGTAGTTTTATTTATAGAGAATAGCATATATTTATTTGTTTCAGATGGTATCATAATTGAGCGTACAGAACCTTGTCCTTTAGATCCGTTTTCTCCACATCCATCTATATCATTTAATGAATGAGAATAAGAGTAATAATGAATTAAATTTTGTAAAGATATACCATCTTTATCATAGCCTTCTTTAAAATTACGTAAGCCAATATTGTTACTTTGTATTAATTCACCTACTGAAAGTGTAGCATAAAATTCTTTATTTCCTTGATATGGTTCTTTTTTAATTTGTTCATCAGTACATGTATATTCTTTTTTATCATAAAAAGAAAAGATATCAAGAATAGATTTTAAGGAATTATTATTTTCAAAAATAGAAAAAAGGAATCGTAAAAAATCATTTAAATCTTGCTGTTCATTTAATTTTAATTTATTATCACTTTTAATAAAATTTTCCATAATATATTTAACCATATTATTATCTAAGGGTAATTCATGCTTATCAAATGTATCATAGTTTTTATCAAATGATAACATAGATTCATTTAATTTTTTAAAAATATTATTAAGTGCACAAATAATACCGTTTGGATTAACTTCAGTAACATAATTTGGAATATTAATAGAAGAGCAATCATAATTAATAATTAATTTACGTATTTCAGGAATTGAAAATAAAAATTGTATGGTTGAAATACAATAACAATATACATTAGGATTTTGAATACCTTTTATTGTAAATTTTTTATGATTAACATTAATATTTTTATTTTTTGAGTTATTTTTTTTATTAGTGTTAATAGTTTTATTTACATTTTGTGATATTTGTTCGGTTAAAATGTTATCATCATTTTGTGATTTTTCTTGACTTAATAGTGATAATTGGTCTTTCTTGAAATCAATACAAACTTTCATGGAACCATTAAGTTGTTTTTCAAATGTAACATTAGGTTTTTCATCTTTTTGGATAGGTGTTAATCTATTTTTGGAAGAAGGTTCAAGTTTTGTTAATAAATTAACTGCTAAACTTTGTACAATTTTGCGAATTGGTTCGCAATTTTGTAACATAATTAATGGTTTATCAGTATTACATTTTCCATCATATAAAGCCTGTAAGATTTCTTTTTTTTCATCTATAGATAATCCTGGACCATCTAAACCAAATAGTTCAAGAGCTTGTTTTTGATCATCGGTCAAAGATGTAGTTTTACTAGGATTTTTAAGCTTTAAAGAGGTTCCAAATAGGACAATTTGTTTTTCTCCATTTTTTAATTTTTGTTCATTGGGTTTTAAAATAGGAATAGGCTGAACATTAAGGGGTTGAATAGGAATAGTTTGTTCAAGTGGAATGATAGGTGTTTGAATAGGAGTAGTTTGTTCAAGTGGAATGACAGGTGTTAGATTAGGAGTAGTTTGTTCAAGTGGAATAGAATTATTTGAAGCACCTCCACTCATAGGATGTATAGTTCCACCAGAAGATGGAAGTAATGATTGTGTATAATTATATCCAGCTGGAGAAGCCATTCTATTTACTATATGTTGTTTAAATTATAAAATAAAAAAGCATATGGAACCTAAGAGTGTATAGCATAGAGGAGTGTAGAATGGATGTCTATACATCAGAACCCCAAACAAGAAAGCGTAAAATTGAATGTAAACCTGAATTAGTAATTTCAAGTCTTCAGAGGTTTTATTCTAGTCATCCGGAAATTAATAAAGTTCTTAATTATCTAAATGGAGAAGCACCATTAAGTTTAAGAATAATTGATTGGTTTGTTACAAAATATAGTCGTAAAAATTTTATTAGATATCCTTTAAATGGTCAGGATTTCTTAGTATATTTAAGTTATAAAGGGCAATTGAAAGCGTATTCAAAACAATATTTCGATCCAAATTGTCGTAGAGAACGAATTATGTTTAAGATTCCAGGTCATGAACAATTTATGACAACAATTGGTAAACTTAATTTTTTTCGTTGGGCATTAGAGTCAAAAATAATTGATTACATTGAAGCCCATGAGGAAGAAATCCGCACGGGATACAATCAATATTTAAAAGAAACAATGCAAAATCAGAAACGTAATAAATTAGCAAATGATTTAAATGAAACGCAGAAATCGGAAAAAGTAAATAAAACAAGAACAACACGTCGTCGTACTAAACAAACCCCATCATCACTTAGTAAATTACAGGTATATTCAACACCAGTTGAACTAGAATTTCATTAAGAATTAGTGGGTTTATTATAATAAAAAAGACGTATATCATCCATTTTAGGTCGGAGTTCTTCTGCAACTTCTGCCTGTTGTTTAGCTACAATGGGATTTAGCCAACGATTGTCAAAATTCCTCTGTAACAATTTTTGAGATTCTTTCATATAACCTGTATTTTTATCTTCATATACACTTGATCGTAATTCTCTTGTCATATTCCTAGCATCAAATGTGGTATCATATTTATCAAAATATGGATTTTCAACACCCTTATTAGCCTCAACATCATAACGTGGCTGTGAACGATAATTTTTGTTATTTGTTCTACTGCTATTAGGTAACATATCATAAAAAGGTGCTTGTTTATTGATATCCGGACGATTCATTGTACCATATTTACCATCAGTTTGCCAGTGTTCAAATTGTCTAGCATTTATAGCATCTGTAGGGTCAGTTTCACGTCGTGTTCTTGGCATAAATTTTGGAAGTGGAAAAGCTTCATAGGCATTAATAGTGTGACGATCTGGATATACAGGTTGCGCCATTTAAAGTACCTACCTAATATTATTTTAAATATGTTTATTATCCCTTTTACTAAATATACAAGTATAATTAATAATATTAATGTAAATGTATTTAGTTTATTAACGATAGGTGGTAGTGAAATATGGGAAGAAGATGATTCATTAGATATTATAAATGATATTCTTATTCCAAATGAAATATATCTTGAAGGGGAACCAATTCGATATAATAATATATTCTTTTGTAAAGTTGATACAAATAAAACAAAAATTAACGATTTTTATAAATGGGATGAAATTAATTTAGCAGATAAAAATACATTTTGTTGGAAAACATATTATACATTTGGAAAAAATAAGTTTAATGATTGGTTATCTATTCCAACTAATGAAAAATTAGGTTCATTTAATTGTGAAACATTATTTTCAATTATTAAAGAATATTAATTAGTAAGTCATCTAAACAATAAACTCTCTATTATAATAGAGAATGGATATTCAAAGACATAATAAAACACAAAGAAAAATAAATTTAGAATCAAATATCCAAAACGTATTTATGGAATCAGATGATAAGTTTAAAAATTTTTTAGAAGTTGGTGCACGTGAGGCATATTTAAGACCATGGCATCGTTTAGAGCGTGGTTTACGATTAAATCGTCTTCGTATGTTTATTGATGATATCGCACCAGAATATAATATGACAAAAGATGAGAAAGAACAATTATATATTTTTTTTCAAAAGTCATTAGATAAAAAGCTATTGAATACCTTAAAAGTTGTTAGTTATAATCAAGAAACTCAAAAGATTGTTACAATAAAGGGATTTGAAATTAAAAGAAACAATGATGGAGTTCTTAAATATGGTTTTGTAGCTAAAAAGATAAAAACTGATACCACACGGAAGAAAAAGAAAATAGATGATATTTCAACAACACAACCTAAAACAAAAATTGATGATAAAAAAGAGTGATAATTTATATCATTAAAAATATAATGTTATTTAAAGATAAATTAAAGGACTTAATAAGATTATTGGATAACTGGTTATCCGAACCAGATGATAATGTACAGCTTGAACAATGGATAGAATCAGCAGAGACCATTGCGTATTCTTTCGAATTTTCAGATGTTGAGCAACAATATATTGATAAAATTATTGAAATGTATTCTGAACAATTTAAAATTAAAATTACTACATCGAATGTAGATGATATTCCGCCCATAGAATATTTAGATGAATTATTAAACAGAAAACAAATAGAACAAAGAACACCTGAATGGTATAAACAAATGTCAAATATTATTTCGGCAAGTGAATTAGGTAATTTATTTGCTTCTACAAGACAAAGGGCAAAAATGGTTATGTCTAAAACAATTCCATATCAACCAAGAAATCAACCATTAGCTGTATTATCTGACAGAATGTCAGCATTTGATTGGGGTATACGTTTCGAACCGGTTGTAAAACAAATTTATATTTATAAATATAAAGTTGATATTAAAGAACTTGGAAGATTACATCATCAAACTGATGAAAGATGTACAGCATCACCAGATGGATTAATTTACAGTTGTCCAGAAAATAAAAGAACAGGACGTTTAGTTGAAATTAAATGTCCAGTTACTAGAGAAATTAATGGATTAATCCCAAAAGATTATTATACTCAAATGCAAATGCAATTACATGTTACTGGTTTAAAAAAATGTGATTATATTGAAGCAGTCTTTTCATCAAAATATAATAATTTACAATTAAAAGAAGGTCCAGGATTGTATAATGGATATATTGCAGTTATTCGTCATGAAGAAGTAATTGATAATCAAGAATTCTATTATGTTTATAGTCCAGTTAATTGTGAAACAAAATGGATGCCTGTAATCAAAGATACAGAAGAAGTAGTTGAAATAATTCCATGGAGACTAATCGAATGGAGTGAACAAACAGTTATACGAAATGAAGAATGGTGGACTACAATTCATCCTATTATTAATACCTTTTGGGAAGATGTAGAAAAAGCAAAAAATGGAGATTTTATTGTACCTGAATCAACAAGACCATCAAAAAAAGCAAAGATAGAAAAATGTATTATTAATTTTAATAAAGTAGATGAAATTATAAGTGATTTATAAATATAAAATAATTAATATATATTATTTTTAATATTATTTATTAATTAATAGATTTAAATATTTATTATATTTCACTAACACTTTTGCCAGTATTATTTTCGGGAATATTCATTTTTTCATTCTTATAAAAGTTTAAGACTAATTCTTGAAATGGAGATGAACAGCTATCGGGATAATCTCTTTTATAATTATTTGTAAATTGACGATAATTACCAGTTTTAGAAATCATTCTTTCAAAATCAGTAGCGTAACATGAACGACTATTTACACATGACAATGATTCATTCATACGTGGTTGAGAGAATTTGTCATTTAATAGATGATATGGCTGATTATTATATAAATTAGCAGGACCAGGATTGTTAGGAGGATATTCTAAAACGGAAGATTCTTTTTTGGTATCGGATTGATTCTCAAAATTCTCCCAATACGAATATGTAGGGTATCCAAATTTCATCCAATTATCACGCTTCCACCAATCTTTCTGTGTTTTAGAACCAAATGGAGCTACATAATTTTCAAATCCATTACGATTATATGAAAATAGGAATATAAAAGAAATTAGAAATATAATTAATATAACTATAAACGACGTCTTCATATCTATCTAAACTCATTATTAATAAAAATTGATACGATGTCTAATGCGTATATAAGTCATTCCGGAAAGATGTCAATGATTAGTATGAAAGTCGTTAAGCGTAATGGTTCTTTAGAGAACGTTTCATTTGATAAAGTGTTGAATCGTATTCAACTTGCTTCAGATGGATTAGAGGTAAATCCTACTCTCATTGCACAACGAACTTTAGCGCGTATTTATGATGGAGTTAAAACAACTGAATTAGATGAATTAGCGGCACAGTTATCTATTTCATTAATGACAACTAATCCAGATTATGGAACATTAGCTTCAAGAATTGCAATTTCAAATCATCATCGTAATACATCTGATAAATTTACTGATGTTGTATTTTCTTTATATAATCAAACCGTTAAAAAAACAGGTGAAGAAGTTCACAATGTATCCGAAGAGTTATTTGAAATTTGTAAAAAATATGGAGATGAAATTAATAAAAAGATTGACTATAATCGTGATTATTTATTTGATTATTTTGGATTTAAAACATTAGAAAAATTACAATATCTTCTTCGTGATACTAATGGAAAAACATTAGAACGTCCACAACATCTTATTATGAGAGTATCATTAGCTCTATGGGGATCTGTTGATTTAAATAGAGCATTTGAAACATATGATTTATTAAGTCAAAAATATTTTATTCATGCTACACCTACCAATTTTAATGCAGGTACACAACGACAACAGTGTAGTTCTTGTTTTATGGCGGGTACACCTGTTCATACAATGAATGGAGTTAAAAATATTGAAGATGTTATGATTGGTGATGAAGTTGTAACACATACTGGTAAAGTTAAAAAAGTTGTTCAATTACATAAAAACCCTCTAAATGATAGAGTAATTTATGATATTAAATTAGCTGGAACACCAAGTGTTTCGGTTACTGAAAATCATCGTCTTTGGTCAATTTCTGATGAGCAAGAAAAATGGGGAGCAAAAGCAGGATGGAATAAGGTTGAATATTTACGTGTTGGAGATTGGATTGCTATTCCTAATAAACAAGGTGGTCAAGATTATATTCTTGATGTTAAACCTATATTAGATCAATTGACAACAGATGGAAATAACGTATCATATCATTATGAATATGATGAACAAGGTGGTGTCACACCATACGCTACTTGGAAGAAAAATTTCTCAAACGATAAAACAATTCCATCTTCAAGACAATGTACACGATTTAATCGTTATTGGAGATTTGATAATGATATGATGGAGCTCATGGGAATTTGGTATGGCGATGGTTGTATTGTACATGGCAAAAATTCAGCAAATCAAAAAACGGTACGCTCACTCAACATCGTATCACATCATAATAATAAAAACTTAATTGAGTTTGTAACAAAAATATTTTATGAAAAATTAGGTATTAATCATGTTACTGTTAGTGAAGATAAACATAATATGATATGTATTAGCGTAAATAATCACTATATTGCATACATATTTAAATATTTATTCAAAAATGGATTTGCTGGAAAAAGATTACCAGACTTCTTTAATAGATTATCATATGAACATATATTATCATTCCTATCAGGACTAGTATCAAGTGATGGATGCGTATCAAGTAATAGTTCAATTACTTTACAATTAACAAATCCAGAATTGATTAGTGATATCTTTCATTTAGGACGTTCTGTAGGCATTCCACTTACAGTAACATATATGAATTGTACAACTAAAAAGAAAGCAACAGGTCGTATTAATATTCCAGCATATCTTCTAAAAGATAGAATTAAAAAGGTATATGATGATAACCGATTAGAAAATATTGATTCTAAAAAAACAGATAATTGGAAACAAACTCGCGTAATTAATGGAATTACATATATGAGACTTAATAGTAAATTACCAACAACTAAAAGGCCTGAATATGTATATACTCTTGGTGTAGAGGATGATCATTCTTATAGCGTTGGTGGATTTATTGCAGAAAATTGTTTTCTACTTGCAATGAAAAATGACTCAATTATTGGTATTTATGATACTTTAAAAGATTGTGCTCTCATTAGTAAGTATGCTGGTGGAATTGGTCTTCATATTCATAATATTCGTGCGAAAGGTGCTTTAATTCGTGGAACGAATGGTACGTCTAATGGTATTGTACCAATGTTACGTAACTTTAATGATACAGCACGCTACGTTGACCAAGGTGGAGGTAAACGCAATGGTTCTTTTGCTATCTATTTAGAGCCTTGGCATGCAGATATTGAAGATTATGTTAAACTAAAACTTAATACTGGAGCAGAAGAAGAACGTTGTCGTGATTTATTCTTTGGTTTATGGATTCCAGATTTATTTATGGAACGTGTAGAGAAGAATGAATTATGGACATTATTCTGTCCTTCAGAAGCACCTGGGTTAGCTGATGTATATGGTGATGATTTTAAAGAATTATACGAGAAATATGAAAAAGAAGGACGTGGACGTAAACAAATTGAAGCCCAAAAATTATGGTTCAGAATTTTAGATTCCCAAATTGAAACAGGTACCCCTTATCTTTTATATAAAGATGCTTGTAATAAAAAATCAAATCAAAAAAATCTTGGTACTATTAAAAGTAGCAATTTATGTACAGAGATCATCCAATATACTTCAGATAAAGAAACCGCTGTATGTAATTTAGCATCTATTGCTCTTCCAACATATGTTGATCAAAAGTCAAAAACATTTAACTTTAAAAAGTTACGTGACGTTGTAAAAGTTGCTATTCGCAATCTAAATCGTGTAATTGATATTAATTTCTATCCTACACCTGAAACATTAACATCAAATATGCGTCATCGTCCAGTTGGTTTAGGTGTACAAGGTTTAGCGGATGTATTCGCAATGGTACGTGTAGCATGGGATTCGGATCAGGCAGCTGATTTAAATCAACGTATCTTTGAACATATTTATTATGCTGCTCTAGAATCTTCTTGTGAAATTGCAAAAGAAGAAGGCCCTTATTCATCTTTTAATGGTTCTCCTTTATCTAAAGGAATCTTTCAATATGACATGTGGAATGTAACACCTTTAACAACAGTTGATGACCCATTTTATTGGAATTCAGATGATGAAAAAGAATCAACATTAGATTGGGAATTATTACGGGAAAATATTAAAAATTTTGGAGTTCGTAATTCTCTTCTTGTAGCTCCAATGCCAACTGCTTCTACTTCACAAATTCTAGGATTTAATGAATGTATTGAGCCTTTTACAAGTAATATTTACACACGACGTACTTTAGCAGGAGAATTTATAGTTGTTAATAAATATTTAATGAATGATTTGAAAAAACATGATTTATGGAATGAAATGATGAAACAACAAATTATTGCCAGAAATGGTTCAATTCAAGGCATTGAACAAATTCCTGAATCAATTCAAAACTTATATAAAACATCCTGGGAAATTAAACAAAAAATCTTAATTGATATGGCAGCAGCACGTGGTGCATTTGTATGTCAATCACAAAGTTTGAATTTATTTGTAGCAGATCCTAATTATGCTAAACTAACATCTATGCACTTTTATGCCTGGAAAAAAGGTCTTAAAACGGGTATCTATTACTTACGTACAAAAGCACCTGTTATGGCTCAAAAGTTTACAGTAGATCCTGAATTACAACGTGCAGCTGCAAAGTCTGAACGAGAACGCATCATACGTAAAAATTCAGACGATGAAGAGTGTACGATGTGTAGTTCTTAAATAATTTATTAAATAATAAACATTAAATCTTATTTTTTTATTGTTTATTATCCGGTTTATGATTTGAGTTCATTAATATTAATTAAATAATAATATAGAGTAGGATGAATTATCAATCAGGATTCCAAAGATATAATTTAATGGAACTTAATGAAAAAATATATAAAGAGCTTCAAAATAAAGATTTATTAAAAAATCTTTATACATCTACAGAAAATATTTCAAAAATATTGAATGCAATTGTACAAACAGAAGGTAATAATTGGGCCGCAACAATTTTAAATGAAAATGGAGAGCCTTTATTTACTGAAAATGAACAAAAAAAATTTACTGATGTATTTGAACCATATATTGAAACAATTATAAACTTTTTAAAAAATAAAAAAAAAGGAGGTGATTCTACAGAATTAAATGAAATTTCTAATTTAATGAATATTAGTAAAGAAGAATTAGAATCAAAAAAGAAACAAATATTAAATCATTCAGATACAAATGGTGGTATAGATGATTTTTATACATCTGCTGTTAAAAAATTAAATTCAATAAATACAATTGTTAATCAATATGCATCACAATATGGCATTTTAAGATTAGAAAAAGAATCTGATTTAAAACATGATATTCATTTAATACCTGAAATTGTATCTAGTTTAATTTCCAAAGGTTTATTTGGTTTAACAGGAACACCTCCACAAATAACAGAAGAATTTCTTGATAAATTTAAAATCCCATTTAGAACAATTATATTTGTTATTTATTTATTTTTAGATGTAGCTAGATTAACTGTAACCGTTCAAGGTAGAGATGTTCAGCGAAAAATATTAACAATTATATTGTCATTATTTGAATTATTACGAGGTGACTGGAAAAAATCTGTTTTATCATTTATTGGCTATTATGGTATGACTCCTTTATTAATAGGCCAATTTTTTAAATTATATTTATCTATATTTAATACATTATCACCCACCATTCAAGATAATATAACATATGGAGCATTAGATACATCAAAATCATTAATAATTGGTGTTTTATTATCTATCTTTAAAGTATCCGCACCTGAAGAGATTAGATTACCATTAATTGGTGTTTTAGAAAAAATAGCAAAAAGAAAAGCTGAAATAGACGGCATTTTAATAGAAGAAGGATTGTCAGCACGTTCTGATAAATTATCACCAACATTTCAAGATTTAAATAATATTCAGTCACTAATGGATGATAAAGAATTTATTTGTTCTTGTGAATTTGAGGACTTAATAGAGCAAGTTAATAAATCAGCCATTATAAATATTATATTACAAATACTTAGAATACCTGTTACTAAGGAATTTAGAGAATATCGTTGTGGTAAAGAACCTTGTAAAAAATTTATTAGTTTAATTGTAGAAACAGGATTAAAAAATAAAAAAAATGAAGTGAAAGATGAAATGAAAAATGAAATAAAAGAAAATGAAATCAAAAATGAAGTGAAAGATGAAATGAAAAATGAAGTGAAAGAGGAAATGAAAAATGAAATAAAAGAAAATGAAATCAAAAATGAAGTGAAAGAGGAAATGAAAAATGAAATAAAAGATGAAAATGAAGTGAAAGAGGAAATGAAAAATGAAATAAAAGATGAAAATGAAGTGAAAGATGAAATGAAAAATGAAATAAAATTAAATAATATTAAATTAGAAGAAAATAAATTAAATGAAAATAGAAAAATACAAAAAGGAGGTAGAAGATTACGTTTAAAATCAAAATATGACGTAACTATTTAGAAGATTTCTTTTTAGAGCTTTGTTCAACTTCAACACCAGCAAGTTTGTGAATAAAAATAAGATATTCTTTTGGGAATCCCCAAAAGCATGATGGGTGTGTATCTGAAGGTGGAATACGACGACTTGATTGATTATTTCCATGTGAGAATGCTACAATAATTTGTTGTGGAGGGATTTCAATAACTTGTGTTTCACGCCCATTAATCCAACTTTCACCTTCAGAAATAGATATATCATCAAACTTTCTTTCAAGCCAGGCAGATTTTTTAAAAGTTAGAGTTGCTTCAGAGATTCTTTGTGAGAAAGGAATATCATATGGTGGAACATTAATAGCACTAGTACCATGTTTGAGGTCATATAAAGCCAATGTAGTACAGCATGCGATAGTAGATTTACCTGTTTGTCCATTTTTCATACCTTTAGTAAGCCATGCAACACGACGACGGAAAGATGTTGTGGGATAATGGTCGTCGTCGTCCATAAATAAAATAATGTCATTAGATGCGTGTTCAATTGCATGATTTCTTTTTTGGCCAATTGACATACGTCCTTCAATAGGGATATATTTCAATTTAATGCTAGGAGCTTCCATTTGAAATTTAATAATTTTATCACTAGCCATATTATGTTTCTTTTCATTATCTTCAATAACAATCCATTCAATCTTACTATGTGGATAATCTGTAATTAATAAATTATGGAATGCGATGTCAATAAAATTTTTACGATTATATGTTGGTGTAATAATAGTAATAGGAGGACAATCATTGATATCTAAAACAGGAGGAAAATGTTGAATTCCTTTAGATGGTTTTCTTTCCTTGACAAGTTTTTGTACTAATTCTAGAACAGGTAAGAATGAATTACAAGTAGAAGTGAAACGATTGTTTGCGTATTTGTGTCTTGTTTGAAAAATATCTTTAAAATTAGATTGATGGAATAATGTAAAAGCATTTTCTAATTCTTGACGAATATTATCAGATGGACTAGCAAAGGAATAGCGAGTTTGAGTAGATTTAGTATATAAATTAGAAATCCATGAAATTCCATCAATATATTGATAGTGTTCTGCAAAGGTTGGTAATGAATTCATAATAGTAAATGCACCAGCTACTTCAGCATTAGCCGCAGCATAGCCAAAAGCTTCACCAGAACTACATACAATATGACCGTGATAAGATGACATTAAACGATATTGAGTATCTTTATCAAAATCTTGACATGAGATTGTAATATTTGATGGTAAATTCATTTTATTTAAATTATCAGAATAATCATTACGAGTTGTAAAAATAGTGAGAAATGGGTCATTTTCTTTCCAATGTGGTAAAAGTTTAGAAATATAATCATATTTAGTTTTAGATCCAGCTAAAAATGAAACGAATTCTAATTTTCGTTTATCAAAAGTATTTGATAAATTGAAATCAGTTACATTCCAAGAAGCACACCATGGTATGACAAAATAATTATTTATTAAAATATTTTTATTTAGTAAATCATTAGAGAATGTTTCAGCCGAATGAGAATCTCTAAAAAGTAGAACATCAAATGAGTGAACATACGAATCGTATGAATATGACCATTGCTCAGGATTAACAAGTAAAATATTAGTATAAGCCCAAGGTATAGCACTGTATACTGGTATTTCTAAATGAATTTGTATATCTGAGTGAATATGTGGTTCTCTAATATCCAATACTTTAGGTTTAGAAATAGGTTGTTTGATAGTATCTTGAAGAGTTTTAAGAATTTGTTCAATAATAATAATGTCATCATTAAGACCAAATTTATTAGTTTTATTATAAAGGATTGTTACAGAGAGTGGTGCCATTTATGATATGAGATAATTTATCTTTTAAGTTGTCTAGATATATTAGACAATATGACAGCAAAAGAAATTAGAGATATAGGATATATAAAATGGAAAGATCCATGGGCATGGATGGAAACAATGAGAGGTAAAAGATGGGAAAATTTAATAAAACGTGAAAAGAAACATTTTAATGAATTAGCGTCTCAGCCCCATGTTGAAAGAGAAACCCGACAGATGGAAAAAGAGATAATAGATGCACAACAATATCTAACAATACCAGGTTTTAAAGCGGGTTGTGGATTAGTAGATATTATTTTTATACCAGGTTCAAAGTTTTTTTGGAAATGGTCTTGGAGTAATAAATGTATTCCAGCATATGATTTAGATGTATATGATACAAAAGTATGGTATATTACTTCTTATAAAAATGATGATTATAGAAATGTACTAATATGTGAAGATTCAAAATGTAATAAATTATGGGTAAAACCAAATGTATCATCACAATTAGCTGTAATAAATGATAAATGTTATTATATTAAATTAGCAAATTATTTTACAACTGTTGAACTATGTAGATGTGATGCAAATACCGGTAGAAATGAGGAGGTAATATATATAGAAAATGATGAAGAAAAAGAAATATCATTATTTAAAGAAGCAAATAGAACATTATATCTTAAATCTGAAGATCCAAGTATTAGCATATTATATCGCGTTGATGGTAAAGAATTACATCAGTTATATAAAAACTCAATGTTTCAGATGCCTCTTGGTAGAAGTATAAGTGGTCACGAGTGTGTTCTTACAAAGAATGGTATAGATAAGAAATGGATACCACATGGTAAACCTATAATTGATTGGATATTACCTGAAGAAGATATTCAATGGATTAATATATTAACAGGACATGTATTGACAATATATGAGGGTTCACAGACAATATGGTATTGTTCTAATAAAAAACCAAAAGTACTTTATAAAATCAAAGTAGGATTAATTGATCCAAATGTATGGTCATTATGGGAGAATAATCCTAATCAAACATTTTTAGTTAAAAGTCCATATGATATTCCATATATGATTCATATTATTGATAATAATGTATTTAAAGATAATAGAAAAATAAATGTTAAAAATCCAATAGATTTTAAACCATTAGAAGTTCATAAATATCATACAATATCAAAAGATGGAACAAAGGTACCTTATATTTTGATAAAAGAGAAAGATATTATTCCAAAAGCACAATTTGTATATGTATATGGAGCATATGGTTCCACAACACCTGTAAATTGGCCTTATCAACATTGGTATCCCTTATTAAAAAGAAAATGGGCTATTGTTTTTGCATTGGTTCGTGGTGGTGGAGATATTGATGCCTCATGGGCAGATGCAGCAAGACGAGAAAATAGACATGTTTCTATAGAAGATTTTGAAGCAGTAATAAGGGATTCACAACGTAAAAACAATCTTGGGTCGGATAAAACTGTAATATATGGTAGGTCAGCTGGAGGACTTCCAATTGGTGCAATTGTTTCAAGATTTCCAAATGGAGATTTAGTTGGAGCAGCATTTACAGAGGTTCCATATGTTGATGTACTCAGAACTAGTTCAAATCCAGATTTACCATTAACTATGGGAGAATTTAAAGAATTTGGTAATCCAAAAGAGAAAATATTAAACTTTAAAGAATTATTAGCAGTCTCTCCAATTAATACAGTACCTATAAATGGAGCACCTGGTGTATTTGTAATGAGTCGCGTCGGATTATTAGATAGACAGGTTTTTGCATATGAATCTTTTAAATGGATTCAAAAACTTCGTGGGTATTCATCTGAAAAGGAAAGTAATATTGAGCGTCCTAAAGGTAAATATGTAACATTTGAAAAAGATGAAGCACATCAATATAGTCCTAAAAGATTTCCAAGATTTCGTGCAATTGACTTAGCAATATTAAACTCTTGGGTGGATGGAAAATTACATCTTGAATAATTTTTTTAAAAATATCTCTACGGCTTAAAATAAAAATGATTCCGAACAAATCAATTATTTTTTACAAAATTTAAAAATTTGCGTAAAAAATAATCTAATATACGAATATAGAAATGGCTGAATATTCTCGTAAGACTCGTCGCAACAAAGGTGGTGACAGAACCAGACGCAACAAGAAGAACGGTGGTGACAGAACCAAACGCAACAAGAAGAACGGAGGCAACCGTGACCGTCGTCGCAACAAGACTCAGGGTGGTAACCGTCGCAACAAGAACCGTAACTAAATTTTAATTAAAGATCTATTATTAAATATTTTCTTTCCAGATTTTAATTTACGATTTGAACCTGGAAGCCAATTTTGAATATATAATTCTCTATGCAGTTCATGACCTCCATAGAGTTTTATACCCTCTCTATGTTTTAATGTTCCATATCCTTTTGATTTTTTTAAATCATATTTTTCATCACAATCTGGATTATCTTCACAATATTTTTGAATCCATTTATCATGTTCAACTTTTGCTAAAATAGACGCAGCAGCAATTGCTAAATATTTATTATCACCTTCTATAATTATTTCTTGTTCACCTTTCCAATCATCTATTTCTAATATACCATCAATCAATAATCTACAATTATCTCCCATATTTAACCCAATAAATGCACGACGAAATGCCTCAATATTTGACCAATTAATACCATTTTTATTAATTTCATCCGCATTTACAACTCCAACAAAATGATTTGGAAACAATTCTTTAATTTGTTTCGCAATACGTTCCCGTTTATTTGGACTAATCTTTTTAGAATCACGTAATTCTGATAATAATAATTGTTGTTTTTCATTCCATTCATGTGAATATGGTATACTAACCGCACCTGCCATAATTGGTCCCCAAAACGATCCTCGTCCGGCTTCATCTATCCCAATTTCAATAACATTATCATCTTTAAAACGCGATTTTAACATATTTATTTAAATATTAAAAAGCATATTTAAGTTATTATATATTTGTGATTTAATGTAAATTATAGAGAAACATTAGAGATGATCATTAAATTAACATTATGCAGTCTAATTATTCTTCTTATTATAGTAATTGGTGTATCATATTATGTTAATAAAGAAGGATTTGAAGTAATTACAAATGTAGCACAAACAAGACAACCAAGTTCTTCAGTCCAACCAAGTCCTTCGGTCCAACCAAGTCCTTCGGTCCAACCAAGTCCTTTGGTCCAATCAGGATCTTCAGTTCAATTATCTTCAACTATAAAACCTAATCCAATTATTCAATCTTCTCAACAAATACAACCATCTACTGTTATACCTAAAAAGATTGATGTTGTTCCCGAAGTTAAATTAAGTAGTACCGGTTATGATGCGATGTCATTGCAACAAAGAATGGATTTATTAAAAGATATTCAAAAAGTTGTTCGTAATGAATTATTATCAAATCGTTCAACACAGCCTATTCATTCCGATAATGAATCGTGTTCAGAAACAATTTGTACAGCTCAAGGAAAAGAGTATGATAAATTCTCTAAAGAAACAAATGAGAAATCATGTCCTGATATGACACAGTATATTAAAAAAGATAAAATTCCATGCTGGGGTTGTTCAATTGATTACTAAATTAAAAGATAATATAAGAAAGTAGGATGTTTGCGTTCTTTATATTGCTTTTTGTTTTAATTGTAATTTATTATTTTATATCAACGGATTTAGTTAATGAAGGATTTAATCCTGTAAATACATCTCCGTCACATGTTGTAAATGTACCAGTAAATGCTGTTCCATCTCCTCCGGTAGACATTATAGATAAATCTAATGTCCAACCTTCTACAATTCCTGGTCAATTGCCAGTTGCCCCATATGAACAAATTGCATCAATGAGTCCTTTACCATATCAAGATACAACTTTAATTAAAGCTAATAGACAACAACTAATATCATTATTAGAATTATTAAAAGGTTTTTTAGCATTTGAAGCTCAAGAATTATCTGAGCGCTCAGATCCTTCTATTCAATTACCATTAAATACTGCTAGAAGTGATTTTTATACACTACAAAGTGAAGTTGATGTACTTAATAGAAATCCAGGATTACAACCTAAAATGACATTAAGTCATTTAAATGAAATAAATTCAAATTTAGCATATTTACAAAAAGAAGTACGTTTAATCGGTTCAGCTGGTCCATTACAAGGACCTATTTATGAATTTACAAATCCTGTAAAAATAGAAAGTGGTGCAACAGAAGGTTTTCAAAATGCTGGTCAAATAGCAACAGTATCTGATCTACAAAATTTTATTGGACGCGTTTCTGGAGAAATTATAAGATTATCAGCAAGTGGAACTACTGATCCAATTATAAATGCACGTGTTGTAGCTCTTACAACAATGAAAAATGATATTCAAAATATTATTAATCAAGTTAAATCTGGAGCATTAATGGAAGTTGAAATTCCTGTTATGAAAAATGATTTAGAAAAAGCATTTCCAATTTTGGGGAACCCAAGTGAACCATTACCACAAATTATAAAATCAATTGGTCTCCCTGCTGGTTTAGCAAATATTTTACCATCAAATTTACAAAATGACCCTAATACCACCAGAGAAATTAATAAATTAATTGATAAATATGCGGATACAATAGTAAATGGAGTAAGTGCTTCATTTGAGGTAAAATATACTTCACCAAGAGAAGCTGAAAAAGTGCGTGCCATAAATTCAACTATTGATAAAAATGGTTTTCCATCATTATCAGATTTAGATAATGTATCAAACTCAAAATTTATTCCAAAAGATTTAGGTATTCCTATAACGGATAAATATGCTTCAAAGCCAAATGAAGAAGGACGTGGTCCATCTCATTTTGATTGGAAACAAAGAGCAAAAGATATTGAGGAACAAATAAAGAAAAGAGGATTAAATCCAAAAGATTTTGGAGTGATGCCTAATACTAAGGTATCAAAAGACTTTTCATGGAAAGGTTATACTCAAATGATATGTACTAGATTACAAGCAACAATGGATCCAGCATTACCTGAAACATGTGGATGCCCTCCAATGGATTGGAAAGGATGGAGGAATATTTCTTAATAATTAATAATGGAATCAAAATATATTGTAGAATCTGATATAACAATACGAGCTGTAGACAAACCATTTAATCAACGTCAAATACTTGGTGTTTTTTCATCCCCCGATAATGCGTATCAATTTATAGAGAAATACTTATTGGATACGAAAAATTTACATACATACTTTTCAAGAGGGACTATTTGTCCAAAAGATGAGTATGAAGAACATATTAAAAATGGAAAGATTGTTGCGATTAATGTAGTCTTAGGTCAATTTGAAGATACATTGTATGTTACAAAAGTAAAATAAATAGATTATTGGAATTATTATGATTTAAAAAGTAGATTACGAACAGAATGAGATCGGTGTTATTTCATATGTTAGGAATATTTGTATTAGGAATAATAATTGGATTATTTATTTCTAATTTTAAAAAACAAGAAGGATTTCAAAATACAGTAAATAAATGTGACAGTTGTGAACAAGATTATCCTTGTAATTGTTCCAATCCTAAACCTCGTTCGGTTTGTCCGGCATGTCCTGAATGTAAACAGCCTGATATGAGCAAATATGTACTAAAGAGTTCTATTCCACCTTGTCCTGCTTTACCTGATATGAGTAATTATATCCTTAAAAGTGAATGTCCTCCCGTTCCTGATTTAAGTAATTATGTTTTAAAATCATCAATTCCAAAACAGACTCCTGTTATTTTAGATTGTTCCAAATGTCAGAAACCAAAAGGCGAATGCCCTCCTTGCCCTCGTACTCGTTGTCCTGAAGTTAAATGCCCTCCTGCTACAAAATGTCCTTCTTGTCCTCCTTGTCCTCGTACTTCTTGTCCTCCGGCTGTAGTAAAATGTAAAGCTGAGGATGCTATTCCTAATAATTTAGTTAGACCATATTTAGCTCCATTAAGTTTTAAAGGATTCGGTAGTGATTAAAATCCTATATTTTATTATTTAATAATTTTCGTAAGATTGCGTTTATTATTAAATTTTGGTAGATAAAATGGATACAAGATTCTGGGGGCCATCAGGATGGAAATTATTTCATTTAATTACTTTTGATTATGAATATTCAAAACAAAAAGCTATAATATATTCTAATTTTTTTGAAACAATACCATATATATTACCATGTAAATTTTGTAGAGCATCTTTAACTGATTATTATCGTATTTATCCCATTGATGAAATGAATAAAGAATCATTCAATATGAAAAAATGGATGTACGATATACATAATTGTGTAAATGATAAACTTAGAAAACAAGGTCTAAATCCAAATATAGATCCATCATTTATAAAAATTTCAAAATATTATAATACATTTAAAAAATGTCCTTGGGAACAACAATTAGGATTATTTTGGAATTTTTTATTTTCAGTAGCTTATAATCATCCAAAAGAAACATCTATTCATTCTAAACCAATGCCAGAATGTCCTCCTGAAATTTATAAATGTAATGATAATTGTGAAAAAAATAAATGGAATATATTACCATTAGAATATAAATTATATTGGTTTAAACGATTTTGGAATTATCTTCCGGCTGTTTTACCAATAGAAATTCAAAAAAAATGGAAAGAAGCTGAAAAGAAAAATCCACCTACATTTCAATGTCGTCGATCAATATTGGCATGGTTATGGAGAATGAGATGTATGTTAGATTCATCTTTTAAAGATCCTTATACATCCGTATGTAAACAAATTTCAAGTTATTCAAGTGATTGTGGAAAGAAACCACATATTATTACATGTCGGCGTAAACGTAAAACTGTAAAAAAAAAGAAGGAGTAATTCACAAATAAAATAATAGAATGGATGGAATATATCAAAAATTATTAATTTATATAACTATTATAATTTTAATATCTATCTTCACACTATTTGTATTTGATAATTGGCAATCTATATTAATTGTATCATTACTATTAATAGTAATAAGTTATTTAGTTATATTATCAATTGATAAATTAACAAATTTACAATGTAATAAAGTAAGTGAAGGATTTATAACGGAATCAGATGCGATAATATCAAAATACGAATGGTTAACAAATGAAGATTTATTTGATGATTTTTATGCATCAGTTTTTACAAAATTAACACAAAATGAAAATTTAATTCAAGCAGAAACAGCAATATGTATGGAAGAATTTACTAAAACAACTCCAAAAGATAATTTGTCAATTTTAGATGCAGGATGTGGTATTGGTATTGGTACATGTGCATTTAAAAAACATGGTGCTGGTAACGTTGTAGGTATAGATAAAAGTAGTGCAATGATTCGTTACGCAAAAGGTAAAACAATACAAAGTACAACATTAACTGATACACAAAAACAAGATATTGAATTTAGAGAATTTGATTTAAATGGACCTGGAGCAGCAGGACCTGCTGAATTTACAGATGCTTGTTTATTGTATTTTACAGTATACTATTTTAGAGATCTTGATACATTATTTCGTAATTTAGCGTATTGGGTTAAACCAGGTGGTCATTTAATAGTCGAAGTTGTTAATAAATATAAATTTGAACCTGTACTTGATTCAAGTAATCCATGGATTGGAATATCTCCACAAAGATATGTTAAAGAACGCATTACAAAATCAAAGGTAGTATTTGATAAATTTGAATATGAAGCTGTATTTGAATTAGAGGATCCTAAAGCAGAGTTTCGTGAAACATTTCGTTTTAAAGATGGTTCTGTCCGTAGACAAAAACATACATTGTATATGCCAAGTATATCCGAAATTATTAAAAAAGCTCAACAAAATGGATGGACATATACAAAATATGTAGATTTAATGCCATTATCTTTCCAATATGGTTATTTATTATGTTTTAGTAGAAATACAGATTAATTTATTTACGTTTCATAGATTTACGTTTCATAGATTTACGTTTCATAGATTTACGTTTCATAGATTTTTTATTATATTTCTTTTTATGAACAGTCTTTCTTTTATGTGTTTTTCCACCCGATTGTTCTTCTCCTTCTTTTTGTTCAAAAAAATCCTCTTTTTCGTCATTCAATGAATTATTTTCCCCAATTTGTTCAATTACTTTTTCTTCATGACGTTCTTGTTTTTCTTCAATGAATGGAATGCCTCTTCTTAATGGAGGATGATTGCGATTAATTCTTGGCATTTCATTATGTACTTTTTCTTCAAGTTCATAGTTTTCAATATTTGTATTATTGTTGCTATTATATCCAATATTACGACCTCCTTTGTATGTACCGTATCTTTTCATATTACGCATAGTTCTAATTAGATTTTAGAATATAATAATTTTTAAAATCTAATAAAAATAAAGATGAATAAATTATTTGATGTATTTCAAAAAGGACTTATACGGGGTTCAGAGAAGTCATTATATGATCCAGAAAAGAGATATGCATATGTAGAACATCCAGAAGAAGGATGGAGAGTATATTTAAGGTCTTGTGTATTTTTACATCCAACAAATGAGCCATTTAATAAACATCAATTTTTAGTAGTGAAGAAACGCGGAACAAGATTTACAACAGCATCATGGGAGCCTCCAAAGGGTCAAATGGAAGGAAAAGATATGCGAAATAATAAATCAGTATTAAAACTTCTTAAGGAGAATGTTATTCGTGAAACGGAAGAGGAATCTCATATTACTGAAATTAATAATTTGAAGCATACAGGTCTAGTGTTTCAATCTCAAGAATCAAATTATTCAAAAAATACGTATTTTCAGTATCATATATTTCAAGGATTTGTAACACCAGAACAAATAAAGCAATCATTTGATACATTTAAATGGATAAAGGAACATCCAAAAGGATTCGAAAGATGGCGTAGAGATAGAAAAGAGAAAGATGCTGTTTCATGGTTTGATCCAAAAAAAACACATCTAAACCCAAGATGGTGTCCTGATATAGCTGTTTTATATTTTCTTCATATAAAGAAACCATTATAATTATATGGATAATGGTCTTTTGGAAAACATATCCTATAAAAAATATATTTAAAAAAGTAAATCAACGATTTACACAAGAATTATTTAATAAAGAATATATAAACTCTCCAACTGGAATAAAATGTGAATTAATAAATATAAAAAATAATAAAATAGAATTAAAAAATATAAAAATATTTTTAAAAAAATATTTTGGAGAACCACCTAATAAGCCAATATTTGATATATCTATAATAAATTTATTAAATAATAAAGATATTATATTTTATGTAAAAGACAAATTAAATAATATAGTAGGATGTATACGTTATCATTATATAGGATTATTAATGAATGATAATAAAGAAATTTATTGTGTGGATTGTTTTTGTATTCATCCAGAATGGAGAGGAAAAGGAGTAGGAGATTATTTATTAACATTTTTACATATTTATGCAAATAAAAATAAAATACCAAATGCAATTTTTTTAAAAGAAGGGAATCAACTTGGAATTATTCATATACCATATTATTCGGGTATATATGTTTATAAAATAGTAAATAATATTATATCAAAATATGTAAATAATATATCAATAAAGAATGCATATAAAATAATAGATATATACAAAAAAATAAAACCAAATACATTTATAATTATTAATAAAGAAACAAAAAACCAAATATGGAAATTATATAAAAAAGAAATATTTATGGTATTAGTATGTTTTCAAGATACACATCAATATACAAATGATAATAAGAAAATGGGATGGATAACATGTTGGATAGAAAGTCCAAATATGACAGATGAAATGCGTGGAATAATATCTGAAGAAATAGTTGATTCAGTATATGGTATATTTGATTATATTTGGATGAATAAAGAATGGATAGGTAATTCTATAAATTGGACAACAGATGGAGAATTTCATTGGTATTTATATCAATGGAGAACTAATTATAGAATAGATAAATCATATTGTTTATTAAATTAATCAGCAATTTTAGGTTTTTTTCTAACAGTAGGTGAAGTAAGTGTAGTACCTGGTGTAGCCAGAGGCATAGGTTTAGTTGGTTCAACTATAGGTTTATTAGATATTGTTATAGGTTTAGAAGTTGTATTAGTTTGTGTTTTTTTACTATCAATAACCATTTTCATTCCGAGAACGTATTTTGTTTCACAATTTGTATAATAATTAATTAATAATTCTCTAGCAATATAATTAATACGTTCAATTTCTGGAAATCCTTTTTTAATGATATTATCACTTAAGGATATTTTAAATCGTCCAGTTTCTTTATCTCTTTGAATTTCAAAAAGTAATTTGAATATTTTTCCACATTCTATAGCATGATTTAATTGTAATTTAAATAAATTATTAACAATTTGATATACATTACGAGCAATATTAGATGAAATTGTAATATCGCTAGGTAAATCTTTACATAAATCTTTATCTCTACGATTTTTAATACCCTTAAGTCCAGATTGTATTAATGATTCATCGGATCTTTTTATAGATGGTTGAGTTGTATCTTTATTATCTCCAAATAATGTAGCAATATTTCTCATAAATTTAATGTACTGTTGTAAAGATGATTCACCATTTGGTCCAGGTTTTGTTCCAATAATAAGTTTAGGAGAACCTACCGCAATTGTATCATAAAATAATTGTGCTAATGATGCTAATCCAGGACTTGTATCTAAATAAGAACCAGGTTCAGGAATACCACTCCTAGTAGTTGTTGTTTTTGTACCAGTAGTTGTGGTATGTGTAGCTTCAAAGAATTTTGCTTTGCAAATATAGGAAATACCAGGTTCATCTTTTAATGGTATAGTCTTAAGAAGTTGTAATGCTCTGGCTATACAATGACCTAATGGTTTAGTTTTTGTTAAATTTTGTATAATTCTTCCAAGGCGTAATTCTTCTATACTACCTGCTTCTTCTGTAGATGTTTTTAGTTCTTTATTTATTTTTTCATCATCATCTGATAATTGTTTAATATATGGCACAACTTTATTTAAAAAGTTATTTAAAAAATCGGTTATTGATAAATTAGTATTTTTTGTACGATATACAGTATTTTGTGTATTACTGGCTATTTCTGATTGAATAATTATATTATTTGAAGGCAATATAGATATGGGTAAATCAATTGTAGTAGAATCATTTTGATTTTTTTTATAATATTTTAATTTACCAAACATAAGTGTAATATATGAAGGATTAAAACTATCTTTTTTAGCAGATAATTCAATATATGAATATTTTTTAGCACCTTTATAGGCAATAGATAGAGAACCTTTGTGTAGTTTGATTGGAGATACTGTATTTGGAGTAATAATTTTACCTAATTCATCTCTTTCTTCTTTTTCTTTATTAAAATAAACAAGTGCTTTTGTTGTATCATATTTTGTTAAATATCCTTTTTGTGGATCAATATCATCTGTTAAGTATTTATGTAAAAAAATAAAGTTACCTAATGAAGGTGTTGGAGAAATACCACCATATAAACCACCACCAAATGTATGATATGGTTTATATCCAGGAGGATATAATGTTTTTTTATCATCAGAAAATGTAGACATAATACCACTATCTGTCATAAAAGAAATATCATCAATTAATGTAAGTGAAAGAGCACCATAAATTTGGAAAATACGAACATAATAATAAGATAAAATAAGACATAAACTTTGTTTCTCTTTTTCAGTGTCTTCAGGAGGATTTGTTAAATCTTTGGAGCTACGAAAAGCAATGACACCTTTTTTATCTTTAGTTGGAATAATTTGTAATTCATAAAAATATTTATAAAGATTATTAGCCATAAAAACTACATATTTTTTACATTCACTAGGATTAGATAATGCTAAAAAGTCCCGTACAGTTATTTCTTTTAACATATATTCCAATAAGATACTCATAATATATCGTGTATCTTTCGTTAATTCAAATAATTTGGTATGAGTTAATGAAGCTGGTATAGATTGACTTGTACCCATTCTATATCTGGATTATGTTTATTTTTATAAAACTGTTTCAAGAACTTCACTATATGATTCAAGTCTACGTAAACATTTCTGTAATGTAGCAATAGATATTTCACTAGCTTCAGCAATTTTAGACAAAGAAATAGATAATGTATCACACCGTTTTATAACAAACGCAACACAACCTGCTGCTAAACTAGGAGGCATATTTTCTTGTGATAATCCAATTTCTTCTGATTTCTCTGCAATTCGTTTACATAGAGTATGAAGATGTTCCATTTGATTACGAGGAATAGGAAGACGACTAAGAGGAAGTTGAATATATTCAATTGCTTTTGTACTAGATTGAATTGGTTTTTTTGAATTATGAGATTTAAGTAGACCTTTTTGACGAGCAAGAGCCATTACTTCAGACATTTGTTTAAGTGCTTTTGTAAAAAGGGCAGAACTAAGACCGAAAATTTCGGCAATTTGTTTTGGTTTTCTTGGAGAGCCTGATTCTTTAAGGCTTGTAAATAAGCAAGCAGATAAAAGGGCGTCACGACTTAAGCCTTGACGACCTCCAATTTCTTGTAGGGTAGTATATAGATTTTTTGATTCCTCTATAATTGATTGATTTATACCAGAATTAAGACCAATTAATGATAAACGTTCACATGTTTGAATAAAAGAACGCTCCTTATAAGGGACTGTATTCCATGTATGATATTTGCGAACACGATACATAGCTTTCGCTGTACCATGAGAATTAAGAATAACTGTTCCAAGTGATGCTTCTGGTAATCGTGGATCTTGTGGTGCACCAACACGTGTTGGATCTCCTCCACGGTCTTCTTGTGAAAAGTAACGATATTCAGCAGTATTATCAAATGGACGATACACAATATTACCACATTCTTTACATGTAACTAATTCAGATATATATAAACAGTCAGTATTAAGACAGTGAGGGCATGTGTCTATATCATAATCAATCGTTTTCTTAGAATCTTTCTGTTCGGAATCATCATCCCAGTTTTCAAAGAAATCATCCTTTTCAACTGGAATAGCTTTCTTCAATTTAAAGAGTGTTTCCATAATTGCTACCCTAATATGATTCACAAATATGTATTCAATTTTTAACACAAATTTATTTATTTTATAATTTCAATTTTTAAACACAAATTGTAATTATATAATTTTATTTATTGCGTTTTGACTTATTACGTTTATTATTTTTTTTATTTTTAATAGTACGTTTCTTCTTACCACCATTTAATTTTGGAAGTTTTGATAAACGATTTATTTCTAGAGCTTCTTCATATTTATTTATTAAAGTAGCAATTTCATTAACTATTTCTTTGGGATTATTACGTTCCTCTAAATTAAATGTAATAGCTGTATATAATATATCATCTAATTCAAATAATATATCCGCTATCTTATTTACTAATAGTTCATTATCTGCTTCTATAATTTTTGAGTTACCATAATTTTTAAGATATACACCCTCTTGTAATGTTTTTACAAGACTATTTTTATTGTCTTCTAAATGGTCATTTATATAATTTACATATACGAATGATAACAATGTACTAATTGTTAATCCTAATCCAAAATTATCAAAGTAAGGTAAAATATTATCAATTACAAATTTCTTTTTATTAAATTTAATTTCATTACCATTTTTAATAAAATACTCAGGATTATCAGGATCTGCCAATTCAAATAAATATTTAGCACTATTAACTAAATCTTTAAGTATTTTTTGTTCTAATTCATGAACTTCATTAATTTCAACCTCTACCCAATAATCTTGAAAGTTACGAAACAATCTATTACAATATTCTCTAAATTTATTCATATTAATAATAGAATTTTTTAACTTATCTTCTGTAATTTCAGATACATTTAATGTTAACATAATAAGATTATCAAGATTATCTATTAATAAACATTCAGGAGGATTATTGTAAAATCCGAAGTTATTTCTATATCTATTATAGAATCCATCAAAGGAATCAAACCAATCAAAATCAATTATTGTAAAATCACCAGTATTTACATTTACCATCACATTTGTTTCACGAATATCTGCATGAATATATTGATTTTTATATAAATTATAAGTCTGCGAAAATAATTTATGAATTTGTTGTAAAATATGCGAAAATGAAAATTTATGTAATTTAATATATTCATTATCTAATACACTTACAACATCTAAACCAAGATTAGGCATATGAACTGCATATAAATTTTTATTTCTAGTTGCATATAGATTATGTTTTACTAATTCATCATACGCATCATATGATAAATTTCTGGCAGTAACTTGTTTTTTATATGAATTAATACGTTGTCCTTTATTATTTCCAATTACATTTTTAATTTTTTGTGTTTTTTTCATAAGATCATTATAATTTTTTTTTCTATAAAAAATTTTTGTAACATTATTTGGAAATTTAACATTTTTATCATTAATTTTGTTAGGTATTGCTGGTTTTACAACAAATCCATATGTTCCAGAACCTAATATATCTTGATTTGGATAATTATAATTATTTAGATTGTTTATATTATTATTGTTATAATTAGGTCCACCATTATAATTTTCCCAGTTGTAACTCATTCTATTTATATAAAATATTTTATATAGTAAGAATGTCAACATCTATTCAAAATCAAGGCTCGGAAACAAGAACATCAATCCTTCCGAGTATAACTTCATCAGATATGGGATTTTTTGGTTCACCTTATAATCCAGCAGATGCTATGAAGACTCCTAATGAAATAGGAGTGCGTGTAGGAAATTCAATGAGCGATGTCGTAAATGCCGTAAAAGGTGTTGGATTTTATACAGATCAAATTGGATTTGGAGCACCATCCACTGGCTTAACACGTGGTATGCCATTGGAACCATTAGGTGTAAATTACTTTGTGAAAACAGGTCAACAATGTTCAAATGGTGCAGATATGTGGCAATATATTCAAGGTATACCAGATGGTTCTGCTCTTGGTGAAAATACAAAACGAGTTATGGAGGAAATGGGTCTTCCACCATTAAAGGGATTAGCTCCTGGTATGATTGAAGATGTCAAACGTGCGTTTAATCCAGTTCCTATTATGAATTCTCTATTTGGTTCAGGATATCCAGAATGTAAACAGCTTCTACTTCCCGTAGGAGATGCATATGGAAGATATAAAGATCCAAACACACAAGAATCATGGGTATCTGACCCTGAAACTGTTGTAATTGTAGATGGAAAACCACATCAAGAAAAATGGGTTCAATATGTAGATAATAAAGGTAATCCAATTAATCTATCAAGGGACCAATGGGTATCAACTATAAAAGATTATAATCGGGATGGTACACCTAAGATGAAAGAATCATTCCAAGGATTTATAATTAAACCTATAACGGTTGTTACAATAGGTGTATTATGTTTAATAGCACTCGGGTTTATTAAAAAGTAATTGATTGAATCTTATGCGAAATGTTTATAAGTATAAAATGCACTTACAGCTCCTAGTAATTGGACAAAAACATAGCTAAATAAATGTATAGGTTTTAAACTTCCATTCATATACATAGATAACGATACAGCCGGATTAACGTGAGCTCCAGATAAATCTCCAATTAAAAATACAACAAGAGCTAAAGCAGAACCAATAACAATTGGATTTCCACCACTGGCGAAAATAACTAGGATAAAAAAGAAAGCACCAATATATTCCAATAAGTATGTTAAATAATTAATTTTCATTCCTATATAATAAAAATAAAATAGTTTATTATATAGGAATTATATGTTTTTATTTTGAAGAATTACAAATCAATTTTTGATTTGTGATAAGACGAGAACCAATACACATTGTTTCTAATTCTTGTAATAATAATTTAGTTGCGTAAGGGATATTAATATGGCTAAAGCTTGTTGTATTTCCACAACCACGACAATTCCAGATATTTTGATTTGGATTAGCAACAGCTAATAAACCACAATCATTACAAGAATAACATGAGAATTGATCAGAACATTCCATAAGGCGTTCTTTTGTAAATTCAGCCATACCATGTGCAACTACACAATCACGCTCCATCTCACCAAAGCGCAGGCCACCTTCACGAGCTCTACCTTCGGCAGGTTGACGAGTCAACATAACAAGTGGTCCAGAAGCACGACTGTGCATTTTATCGGCTGAACAGTGACGTAAACGTTGATAATAACATGGTCCAATAAAGATAGAAGTTTCCATCATACGACCAGTATATCCATTGTACATAATTTCATTACCATATGGTTCCATACCATAATTGTCTCGTAAAATAGTTGATAAATCTTCAACAGTTGTTTCATTAAAGGGAGAGCCATCTCCTAAACAACCAGACATACAGCCAATTTTACTAAGGAGTGTCTCCATAAGTTGTGCAATAGTCATACGGGAAGGAATACATTGTCCTGTAATAATTGGTCGTGATGCTTCAATAACAATTCCTTTTTCATCTCTTTTAGCACGTCGTGTAATAATAAAACCATGTGGCATTGTTACACACCATGTTAATCCATTATAATTAGTTTTTTTGATATCACGATTAGAATATAATACAGGTTCGCTTGCTCTGGATGATTCGGTATATGTTACTTTCCAGCTTATGTATCTTGAAATAATGGGATTATTATTTTTATCAGTACCACATTGTTGATTTGCTTCATGTTGAATTGTAAAATGTGATGAGAAACCTGCATGTAATGCTAAACGCATGATTTCATCTCTAAAGCGTGTAGAAGAAGTCCAAATGGTATTTCTATTAGCTTTTTCACATCCGTCAGCATAACGTAATCCAGATAATACTGCTTTTGCTAAATCACAAGGAAGATTCCAAACCCATGGAGCCATCCATTTAGCGGATTTAACAGATTCTGGTTCAGTTACGGATGTAATTTCAGGAACAGATGATGATTTATTATATTTTTTGTATTTTTTACCGTATTCACTACAGAATAGATTAAACCATTTTTTATTGATAATAGACCAACGATATCTTATAGGATTGTTATTATTTCCACCAATAATATTATAAGTATAGTCTGCATTAATAATTAACTCTAATGTATTAAATCTTTCTCTTAACCAAGTATCATCATTTAATTTAACGGGACACATTTCTACTGAGTTTCCACCAAAACGTAAACATCCATCGCCAAGCCAATAACCATATAACTCACAAAATGCGATATATTTATTGTATGAATTAAGTAATAATTCTTCTTCAAATGGTAATTTATGATTTAAATTAGTTACACCAGATGATGCTTTTCCAATAAATTTAACAACCATATTATCATCTGATAATAATGTATTTGCTTTACATTTTTCATAATCTTTTACAATTTTAATTGAAGAACCTCTTGAACCTTTTTGAATTCCATCCCATGAAATAGAATGACCATAATTTTTTCCCTTTTTAGCAAACATATCATGGTCAGATGTAACAAGTAATGATACCCCATTACTATTGTTATTATCTGATTTTTCTCCAATATGTGTGAATTCAATCATTTCTTGTTCTTTTGATTCATTTAATATGAAATTTGTAGGAAATTCATATACTAATTCTTTAGTAATATGATTATATCCAGCTAACTTAATGGATTTATTTTCATATAATTCTTTTACTTCTTTCCAATTCATAAATCCATGTTCTGTAAGAATTTCATGATCATCGGCTAAACAATGTGGATTAATAATAATATCTGGAACGATGCCAGAAGCAGTTTGAGGCATATCTTCAGGATTAAGAATCATACCCATAGTACCTTTTTGACCATGACGAGAAGAGAATTTATCGCCAATTTCTGGAATACGATCCTGTCGCATACGAATTTTTGCGAATGAATAACCTTCGCCATTGCGATTTTTATAAATTTTGTCAACATAACCACTTTCATTATTACGTGGCATTTTACTAACGTCTCTTGATTTTTTAGCACCAGCTGGTAAAACAGTTCCAGTTGGAACACGAAGAGGTACAACTTTACCGATTAAGATATCATCTGGTGTAACAAAAGTATCTTTTGGAACAAAACCATCATCACCAATTTTTTCATAATGTGCATTTTTCATATGTTTAGTTTCAGAAGGGTCAGGATGACAGAATTTTTCTTCTTCACCAGATGATTGATTTTTTCTTTCTTCATCTTTGTATGTGCGAAAGAAGATAGAGCGAAATCGGTCACGATCTAATGCTGCACGATTAATCATATTAGAATCTTCTTGATTATAACCAGTATAAGTCATAATAGCGACAATAATATTTTGACCAGCAGGAAGTGTTTGTGCTCCATAATATTTACTCATATATGGTGAAACCATTGGTTTTTCTGGATAGCAAAGTACATGACTCATTGCATCAAATCGTTCGCGATAATTGAGAGAATACATGCCCATAGCTTGCTTACCCATTGCACAATTATGTGAACCAATATTGTTTGTTGTAATAAAACTATGATGTTCATTATCAACTGTAATATCCGAAATTGTGACATTTTCATGTAATACAATTGATTCAATTGGAACAAACATAATATTATCTTTATTTGTAATTAATTGACATACAATATCAGAATATTCGTTATCTTCAAGTTTGCGCATTGTAATTTGTCTACTCATCTTCATACCACGTGAAATATCAGATAATTTCGCCATAGTAATATTGTGTGTAGAACAAATAACCTTTTTATCAATACCTGTAGAGATATCATTACGAATAGATGAGATACGATTTACATAATCGTTTGAAAGGATTGATTTGTATTTTAGATATTCAATAGTTTTAAAACTTGAGATTGTTTTTGTGGTTGCATATCTGTATCCAATAGTATCATAATATTTAATTAAATTAGAAGAATTGTCTGATAACTTAATTCCAATAATTGAGTTAGTATTTTTATGTAGTCTTTCAACAATTTTATTTTTAATATTAAAGTATGTAAATAATTCACTAATTTGTGTCATAAAGACATATAGACTGTCTCTATACAGTTGATTAATTTGGTTAGTTGTTTCGGCACATACAAAATTCTGATTATGTTTATTTCTGTTATATCTGATTTTACATCCATCACCACCTTGAAATCCAGCTAGAAATTCACGTTTAACATTATCAGAACCAAACATAATCCAATTAGGAATAGGTTTTCTAATAACATTAGTAGATTTTCCAATGGTAATTCCAAGAGAAGCAATAAATGATGCAAATGGTCCATTATGTGATACTGCATATGTTGTCATATCATATCCGTTAATTTTAGTTTGGTGTAAATGTATAGAAGATCTATTAAATCCAAGTGACATAACATCATTTTCAAAGTCAATAGCATCTTTTTTAGTACCAAAATTACAACCAACTTGACACATCATATAACCTTTTTTGTTATATACATTAATCGAGCCATCTGTAATGACAAATCCGAAAATGCGTGCTAATGTTGATAAGCGTGTATCATCTGAATATAATGGCATTAATTGTAAGGATTCAAGAATGGTAATGTGTTTATGAATTAAACTATTTTTAATATTATAGTGTGTTAATTGTTGAATCATATTTTCTTTGGAAATAGTGATATACTTGTTAGGAATAGAGGAATCAGGGAATAGCCAATTAGGAATAATTCCTAATCTTTTAATAGGACTATTAATTATTTCACGAACTTCTTTCCATCCATTTTCAGTAATAAATAGATGATCTTCAGTTGCAATAATTTCTCTTCCAGAAATTGTTTTAATTTTATAAATTTTTTTATCGGTTTTTCTGGTATAATTATAAATTACATTGGAAAGAGATAATTGTCCATTTTCAGGGTCAAATGTTACAACTTTATCTCCAACTTTTACATCTTTGATAAATTGTTTAGTACCATTTGCCATTAATACATGTTCATATTCCCATAAACATTGGTAGGCGTTACGAGGTGATTGATTGTGGTCAGGGAAAGGAATACCACTTGCTGCAGTACCGAAAATGACAGATGGATGAATTTCACAATGTGTGTAAGATTTGTCTTTAATACAAGAGTCATAATCCATTGCGATATAAGTACCTTCTGTTTCTCCAGCATCGAGATATTCAATTAAATGTTTATGACTGGGTGATTCCCATAGAAGTAATTGATTCCAATCAGTAATAGATAAGATTTGTTTCTTTAAAGTACAAGTTTTATCAGAAGCAATTTCACGAATAGTAGGTGCATAATAAACAGGACGAATAATACGACCTGCTTCCGTGCTAAGCCATAATTCTTTATAGGATATCTTCCAAATAATACCAGTATAAATATGTAGTTGACCAGAACGTTTTGCTTTTCTCAAGCTATTAACAACGTATTCAGTATCATCATTTAGAAGAATACCAATCCATGAACCATTTAGAAATACGCGTGTATGGTTATGTAGTTGTTCAATAGTTGAATTAGGAAGTGAAATAAGTTTATTCATATTTTGAATGAAGGAATATACAGTAATAGGACTGCTGAAAATAGTAATAGAAGCGGTTGAAGCCATATTTTTAATGACACCTACACCATGACCTTCAGGTGTTTCACAAGGACAAATATAACCCCATTGTGTATTATGTTGTTTACGAGGAGCAATTAATTTACCTGTTTTTTCTATAGGAGTGGATATACGACGTAAATGTGAGAGGGCAGAAGTATAATTGAGACGATTTAATACTTGGGATACACCAATTTTACTTTGACTGCCAATTTTACCATTTCCAAAATTACCGGTTGCTAATGATGATTTAAGTGATACATCCATAATAGTGGATTTAATAATTTTATTAATATTATTAATATTGACAATTTCAGACCAATTACCAGTTGCTTTCCATGAACCACCATGAATTTCCTTAGAAAGAGATGCTTTCATATCTTTAATCATACGATTATTATATGTTTTTCTAAAAAGGTCGGCTAATAAGAAACCTGGGATATCAACTCTTTTATTTGGATAAGCATCACGATCATCGGTAGGAATTCGCTTACTTGATGTCCATAGAACTTTACGTGTCATATGGGCAAGGAAGCATGCTTTTTCATAATTCATATCTTGACTGCCAATATGTGGAAATAATTCTTCAGATAAGATATCCTGAACATTGCTTTGTTTTTGTGTTTTAACAGACCATGTATTGGTATGTTCAGAAAGCCACAAAAGAGCTTGTTCTTGTGTAGTAATAGAACTTGCTTCTAGAATAGATTCAGTAATGATTGGATCATAAGTAGAATCATCTTCTTTACCAAGAATAAGTTCATAAATATCTTTATCAGCTAATACACCAAGAGCTCTGAATAAAATGATGAGAGGAATATCTGTTTTAATACGTGGAACAGTGGCACGAAGCATAGTAATAAGTTGATTTTTAGGATGATAAACAATTTTAACGGTGTTAGATTTAGGAACTTGGTCATTATCAGGTCCAATACATTTAATTTCAACAACTTCCATTTCTTTAGCACTGCCACGACCATTTCGGAATACAAATGGGCGATTTTCAGACATGCGTTCCATTGAAATCATTGCTCTTTCACCACCTTGAATAATGAAGTAACCACCAACGTCTTCAGCACATTCACCAAGTTTAGAAGGATGAACGTGTTTTTGATCATGAAGAAGGCAGTATTTTGAACCAACCATAACGGGAACCTTGCCAAGATGTACATTTGGGAAGATGCGCACATTTGATTCACGAATTCCATTTCTTGTATGGTCAATAAAAGTGGTAGTAACTTTGACGTCAATATTAAGGGGTGCTGCATATGTAAGATTGCGGAGTCTGGCATCATTAGGCATCATAGGATGAATAGCACCATTATTTTCAAAGATAGTTGGTTTACGAATAGATATTTTTTCAAACTCAAGAGTAATTTCATATTCATGTTGAATAATTTTACCAGAAGCATATGTTCCATCTTGTGAATTACCCATGAGAGCGTTTGCTGCAGTGGTAGATAAACCTGTAGCTGTAGCAAGAGCTGAACGTGGACCAGCAAGAGGAATTTCCGGCGAACCACGAACGGTAATAGGATTAGACATATGAATAATTTCTGGAATATCCGTTTCAATAAATTGGTTAAATGATTCAATCTGTTGGCTAATTTTTTGCTTACCATCAGATTGAGCCATGTAAATGTCAATAATATGGCGGTAGCTTGGAATATTATCAGACATGGTGATGATTTTGAATTTATAAATATTATTAAAAATCAACAAATCAAATTTTAAAATCAATTTTTATTTTTTGATTTGTGATTACCTTATCCAATACTTATATATGTATCCTTTAAGTTTATTTATATAATAAAAAAAACAATAATATTTAACAATATTTATGTATAATAAAAGTTCTAATTAATTAACAAGATGTCCGATACAAAAGTTATTACTATAACTGGTCAAGCTACAAACGAATTAACAGCTAATAAAACAAAAAATATGCGTAAACGTAATACAAAAAAGAATCAAACAGGTGGTTCAGATATTCCATTACATACATCAAATATCAATATTGTAAAAGGTTTGGAGTCATCTACAGTAGCGTTATCTGCTGGAACTCCAAATCCAAATACATGGTTAAAATATCCTGTTAATGCTCCTGTACCTCCTATAATTAATAAAAACACAATAATTGATTTAACATCTGTTAAGAGTAATCCTGAAATTCCAGCTTTACAACATGGCGGTGTAAAACAAATTAAAGTTGAATTAAAAAAGAAAAACCACTCTAAAAAGGTTCATCTTAATCCTAAGAAAATTGAAAACCCTAAAAGTATATTATCTAAAAGACAATCTACAAAAAAGAATAGAAAAGTTACATTTGGATTACATTCATTACATAAACGTATGACACGTGCTAAAAAAATACATAAGCAAATCAAAGAATTACCAATTGATAAATTAAAAGATAAACTTATCAAGGGTGGTTTAATTAAATCAACCAGTAAAGCTCCAGAAGATATTATTAGACAAATTGCAACTGATGCTGAAGTTGTTGCAAAAAAAATTTTGTAAATAATTTAAAACATATTTAGAATCATATTATTATATGCGTTTTATTACTGGAATCACATTAACATCATTATTAGTTGGTTCATTCATAATTGGAAAGAAAATATATTCAAAATATATTAATCCATATCCATATTTTACAATTGAACGTATTATTACTACATATAATGATAATCCTATTTATGTAGGAATATTTGGAAAGAAAGATAATACAAATGTAGATAATTTAAAAAATAACACATTTACATTTGAGGGAATACGTTATGGAGAATTTGGTGATATTAAAAAATTAATTTCATTTTTTAAAACAAAAAATAAACTATTTTATAACTTTGATGGTGATATTACTTTAGTATTAATAAAAGATGATGATAATATAACTGTAGAGTTTCAAAAACCAGGTTTATATTTTAAAAAGCAAGTTTCCAATTTGAATTATAAATCAATTAATATGAATAGTAAATCTTTAGATAATATTTCAGAATTTAAATAGATATATATTTTTATTATAGATTGATATGAATAAAGCACATACCGATAATATTATTATTAAAAATATTATTAATGAAGGTAATAAATTTTTTATAGGTAGAATAGCAGGAATTGAATTAAAAGTTGCATATTATGTTATAAATAATATATTATGTAGCAAAAATGATATGATAGAACTTGAAAACAATGCTGGAATATTTGTAAAAAATAAAAAATCATTAGAAGAATATTCAAAAATGTTATTTGAATCATATCTAAATTGTACATTAATAGCCGAATGGGAAACAAATGGTATAGTCTATTCTGTTACAGGAATTGGTCAACAATTTATAGCAGATAAAACATCATTAACTAAAAAGATTGACGCAAGAGCACTCGAACCTTATTATTTTGATGAATCATGGATGACAGCATTAAAGGGTAAAAATATATTAATTATTCATCCATTTGTTAAAACATTTAAAAAACAACTAAATAATTTAAAAAATATATATCCAGATAGAGAATGGTTTGATGACTGTAAAATAGAATGTATTGAACCCCCATTGACATTAGCTGGAAATCATAATAATATTGATTGGAAAGAACATTATAATAAATTTATTACAAAATTAAATATGATAAATGATTTTGATATTGCATTAGTCGCTGCAGGTGGATATGGAATGATAATTTCTAATTACATATTCAAAGAATGTAATAAATCAGTTATTTATATAGGTGGAGCTTTACAGTTATTTTTTGGAGTAATTGGAAAGAGATGGTTTGAAAATAAAGATATAATGAAATTAGTAAATGATGATTGGATTCGTCCAGATAAGGAAGATAAACCAGAAAATTTTAATAGGGTTGAAAAAGGATGTTATTGGTAATTTAAAACTTGTTTTATTATATTAATATAATGAAATCATTATTAATGCAAAATAAAGAATATGACGAGGGATTCAATGATGGATTTAAAAATGCTTACAATGAAGCATATAATGAAGCATATAATGAAGGATTTAGAGAAGGTAGACCGTCAGGATATTTACAGGGATATGAAGATGGTTGCTTATCATGTTTATATTCAATAATTATGATTATCCTTATTTTAGCATTTATTTTTCTAATTTATAAATTAGTATAATTAATATATCTAAATACTATAGATTATACTAAGATGTTTTGCTGTTGTAATTCAAATTATAAAAAATCACTAAATTATAAATGTTTATCTGAACGTCCCGAACTACATAATCTTACATTACATGATGTATGTGTAGCAACAAGTCATAATAGTTATTTATCAGGATTTCAACATTGTAGTAGGGCATCAATAGAATCAATAATAAATTGTTTAGACAAAGGAGCACGATGTATAGAACTAGATATATTTTCAGGTGAAAATAATAAACCAATAATTGGCCATGGAACATTAACAAAAAATGGTACAAAAATATTAACAAGTACTACAATAAATTTAGAAGATGTATTATATTCAATAATAAATTATGATATGAAAGGTGACCCCTTATTTATTTGTATTGAAAATAATACAGGTGGAAATATTGATACAAATAATAAAATGAAGGAATTATTTATGGATATATGTAAAGATAGATTAATTGTGCTATCTGTAGATGAAATATTAAAAGGTCCATTATATAAATTTTTAAATAAAATTATAATTCTAACGGGAGGAGGTTCATGTGGTGAATTTCCAGAAATAGTAAGTGTATATTGGGGAATGACAGATGATGTAAATAATGATAGTTCTGATACGGATCCAAAAAGAAAAGTATGGCGTATTTATCCAGAAGGAAATTTAAGGGGTATTTTTTCAAAAAATTATGATGCAATTCCATTTATAAAAAATGAAAATACAACATTTATAGCAATGAATTATCAGACAATGGATAATAATATGATAGAATATTTAAAAAAATTTGACGAATGTAGTTTTATAAAAAAATCAGCTTAAAGTATAATATAATAATTATATATTGTAGATGAATATGTATCAAGAATATATTGAATTTTACAAAACATACTCTCAAAAATATGGCTCAAAAACTGCTATATTTTTGATGGTCGGCTCTTTTTATGAGCTATATGATATTTTAGATAAAGAAACAGGTGAAACAGAATGTAACGTACGTGAAATAGTAGATTATTTAGGTATTAATTTATCTACAAAAAAAGGTGATTTTGGACCAAATCAAGATGGATTATTTGCTGGATTTCCAGATTATGTTATGCACAAATGGGCAGGTCGTTTAACATCAGCTGGATGGACAGTAGTTATTATTGATCAAATTAAAGATATTAGAGGTAAAGTGAAAGATAGAAAAGTATCACGTATTTTATCACCCAGTACACATATAGAAAATACAACATCTAATGAAACACCTTATGTTCTGACTTTATATTTTAATCAAATACAAAATAATGCTCCAAGTTTTGGAGCAGGAGTATTAGATTTAACAACGGGTACAACTTGTACATATTCTGGAATTACAAATGGACGACCAGATATTTGGACAGCAGATGATTTAGTTCAAATGCTGAGTGTTTTTCAACCAAAAGAAATTATTATATATTGGCGTGGTCAAAATATACCAGATGAATCTATATTTCGTCGTATTTTTGGAATTCCTCAACAAATTATAATTCATATTCGTATTATAGAAACATTTGGAGCATTTTCAAAAGAATTAGTTCGTTCTGAATATCTTCAAAAAATATATTCAATTAAATCGGTTTTACCTGCTACTACTTATTTAGGATTGCGTACTGAAAATGAAGAAATTGCCTTATTATATTTATTACAATTTATTGAAGAACATTATCCTAGTATGTTAAAATCATTTCATCGTAATGAACCATGGATTCCTCAAGCTCGTCTTATTTGTGGAAATCACGCATTAACACAACTTCAAATGACAGGAGTTAATCAAAATGAGACTGTAATTGGTTTATTTGATAAATGTATCACCCCTATGGGTAGACGTTCTATACGTGAAAGACTGCTAAGTCCTTATTCAAGTTCAAATGAAATCATATCACGTCTTAAAGAAGTAGAGGAATATTTAACATGGTCAGATGATAAAATAAAAATATTAGAGCGTCAATTACGTTTTATGTTTGATCTTCCACGTCTACATCGTAAATTATTATGTGGTTTAATTACTCCACAAGAAATATCAGGATTATTTCAAACATATAATGCAATTATTAATATTAAAAATAATGTAACAACAGGAACATTACTTGATACACCATTTAATTATGAAGAATTTGATAATTACTTAACTATATTTAAAATTAACTTTACAGAAGATAAAGCAATTAATGCAAATGGAGATATTACTATGTTTAATATTGAAAAATATAAAGAAATAGGAGACAAAGAAAAAGAAATTCAAGACGTATTAGAATGTTTTAAACAACTTCGTTCTGAAATTGCTATACTTGGTGTAGTTAATGAAGATAGTATACGTTTAGAAGGAAAAGAAAAAGAACCATATGGCTTGAAAGCATCTACTATAACACTTCAACAATTAAAAAAGAATATTAAAAAGTTACCTGAAGGGATTAAAATTTCAGAATTAAAATCAGGAGGATGGATTGATTGTAATAAATTACAACAATTGAATAATAAACTTGTAAAATTAAGGGAGCAGTTAGTAAATTTAGTAAATATTCATATATTAGATGCATGTTCTGAAATTTCTGAAGCTGGTAGTAAATTATGGTCTTTAGTAGAATATTGGATTTCACATATCGATTGTACACAATGTATTGGACGTGTTTCAAAAGAAAAAGGATATTCTTGTCCAATTATTGAAGAAGTAGATAAAAATGGTTCAGCTGTTAATATTACAAATATTCGTCACCCTTTGGTAGAATCATTGTCAACTCGTATATCATATGTTAAACACAATGTAATACTTGATAGTAATAATAAAAAAGGATGGTTAGTGTATGGAATGAACGCAAGTGGTAAATCGACATTAATGAAAGCAACAGGTATTTGTATTTTATTAGCACAAGCTGGATGTTTTGTTCCAGCAAAAAAAATGGTATTAAAACCATTTAAATCAGTTTATACTAGAATTTTAAATCAAGATAATTTATTTGCAGGATTATCATCATTTGCGGTTGAAATGTCTGAATTACGTGATATTCTTCGCAATGCAAATGAATATACACTTGTATTAGGAGATGAATTATGTGCTGGAACTGAATCAATTTCCGCGCAAGCACTTGTAGCAAGTGGTATAAAATGGTTATCTTCAAAAAATTCAAAATTTATATTTGCCACTCATCTTCATGATTTACCAAAATTAATTAATACACAAGAAGAAGGTGTAGAAGTATGGCATTTACATGTAGATTATGACCCACATACTAAAAAATTAGTATATGACCGTTCATTACGACCAGGTAATGGTTCAACATTATATGGATTAGAAGTCGCACGTGCAATGGACTTACCTTTTGAATTTATAGAAAAGGCATTAGAATATCGTCATCTTATAAATGATTCCGCAAAACAAGAAAATACATCATCATCTTCATGGAATTCAAATATTGTAAGAAAAGAATGCGAAGTTTGTAAAAAACAAATTATTTCTGAATTAGAAGTTCATCATATTAAACCAAGAGCATCTGCTATTAATAATATATTAGATGATGGAACACATATGAATGATAAAAGAAATTTAATTGTTATTTGTCAAGTATGTCATGATAATGTTCATAACGGTAAACTTGATATTGGTGAATTAAGAATAACATCAGATGGTCCAGAAAGAATTATTAAAGAAGAAAAAAAAGAGGAAATAAAGGAGGAACATAAAAAGAAAAAGAGTAAATGGACTGAAGAAGAACATGAAATAATTACGAATACATTACAGAAATATACGTCATTATCTTTGAAATCAATAAGAGCTCAATTAAATTCAAAATACGGAATTGAAATTAGTGATACTATTTTAGGAAAAATGAGAAAAGAATTAATAAAATAAAATTATATTTAATATTTTATTTTTTTATATGATTAACGACGAAAACCACCACCTTGAATTGTTCCATTACCCGCTTGTCGTTGATTAGACAATTGTTCATTTAAATTAAGACTCATTAAATCTTTAGTAAATTCTGCTTGTAATTGATTGGAATCATCAGATGATAATAGCTTCATAAGATATTTTCTGTAAACAAGATTCTCTTCAGTTAATAATTCAAGTTGTTTCCGGAGAGAATCAACATCACGACGTACTGCTACAATTTCTTGACGAACAGGATTACCAGGTTGATAGTTTAGACCAGCACTATAGAGAACAGAGGTCATATCTGATTTCACCGAAACTTTTAATTAATACAATATAACGCACAATATATTATATTAATTAATAGAATATAAAAGAAATAAGAATAAATATATTATTAAAAAAATTATAGAAAAAAATTTGATTTAGAAACCTTTCCATTTAAATCCTAGAAGAAAAGATGATTATCCCAATTCGTTGTATGAACTGTGGCAATATTTTAGCTGATAAATGGTTATTTTATCAGCAGAAAATCAAAGAACTTAGAGGTTCTAATAACATTGATCCAATCTATATGGATGGTAAATCAGTTCCGGATACACCTGAACTAAAGGTTCTTAATATGTTAGGATTACGTCGTTATTGTTGTCGTAAACATATGTTATGTCATGTAGATTTAATTGATAAAATTTAAAAAAAATAAATATTTATTATAAAATAATTATAAATTAAAAAGGTAAAATCAAAAAACAGTATAGAGAAAATGGAATTCTTTATACCTGGATTATGTCTTTTTATTATATCAATTATTGTAACATTTATAATTTCACCAAAAATAACTCCAATTGTTGCAGCAATATTATCAATTGTTTTTTTAATTTATGGTGTACGTGAACATTATGAATTATTTGCTTCAGAATATCGTTTAAGTACATGGCATGAAGGACTAAAAATTTATGCTCCGGCTGTTATGATAATTGCTATTATTTTATTTATTATTTATGGTATTTTTGGATTTTTTACAACCGGTAAAGTACCTGTACCCGCTTTACCAAATATTAATTTACCTACTCCCAATACAACTACAGAGTCTATAATTGAATCACTTAATAGTGTGGCAAATTCCTTATCAAATACAGCAAATAATATATTATCACTAAATAACAACAGTAATGGAAGTTTAAATAAAAATAAGAAAAATGGAAATAATATTTCAAGAAGTTTTTTGGAAACAATTTAATAAGAATAAATAGAAATGGTTCGTAAAACCAGAAAACATTATTCTCATAAATCAAAAAAACAACAAGGTATTTACTCTATACCTGAAATACGGCGTTCTTTTGAGTATATTGAGGAATTTATTGATAAGAAAATTAACGATAATGAATCCAAACAAGAATTAGTTAAATTGTTACGTAAAGAATGGTCAAAAGTTTTTCTAAAAGATTTAGATAAAAAATCAGCAGAAGTATTTATTGAAGACAGATTCGCTAATAAACACAAAAGATATAGACATAAAACATTAAGAAGAAAGGGTGGTGCTAGTCCAATTACAGGTTCACCACTCGATTATGTTACAAGACAAGGTCTATATTTAGCACCTGGGCAGATTCCAGATCAAAATGGACATCTTCCACTTTCAAATGGTGCTGTATCTAATTATGGCAATTTTATTCAATATGTTGATAAAGGATTTTGGAATCCTGAAATTGCTCAATCATATGATTCAATCCAAGGTCAATCAAAATGGCCAATTGTGCCAGCAGGTATGGGAAGTAATCTTGTTAAAGGTGGTGGCAGAAAATTAAGAAGAGGTGGAGCAGTTGGTTCTTTATTATCACAAGCATTTACCCGTCCAATTCCATCTTCTTCTCCTCCAAGTGTTTTACAAGACATGCAAAATATGTGGTATGGAAAAGAAGTTGGTCCATCTCCTGATCAAATACAAAGACAACCATCTTATCAATTAGGTTCATTATATCCTAAACCTATTACATTTTAAGTAAAATATAATATATATATTAACTGATTTAATATATTCATATGATGAATATATTAAAATAGATATTGTGAGAATAAATAATATAAGAGTCTTTTATTGTATTAATTCAGATAGATGGCACTAACTGGAGACGAATCTAGAGAACTATCAAGAAAATTGATAGATAGTTATTTTCGCACAGTAACTTATCCATACACTAGACATCATATAGATTCGTATGATCAATTTTTACAACAAGACTTAATAAGTATTATTCGTTCACAAAATCCAATTTTAATTTTAAAGGATTTGATTGATGAGAAAACGAATACATATAAATATAGAGTTGAAATTTTTGTAGGTGGTGAAGATGGAACGGCGATAGAGATAGGAACTCCGACAATCAGTCTTCAAAATACGGATGAAGTTCGTATTTTATATCCAAACGAAGCACGTTTACGAAATTTAACATATTCTTCCGCTGTATATGCCGATATTATTGTAAAAATTACATATACAAAAGAAAATGGTGAGGTTGTTGATTTATCACCTGATATAAATACATTTAAGAAATGGCAATTATTTAAAATTCCCATTATGCTCCATAGTAGATATTGTATTCTTCATAATAAATCAAAAGAATTTGTAAGGGAAGTTGGCGAATGTCCTTATGATAATGGTGGATATTTTATTATAGATGGTGCTGAAAAAGTATTAATTACACGTCAAGAACAGGCATTTAATACATTATATATTACTCCTCAAAATGATCCAAAAGTAGAAGTATACGCATCAATTCAATGTTTATCGCCAGAAACACGTCAAGTAAAACGTGTAGCTTTTGCACTAATGAGACATGTTGAAAAGGATAAATTTACAGCACATAGTACAATTCAAGTATCATTGCCATTTGTAAGAAAACCGGTTCCTTTGTTTATATTATTTCGTGCATTAGGTTTTCAATCAGATGAAGAAATTCTTAGAATGATATTTCCAGATTTTAATAGTGCAGAAGCTAAATTACTTTTACCTAAATTACAGCCATCTATTATAGAGGCATTTCCATTTTTAAATACATATACAGCAATCCAATTTATTAAAACATTAACGAAAGGTTTTAGTATAGCACATGTATTAGATATTATTAAAAATCAATTATTTATTCATATGCCAAATGATGCAAGTTCACAGGCTCTATTTTTAGGAGATTGTGTTCGTAAAATTTTAAGAGTAAGTGAAGGATATGATGATAAAACTGATAGAGATGATATTCGTAATCAACGTTGTTTAACTAGTGGATTTTTAATTCAAGAATTATTTAATAATAGTTACAAATTATGGGTTAAAGCATTTGTATTAGCAATTGGTAAGGAATATAACTATAATAAAGCAGTATTATATAAAGATGAAAACTTTAAAAATATATTTCAAGCTGGAAATGATTCAAAAATATTTATTTCAGGTTTATTAACTGATATGATTATGAAAGGTTTTAAAGGTAAATGGGGAACTGGTCTAGGTGAAGATAAATCTGGTGTGTTACAAGCATTATCACGACTATCATATGTTGATTTTATGTCACATTGTCGTCGTGTAATTTTAGATTTCGATACAAGTATGAAACTAACAGGGCCACGTAAATTACATACTTCACAATATGGATATTTTTGTACATCGGAAACACCTACAGGTGGTTCAATTGGTATTACAAAAAATTTAAGTATTATGACAGCAATTTCAACCTCTTCACAAACTGATTCTTTTTTCAAATGGTTAAGAACAACAGGACGTGTTTTTAAACCAGAAGATATTACATTAGAACATCGTATTACTTTTGTACCCGTTTACATAAACGGTGGTATATTTGGTTATACAGCAAAACCATATCTTTTAACAGGTGTTCTAAAATTATTTAAAAAAACAGGATGTTTACCATATTCTGTTAGTATATCATTTTCTATTCGTGATAGGAAAGTATATATCTATATGGATGCTGGACGTCCTTTACGTCCACTTATTCATATTGAGAATGGTGTTATCCCTTTGCAGAAATTAAAAACATTTAAATCATGGAGGGATTTGGTAATGGGTAATTTAGAATTACGTAATTATGCTAATTTGGAATCTACAGAATTTATTGATCCTTTAGAAAATAAATCAAATGCATTAGAGGATTATCCTAACTTCTTACACAAATATACAGGTGTAATTGAATATATTGATCCATATGAACAAAATGAATCATTTATAGCAAATAATTCAGCATACATTACACCAGAAACAACTCATATTGAAGTACATCCGTCAACTATTATGGGTATGATGACATCATTAATTCCATTTGCACCACATAACCAGTCTCCTCGTAATCAATTATCTTGTTCTCAATCCAAACAGGGTGTATCAGTTTATACTACAAACTGGAGAAATCGTTTTGATAATACTGCACATGTATTATGTTATGGTGAAATGCCAATTACAAGAACAATTTATAATAATTATTTGGGAGAAGGTAAAATGGCATATGGTATGAATTGTATTTTAGCTATAGCATGTTGGTCTGGTTATAATCAAGAAGACGGTATTGTTATGAATTATGATGCTGTTCAAAAAGGTATGTTTAATTCTATTTCATATCGTTCTTATGAGTCATTCGAAGAAGATGATGAAAAAGCAAATGTTAAAGTTCGTTTTGGTAATCCCGCATTAGTTGGAAACTGGAAAGATTTAAAACCAGGATTAGATTATTCTAAATTAGATGACCGTGGTATCATTCGTGAAGGTGAATATGTTGATGAAAATACAGTTATCGTAGGTGCTTATATGACAAGTACTATTGGAGGACAAGTCACTGATGCATCTACAACACCACAAGTATGGACACGTGGACGTGTTGAAAAAATTGTTATTATGGTTAATAATCTTGGTTTGAGACTAGTTAAGATTAGAGTTGTTCAATCAAGAATTCCTGAATTAGGTGATAAATTTTGTCTTACTGATGATCATGAAGTTCTTACTGAAACTGGATGGAAAAATATTAATAATATTTCATTAAAGGATAAAGTTTGTACATTATCAGAAGACCATACAATTACATATACAAATCCTAATGAATTATATGAATTTGATTGTGTTAATGAAAATTTATATCATATTAAATCACAGCAAATTGATTTATTAACTACATTAAATCATAAAATGTATGTAAAAACACGTAATTCCGATAAATATTCATTACTTCAAGCAAAAGATATTATTGGAAAGAGAGTACAATATAAAAAAGACGGATTTAATGTAAATAATGATTATCAATTAATATTAGATGAGATTCATCATCATTCCGCAAGAAATATTAATATTAAAATGGATTCGTTTTTAGAATGGTTTGGTTATTGGATATCAGATGGATGGGTATGTGAAAGTAATACATCAGAATATCGTATTGAGATTTGTCTATGTAAGGAACATGACCGAAAACGATTTATAGAATTATCAGAAGAACTTGGATATAATGTATATTCTAATAATGATAATACTAAATTATATATTTCAAATAAACAATTAGCATCATACTTATATACTTATAGTAAAGGTGCAATTAATAAAGAATTACCAGAATGGGTATGGAAATTAAGTGAACGTCAAACAAGAATATTAATTAAAGGATTAATAGCAGGTGACGGTACTGTTATGAAAAATGGTGTAGAACGTTTTTTTACATCATCTACGATTCTTGCAGATCAATTTCAACGTCTATGTTTACATGCAGGATGGTCTACAAATAAGATAAAGGTATATAATGCTGGAAAACCATTTGTAATTAAAGGAAAACAAACACATGCAAATGCTGATTATTGGTCTCTTACCATTAATAAACATAAAAATAATCCAATGGTAAATCATGGCCATACAAAAAAACAATCTATACAGGCTGAAGAGCTTGTTAATTTTACAGGAAAGGTATATTGTATTCAAGTACCAAGTCATGTGTTTTATGTAAGACGAAATGGCAAACCAGTATGGACTGGTAATTCAAATAGACATGGTCAAAAAGGTACAATTGGTGCACTACTAAGAGGTTATGATATGCCACGAACTATTACAGGTATCGTTCCTGATATGATTATGAATCCACATGCTATTCCTTCCCGTATGACAATTGCTCAAAATCTTGAACAATTATTAGGAAAAACTGCGGCATTATGTGGAGCAATTGGAGATGGTACATCTTTTATGAATGATGGTTCACCCCAAGAAGCAATTGGTGGTATTTTAGAAAAAATGGGATATGAGAAATATGGTAATGAAGTATTATATAATGGTGCAACTGGAGAACAAATTCAGGCAGCAATATTTATTGGACCTGTATATGGTATGCGTTTGAAACATATGGTTGAAGACAAATGGAATGCTAGAGGTAAAGGTCGTAAAGAAGTTAGAACACATCAGCCTACAGGTGGTCGTGGTGCACAGGGTGGTCTTAAAATTGGTGAAATGGACCGTGATTCTATTATAGCACATGGTGGAATGTCATTTGTAAAAGAATCATATATGGAACGTTCTGATGGTACCACTATCCCATTATGTGTATCATGTGGTACAATTCCTATATATAATCCACGATTAAATATTTCAATTTGTCCTATGTGTGATGGACCTGTTAAATATATTGGTGATAGTATTCATAATATGGAAATTTTACCACCACTTGGTCGTCCTAAATCAAAAATTGTAAATGTACAAATGCCATATTCTACTAAATTATTAACACAAGAACAAGAAACATATTTGAATTTATCTATGCGATTTATAACAACATATAATGTTAATCGTTTAACACCTTTAGAGTTATCAGGTAATTCGAGTGAAATAATAAAAGAATTACCAAGATTAATTTTACCAGAAACAGTTGCTCCTGCTTATATAGAAGAAATTCCAGAATCAACATTAACAATTGAACAATTACGTTCTATGAATGCTATATTAGACGAAGAGAAAGAACGTACTGATATAATATTAGATGATGAAATTAAAAATTCAGATCTTGAACAACAAAATGTAATGGGACAACCTCAGCAAATGGTAATGGGACAACCTCAACAAAATAATATTCAAATAAATGACGATATTAAGTCTATTAATATGATGGAACCTCCTGTAATACAAGAATCATCTATACTACAACAGCAATCTTCTATAGTAGAACCTCAAATAGGTGGTTTATTGCCGCCAAATTTAAGTACTACAATCAATACAGTAAATGATACAACCATTTTAGGAACTAATTCCACGCCTGGTATGGGTCCTATTATTGCTGTAAATACTGATGAAGCTGCATTTATAAGGGATGGATTAGGTGATTTTGGTGGTGGAAATCGTCCAATAAGAAGGAATCCATTTAAAAGTACAAATCCATCAATGATACCATCAACACCAAGATATACACCATCTAATGAAGTTGTAAATACACCAAATCAAGTAGTTCGTGTAAATAAATTAGAATAATAAATAAAATTTGACGACCTAAAAACATATAAGATGATTAATATTAGGAAATGGCAGACAACTTTGAATTTATTGACAATCTTTATCGTAGTCGTATGACAATATTAGATATTTTAGAATATCGTGGTTATTCTGTGGATAAATATCGTAAATTTTCTCCGGCTGAGGCGACTGTTGCTGCAACAGTACTTCCAAGTCTTAGTTTTAAAGTTACTAAAAAAGATGATGAAAGTAAAGTATGTGAAGTGAGATATGCAAATATTAGCCGTCAGAAGTTAGATACATTCTTTGATGATATTGATGATGCTAATTCTGAAAATACAGAAGTAATTGTAATGATGCCAAATAATGTAGCAGATGCCCATCACATTATTGCCTTAAAGCAATATATGAAAATGAAAGAAGAACCAAATGAAAAAGGTGAAAAAGTTCGTCGTAAATTACGTATATCATTCTTTTGTATTGAAACAATTGTATTTAATCCAATGAATCATATTTTAGTTCCAAAACACGAAATTGTTCCTGAAGAAGAACATAAAACACTAATGGAATCTTTACATATTACTTCAAAATCAAAATTTCCTGAAATTAAATTTCATGTTGACCCTATAGCCAGATGTATTGGTGCTGTTCCTGGTGACATTATTAAAATCACACGTAATAGTGCATCATCTGGACAGGCTATTGTATATCGTGTTTGTGCTCCATAATTAATTAATAAATATAATTAATAAATATAATTAAAAATAATAAAATTATAAAAAATTATATTTGAATATCTTTATAATTTCCAATCATAGCTTGAACATTATTGTAACCAAGTTTCTTAGCTATAACAGTAACCGCACTTGCTCTAATTCCCTTTTTACATATAAATAAAATTTTACTATTTTTATTAGGTATTTTTATTGGTAATTCTGTAACGAAAGAACCAATAGGAATATGAATTGTATTAGGATTATGGCCTTCAGACCATTCAGTATCAGTTCTAACATCAACAATATAATCATATTCTCCATTTAATATATTTTTACGCGCTTCTTCTGGAGTAATTTCAAGTGGTCTATAATAAAAATAATATATAATACTTATAATTATTAAAAATATAACTATTACTTTAATTTTATTCATAGTATACTATTATATAAAAATAAAAATATATAATGAATCCGGATATGTAAAAAGTAATAATGAAATTGTTATAGGAAAGATAGAAGAATCATGAACTGGGTAGATGAAAGAAGAAGATTTCAACAAAGATTTGATGAATTATCTCAAGAAAATATTGATGGAATAATTACGGAATTAAATCAGGTATTAGGAAGATATATTGAAAATGGAGGAATTAATCAAGATCCAAATAATAATCCGATATATAACAAAATTATAGAATTAAAAGATAAATTAAATATAATTAAAGAAAGATATTACAAATTAAATGAAGATATTGTAACATTTTTAGGTAGTCAGGCAAAAGATAATAATTTAGCAGGTTTACTAACTGAAAATGGAGAATTACAAAAACAAATAAATCGTTTAAATAAAATTACAGATGAAATAAAAGTTGATGTAGAAAGTGCTATTGCTAGAGACGAAATACTCCGGTCTAGAGATACAGATATATCTCGTCATAATCTTTTTTTATTAGATAGACCTATTCGTCGTGGAATGATTCCCTATTTATGGGCTATTTCTATTCTTTTTATTGGTATTGGTATTATTATTTTTAATAATTATATTCCATCTTTAACAATAAGTACAAATGTAACAAGTCAGATATCATTAACAGATTTATTATATAATTTTATTTCAAATAAAATGGTATTATTTTCACTATTGGGTTCATTATTACTTGTAATATTATTTTTATCATTAAAAATAGCAGGTATATTTGGAAAATAGATATAATAAATAAAAGAATAAATGTAGTAGAATGTCATTAGTTTGTCCAGCAAGAACAAGTTTAACAGAGAGTGAATTAAATCAAGTATTTGAAAATGGAATATTACCAAGTTCACAGAATGGTTCTTCCGATAGAGAATCAAATGGTATGTTAAAACAATCAGTAGTTGTTACAATAATATCTTCACTTAAGAATTCTGGTATTATTCCTATTCCAACAAGTACAAATGAAGAACTGTATATTAGAAAAGTAAAAACTTTATTAAATAATATTCAATCTGAGTATTGTTTTTATGATTCACGTTATAAATATTCATTAGAAAAATTATTTGACGGAGTTCGTCAAGGATATTTATTAAATACACCTAATACAAGAAGTATAATTGAGAAATATTTATCATATAGTCAAAATTTAAATAGACGTTTAAATGATTTAACTCAAATAATAAATGGTATAACCGAAGATATGTTTAGGGTATCTGGTAATCTTGAAGCAGAAATAAATCAATTTAATAATAAAATTAAAGAACAACAACGTAAATTAGAAGAACAAAATAAAATTATATCATCAAGTGAAGCTGTTACAAGAATTAAAAAAGATATGGTTAAATATACTGAAGAAAAGGCAAGAAATACAGATAATTTATTAAAAATGTATAGTTTTTTAAATGTAGTAGCACTTGGATTATTAATTTATGTTTATAAAGCGGCAAGTTCTTAAAGTTATTATTGTAGATGTAATTTCTTAATTCGTTCTAGAAATGACAAATTTAGATCAAATTATAGACTATACAAAAATATATCAAGATGTAGAATTAGCATCTGCTATTGCTCAATTAAAGAAAGATCCCGCTCAATTACAATTGTTTTTACAAAATCAACAAAATAATGTATATAACGATATTACAAAACAAAAAGATAATACATTTCAAAAAGTCTACGGAGATTTAAATCGTGCATCCAAAGTTCAAGAATCTGTATTAATGTATAATAAAAGAAATAAAGAATTATCTAATATTCAACAAAATATTGTAAATAATCAACAAAATAGTGCAAATGTTATAACTCAAGATAAAAATGTAGCATCACGAAAAAATGAAATGAATGAATGGACTGTTAATAATAAAAAAGATACATTATTTGTATTTTCATCTTTATTTATTATGCTTTCTGGATTACTATTATTTACAGTATTATGGAGTATGGGTATAATCAGTTCTTATTTATGGGTATTATTATCAGCACCCTTAATTATCATATTTGTATTAATAGTAGTAAATCGTTCATTATATACCGAAAAATTAAGAAATAAGAGATATTGGAATAAAAAAATATTTGAGGGCCAATATGGTAAAATACCAATTCCATCTATTTGTCCCGAAGCTATTCAGGGTATTGAAAGTGGATTAACTGCTATTCAGGGAAATATTAAGACAGGATTCGCTAGTACAGTTAAAAGTGTAGCATCGGGCACACAACAATTAGGACAAGGAATATCTTCAATTGGTCAATCAATTTCATCTTAATATAATTTAAATAATTAATATATTATTTTATATTTTTTTATAAAACAATATATCTGATTGATAATAGGATGAGTATATTAAATAAAATGATATCTCCGTCAGAAATAATGGAACAATTTGAAGATAGAAATATATCCTCAGCGGTATGTCGTTCAACACCAAATGGTATTAATAATATTGTATCACAAATAAATGATTGTACAACAACTGTAGAGCATAATAGAAATAATAATTTAGGAAACAATATTTTGGATGTAAAACGAGATATTGAGTCATTAAGAGCAAATGTAGGTGATTCATTATTAATGGGTGATTCAATGTTTGGTAATTTTGGTCACATTAATATAACAAATCAAATAAGAGAACGTAATAATGAATTAAAGAAGAAAAAAGAAGAATTAATGAAAGGAATTGATAAGAAAGAAGCAATTATTGAGCGAACAAATCGGGATTTTTCAGATGTAAAAGATTCATTACCAGAAAAACAACCAAGTAAAATACTCCATTTTATTGAAGATTATACATTGGCATTTTTATCTATTTCATATTTATTTATGATAATTGGTTTTATTTATTTCTATACAATATCAGCATCATCATATATGAATGGATTTTTCCAATCATTTGTTGGAAGTATAATTATAACAGTATTTATGGTATTTATTTTATATTATTTATGTTAAAAAAATAAATTAAATATAAATATGTACTTATTCATATAATGATTTATCATATTCTTCAATATCATTATCATCTTCAAATAATCGTAATTGTTTGAATGTTTTTTTATCAGAAGGTTCTCCAAATTTATCACATAGGCGTTTGTATAATTCCATTTGAGATAATTTACGACCAACGCCACCACCAATTCCTTCATACCATTGTTTATAAACTCTAAAGATATCCTTAATAGGTGCTTCATATCCTCCTTTTGCAATTTCACGAATTCTAGCATTAATAAATTTAGCTACAGAATCAAATGATTCTTGATATTTATTTGACTCTTGACTAACAATAGTTGGAACAGAGCCAAGACCATATGGTAGATATTCTGTTTTATAAATATGGATAAGACGTGACATAAATAATGTTCTCCATTTTTTTAATTTTGTATCAAGTTGATTATCTCTTGGGTAAATATTTGATTTAGGGTCTGGTTCTTCAACAGTAGGATCTACGAATTTAGATTCAAAAGGAACAGCACGAACACGTCTCCATGTACCACGATCCATTGTATTAATAGCAGGAAAAGCATTGCATAACATAAATATTTTACCAGTAATTTTAAATTTTGTTTGTTCTTCAAATAAACCACGTGCTTCTACATCATCTTCACCTGTAAATTGTTTCATGCGTGAAGTATTAAGTGGTTCACGATCATCTGGTTCAGCCATATAAATAAAACGTTTATTACGAATAGCAATAATATCAGGATTCGCTGCACCTGAATCTGGACGTTTTCTAGTCATAGCAGTAGATTGTAAAGATGAAGCATAATCACCTAATGCCATAGACATTAAGTCTACAAGTTTAGATTTACCATTACCACCGACACCAATCCATGTTTCATAAGTTTGTTCTCTATTAGCTCCTTCAAGACAAGATGCTAATTTTCTCCACATATAAGAACGTAATTCTGGACGTGGAAATACTTTTTCCATAAAATCATCAATTTCTTTATATATTTCTTGTTGTTCTTCATCATGTGGATTATATTCAACATAATCAATTGCTTCACAATTTTTAGTTAAATATCTTCCAGCCATAAATGATATAAAATCAGTTGGTTCAGATTTACGAAATTTAACAGTATATTCTTTAGTTCCATCATCTTTTACATTAATAGAGCGTAAATCGACGACACCATTATTAAATCCAATTAGATATTGATTAGAATTTAATTTTTGTGTAAAATCTTCTTCATAAAATAAACCAATACATTCTTTCATTACTGAATCCTTGAATCCAGTAGTATAGAGGCACTGTTCTATTTTAGTCATTTTTTTCATTCGTGTTTCTTCAAAACTACGCTCATCATTACTGAGATTATTAAGACGTTCACGAATTTTATTTCTTGTATCTGAAATAACTTGTGCAACTTCAGTTGTCATTTTATTACGAAGTTCAATACCTTGTGGTAATTTTTTCCAACAAATACCATTAAATTCGTACCAATCAACTTTTTTGGAATCAACAGACGCACAATAGTTATTACCATACATTCTTTTCATGAGTCTGGCAATATGAGTATGTGTAGCATCAACCTCTCTCTCTACAAAGTCGACAAAACTATCACTCATAATTTTTTTATATTTTTTAGGATTATCATTTTTAGCCCACATATGTAATGAACGAATTGTAAAATGACGTTCATGATAGGAACGTCCCCAACCTCTTGTCCAATCACGATATAGACTATTAATATTATTTTGATTTGATTTAGTAGATTTATCACTAAATTTCATCCAAACATTAAACATATCTTCTGATTGATCAATATTATGTAGACACCAACCAACTTCAATCCAAGATTGATATGAATCTGCACGTGTTGATGATAAACATTCTAATGCTAATTTTTTAGCAATCGTAATTTTATCAAGCTCAATTTGTTCATATACATTATTACTAGTTAATTGTATAACTGGTACTACAACTTGTTTATATTCTTCTGTTATAATTTGTGATTTTTTACCAGTACAATAATCAAGTCGTGTTTTCCATTCATCTTGAGTTTTTTCATCATGATCTATGTGTTCTATATTTAAATTGTAACGAATTGATAGTAATTCAAGTAATTGTCGTGAATTATAATCATGAATATTTTCTTCATAAAATGTACGTGTTTTAGGATTATATACATATACAGCACTAAGATGATATGATGGAATATCTGGTTTAGATTCTCCATAAAAGAACCATCCATTTTTTTTAACAATCGCTTCATCAAAGATGTCTTTTTCTGTATTAATATATCCAGTATTTTTAAAAGAATTAGCAACAATATTTAATTCAAGTGAACGATGACGTAATACTTGTTGATGTTCAGAGGAGAGAATAAGATCAGGACATTCAATATGTACACCATCTTTGATGGAGCGATTGATTGCGTTATTTTTTTTATCTTCATATGGACCTGGACGTAATGTGATAAAGAATCGCAATGGTTTATAATCTTCAATATCATAGAAATGAGCAATATTTGTAACATATTCTTGAATAAATTGATAAATATGAGATAATTCAAATTGACGCTGAATAGCACGTTCAGGTGGATATTTGAAATCAAGATCAATAAGGATGGGTGTACGTAAATCACATCGTCGTTGTTCAACTAAATTTAGAGGTCTTCTTTGTTGTATAAATAAATATTCATGGAGTAAATCAAGGAATTGAGGATATTCATCATCTTTTACCATGAATCTACCTTTAATTAAACCCATACCTGTAAAAGAGCATGGATCGCCTTTTTCAATGACTCTATGGGAATCAAGGAATACACCCAATGTAGTTTCCAGAAAATTATCCATAACGGTGAGTGGCATAGTGTTACGACTTGCCATCCTTTATATTTTATAGTCAAATTTTATTTTTATTTAAATCACATTATTTATTTATATCTTTATATAATTATATAATAATAATATATTATTATATAATATTATTATATTATAATATACATATAAAGATAATTAGTCGGAGATAATATTATTATATAACTATTATTTTTATTATTTTAATTAAAAAATAATAGTTATATAAAGATAATATATAAAATTATTTAATTGTAAAATATAAAAAATAAAAATTGATTTAAATCTGAATTATGAATAATAGTAGAACAAAGATGAAGGATAGTGACTTTTGCCCCACCTGTAAATATTATTTATATTTAGATCAAGATAATAATATTCTCCGACGAATTTGTCGTAACTGTGGCTATCAAGAAGAAGAAAAAGGAGGATTAATTTTGGAAATTGATTTAAAAGAGAAAACATCAGAAGGATATAAGATTTTGATGAATGAATATACGAAACAAGATCCAACTTTACCACATGTTAATACAATTAAATGCCCTAATTCAAATTGTAAATCTAATGGTCCAAATGGAGAACGAGATGTTATTTATTTAAAATATGATGCAATTAACATGAAATTCTTATATATATGTAATATATGTGATACACAATGGCGTTCTAAAGCTTAACGTCCAGTCCATACTTTAATTATAGGAAAAGATGTAAAATCATTAATCATATAATCTGAAAATGTCAAACCCCATTTTTGATAATCAAAAATATTACCAAAAATATATTTTTTTGGTGAAGAGGAATGATGATAAAATAATAATGGAATAACACGTTCAAGAGCAGAACGATATTCACGATTTTTTATTTTAGGTAATAATTTATTAAAAATATCATAACGTTCTACAATATCATTTAGAATATTCCACTTAATAATAGACATTACGCCAAAAGAACCTTGCCATTTATCTGTATTGTTATACAGTATCATTAGTGATTCATATTCTGGTAAATCATATAATAATTCATGTATTTCATTAGTTATTGTATAATTATATGTATGTGGAATAGACCATAAAAACGTAATAGGTTCATCAATATTAAAATCAATCTTAGATTGAATAAATACGCTATCATGTAAAATAATAGCAGTATCAAACGAATGTAATAAATAAAAATAATAATATGGTAATAATTCAGCTTTACCTTTATGTAAATGATCATAAATAATTGTACAATTAGTTAAGTGTATATTGTCATTTAAATATGTAGTATCACTTGAATCATCTATTATTATAATAGGTTCACTATATAGTTTACGAATAGATTGATAACATATTTTCCAATATAAATCAGTTATTTTATTATTGACATGACGAATTATAATAAATCCAAAAGACATAACTATATATAGTAAAATTACATATATTTAAGTCTGAATAATATAAAATGAATTTATAGACGCTGTTGTTCATATTTTTGAATAGTTTTGAAGATTATTTGTTTTGCTTCCATAAGTTGGGTAGGTGTGGGGATAATAAAATCTTCAGAACCATCAGGTCCTGGATCCCATTTTAAGCAAAATTGTTCTAGGATTTCTTTTTCAATCAAACTAACATCATTAACATGGCATTGAAGAATTAGATATATTTCTGAACCTTTGGTATATTTATGAAGTCTAGTAATTCGTGTATCAGGACACTGTGATGTTCTTCCAACTTTATATATTTGAGAGTTTAGTGATTTAAATTCTCTTGTTCTTACAAGATAAATATAACCGTGTTTTTCTTCAATATTATATGTCATACCTTTCATAATTCTTCTACGCTGTCCTTGTTGAACAGCAATTGAAACTGTTTTAACTGGTTCGGAAGGAGGTTCTTTATAGTCATCTTCATCATCTTGTGTTTCATCAAACTCTGAATTAAAGTTTGATACAGACATGATTTCTATACTCTTTAAAGCAAAAAAGCCCTTTTATATTTTCCACATTACGTAGAAAATATAAAAGGGCTCTTAAGCGGTATACATTACTAAAAATATATAACCAAAATATGAACTTGAATACGAGAATATCTCTCAGATGAAGCATATTTTGGATTTAGTTTTATCTTATAAAAAGATAAAAACCTATAAGACAGTATAGGCACTGACGATTATTTAAATAAATAAATAATCAATTTAATCTTTGGTTACATGTTATTGCTGTCATGTTTCCTTGGCAATTCTACCAACAAATATATATACTATATATTTTAATTGAATTGTAGTTATAAAAATAACTAACAGGAAATCCCGTTCTAACATGGAAATATTAAGTCTGTATTCTAATAATCGTATTCGATTAATTACATTGCTGTTAGAATACACCTATTTTTCTATAACTCAATAGGTCTCAATAGAGGGCGAACAATATTCTAATAGAAACTGTATTCTTTTTAGAATTTCAATATTCATTAAATATTGCTGTTAGAATACAAATGGATAACGATTAGGAATCATTATCCGCCCTATCTACTAGTATAAATAACTCTTTAAGCTCTTAAATTTGTAGAATTATCTTCTTAAAAATAGATATTATCAAAAATATGTCTAACAGGATCATAACGTGAATCATCTAAAATTGCTCTCATACCTTCATAAGGAGTCATTACTCTTACACCATTCTTTTGAATAGCTTTTAACATACTTGGGCTCCATCCAGATAATTGGACTACGCCATTTTGATTAGCAGTCGCATGAAAATCTTTAAATTCACTTCGTAAATTCCAAATAACAATACGAGGTGGTTTCCAACCATTACCTACTCCCCATAATTCCTCTCCCGCTTTCTTAAATTCATTTTGAATCATCATAAGTTGTCCCTCCCAATTACTATCAGACCTATTTGCAGAATCAAAACCCATATCCGTTAATACAATTAAATCTTCAGGTTCTTCTCCCACAGGAATTTTATGTTCAATCATTTTCTCTAAAATAGTCATACATGCCTTATAAAAATTAGTATTGAGACCTTGACCTAATCTTCCATTAATACTTTTTAATTTATCATCTAATGTATTACAATTTTTAAAAGAATGCCATGATGGCATATAATCAAATGTTAAAATATAATCTTTAAAGGAATCATGATTAATTTCAGAAATTAAAATACCTAATGATAATGAAATCAATTTAGGTAATCCATCCATACTTCCACTAAAATCGCACATTGGAATACATTTATTTAATCCACCCAATTTAAAAGTTTCATCACGAATAGAATTCCACTGACCTTCAATAATTTCTTTTTCGTCATTAGACATCTGTAAAGATTTATATGATAGCAATGATGATACTAATTCATGAGGCATTACAACATTTGCACCATGTGCTTTAGTTTTACCTTTTTTCATATTTTCAATAAAATCTAAAAAGTGTTCACGACATAACATACGATCCATATCATCTGGATAGCGTAATAATGTATTTTTATGTCTAATCATTTTATTATTTGGCTCATTTAAAAAGGCTTTTGTATGTAGTTTTAAACATCTACCTGGAACATTTTCGGGTTTAATATCATACCATGATTTATCACACATATAAATCTCTACAGTTTTTAATGCTTTATTCAAAATACTTACATCTTTACGGTATTGTACAATACGTTTACGTCTTGATTTTAAATTAGAATATAAATTATTTGAAAATAGAATTGCTAAGTCAGAATAGCGTGAACCTTCCCTAGGGAGCCATTTAGCAAGTAATGACATTTTTTTGCATTCATTATTTTTGTAATATTCCATATCTTTTTTAAATGTCTCTTTTACAAGCTTTACAGTATCATACTCAAAATCTGGGATAATTTTAACTAGTTCCCATAAATCTTTCCAACAACCATATTCGGGAATTAAATATAATAATCTAACAGTTGTATCCTTATCATATTCATATAATAATTTCATGAAAGTATAAAATAATTTCTTTTCACCTTTTCCTCCACGAATATCACGTGTTTGAAAAGCCATTACAAATAAATCTCGTAACATAAATGGATCATTTGTAGAATAAATACATTCAATATGTTTTTTTAGATAAGATTCTTCTAAATCCCGATTTAACATCGTAAATAAACTAACACGATAATCACCAACGCCATCTTCAGTATAGACGTCGGCACCGTTTACACCTGATTTTGTCAGATTTCCATTCATTGCTTGTACAAATGCCATTTGTCTACTTATATGTAGAATAACTCTTTAAATTATATTATATTATATTATTAATATAATATAATATACTATTAAAAACTATATATAATTAAAATAATTGCCATGTTTTGGATGTATTAATTTTTTTGCTTCTAGGACCAATTACAGATGATAACATAGGATTAGATGGTGTTCCGAAACTTAGTTCCTTACCTGCTTTATCAATTGACCAAAACATCCAAGGAATACCTTTATCTTCTGCTAAATTAATATGATCAATAATATCAGTTGACGATGATGAACCAAATTCTGCTAATATAACTCTTTTACCATATGCCATAGCTTTTCCTGCATTCGCAGATAACATTAGATTTGCAATAGCTTTACCATTATAATCATGAATTGTTAGAATATCAACTGTTCCACAATTTAGAACCTTACTTACATGGTCTACAAGAGGAATATAGATACTTTCCCAACCACCTCCTGAACCAATTGGAATTTTTGTAAAACGTTTTAACCAAGCTGACATTTCACAAATCCAATCATCGTTTTGTGGAGTAGATGTTCCTCTTTGTGGTTCATTCTGTGGTTCCCAAGCAAATATAACATCGTCCATATTTGCCCATGTTTTATTTAACCAAGGATTATTTACATTCATTAAATATTGTAAACGATTTTTAAAATCATTTCTAATATTTACATCATTATAAAATTGAGATGGATTATTTGGATTATTTACTGTTAATTGTGTACATTGACTTGGTTGTGCTTCATATGGAATATTATATTTAGTAACATATGCATCTCTTCTCCAACATCCTAAACTCCATCTATCATGTAATGATACTATAAATTTAATATTATACTCTTTTCCAATAGCAAACATTTTATTAATACGATTAATTGTATCTTGTTGATACGTACCAACTGGATTTTCTACATCCTGTAAAAAGTCACAATCTGCTTCTCCTGGATATCCCATTCCATCAGTTGATAATAAAAATACTCTTAATACATTCAAATTATATTGATTCATTAATGAAAATGTTTGTCTTTGATATGTTTCTGAACAAGAGTAGAGGTAATAATGATTTGCTCCAGCAAACATTGAATAATTTGTATTTACACTAGTACTTGAAAAAAGTAAAAAATAAATTAAAAGACCAATACCTGTTCCTGTTGTACTTCCACAACATGCCATCGTTACACACTTTTTCTTAGATTCACAACAATTTGAACATTTTGATTCGCAACATGATGGTTTTGTTCCTAACATGATATATAATAATAATATAATTATTTTAAGTTCATTATTATATATTATAAGAAACTTAAAACAATTATATATCTCAATATATATAATAATATGGTAAAGACAGTACACTTTTATGTACAAGGACAATTTAGTAATAATCTATTTCAATATTTCGCAGCTGAAATTATAAAAAAGATTTATAATTATGATGAGGTAAAACCAGTTTTTGATTTTAATATGGATTTTGTATATAGAATAGATGATGAAAAATTCAAAGAAATTATTATAAAATATATAAATGGAGAAAAATGTGAAATGGAATCACGAAAAGATATTTTAATGATTGGATTTTTTCAGAGATCTGAAATTTTAAAATATGAAAGAAATTATTTACGTAATTTATTTAATATTAATAATAAAAATTATATTAATAATCGTATTCAGATCTGTAATATTGTAAAATATATATCAAAACATAATATTAAACCAGGTATGAATGACTTAACAGTCCATTTACGTTGTGGAGATTTTTGGGATCATGAGAAAAATAGGTCACAAATTTTTAATCCAAATGATATAAAACAATTAATTAATAATATTCAGCATGATAAATTATATATTGTCCGTAACAAACCTGATTTTGATTGGGAAAAAAAATACTATGAAGAATTTGAATGTTTAAATCCAATTTGGATTAATGGAAATATGGGTGATGATTTTGATTTTATAATGTCATCTAAAAAAATAATTCTATCTGCTTCAACCTATTCATATATAGCATCATACTTAGGAGATGCAGATGAAATCCATATTCCATATAATTCATATTATGGTGGAATTGATGGTTATGAACAACACCTAGCAGAATTTAATGATAAATGTAAAGTATATTATAATTTAAATTATTGGATTCCATCTAATTTTTAAAATAAGGTAATAAATCATTAAATATTTTATTTGGACTACAATCTCTAAAATTTAATATATTTTCACAACCTGATATAAAATATAACCAATTTGATGAGTGTTTAATATCATTAAATAATAATAATTTATATAAACCTGGTGTAAATGATAACCATTTTTCAAATATATTTTTTAAATCATTTGAAAATCGGGAATGATATTGTAAATATAAATGTCCTAAAAACAAAAACATATCACGTCCTTCTTTTGGGCATGGATCGTTAACAGAATATACCGTACTAAGTGATACATCAGTTTTTTGTGTTAAAATATCACCAATACATGCGAATCCAAAATCAATTAATATAAATGAATAATTAACTGTAATTTGTTCATATTTAGGAAGATTTGATACTGATAATGTATCAGGTACTGTAATAAATTTATTATTATTAATGCTTTTTCTTATTAAGAAGTTACTTGGTTTTAAATCTCTATGATTTATTCCAATTATATCATTTAATATAAATACAATACTAGATATTTGAATAATACATTCAATCATAAAACGTGTGTATTCAGTTGATGGAATTTTATCTAAAAAACGATCTATTGTTTCTGCTTTATCTATTTGTTCCATTGCGAAACAAATAGAATTATCTTTTAATTTAAATATTGTTAATACAGTAGGTGTTCCTGTCGGAATTAGCATTTCAATAAAAATATTTTCTACTACTTTTTGAAATAATGCCTCTAATAATAAACTTGAATCACCAGTTAAAATTGGTCTTTTTACATATACATCTCTTTCAATATTTCCATTTATTAATTTAGCAGAATCAATGAAACCAAACGCACCTTGTGAAACAGTTTCTATTAATATTAATTTACAATGTTCGGTATCTATATAGAAATTACTTTTAGATTTTTTATTTAAAAAACATGGTATATTAATAGATTTTAACCATGATTTATCTTTTATACAACCTTCTAAATGATATATAATACAATCTATATATATGTAACCTCTACATTTTATATTTTTAATACACATAATTGACTATTATTATATAAGGTATTAATTAGTAATAGCTAATTTACCAATCAATGATAATAATTCGTGAAATGATGGAGAATCTAGAAAATTTGTATAATCAGATAACATATATGCAGTAATTTCACGTGGATGTTCATATGCGCTTGGTGTTAATCCAGGAAAATATTCAATAAGTTCATTTGGTAATTTTGTTACATGGTAGTTATTTTTTACATTATAAAACCAAATATAAACTTGATTCATTTTAGGATGCGATATATCTTTAAAAATAGGAACAGGTATCCAAGTATCTTTAAAAATCCATAATGGTTCATCTATTGTATCAGGATTATATCGTCTATGTAATTCAAGATGTTCAGGAAGTATACCATTCCAAATAGTCCATCCTAAACGTTGGAAAATATGATTCCATATATCTTTAAATTCTCTTTGATGAATATGCCATAATTCATGAATTAATGTGACTGAAGATGTACAATATGATAAATCTGGAAAGCATATTATATTTGTTGGTCTTGTATGTGGCATTCCACCTTCAGCAGAAGGCATTAATGGAATAATATATACATCATCTAAATCCATTTGTAATCTTTTTGGAACATATTTAATTATTTTATTTAATTCATTTTGATAATAATCTATATCTTCGGACGTTATCCTATTGGGTGTATATATACAATCTTTTCTTGCCTTGCTGTTAATTTTATCATTTGTACACTCTTGTATATAATTATCTTGTTGTTCCGCATAATTCAATAATATTTCCGATTGCTTTTTATTACTAATTATTTTACATTCAAAGTTTGTTGATTGATTTACTCCCATTTTACTATTTATATATAGATTTTTTTTAAATCTAATTTTATAGTATATAATGTCTCTACCTAATGAAATAAATATTAGTAATTTGATTACAAATATACAAAACAGTAATTCAAAAAATAAACATAATAAATACAAACAATATACAATATATAAAAGAATAGGTTCTGGTGCGTATGGAGTAACATATGGAAATGATACTACAAATATTATATTTAAATTTATGTTTTTATCTCCCGAAATGGATAAACAACAATTTATAAAATATTGTAATGATGAAGTTGAAAAACAACATATTGCTAGTATATATAATTTGGGTCCAAAAATATATCATTATGGATTTTTTGAAAATATTAAATCAATTCCTTATTTTAAGAATATATCGTTTTATTTAATTGAGATGGAATATTATTCTGAAAATGGTGGATGGTCGCCAGTTAGATTATTTGAATTTGAAGATTATAAAGATGAAATGTGTGAATTTGTTACTAATTTTATTAAAGCAGGTCTTGTTAATAATGTAGATCCAGCAAATCATTTCTATATTCATAAAAAACATGGATTACGTATGATTGATTATGGTAATGTAGAATATTGTCATAGTAATAAAGAAAATTGTAAAAGGAGTATGTTAGAAAAACTATTTGTACTATTAAATAATACAAATAGAAATACAATAATAGATTTATGTGTTAAAAAAAATAATAAAACTAATAATAATAATAGTTATAAAAAAATTAAAACTAAAAGTACTAAAAAAAGATATAAACCATATGGAGGTTTTAGAAAATCAAAAACAATTAAAAAGAAAAAATAGATTTAATTTATATTTTATTCATTAGATTTTGCTTTATTTTTAGTGGCAATTGAGCGGTCTTTCTTTTTAATACTATCACATAGGAAAGAATCGTATATAAAAGAGCTAATTGTTCGTTGAACTGTGTTTTTTTGTTTTTCTGTTTCAGAGGGTAATGATGATATGGAACTAGATGGTTTACTAGAAATTGAACTAGATGGTTTATTGTATTGTGATTTAGTAATTAGAATTTTACCACCAAACATTTGTGTTAAAGCATTGCGACGACTTGATGTATCAGATTTTTTTAAACAATCTGAAAATAATAATTCAGCAGCTTTTGCTTCTCTAAATGCTAAATATTTATCTAAATTTTCTTCAATAGTTGGACAATCTTTTATCATATTAGGGTGAAATCCTGGTATTTTTTCAAGTAATAAACCAAATGCTTGAGAGATGGGATTTTGGAGTTGATGTTCAATATAATGTCTATAATCAGGAACAAGATTATTTTCTTTAATAAATAGAGGTGTTTCAATACGGTCTCCTTGTAGTTTAGAAGCTTGTTGACCACCTTTTGGAGCAATATAAACATAACCAATTCTATCTCCTGCCGCAGGAGCATTACCTGGGTCTCTTTCCGAAATACGATCTGCTAATGCTTTGTGAGCAATGCGAGATGGATCAGCGTATTCTGCTCGTAATGATTTTGTTACAGTTAATTGTCCTAAACTAACTTTACCTTCAACTAATTCAGAACATTTATCTTTAATAAATTGAAAAGCTCCTGCAACATCTCTTGAATTAAGAAGCATTTTCATTGCTCCACCAAAGATTGTTTTAACAATAGGAGCATTGTCTCTTCTTTTTAAGGCAATACCCATATATTTATGTACATAATCATCTGCGTTTTCTTCATACATATTACCAGCATAACGTTTTTTAGAAAACATTAATAATGGATCAAATGCTTTATCAAATTCAAAATCATGTGGTGGTTTTAATACTTTTGTAATAAAATGACCAGCTTCGTCTGTAATATCAATAGTAGCTTGGCGAGCTTCACGTCCTTCTAATAATTCACCAGTTTCAGGATTCTTAACATTAAATTCAACGAATAGAGAATCCGTATTATGGACAATAAGTCCATCAGGACCTGCCTGAAAATGATGATTATCTGTTGTTAAATCATATACTAATATATCTTTCGTATTTAATATAGTTGAACCACAATATATATCACCATCTTTATATTTTGTAGATAATAATTTCATTCCAGATGTTAATTCAGTTGGTTTAATAATTTCTCCAGAGTGTTTAATTAACGAATGATCATCCGTAACATCAATATGCCCATTTAAAGTAAATACACGATGAATTTGTTTATTATAAGGTAATTTATGTCTAATAATTCTATAAATTTTTGTCCAACCAATTTCTGTCCAACTTTCACAGTTATCTAATTCATAATATTCCTTATCACCATAATTATTCCATTCTTTATTTGGTTCTAATTTATATAAATTTTCTATTGTGATATTATATTCTATTTTATTATGACGAATATGAATAGGAGTATCTCCAGTTACGGAGTCACCATACACAACTTTTGCCATACATTTAGCGGAACATTTAGGATTATTTGCTTGAGGTCCATAAAATTTTTCAATTGCTGCTTTTGCGAAAAGAATTTGTTTTCTACCATATGATGTAACGGATGCCGCTAATGCTTGTAAGCGAATTTTAAATGTGGAAGAACCAAGTTGTCCATATAATGAGTTACCAGTTAGTTTATAAGCTAATTGTTCAGCATCTAGAAGAGCATATCTTTCAGGATCTGATTCTGCTTTCATTTCTTTCTTTTTAGCAGAACGTGCTGATAATAACCAAGTTGTAATTTGTGGAAGAGTAGATTTTGTACCATCTAATGGCTGAGCATAGCGACAAATTCTTCTACCTGATTTAATTTTACGTGGTACTTTTCTTCCATCATTAGGGTCTGGTCTTAAGATATCAAATTCAATATCTGTATATGCATATCCATCACAATTATCAAATGTTTCTGAACCCCAATTATGTGAGATTAGAATACCATCATCTGTAAAGTCTTTTACCCAAACAAGAGAATCATGACTAATGTTTTCACTTACAATTGTAGAAGGATATAGAGAGGCAAAATCACATACTCCAATGGGACTATTTGAATAGAAACCAGGTTGTGGGTCTAAAACAATAGCTCCTTCATATGAATCATTAACTTCAGATTGTTTTGGAGTAGAAAGGACAGGAATTAGAATATCTCTTTCTCTACAGTATTTGAAAATTAATGATTCAATTTTAATACCTTGACCACGAGTAAAGATATAGCTGACAGGAACTGAACAGACATTTGCCATTGACATTGAATTATTAAATGTTTCTAGTTTACGATATAAATCAATAACTAGATCACAATCTTGAATACAATATTTTCCAACAATAGCACGTCCTTCAGGACCTTCTCTATGTAAACGAAAGATATCTTGTGGACTAACATCGTCTTTTACAACGACCCACTTTGTAGCATCATCTAATTCAGTCAATTCATCCTCATTTAATATACAAGAACAAATTAATTTATTGGATTCTACTGATGTAATAGTTAATTTAGAAGATACTGTTTCTCCTGTTTCATCTAATAATGTAATAGAACGTCCTGGTTTAACGTCTTTAATAGCACCTCCAACTTCAAGTATTAAATTATTTGTAGTAGAATCATAATTATATTTTTTAAGTTTACCAGACATAAAATGTTTAGTAACTTCATCTAATTTATAAGATGGTAATGTATTATTACGTTTAATATAATGAAACATATCAATTTGTAACCTACCATGTGTTGTCCAGATATACATTCTATTATCACCCATAGCAGATGAACTTAGAAATTTTTCTTCAAGTTTTAATTCACTTGCTAATTCAAATAGGCGTGTAAATTGATGAATTGATGAATTTGAATTAACAAGACCAAGTAGTTCAGCTCTTTGCCATAAATAATTTTCATCAAAACCAAATACATTATACCCAATTAAGATATCTGGATTCATAGTAATCATCCATTCAAACCAACCAAGAATCATTTCTTTTTCAGTTTTAAATGAATGTACTACGATACCAGGTATTTCATTACAATCAGGAAATACAAATAAATGTCTTTCGGTTGTTTCAGTTGTACCTCGTGTTAATGTTGTACCAATTTGAATAACAGGATCTCCTAATAATTCAATAACATTTTTAAACGTTTTTTCCAAATATTTCTCTAGCATTGTAATAGAATCCTCATCATTATTATTAATATATTTTTCAAATTCGTGTAATACATTATTACTAAATAGTATTTTTTGAATATATTCAATTGTCTTTTTTAATTTACAATAAATTGGGGTGGCATTTTTAGGAAGATTTAAGGGTGGATTTTGATCTGTAGATAAACTGTTTAATATAAAATTAGATACATCGTTCGCTGTTTTAATATTATTAATGATTTGTTTTGAAACTTTTTTCCATGTTGCTTTTGCTAATGGAAAATCACCAGTCATAGAGAAACATTCAATATCCCAAGATGCTGTTAAGAATGGAGCGGATACACGTGTTCCTTTAACTGGTAATATTTGTTCATAATCGCAATCAATAACAATATTTTTATCGGTTTCTTCAGTAATTGAATATATACCATCTTTAACACATACCCAACCACATGGTTGGATATTTTGTGTATGAATAAAACGAAGCATCGGATCAATATTTGCTTCATAAATTTCAATTATTTTTCCTTTTAAGGGTGGTTCAAGCTGTGATTTAGTTGTGAAATTTAAGTTATCATCTAAGAATAAATTACGAAGAGTACGAAATAATGAAAGTGATGGAACATCTATCTGTAGAAATGGATAAAATGTATTTGCTGTAAAACCATAAAATATTTTCTTAGTAACACGTTTCATATTAATATAATCAGTAGGAATACCCTGTGTAGTAATATATTGTTTAATTGAGGCAATAGCTTGTGATGTTTTTTCTTCAGGTAAACGAATATAAAAAGTAGGACGAAATCCAGTAATATCACAACGAATTGTTTTACCTTCCTGTGTAGTACCAAATAGATGAATAACAAATTGTCTTTCTTTAGAAAAGTTATTATATGTTTTTTTCTTTTTACGATTATATTGAAATTCTTCATCATCACTAACATCTGAATTGGATTCATACGTTAATTCACGCACATCATCTTGTTCAGATTCAATACAGAGATCACGAGCCTGAATATCAAGCAAGTGAAATACAATATCAGATTCAACAGCGGACATGACAGTGCACTATTGATAATATATTAATTATATTTATATCATTTTATATTTTCAATTTTTGTTTTTTCTTTAGGGATTTTTTCTTTAGGGATTTTTTCTTTTTATATGTACTTGATTTATTTTTCTTAACAGCGGCGGCTGTAGCTAATAGAACACCAATTGGTGCGAGGGTATAAGCTGTTCTAGAAATAGCACCAAATAAGCTTCCACCATTTCCTCCACCTACTTTTTTATTAGGTGGTAGAGAATTTGAAATACTTTCTAAGTCTTTATTTGTATTTGGTGGTAATTGAGCAGATAAAGACGTAGCAAAATCCGCTTCTTGTTTTGATATAGAATTTATTTTAGGTTCTATTTCTTTAACTTCATTTTTAAGTAAATCAATTTCATTCTTATTATTTTTAAATGATTCAGTTAATGTATTGCCCATAAGCGATTCTTCACCAACATTTATATTTTTACGAATATTTACAATTTCATTTTCAACAATATTATTAATAACATTTGTTGGTTTATTATTACGTAAAGAATTAGCATTATTTATAGACTGTTTATTGACTAATCCAGATTTAACAGATAAATTACCAGCATTTTCCATAACTTTTGTTAATGTAGCTGTATCCTTTACAGGTTCAATATCTGTAATTCTATTTCCTTTATTATCAACTAATATTATACTTGGATAACCATCTGCATTAATAGGTTCTGCTGATTTATTAATACTTTTATTAACAAAACTATTTACATCATTTAACATTTTTTCATTTACTTTAACAACTTGACTAGAACGATTAGGTGATTGTGTAGCTTTGTCAAAATGAGGCATAATTTGATGACAATGACCACACCAATCCGCATAAATTAAAACAATTGTTACAGGACCTTTAAGTATTCTTTTCTTAAATTCATTTAAGGATTTATCTGAACGGATATCAACAGGTGGTAATATTTTACCAGCAATAGAAGTTTTACGTCTCCGAACAGTTTTGCGAGACTTCGTTTTTGATTGTTTTTTGGATGACATTCTACTTTGATATTTTTTTATTAATTATATGAAAGATATAGTAGTTAAGATGACTTTAATTGTTATATTTTTATTATTAATAATTGGTTATTTAATTTTATATTTTACAGGACGTAAATATTTGGAAAATTTTCAAGATGAAAAGAGATTTAATTCAGATGGTTCTCCAAAAAATAATTTAAATAAAAAAGTTTACTTGCCGGAAAAACCATACGCAATGACACCATTAGACAATTTAGATGACTATGAAATATCTGCTATTTTCCAGAATCAGGGTTCAAAAGAAGCTTCAAAGAAACAAATTAGTGATGCTATGACCCGGTATCCAATGGATTGGTCTGTACAAGGTCAAAATTCTCAATATTTTCAAGAAAATCAAGTAGATTTTGAAAAAGAAACAAAAAATAATATTAATAATCCACCTGTAACAGGTTTTTATAAAGAAGTAGATGGACTAACATTACCAGATACATTAGCACAAGATGAAGAGGAACGAAAAATATTACAAACTTATCAGCCAAAATCAAGTAAAGATTTATTAGAATATTCAGTTGATGATGTAAAACAATTATTAGATAGAGTTTATTTAAAAAAAGGCCTTATTCCCATTGTTGAAAAATCAAAACAAGGTAATAATGTATGGGAAGTAACTGAAGTAAAAGAAAAAGACCCCCATATTGTTTGGGAAGATGAAATTGAAAATAAAACTGAACGACAAAAAATGGAAGAACGTGGTGAAGAAATTATACAAGTACCATATACCGTTTCTGATATAGCATCTGGTTTGGACCCATTTTACCAAACTAGAAATCCCGTTCGTGATGGAAAGTTTGATTATACACAGTGGACACCTGGTCTTGAACGTATGTTTGCTCCCACATATCCTATTAAACAATGGGCTTAAAATTTAATAGTTTAAAGTTTATATTATATTTTATCTTTATAAAATACAATATAATATTAGATGGGAAATATAATTAAGTCATATGTTAATTATTACACTAATTCTAGTACAGAATATGATGTCAATAATGAATTGTGTATTACAGGTGTAGGTACGGAATCAATTATCTCTAACGAAAGACTTAAAGAAGAATCTGAGAAGGAATCTGAAAAAGAATCTGAGAAGGAATTAGAAAAAGAATCTGAGAAGGAATCTGAAAAAGAATCTGAGAAGGAATCTGAAAAAGAATCTGAGAAGGAATCTGAGAAGGAATCAGAAAAAGAATCTGAGAAGGAATCAGAAAAAGAATCTGAGAAGGAATCAGAAAAAGAATCTGAGAAGGAATCTGAGAAGGAATCTGAGAAGGAATCTGAGAATGATGATGAAAAAGAATCAGATAAAGGTGATAAAAAAGAATATTATTCCAATGAGGATATTAATAAAAATAAGGCATTTAATATGAAATATAATTCATATAAGAAAAAACATAAGAAAAGGTATCATACAAATTAATTACCAAATGTATTTTCAGAAGTATATGATATTTTAAGAAGTCCATCTGGGGATTTAAATGAATGATAAATTTCCATGAATGTAGCACTTGCCCTTGGAATTTGTCCATTTACAAATAATATAATAGCGGTTTCTGGTCTAATTCGTAAATATCGTCGTATTGTATATATAAACTGTGAAAATTCTAGATCGCGTGGAACTAAGAATTTATTTTTACTAATGTTAGGTAAATTATCACGAGAATCTTTTAATTTAGTGATAAAAACAGGAATCTTTTCAGGATATTTTTTAAGAATATTATCAATTTCACCAGGTTTAATTTTAGGTGTGGTCATAGTATATATTATAATTGAATATAAAAAATTAAATGGTATATTCAATTATAAAGAATATAAATAATGTAAAGGTAATATATATAAATGTGTATAATTGATTATCGTGAAACTGAATTAATAGATTATTTATCATCATTAAATGGTATAACAGTAAAACAAATACCTGTAGGTGATATTTGGATTGGTTTAGATGAGAAGGAAGAATTAATCGAAGGTGGTGTGATTATTGAACGTAAAACGATTCGTGATTTAGAAGCATCTATATTAGATGGTCGTTATAGGGAACAACGTGGAAGGATATTATCGTATTGTCAAGAAAAGAAAACACAGCCAATGTATATATTAGAGGGTTCATTATCGTCTACAACAGGAAGATTACAGAAGAAAGCAATTATGAAATTTATTAATCGTCTTATTTTTCATTATCAAATTCCTGTAATGCAAACTGAATCCGTAAAGGAAACCGCAGAACTCATCCAAAGTTTAATAGAACAATGGAAAGATGATCCTAAAAATTTACAAAGAACAACAGAAGTTGTAAAAGTTACGGATGGTATTCATGTCCAAAAGAAAGTTAATGCATTAAATCATCGTCAATTTGCAATAAATTGTTTAGCGCAATGTCCAGGTGTGTCTGTTAAAATGGCAGAAGTATTAATTGATACATTTGGTTCATTGAAAGTTTTAATAAATACTTCAAGTAAAGATATAGAACAAATTAAAATTGGAAGTAGAAAAATAGGTCCTGTTGTATCAAAACGTTTATTGGAGTTATTAAACAGTTAAATCTTTCATAATAATAATTTCTTTTTCTTGAGATTGTATAATTTGATCAAGAAGATATTGAATTGTATTTGGTTTTTTTTCTAAATGTTTACTCATCATAACTGCCATGGAATGATGAGGAATCATACCGCGTAAATATTGAATTTCATTAACAAAAAATTGTTTACGAATAAAAAGGAAGGATAAACCAGAAAGGAATAAACCAAAAAGAGTATAACGCATATTAAGTGTAAATAATCCCATAAAAAAGAACATAGAACCTGTCATAAATCCTGTCATATAGATGTCATTTATACTAAAACGAAAATCGTCTATTTTATCAATCCATAAATTCATGGTGGAAGCAAACCCAGAAAGGATACAAGCAAGTAGCATAACAAGAAAGTGATTAAGCATTTTAATTAAGCATAACAATTAAATTTTTTTGTTTCCAGTGATAATAAAGAAAAGCAGAAAGACCAAATAGGGTATCAATAAGTAAAACAATCCAGGCATAATGATTTTGATGGATAGCCAGATATGAAAAAAAACACCATAATAACATATGAATTGGTCGTAATTGTTTCCACCATATTTTATCTCCAAATACTTCCATTCCCGTATCTCTTTTTCCAATAAAAATAATATAAAACCATCCAATAACTGGAATAAATGCTAATAATCCAAGTAAAGTTAAATACCATCCTTTTACCAATGCACTGGTAATTGTAAATAAAAGTCGTGTTCCAATACACCCGAATAGAAATAGAAAGAGACGTAATTTTAAAATATGAGTCATTCTATATAATTATTTGAAATAATCAGGTAAAGAATTTAAACGTGAAATATTATTTTGTGGATTGGACATATTTTGTAGAAAAGAACTTGGTGGTTGATAAGTTGAAGTTGACGGTGGAGGAGGTCCAGCAGTAGGATTAGATAAAGGTCTATTTAAAACAGTATTAATAGCAGAATAAGGGGGTGTTTTTAAAGAACCAGGAGCGGAACCAGAAATAGATTGTAATTGACCAGGTGTATTAATTCTAACTTTTTTCTGTGATTTTTTAGAGTAAAGTAAACGAGACGCTTCTTTTTCTTTTCTTTCAATTTCAGCTTGTTTTCTTTCAGCTGATTCAAGCATAGATTTCATAATAGGCGATTGTTCAATAATATAAGATTTTTCATGATGCGTCCAAGAAATATATAACATATTAGGCGGTGTATAACGTATTTCATAACCAGCATGGCGTAATTGATAAATAAGATATACAATACAATCTTCAAGATCTAATTTTGGTAATCCAAAAATGAAAGGAGGGACAGTATATAAAAGATAACATGGTGAATTTGGATATTGTGAAATCACACGAACTTTATTATAAATTTGTTCAAGAATCTTATTGTAGACTTTTAATCGTGATGTATCTTTATTTTTTCTTCTATCATATAATTCAGATGGATTTAGTATAGGTGTTTGTATATCCATGACTGATAAATAGTAATAAATATGTTTTTATTATAAAACGAGATAATAGACGTACGAATATTATTGTACGTATAAAGGAATAATACGTATAATAAGATATTATGTTACCATATAGGATATATTTATCAGGAGGTGGTGTATGTGCTATGGCACATGTAGGAGCATTAATAGAATTAAGTAAATATATTCCATTAAAGGCTATAAAAGAATGGATGGGTGTGTCAGCTGGTTCACTTGTTGCGATGTGTTTATGTATTGGTTTTACATTAGATGAATTATTAGATTTTTGTGTACGTTTTGATTTTAAAAATATTAAAGAATTGGATTCTATTCCGGGATGGGTATTACATTTTGGTATAGATACAGGAGAAAGATTACATAAATTAATTGATGCATGTTTACATGTCAAAGGTTTATCATCTGATTTTACATTTAAAGAATGTTATGAAAAATTTGGATTATCATTAAGAATAATAGCAACTGATTTGAATGAAGTAATTCCAAAGATTTTTAGTCCAAAAGATACTCCAAATTATAAAATATCAAATGCTGTTCGTGCATCAATGACATTTCCTTATTATTTTCAGCCATTTATCTGTCCAGAAACTGGACATTATTTAATTGATGGTGGTGTTATTAGCAATTATCCATTATTCATATTACCAAAAGAAGAACATAATAGGACATTAAGTATTTTAATAAGAATATTAGTTGAAAAAAATGAAAAATTAATGGAATTAGGAATAGATAGTTTAATTACACGTCCATTAAATATAGCATTGATAGAACGTTTAACAATAGAGGCACGTTTATATGAAGCGGATTGTATTCAAGTTATGTTAGGTCAATTAGACGTATTAGATTTTTCATTATCGGATGATACAAAACAAATAATTATTAAAAAAGGTGGTGAAGCTGTAAATAATTATTTTAAGTCTCATCCAAAACCAAAAAGAAGAAAATCAATTTCATAATTTTGAATGTATATTTTTATGTATATATACATCAAATGAAATAATTAAATCATTTTCATCATTTGTTTGTATAATTATAGTATTTTTATTTAATGGATTTAAAAATAAATTAGATGTAATAATAATTTCTTTAAGAATATTATTATTAGGTTCTTTATGATACATTATCATTTTATTATTATAATTATTTGTTATGTTTGAAATACAAAAGCATTGAGATGGAAAAGATAAATATAATTTTTTGTTTTCTTTTTCATATCTTATAAGATTTTTATAGGCACTATCTTTATATAAATCATAAATTGGAATAGACTGTTTATATTTTAAGATTGGATTATGAATTATAGATATTTTTTTAATGGCATCATTTAAGTTTGTAATATTATCGTCATAGTAAATCATAGTATGAGAACCATTTGTAGTAATATTTTTCATTATATAAAATATTATTAATATAATATATAATAAAAATTTATGTGATTATAAATACGCAATTAATTGTAGAATTGTAAGTGCATTAGACATATGTTCATCGGAAACTAATATAATATTATGACCAAAAGTATTAAGATATAGTATAGGAATATTATTTTCAGAAAAAAATTTAGAAATATTATAAATAATACCAATATGATCAATTCCAGGAACATCTTCATGAATATCGATTGCGTTATAAATTCTTTGGTCACTTGAACATAACTTACTAAAAACATGATGTGTTAAAGAATTATCATTATCATTTTCAAAAATATATGTATAAAATGTAATTTCATTTTCAAGAAAAGTTTGACATAAAATATCTTTAGTAATATTATAAAATTTATAATCTAAAATAATAGAAAATTCATCTTTTGAACATGTATATAATTTAATTTTATTTGGAAGAATTGTAATAGAAAATTTATTCATATATATATAATTAAATAATTCTTTATATTTAAAGTATTTCATTAAAGAAATCAACAATTGCAGAGCTTGTTCTTTCACCCGGATACTCAATCATTTGGGAATCATTTTTAATAAAAATGGTAGGATATCCTTTAATTTTTAGTTTACTAATTTCATCTTTATCATTATCAGCATCTAAAATTTTAACAGTAGCTTTACTACCATCTTTGAGTGTAATTGGAGAGGATGCCTGTAATTTATTAAATTCAGGTGCAGCAGTTTTACAATGTCCACACCAAGAAGCTTTACATATAATGATACTCTTAGATGAATCTTCAAATCCTTCATAATAATTATTCATGTAGAATCTAAGAAGAATTAAAAGAATTAATAAAATAGCTAAAATAATAAATAGGATTTTCATTCTATATATTTTATGGATGATAAAAAAATATATAAAAATACAATTTCATAAAATCAATATAAAGATAATATATTTATTTATTAATAATAAGTAATAAAATGGATGAATGGAAACCAATTAGTGGTTGGAAAAACTTTTCAGACAAAGAAATAATACAATGTAAAAATCTCTTCTTATTCTTTAAAAATAAGAAGGGATTTACAGAAAAAAATGCAGAAATATTATCACATATGGTTATTTTTAAACAAAAATATAATGGATTAAAATATTCAGATGAACAAGAAGATGCTATAAAAAAAGCATTACATAATGTTTAATCATTTGGCAATAACATTAATCCTAACATTGTAATAAAAAAGAAGGAAGTTGTAACAAAAATACCATTCAATGTTAACGCGCCATTTGTAGAAAGTATAGTTATATATTTTCCTAAAAATCGTTGTAAAATACTAAGAGTTTCAGGATTAGCAAATAGAAAAAATACAAGTGCACTATAAAAGCTGTATTTAGCTTTTAAAAGAATACGATTAAAAATTGGTGAAAATTGTTTAGATTTTTCTGTCGTAGGTTTTTCAGAATTCATTCTATTATGGCATAAGTTGTTTTAATAGTATGAAAATACTCAATGCTAATTCAGCATCATTAAATACAGTATTTTCTTTTAAATCAATTACTTTATCAAGAAATAATTCAGGTTTAATTTCTTTCTTTTTATAATCATTAAAATAATTATTAGGAATATTATTAATTTGTAAAAGTGTCTTTGTAATATCAATTAAATTATAATCAATTGTATGAACATTTAAAGGTATATCCTCATAAATATGGTCGGAATCGGTGCAAACTATATATAATGAATTTGATATGAAAAATTCATTTATGGCTTCATATGTTTTATCAGTAATATTTTTATGTCTTTTAAAAAATGTATCACTATCAGGAATAGTCATATTTTCATTTAAAATAAAGAATTGAATATATGGTAAACTATCTTGTTGACTATATGTTGCTAATCCTCCATTTTTAGAAATTAGAGATGATAAACGAACTTTTGGTAATTTAAATAATTGCTTTTTAAAAATAAATTGATTTTCTTCTTTGAATTCTTGGATAAAAGATTCAGTATGTTGTAATTGAGTTTTAAAATACAATAAAATATCATCTGGAACATTATCAATTCTATATACACCATATGTATGGTTACCACTATAATTAGTATCAGTAGGTATAAGATTATTACAAATATGTAATATAGTTAATAAATTTGGAATTTTAATAGTATTTATATCAGTTTGTAATATTGTAGATTCTAAAAAGTCATATACAGGATTAAACATAACCTTAAAATAATCAAATAGAGGATACATAGCTTGTTGTAATGATAATGAACCTCCAGACATAGGATTAGATATTAATTCTCTATCTATCTTTTCAATTCCATTTTTGGTAACCACGGTCATACCGTTTTTATTTTTGGATAATGATTTATCAAGATATTTTTTCATTTCTAAAAGATGTAATAATGATTTTAATCTTTCTTTTATTAATTTATTATATTCATCTGATTCTATATGTGATGCCATTTTTTTTGCAATATCTAAAGCATTTTGTATAGTTGGTTTTTTTACAACTGTATCTAAATTTATACGTTTGAAATAATTAAGTGGTTTATAATTATTATCCTTTTGTTCAGATTTTATTTCTGAGATAATATCTCCAATACGAAGTGTATCTAATTTAGATATAATCTTATTCCATTCACATTGTATATCTTGTGGTACATCATTCGGATGTAATAAATACCAGGCGATTTCAATTATAATTTGAAATAATTGATTTTCAGTAAGAGTTTTTTCAGGAGGAGTACATTTACTAGGTAGTTTTTTTTGCAAACCAGTATCTTCTAAGTCTTGAATTAATTTCTGAATATTAATATAAATTCTTTGTATACGTGTATTTTTAAGAAGTGAACTTGAAATTTCTGAACTGGATTTAAGATGTTTTAAACGATTTTTAAGAATTAGTATTAATTCATTTTTTTCATTTTTATCTGTAAATTGTATATTTGTTTGTGGACCTAAGAATAAATATTTTCTTAATAGATATTCAGTTCGCTTATCACCACCAAATGTTTGAATATATTGAATACGACTTTTGTAACCTAATTCAACTTCTTTATCTGTTCCCAAAAAATATCTATCACCACCTACATCTATAAATTTAGATAAATTTGGATAGGGGTCTATGTAATCTGTCATACCTATATCATGTAGTAGAAATTAGTATTATAATGATACACATAATAATAATAAACAATAAAAATTGAATATTGTTTATAAAGAATATAAACAGTGTTACATATATAATATAAGTAGTGTTTAAAATGAACTCAGATAATCAAAATACAAAAGTCTTTAATCCTTGGAATCCAAAGAATCGGGAGCTCACTCCATCGGATGCGATTCCGATTCTTAAACGTTATGGTTGGAAAGGACGAATTCAAAATTTTAATTTATTTGCACAAGCATGTTGTCATAAATCATATGTAGATCGTCCAGAAATTTGGCAAGAACAAGCAGAATATGGTGAAGAAATTATTATTACTCCACGCCCAGATGATTGTCTACCTTTACGTAAATGTGATAATGAAGAATTAGAATTCTTAGGTGATAGAGTATTAGGTTTAATTATTGCATCTTATGTATCTAAAAGATATCCAGGACAAGGTGAAGGTTTTCTAACACGTATTCTTTCTCGTATTGTTAATAATAAACAATTAGGTAAGTTGGCAAAAGAAGTTGGTATGAGTCAATGGATTATTCTTAGTCGTCATATGGAGGAAGTATGTGATGGTCGTAATAATTTACGCATTTTAGGTTCAATGTTTGAAGCATGGTTTGGAGCATTATATTTACAAGAAGAAGATGTTGGACGAGGATTACAACAATGCAATGATTTCCTAATTAGAATTATTGAAAAACATATTGATTTTGTTCAGATTATTATTGAAGATACAAATTATAAAGATCAACTTCTTAGAAAGTTTCAAGCACTATATCACGTACCTCCACGCTATAAAGAGATTGAAGTTGTTGGCCCTCCACATGATAGAATCTTTACTATGGGTGTATTAGACCCAAATGATAATATTATTAGTACAGCTACAGCACGTAATAAAAAAGTAGCAGAACAAGAAGCATCAAAAATTGCTTTAGAATTATTGGAACCATCTCTTAATCAATTATTTAATCATCCTTCACCTACATCTTCAAATGAAGAATTAGATGAAAAAAAAGATAATGAAATAAAAAAAACACGTCGTAAATTTACTTAAACATATAATTATTTCTATTTTTTATTATATTTTTTATTATAAAAGTGTAATAGAATGGACGCCAGTAAAATAACTGAATTACTTCAAAAACAAAATACAAAATATATTAATCGTTGTCAAACGATTGATTCCAGTACACTTACATGGATGAATCAAATACAGTCCTCAAAGTATATCAAAGGAGTAAAAACATGTAATGGTGAACAGAATTGTAATATTCCGACACAAGCAGTTTGTTCAGATAATAATGGTATTTGTTCATTTGGAGGACAAGGAAAACAGACAACTATTATAACAGGTTCTACACAACAATATCCTAATGTTCTATCTGGTGCTTCAGGAAGTGCTTCACAAATATATTCATCAGATAATATCATATTACAAAAAGCTGGTAATAATTTGTGTGGAGTACCAAATACATCTCCCGCTCCACAAAATTCTTATGTTCAATTACCATCATGTTATTGTGTTAATACAAATGGTCCTTTCCAATCTATTTCATCAGATTTACAAAATCCAAATGTTCCAGGAAATTCAACCATAACTGGAAATCCTGATAATTTACCAATTAATAATCAATCAAATCCATATTTACCAGCATTTGATACATATTATCGTTTTAAAAATCCTCAATGTAATTTTCCAGTACAAGATCAAAATCAAAAACATTTTGTTAAAATATGCCATACAAGATTTCCAAATGCAAATAATGGCGTAAGTGTGGTATGTACGGATTGTTCTAATTCACCAAATACATGTAATGGTTGTGTACAACAGCCTTAATCATTATATATATTATAGTTTAATTTACTTTTATATAAACTAATTTGATATAAATTTATATTATAATAAAATAATGCGATGTATTGTTTTATTATGATTATTCTATCCAGACTATAGATGGCTCAAGAAGAAAAAAGACCCCTAAAAGGTGTTTTGCCAAAAGGTGTCATACCTCCATATATTAAAAAAGCTCTAGAAAAAGAAGAAAAAATAGAAGTACAAGGTTCTAAAATTAAAAGAAATCCAGCTGTTAAATTAGCTAGTAAAGAAATTTTAGAAGCATTGAAGGCTCCTATTCCACAAGGAAATTTAGAAGCAGAACAACAACCTTTTAGTGGAATATCATCACCTCCGATCAGTGTTAAACAAAAAAAAAAGATTAGTATAGCACAAAAAAATCCATTACTTAGTCCAGGAATAAGTTCATTGCCACAACTTCCAGAAGATGTAGGCTTACCTCAATTACCTAAAAAGGATTTAAAATATTCAAAAAAACCGAAAGAGTTTCAAAAAATTAAAGATACACCAGATATAAAAAAGAGAGTAGATAAAGCTGTAGATTCAGAATTACAAGAAGAAATTGATAAAGAATTATCTCCAATTTTTGGTGAATATCAAAAAAAACAAGGCGATATTGAATCAAATAATCCTTATTTAACAGATACTATTATATATACACCACAAACACGTAAAAGTTTTTATCGTTTTATAAATGATAATTATTCTAGAAATTTTCAATTAGAGCCTCAAATTAAAGGAAAAGTAGATCAAGATGCATGTGCTAAATTAGAAGCTGAAAGTGGATCTACAGTTGAGGCATTTTTATATCAAAAGTTTGTACGTGAATATATTCGTAATGCATCTCCATATCGCGGAGTATTAGTTTATCATGGTCTTGGTTCTGGTAAAACATGCTCTGCTATTGCAGCTGCAGAAGCACTATATGGTACATCTAATAAAAAAATTATAGTAATGACACCTTATTCATTACGAGCTAACTTTATGTCTGAAATTTCATTCTGTGGTTTTAGACATTTTAATGTTAACAATCATTGGGTAAAAGAATCATTGATTTCACCAGGAGGGTTATCATATTTATACGCACGTTCTGTTATGTCTTTACCTGATAAATATCTTCAAAAAGTATTAAAACGACCTGAAGAAGATAGAAGAGCTATTTGGATTCCTGATTTTGATGAATCTAAAACTCCAAACTACAATGATTTAGACCCACAAGATCGTGATGATATTCGTGAACAGATTACAAATATGATAGATTCCCGTATTAAATTTATTAGTTATAATGGTATTACTGCGGCTGAACTAAAAAGATATGCATGTAATGCGGATCCTGTTACTGGTGAACGAGAATTTGATAATGCTGTGATTGTAATTGATGAAATTCATAATTTAACTCGTTTAATGCAAGGTCAAATTATGCCATATATTGTAAAACGTAAAGGTCGTGCTAGAAAAATTCCAGTTGAACCTATTGTACCTGGTAAATGGGTTCCTGGACTATGTGGTGGTACATTAAATTATAAACGAGCATATTTATTTTATAAACTTCTTACTGATGCTAGAAATTCTAAAATTATTGGTCTATCTGGTACACCTATTATTAACTTTCCAGAAGAATTAGGTATACTTTCAAATATTTTATCTGGTTATATTGAGTGTGTGGAATTATCATTATTATCAACTGATAAGAATACAATTGATACTTTTAGAATGATAGCCGAAGGAGAACCACGTGTAGATATTGTTAGATTTAGAGCAGGAGATAGAAAAATGGATGTTCTTATTTCTGTTTTCAATGAAGGGTATGAAAGAAATTCTAGAGATAAAGATAATTATGTAGGAGTACAATATAATCCTGATGCGCAAGAAGGTATTCGCGATGTTTTCAAAAGAATTAAAGACAAACTAATAAAAGCTGCTATACCTATTGGTTCAGAAACTTTTGTATCTTATCCTAGATTACCTATTGATGATGAAACATTTAGAAAAGAATTTATTAATCCTGTTAATCTATCAGTAGTAAATAAAGTTGTCTTACAAAAACGATTAACTGGATTAATTTCATATTATAAGGGTTCAAAAGAAGAATATATGCCAAGAGTTATCAAAGATGAAGTAGTTGAATGCGATATGAGTGATTATGTTTTATCAATGTATACAGTAGAACGTAATAGAGAAATTAAAGGTGAAGCTGGAAAGCAAAAAGATACAGGTGATACATTTTCAGCTGTAGAAATGTTTTCTAAAATGAAAAATCCATCAAGCTATCGTTTTAGAAGTAGAGCATTATGTAATTTTGCATTTCCAAATGCAATTGAAAGACCATTTCCTGGTACATTAGAAGAAGAGAAAGAAGCTGAAGAAATTGATATTGGTATGGATGACAACTATGAAGTATTAGAAGCATCTACCAATATTGAAGAAGATTTAGAAGCACAAAGAAAAGCAGAAGAAGAAGATAAAAATGTAATTGATCCAGAACAGCCTGAAGATATTGATGAAAAAGACGCACAACAAGGTGGTGAATATAATAATGATGATGAATATGATGATGAATATGATGATGAATATGATGATGAATATGATGAACATAATAATGATGAATATGATGAACATAATAATGATGAATATGATGATGATGAATATTATGATGAAAATCTGAATGAAGATATATATACAGGTGGTATGAATGGTGATAAAAAGACAGATAAGGCACTTCTTCAACAAAAACTAAAAGAACTTGAAATGAAAAAAGCTGCATTATTGGCAGCAAAGGCTGCTAAGGAAGCTAAGAGTGAAGTGAAGAAAGAACAGCCTGAAGAGAAGAAAGAACAAGTTGTTAAAAGAGTAAGACCTAAAATTGTAGAACAATCTGTTATACCTGAACCTATTGTTGAAGAGAAGAAAGAGCAAGTTGTTAAAAGAGTAAGACCTAAAATTGTAGAACAACCTGTTATACCTGAACCTATTGTTGAAGAGAAGAAAGAGCAACCTGTTAAAAGAGTAAGACCTAAAATCATAGGTGAATCAGATATAAATAAGGAATCAAAAAAGAGATTGATTGAACAGAAGAAGGCTGAATTAGAAGCATTAAAAATGAAAAAGAAAGCAGTAGGACCTGTATCACGAATTATATCATATAAAGAAAGAATTAAAAGAGCAATGGATGAATTAGATAAAAATAAAAATTTATATTTAAATTTGGATGCTGACCAAGCAGAAGCTAGATTAGAAAATTATTCAACAAAGTTGGATAGAATGTTACGTAATATTCAGAAATCAAAAGGAAGTAATTTAGTATATTCTCAATTTAAAACAGTTGAAGGATTAGGTGTATTAGGATTAGCATTAAAAGCAAATGGATATGTTGAAATAAAAATAGAAGGAAGTGATAATGCTCCATATTTTTCAAAAGAAACAGAAGAATCTCTAAGAAAAGGACCTGAAAAAATGGAGAAACGTTTTATATCATTTACAGGTGAAGGTTCAAAAGATAGAAGAAATTTAATTTTAAATATTTTTAATGGTAATTTTGATAAGTTACCTGGTAATATTAAAGATATTTTAGAAGAATCTGGTTATGGAGAAAGAAGAAATAAATATGGAGAAATTTGCTGGGTAATTGGAATTACAGGAGCAGGTGCGGAAGGTATTTCTCTGAAATGTTGTCGTTCTGTTCATATTATGGAGCCTTATTGGAATAATGTTCGTTTAGATCAAGTTAAAGGACGTGCCATTCGTATTTGTTCACATAAAGATTTACCATTTAAGGACCGTGAAGTAGAAATTTATACATACTATACTGTATTTTCAGAAGAGCAAAAGAAGACAAATAAGATAGATATGACTATAAAAACAACAGATGAGAATGAAACATCAGATGAAAAAGTATATAAAATTAGTAAAAAGAAAGATAAAGTTAATCAAGAAATATTAGAAATAATGAAAGAATCAGCTGTAGATTGTGGATTAAATTCAGCAGATAATGATGGTATTCAATGTTTTGTAGTCGATGGAAAACCAGACCAATATTTATTTGATCCAAATTTAGAAATTGATAAATTAATCACAAGTATTGAATTAAAAGAAGAAAAATATGAAGAAAAGGAGGATCTTCAGGATAAATTAACTAAAGAATTAGGATTAAAATCTGAATTGCCTCAACCTACTACTTCTAAATTACAAGTTCCTGTGATTACATATAAGAAAATACAATATTTAATACGTCCTAAGAAAGATTCAGGTGAATTAATTTACCAACTTTTTACAAAATCAGATATGTCTTTTAAAAATCCAGTAGGTGAAGTAAGTGTTAATCCAGCAACTGGAGATTTACGAGGGTCTATTCCAGTCATTTACTAAATATTCTATTTCTATATTTTATATATATCTTAGAATATACTTTAACGTGTATCATATTTATTATATGATTCTGGAAATTGAGTGTAAACCCAATCAGAAAGACATTCTCGTAAAATATCATTTTCTGATGCTTTTTGTTGTAAGAAATGTACCCATGCCATATCATAATTAAATGAAGTTGTAGTATATATTTCAGGATAATCAGTAACATCTTTTGTACCAATTATAATATTACATTGTTCAGATATAATATTAGGATTGCCTAATTTTTCAATTTGACCATTTTTAGAGTAAAGATTATTATTAGATTGAATAATAATACGTTGAGAATTTTTTCCTTTTAATGAAATTAATTCATCCATATCTTTACAATAAAAATGAAATTCATTTCCTAAATTATAAATATAAATTAAATGCCATTTATTTAATGTTAATTTAAAATTAGTTGGTACAGCTTCAATTTGATTATTAAAATTATGAGAAATATACATAGTAGCTTCATTGCCATTAAGTGGTGTAGAAATTAAAGTAGCAAAATATTTACCAACCCTAAAATGAATAAATGTTTCTTTGACAGGCATCGTCCTAGGACGAATAGCAAATGTAACGGTTTTCCAGCTTTGATATGCAATATTAGTTAAATTAATACATGAATTTCCATTATTTAAACGAACAAATCCTTTATTGCCTGGAACAGATTGTTTTTCTTCTGAACGAACATGGTATTCTAGACCTTTATAAATACTAAATTGTGAAAATAAACCTGGATTACGCAATTCTATAAATTCACTTGATTTTGAATGGACTTCATAATTAATAAATGGAGCATTTGTTTCACATGTTAATGAATAATTTTGTTTATTGAAAGTAGGCGTTCCATTACAAGGAATAATATTAACAGTAAAATGTTGTAAACCACCACCTGCGTCAGACCAATACATTTTTGTAATATTAGGTGTAGATGACTTATAATCAGTACAAGAATTCGATTGTGATGTAGCAACACCAGCTAAACCAAATAATCCAGGATTATCTATATAGATTTGTTCAAATGCTTGTTTATCAATATTATTAGGTTGATTTACTGCTATCCAAAAGCCATCATCGTAACCTACTCTGAATTTAACAGAAAAATTATTCTGAGTTCGTACATCAAATAACTGAACCATACATCCAAAAGGACCACCGCCAATTTGTGGAACCCTGGATGGTCCATTATTAAATTGTACAATATCATATTCTATTGTTCTCTTTAAGAATCCAGATACCTTTGTAATATTACCAGGAATTGGAGCAAACCAAAATACTTCAACACCTTGTTTATAAGGAGCTCTTTTAATTGTTTTTTCAGGTGTAATGCCTAAAAAATTTATCATAGCTTCACGTTGTATATTATATTCATTACTATTCATATTTGAAATCATTTGTTGAATATATTGTTTTACCAAACCAATATTATTCATTGAATTGTATATGTATATATTAGATGAAGTAGGATACATTACACCAGTAGGTTGTCCTCCCATTTTTAAGAAAAGTTGCTGTAAGCATTTTAATTCAAATGGAGAAGTGCTTCCATCTGATAATTCAGAACATACATCATATTTAGAAATGGAACCTTTTTGTAAACATAAATCACGTGCAGATGCACCTAATGCTGTATTTGAAGGTTTTGTGGCATTACCTGCGATTTGTCTAACTTGTTTTAAAACTTCATTAACAGTAGTAGTACCTTGAGTAAAAATATCAAGGTCTAGAGGTGGATTAGCAACACGATTATATATTTTAACAGAATCAGCATTACGAAGATTATCCATATAGTCTTTTGGATTTGGTGAACCAGATAAAGATATGGCTAATGCACCATTATCACTACATCCAGCAGATAATACATTACGATAAAGGCATGCTGCAGATAAACGACCATTTACAGGTTCACATGTTCTATCAACAATAGGTTGTGGTCCAGAACCTGGCGCAGGTGGAGGTGGACATTTACTACGAGATGTTATAATAGATTCAGGATTACAGGAGCCTAATGGATCACCTGAATATAATGGTTTACCAACATTATCAATAGGTACACCTTGATTAGTATCTGTACAGAAACCACAATTACCTTTAAAGACATTATCATCAACATCTGTACAAGCTTTAAGGGCTTTACATTTATCAATAAGCATTTGTTTTTTTGCCATTTGGAGGTCAAAAAACCATTTTTTATGGTCAGGTGGTTGAAATGAACGCAAGGGGCCATCATCGTTGCCAATAAATCCTTTGGATAACACTGGATATGGACTATTAGGATTAGGGGGTGTATATAACCAACCACAACCAATACTAACAGCTGGATTTTTGAAAGCAATTAAATCATCAATTGAAGAAGATGAACATTGACTTGCTAAATTACTAAGGTCAGGACTAACATCTGGTTTAAAAATATCATCAGGATATGCAACAGCATGTTGTTGATAATCTTGACCGACTGTATCTACACTTTTAATTGCTTGACTAAAACCTTTTAGACCGGGAGTAGATGAGGGAATTATATTAGGAATTGTTTTAAAATATTTATCTTGTTTATTTATATATTCTATATGATTAGTATCTTGAAATGATTCTGCTAATCTACGAAACATTCTATTCTTATATTCGTTTGTATTTATTAAATTTAATTACATTTTATATATATTAAAATAAAATTTATTTTAATAAATTTATAATTTATAAAAATATATAATATTATATAATTATTGTTGCGATCTCCACCCGCGTTCATCCCATCCATTACCTGTTTCCTCACATTCACAATATGAATCGGATGTTAAATCAAATGTTGAATTACAATTTGGAATATTTGGAGAATGTCCAACACAATTCGCACCATTCCAGTCTTGAGGTAATTCGCCATTCCAAGATGTACCGTAATAACCAGAACAATAACTTTCACATGTGGTTGTACCGTTATTACCGTATACTTTTTGTCTACGATAAGTACGTGCTTTAATATCATTTGAAGAGATAGGTAAAAGGTCAATACCATAACACTGTTTTACAGCATCCGCTCGTTCAGTATTTGTTTTAGTATTGTCATTTGCTAAACGATTAATCTCATCATATTTTTGTTTAACGGAATCAATACCGCCAAGACGTTGACCAAATTGTAATCCTTGAGGTGTAGATGGATCTATAGATGTTCCTAACTGACAATATGTATTTGGTATATCTTGATTTTTCATACTTGCTACTTTTCCAGGCATCATACTATAAGTTGCTCCAATGTGTGAATTAACTCCTTGATTTAAGTATAAATATGATAAGCAATCCTTCGATAGAGGTCCATTTTCTTTATTTGGTCCATCACAAGGAGTATTGATAGGTATACCTAATGCAAACATAGAAACATCATTCCATTCTGAAATTGATAAAGTTCTACCGGTTGTATCTTTGCCAGTTTGTGCTTGTATCATTTTAATGGATAGATTATCAACAATATTTTCAATTGATAAGGGATTACCATTTTGGTCAAACTGTAGTTGATTTGCTTTTAATTGATTAGATGGATAACCTGTACCTTCAATTGAACCTCCTAATGCTATCCATCTTGACTGTAAACATTCTAATTTATATTTTCCAGGTTTATTATCTTTTCCAAAACAAGGATCTGATTCTAGAAATGTAGCAGATGAACTTTTAGTAATAATAGGTCCATTATCACAATTAATAGCATCCGTATCAAACATATTTAAAAATGAAAAAGGCATAAGACAAGATAATACCATTTGTGTTTTTCCATTACCTGGAATAATAGATAATGATCGGAAACCATTTATTGATTTTGTTCCATTAATTCTTGGTTTAGTGTTTGTAATTTTATCATTTTGAATAAGTGTATTTAAATCAATTTTAAATGGCCCACGTGAAGTTTGTCCTTGTAAGAAACCAGATAAATAGGTTGGTGGAATATTATTAGAATTAACTCTAATATCAAATGCGATACCTTCAGCATTACTTGGAATATTTAATTCAATTACATTATTAGGATAGAGTGTAGTTTCATTAAGAGATATAATATTATTTGTACTTGTAACACTTACAATACCATTACCTGCTAAAAAGATAATAGATGGAAGGCGTTCAGTTTCAGGACCAATACGTGAGAATTTTTGCGAAGTATAGCATTGTGTACAATTAGGACTTTCAAAATTTTGTTTAGTTTCACAATCTACTTTTTCTTTAACAACTGTACATTGGTCTTTAGTTAGAGAAAAAGTACCAGGTTTTGCTTTACCAATAGTAGGTTGATACACTTTATAAGGGTCATAGGGAGATGAACCAGTTTCTTTTACAGCTCTAGCAGATGCAATTTGTTTTTTACGATCTTCAGGAGAAATGTATAATCCACCAATATGTGCTTTACCATCAGAACCAATTCCTTTTGTATCAAATCCCATTCCACAATTTTGTGCAAAAACAGGGTCATCAAAAGCAGAACAAGTATTAGGTGCTTTTTCACAAATAGATGCTTTTGCGAGTGAATCAGGAACATCATCAGGTGGATTGAATTGTGATTCTGAATCTAAATTATAAGTATCTGCTGTTGGTTGAATTGATAAATTCTTTAAAGCAGATTTAAGATTATTTATACTTTGGGCATTTATTGGAATAATTGGATCTGTTAAATTAATTGTATTTGTTAAACTATTAAATTTTTGTTCAGAAGATTTTACAAAATTCTGATGTTCTACTACCGGAATATTAAAAAATCCTTCTTTAACATTTAAACTATAATTTAATATTATAGTTAAACACAATAGAATAACTAAAAACGTGATAATGTTAAATAACATTATTATCTAAAATATATTAAGATAAATTAGATAATATTTATTATATATATAAAATTAATAATTGTTATCAGGACGAAGTTGTGGTAAAGAATCCATTTCTCTAGTAATAATACGAAACACAAGATTAGTTTGTTTATTTAAATTAATTAAACGAACAGGTGATTGTAAACTTGCTCCAAATGAATTTAATGTTGCTCCAAAATTAGATCCAAATGGATGTAAATTTACATTACCTGTTGTAGGATCAAAATATCGTGCTTGAATAATAATAAAATTAGCATATCCAACATCATTGAATCCATCAGCAATATTATTGGTATCAGATGAAATATCAAAACGAATAGTATGAGCAAAATCCAATACAATATGTCCTTCAGGACGATTAATCCATTTACAAAATTCACGTAATGATTGGCCGTATGTAGGATCATTCAAAGCAGATTCATTATAAGTATATCCACTAATTAGAATACGATCACCTGGACAAATTTCAAATTTACTAAAATATTTTGTTGTATTAATAAAAAAATTAGCAGGATTTCCATTAACAGCTGGAATCATAACATTATAATTAAGTGGACTATCTGCAAATTTAATAGAATTTGTAAATGGGAATGTAGGACCAAGAATTTCTCCAGTTTGTGGAGCAAGAATACCTCCAATATCAAAAGTATCAGATGAGGTAGAAACTAATTCACCATTGGGGCGACGAATATCAATAGTCATTTTTTGAAGAGTAGATAGTGGAGTAGGATAATATTCTTTTTGACATTTAAGAAATTTAGGAATCATTGCTAAGAATCCTTTTGTACACGAACTTTGTGCTACAGAATCAGAAATCCATTGAGCATCATATTGTAATACACCAAAGCTTCTATCAAGAAAATTATCAGTTCCATAATTATTATTTTCTAACTCAGCAACACGTACAGTGATGAATGGTAAATTAAGAATATTATCTTGATAGTTTGTATCTGTATTTGAATTATCGCGAGTACGATAAATAGTAACATCAAGACTTTCACCTGGCATAATTGCTTTAACAAGTTCAATACGAACAATATTTTTAAATTTTTGTTGTGCGGCTAAAGTAGGACCAAAACTTTGACCATTAGCAGCAGGATCAAAATTAACAGTAAAGCTATAACGATTTTCTTTATTATTACGTAACCAATCACGATCTGCAGAATAAATAAATAAATTATTTTCTACTTCACGATAACTTACAATTTTATCTTCACGAATGATATTATTTTGAGGTAATTTATCAATATTAGGTGAAGCTAATTGAGGTTCTACAATAGTAGGGTTTGAATTAGCTTGTCCTAAACTTCTAGGTGTAGGTGAACCTGTCATTGTATCAAATGATCCAATTGGAGCAAGTAATAGTTCACGTCTATCAGGCATGACAACTAGAGGTAAATCATTTGATTTAGGTTGTACAAATTGATTACGTTGTACAAGAGCAAGTTCTGTATTACGGTTATGTGTTTCCTGTTGACTTCTAAAGGAAGAATCTGCATTAACACGATTTTGTAAACCAATTTCAGCTTTTGCTAATTCATTAGATTGAGCAGAACGAAGAACCTCCATTTCACGAATTTTTTTTGCTTTTTCAAATAATTCAGCAGCAGGAGGACCATCTTCTGATAATGAAATTCTAAAATCAGGAACTGAAGGTGGTAATGCTTTAACCTCATTGCGTTCTTGTGTAAGACGTTCAAAACGCTGTGAAGTTTCTTGAAATAGACTATCATCTAAAACATTTTTAATGGAATTATTGTTTTTTGTAATTTCTTTGCGTTGTATGTATTGTGAAAAGTCTTTTGCACAAGCTGACAACACTTCTTTATTAAGAAGTTGAACTGGTTTATCACCATTCTTTTGATAAACTTGGTTAATATAATGATCAAGTGTTTTAGAAAGTCTATTAACTTGTTGTTCATTTAGAGGAATACCATTTCTTTCCTCAAAGTCTTGTAAAAGAACAGTTTGTAAAGTGTTATAATTCTTTTGACTAAAGAATAATGTCTTTGAAGAGGTAGTTCCTTGTTGCTGTTGAACCGGACGATACATTACTAACTCTACATTATAAATCTTTTATATGCTTTTTACATTTTTATTTAGAAAATAATATTTTACGAAGTTCCAACATAAAATCATCATTAACAGAATCTTTACAAAATTTTTTAAAAGATATGCCTGAAATCATACAAATTATAAAATACATACTAAACATACCACATTCAGAATTACCAAATTGAAATCTTCTAGCATTATAACCTAATTCACATTCATTTATTTGAAGTTTAAATGATCTCATTAATCGTGCAATAAGTGGTGGAACACGATAACCATATGAATCAAAATAACTCACAATTGGTTTCTTTATATTTTTAATATTAATATATAAAGCAACCCAATGACTTCCACCTTTAAAATGAGGATCTAAATTAAAAATAATACCAATTCCTCGTATACCCTTATTATATTCTTCTTTTAAATTTAAATCACACGTTTCTTTATATAAACATTGAATTGAACCATTTGATTTATAAGGGTCAGGAGCAGAGAAATCAATAGGAAATACACCTAAAAATTTAAACCATGATATTGATTGTTCATATTGTTTCATAACATCCATAATATTGTAATTATCTAGCCACATATCGGGGTCATCATTCCATGCTTTTGGTCTTCTTGGACGCAAATATTGTTTACGGAGTTTCTTCTTTATATCATCTTCTATAGGTGCTTTATCTAACAAACAATGTTCTTCACCTTTTTTACATCCAACTTTATTAAAAATATTTGATTTTTTTGTATGTAATTGTTTTGATATTTTTGAATATATTAAATTTGGTAAACATTTTGTAGTTGATTTATATGTAATTCCAGGATTACATTTTGTAAAATCATTTAAAGCTAATTTCTTTTTTCTGGTTTTACTCATATTTTATATTGATATTATTTTATATTTCAAAGATAATAAAAATAATAATTTATAGAAATGAATTCAATAGAAGAACAATCTATATTTAATTTTTCCAAATCTAATTTAATCTTAAAAGTTGGTGGTCAAATATTATTATTAATACTAATGTTTATGATATTATTTTTTGGTGTTGAACCGATTACATTTCCAGCAAATCAAGTAAGAAATATGATATCACGAATGAATCCTAACGGAAAATAAAAACAATTTATTAGAATGAGTACATCTAATAATCAAGTAACTACGGCTGTATCAGTTGGTAATTTAATTTCAGGAACTCCTGCCATTATCATGTCAGGAATTATTGCCATTGGATTATATATTTGGTCATTTATAAGTATATCTAATTTTGTTGGAAGTAAAGATGATTGGAATTCTCTTAAACCTCAAATTACAAAAATTTGGAGTTTAACATTAGCTGGTTCTTTTGCTTTATTTATAGCATCTCTTCTTTATTTTATTCAAGATCCACAACGTGCCATATATTTTATTTTAGCTATATCATGTCTTACATTAGGACTATCATATAGTGCATTAGCTGTATCTGCTATTTCTAGATAATAGAACAAATAAATGGAACTGAGTGATGTAATCGTAAACGAATACCATCTTTTGTACCAATTTGTGAAATACCTTGAAGACGAATGATACAACGAATTGTATCACCTTGTTTAAGTTCTGACACTCTACACGATGTTCCATCAGACATTTTAACATATGATGTTGGATAAATATAAAGTGACAGTATATAATTGTCCAACAAAGAGTAAAATAAATAACGAATATAGTCAATTGATTTATTTTTTTGATTAAGAAAACTTTTTTGATGTACATAAAAAGTGCTAATTAAATATTCATACAATGTGTTTAATTTTGTATGAAATAATACATTCTCAGATAAATCTAATCTTAATCTTGAATTCCTTGGATTGTAATCTATAACTTTAATGGGAGGCGATAAAATACTTACATCATGAAAATCAATTGAATTATCCTTATATCTTAATTTTGCAATTGATTTTCCATATTTTGTTAATTGAAATGGTGTTAAGTGGATATTTCCTACTTCAAATGCTTGATATGGGATTGTTAAAATCATTTATAATATAAATTCTACTATCTATATTATAAATTCTATATTTAAATTCATTATTTTTGTATTTTTGGAACATAATATGTTTTTCTTCCATCTGATGAAATATATATTAATACATCATTACCATATGGATCTTTTTCTTTTTGATAAATATTACGTATATCTATATATTCTTCACGATTCCATTTCATTCTATTAAGAATTTCATAAACTTTCATAGAATATCTTTTTGCCGAGATATAAATCTGTTTCCAATCTTCTATTGATAAATCTTTTATCACTCTTTTTGGTGATATCTTTGCATTATACAATAATTCTGATTTAATAATATTTCCAATTCCTGACATAACCAAATGTTGATCCATTAATACTGTATCAATCGTCTTATTTTTATTTTTTATTGTTTTTATTCTTTCATATATATTATCAAATGATGTATTATTATCTAGTATATCTGGAGCTAACATATCTATTTCATTTACAATATCTATAATATTATTTGTAAATGTTACTGTTCCGAAATTTCTAAAATCACTGAAATATAAATTGTCATCATCAAATTCAAAAATTATATTTGGTTCTGATTTAAATATTGTTTTTGAATTAGATTTATAAAACCATCCAACCATACCTAATTTTATAATTATAGTCCAATTATTTTCAAAAAATAAAAATATAACTTTACCCTTTTTATAAATACTTACAAGTTTCATTGGAAGATTATTTTTAAATTTTCTAAAATTTTCAGGTGAACCATGTGTTTTATATCTTCCACTTTTAATAATTATATTTTTTAATTTTTTATTCTTAAAATATTTATAAATATAATATGCTAAATAACTTGTTTCTGGTCCCTCAGTCATATCCGTAATATATTATATCATTATATTATAAATAATTCAATTTCTTTATATAAATTATCTAATGTATCTTTATTTATAATCTTAATATCCGCATAATTACATAATACATATATACTCCAAACTGTTTCATGAATATTATTATCTTTAAAGAATTTTGCGTCTAAAGAATTTGGATTATTATATGCGGTTAATACTTTGTCTTCCCATTCTGGTCTATCAAATCTTTCAATATACATAATTTTACCATTAATATCTTTAATAGCATCTATTTCATTTTTAAATCTACAGTCTGTTATAACATAATTGTCTGTTGAATTATTTATTTCATTTATGACAGATTTAATCCATATATTGTCATCAAAATGTTTACGAAATAAATCAGTTCCAATCTTTTGAAGTACATTACGTGGAGTCATATTCCAATAAGGATCTATTTTTTCTCTCCATTCTCTTGATTCTTTTGTTGAACCCTCCAATAATTCCCTATCCCAATTAAATAAGATAGATAATATATCTTTTAATTTTTTTGCAAAACTTATTTTTTTAAAATTATGATGTTTTACTAAATAGTCAGCAACTGTATCTTTTCCGCTACCAATAGAACCAATTAAACCAATTATTTTTTGTTTCTTTTCCATATAATCATACTATGTCTAATTTATTTATATTTATAAATAAACAATTTAAAATAAATTAAAAATATTGTATCTATATAAAATGAAGAATTTTAATACTGTTAGTAAATCAATTGTATTATCATGTAGTATGTTTGAAGATACAATTTATATGTTATTTACAAAACATCCACAGTCGCATAATATGACATATTTACAACATTTATATAGAGCATTAAAATTTTCCATTAAAATGGGATATGGGTCATTTTGTTTATTTATACATAGTTTATTTCCATTTTTATATAAAACAAAGGGTACTGATATTATAAAAGAATTATATCATGAAATAGATAATCGTCGTCCAGAATAGGAAGTGCTTAAAACTATAAAAATATAAAAGAATAATGGAACAGCCTTGTAGTTATGCTTGGAGGGGATTTAGAGGAGTGGGAAAAAGAACACAATTATTAGATTTTTTAAAAAAACAAGCTGACAAAATTAAAGTACAATTCGAGGTAAAAAATAGTGTATGGTTTTTAAATAAGCAAACAAATAACGGAGATCCTGATGAAGATGATGATGAAATTTCTGGAAAAAGTATTCCATATGAAGAGTCTATTTTACATTTAGGATTTGATGTAGCACGAATGTCTATGTCTGATAAAGTATTTCTACAGTCTATTTTGACAAGATGGACTGGACAACAGGATGTATGTTTAATGTCTTCCGCTATAAAAACACGATATTTAGTATTATATCATGCTCATTTCTTAACTGATGAATCCGTTTTACAATTACAAGAATGTTTAGAACAATATCCAACATTTGCTATTCTTATCACAACTGAATTTCCGCTTTGTGGAAGATTAAGAGATTTCTGTTTTGAAATTCCTGTTGGAGGTAACGATATGCTTTTAGAAAATTATACAAAATCAAATAAATTAATTGAGAAAGATGTATGGTTAGAATTCTTTAAAAAAACATTAAATGAATGGTCTAAAAATAATAATTCATCCAAAATTACGGATGTACGAAATTGGATATATATTTGTCTTCAACGTAACTTACGTTGGACTGATGTAATTGTATATTGGATTATAGCAATTTATGATACAGAATGGTTAGAATCACATATGAAGAAAAAATTATTAGATATACTTTGGAATGCTGAATCAGGTTCTGGTTGGGTTCTTGTTACTTCTTATAGAATTCCTATTTTATGGGAACATGTTCATTTAAAATTAGCACAACAATTATATAGACTAAAAAACAATGTTTTATAATATTTAATTAGAATATGTCATTGTTGATTACTACATTATTAGATACTATAAAAAAAGAGTTTTCAAAAAAAGAGCCAAAATGGAATACTGTAATACCAAATAGAGATGATATGTTATTTTTAAAAAATGAATGTAATGTTCATTCGGATTTTGATCCATTAAAAACAAGACAATCTATGTTTAATAAAATGGAGAATAATGAATTACATACAATATTGGCACAATGCGATTATGGACAGATATTTGTATTATTTGAAAATTCATCACAGAAAAATCACATTCCATGGGGATTATGGGGACGTATATTACGAATATTTTATGAGAAATCTAACAAAAAATTTAAAATATATTTTCTAGCAAGTTCACATTTGCGAAAATTTCCATCAAAAAATGAACATATTCGTCCACAACATATTAATGGAGGTTATACATATCACTGTAATCCTGAAACAATTATGATATATAGGGCTGAAGATGCTACAAGAGTATTAATCCATGAATTAATGCATTCTTGCTGTTTAGATAAAATGGAAAATGGTGTTGATATTGTTGAAGCAGAGACAGAAGCATGGGCTGAATTAATATATATTACATTATTATCAAGAGGCGATAAAAATATATTTTATAATTTACTTCAAAAACAATCCACTTGGATACAATGCCAAAATCAAAAAGTAAAAAAATATATGAACAATCCTAATTCTATGGAATTTCCATGGAGATATACAATTGGAAAAGAAAATGTATGGCGAAGATGGAATATTTTACAAAATAATTTAAAATGTAATATTGGTAATTCTTTGCGTTTAACATATCCTCCGAACGATTATTTAAAAGAAATATTTGGTGTAGATTCCAAATCTACTATTTTATAATTTTTACAAAATAATCACACTCTACGGCTAAAAAATATCATCATTTAGTATAATGGAAACTAAAAAAGGTGGTGCTCATCCTTCTCTTAGACGTGCTAAATCTGTTAAACGTTCTGTTAGAAAATCTATGAAACGTCCTACTGTACGCAATCAGGGATATCGTGTCATTAAAGGAAGTAAGCACGTTAGTATGAAAAATATTGAACGTGCTATTAATGGAATGGTACAAAAGAGTGTTAAGAAAGCAAAAGGTGTTAACACTGAAATGAAAAATGTTAGACAATCATTATCTAGAGCTGCTAAAGAACGTTATGAAGCAAAACGTCAAGCTGAACAAGTTGCACGTGATGCTGAAAAGGTTGCACGTGATGCTGAAAAGGCTGCTAAGGCCGCACGAAATGCTGCTAAGGCAGTAGAACGTTCTAAAAATGATGAATTATCTATGTTATTTTCTAAAATGGCTTTTTAATTCAATATTTTTTAATAATACACTTATAAAAATAAAATATATTACAAAATATATTTTATTTTTTTTATTCATAATTATTTAATATTCTGTTATATAATATTCAATTAATTCATATTTTAAATAATACTTATTTAAATCCACTTATAGGGTCCATCACCTTTAATATCAATTGTATTCTTTGGAATCTCAACTGTTAAATTTACATCCTTTCTATTACCAAATACTAACCAGTTTATCACACAAGGATGAGATGAAACAATTGTAAATTTATTATTTTTTATGGATGATACATTTACAGTTATTAAATTAAAATTTTCATCATCATCATCATCAAAATTTATTTCAGGTGTAGCATGAACCGTAAAGTTATTTGCTAAATGTGTAACATATTCTGGTAATTCTATTGTTATTTTTCTATTTACCACTTCAGTTTGTCCTCTATAATATACACCAGCTTCAGGACCTTCAATACAAGCATGAACTAAATAATGGTCTTGTTTTGATGGATGATCTATTACAAATGTTTTAGCACCTGTTGGGCCTATTGCACCTGTTGGACCTTGAGCACCATCAACAAGAGCAATTGTGACCTCAGTATTAGCATCAATTGTGACTCCAAAATCAGTATATCCACCAAAAGATATGTAATCACTAGTACTAATATATCCAGTCCATGTAATGCTTTCTTGTGTATATATACGACTTGAACATAGTAACTGATTTACATTTGTAGGGCTTAGATCGCTGTTGTTTGTCAAGTTCTTACTAATAAACATCTCCACATCACCTGATGATGGTGTTGCACCCATTGAGAAGGTTAGTGAATAAATACCACTTCTTGATACGGTAAATTTAGGAATATTTACCATAGATACAGGATTATTTTGTGAAGTTGTTCCAACTGTCCATGTTGTTCCCACATAGAAATATGAATTAGCTGAAATACTTCCTATAGTGTTACCTTGATAATCATATACAGTTGGTGTTCCTGCATATTGTACATACGATATAACACTTGAATATGCTGGACCAGTTGTACCAGTTATACCAGTAGGTCCAGTTATACCAGTAGGACCTGTAGGACCAGTGCCAATTGGACCTGTTGAACCAGTTGTACCAGTTGGACCAGTTATACCCGTAGGACCTGTAGGACCAGTACCAATTGGACCTGTTGAACCAGTTGTACCAGTTGGACCTGTTGAACCAACAGGTCCTGTAGGACCACTTGTTATACTATCATATACAATTTCAGAACGTGTAGTATCATATCTTAAATAATATCCTGTCCCACTAATATTACGAATAGGATTAACATAAAACCCTTGATTATTGGCTGATAGACTACTTCCTGAAGCATTTAATATGATACTATTTGATGCTTGACTTGTTTCACCTGCACCTTTACCAATTGCGATTGAACTTTCTCCTTGATTTGAATTACCAGCAAAATTACCAATTGCTACCGCATAATTACCTTGATTTGAATTACCAGCAGAAATACCAATACCTACAGTATTTATTCCTTGATTTATTTTACCAGCATTTGATCCTAAATGGATAGTTGTGGTACCAACTGCCCATTGACCAGTTGAATCATTCCAATATATATAATCTGAATAACTAGAACCAGATATTGATAATAAACCAGTAGGACCTGTTGAACCAGCTATACCAGTTGGACCTGTTATACCTGTTGAACCTGTAGGCCCTGTTGAACCTGTAGGTCCTGTTGAACCTGTAGGTCCTGTTGTACCTGTAGGTCCTGTTGTACCTGTAGGTCCTGTTGTACCAGTAGGTCCTGTTTCTCCTGTGGGTCCTGTTTCTCCTGTAGGACCTGTTCTACCTGTAGGACCAGTTGTACCAGTAGGACCAGTTGTACCAGTAGGACCAGTTGTACCAGTAGGTCCAGTTGTACCAGTAGGTCCTGTTTCTCCTGTGGGTCCTGTAGTACCGGTTGTACCAGTAGGTCCTGTTGTACCAGTAGGTCCTGTTTCTCCTGTGGGTCCTGTTTCTCCTGTGGGACCAGTTGTACCAGTTGTACCAGTTGTACCTGTAGGTCCAGTTGTACCAGTAGGTCCTGTTTCTCCTGTAGGTCCTGTTTCTCCTGTGGGACCAGTTGTACCAGTTGTACCAGTAGGTCCTGTTGTACCAGTAGGTCCTGTTTCTCCTGTAGGTCCTGTTGTACCAGTAGGTCCAGTTTCTCCTGTAGGTCCAGTTTCTCCTGTGGGTCCTGTTTCTCCAGTAGGTCCAGTTGTACCAGTTGTACCTGTAGGTCCTGTTGTACCAGTAGGTCCTGTTTCTCCTGTGGATCCTGTTTCTCCTGTGGGTCCTGTTGTACCAGTTGTACCTGTAGGTCCTGTTGTACCAGTAGGTCCTGTTTCTCCTGTGGGTCCTG